>JAALOO010000804.1_pt1 | contig 25841 bp, 13 predicted proteins | sample 7257641 | NCBI WGS metagenome assembly JAALOO01 (sample SAMN14085613, study PRJNA598686) | mite metagenome | biome: ENVO:01001000; feature: ENVO:01001002; material: ENVO:01001226; isolation source: single female mite from University of Michigan culture on fish food culture... ...
AAACTGTCTTTTCGTAGAAATGTCTTAATCAGCACAAAAATTTAATGTAAAACTATTTTTTTTAAAAATTACTTTAAATTAAGTGGTCCCACCACAAAAATCTGATACTTGGTTCAAAAAATCACATTATTTCTCTTGAGTATCTGTGCCAAAAATCTCGCGGGTAACAGTAACTTTGCACCGGGCTGACGCCCGGTGTAATTGGCACTTTCCATTTGTTCTAAATGAATTCACACGTGAGTTTTCTGCTGCTTTTTTACTATTGAACACTTTGTTTGGAGTGTGTAGCTGAGCTTTTTCTAATGCTGATCCACACCGTTCTCACAAAAGTGTCACTTACAATTTACAAAGTTTCAATTTTGTGGGCGAGCTTACTTGTGGCGCAATTTGCTTATTGCAAAACACTCTGCATTAGGCAAATGTATCGATCGGTAGATTTACAGCTAACGGTAGCCAAGATTATTTTAGTGCACTGTGATCATTCGCATCAGTGCTACTTTTAACCCGCTGGGGGTCTGTCTGCAAAGTTGGCTATTTCTAGAGAGCTATTAAGTAAATCGAGCTAATTTGAAATACCAAGCTTTGAATAAGGCCTCAAGAGTTGCAGAGGTACCTGAGTAGAGGTTGTCAGTGTTTGCTTAATTTAATCAAATGCAGTTGATCAACGTAGCATGAGCACTCTAAGACATTTGACACCTACATTCAGTCTCTCTACTGCTGTCTCACCGGGAACTGTTCCATTGATCCATATCACTTTCTCTTATCAGCTCCGGTTATTCTCTTGATTGCCTTTTTGTTACTGCTTTCTAGAAGATTGTTTGCTTTACCGCATTTTCGGTGCCTCCTTAGTTACTCTCTTTCTCTCTCAGGTACTGCCTTCAGGTATTGTTCCAAAAGCCGTCGCACCCAGTTCCTTGTCATCTAATTGAACTGAGTCGCCAAGTCACCAGCTTGTTCGCCTTAATTGAAAGAGTCTCGAGAACGCTTGCAGACGGTTGTTTGTTTGCCTAGCACAGGGCAACAAGGCAACAAAGCATTCCATCTCAGTGATTAAACTTGATATATTCCTTTGCCGCTTCTTGCACAACGCCCGCTACACACTTCTCCTTACATTGCCCTCCACTTCTCTCGGGTGCCACTAACTGTAATGACATTTGTTGCCTGCCAGCTCCTGCAACCATTCATCACTGACTTCTTATACCTCCACTACTTCTCCTCTGACAGATGTCACTTGTTTGTTTGCCTTGGGAAGCAGCCACACTTTAGGAGAAGGCAATCTGGTCGGGCAAGTTGATTTCTAAGGCGATATTGTTGACTAATAGCTGCCAAGATGGTCGTCTGGTGATCGTCGGCAAGAGCACACTTTTGGCAATTGTTTGCTGTTTATTTACCCAAACATCACGAATATATGGTGATTAGGTTTCGAAGGGCGAACAGTTCTGCCGAAGCCAAACTGCAAGCTTTTTTTTCTTTTCCTAAAATAGTGCTATTTTAAGCAGCCTTCTCATCGTCTCAATTGTACTTTCTCCCACTCCGATCACTTGTAGGTGCCAGAGCACACTGCCAAAGTGCCGTTGTTTGTCGCCATAAAAACTGTGCCTTGACAATAAAACGCTAGGCTCGACGTACGCCTGGAGCCGATCGAGTAAACAGACTGTCCCTTGCTTTGAGTTATAAGAATTTCCTTTGGCGCCTCTCTTTTATCGATATTTTATTGCCTTCTCAGAACATGGGTGGCTGTTGACTTGTTTGCACTCGGGCACTGCGCCATCCTTCTCATAATAAAACGAGGCCTTCCAAATCGAATTTGCATTGGATCGATTCATCAGCCCTCCCTGGTCGTGTCGTGCCATATTGTTCGCACCGTCACCGTCTCATCTCCCTCTATTTACTTATCTCTCTGTTTCCCTTTTCTTTTGTGCACTGTTAGACAGGCTGGTAAACAAGCGTTCCTTTGGTGCCGGTCTGGTGATGGTGCAGCTGCTTACATGCAATTACCATACGGCGGAGTACTCCACCCAAGAAGGGAGTCAGTAAGTCGCAGCACTAAGGCTGTTGCTAATCAGCAGCTCTTCTCTTCGTTGTCAGTTCTTCTAATACCGATGAATATTTCATTAATTGGGAGCCATCATAACGGTCTCACAGCCACTGTGCGTCACAACGCCCAATTGTAACTTTAACTATGTGCGCCACTTTCCTCTACGGCATCGCCGAATCAGGCGAATTCCTCGTCTCTCTTCTTTCTCTCTAGCGGAGCTACTGTTTGCTTGATCACTGCAAAATATTCAGAATATGTGCCCATTTAAGTGATCACTGTTTGGGCAATAAGAATGCCTACAAGAATGGCTACAGCAGTGCAAATATGACTGCAGTTGATGATGACAGAGGCTATTTTACATTTTTTTCTCTCTATCAGTTTCTGCTTGGCTTGAGCTGGCATTGCCTGCTGAGCTGGTCAGCACCGTGGTTCGGCATTGTCTAGTAAACTGTCTCTTTGTGGTCTCTTGGCAATCTCTTACACTCCTCTGCCCAGTGGCCACTGTCCTTCATTTGCTTGACATTTATTTAAATTAAATTTTGATCTAATCGAGGCGACGACATATTTTGTGCAGGCACTGACAGAATGACACTACGGTAGAATTTGTTGAGTAAGATTACTTGTATTGATTTGAATTGTTTAGAAATGTTAAGTTTTTTATTCTTTTTCGTTTTTTCTCAATACCCAAAACTATGTTTGCATTTCAAATATGCACTTTTTTCCTTTTTTTCATTAAACTTTTGACTGAGAAACACGGCAAATGCATTAGAGGACGATGCACGATAAAGTGCGCACTGAAACTGAGTCATACTTTGACTCACTTAATATTCGTTAATGGTATTAATTACTTGGATTCACTTATTACTACTGACTAATTGGCCTAATGAGTGATTCATAATGAATCGAGAAGAACAGGGACATTTTTCAAATGCTTCTATTGGCCTATTCGGCTTGCTTACTGCAGTGCCCATGAGTGATGACGGTGTTCACTGAAACTGTTCCCAATGTGTGCTTCATTCGATTTGTGCCGATTAAGCAGGCCCATTTGTTAACCGTCTAAGAATTGCCTGTGTTCTGCTGGTGTACTGATAACTGTAAAAGCAGAGGCGAATTAATGACTTTGCGGTCTTTCGAGTGGATCCACTGTTTCAGCGCGGATATATGGCGTGCTTGCTGTAGGTGCTGCCATATCTGCTACTGCAATGTATTCGGCTCTTCTTAATGAGATTTACGTGTCTTTAGTGCGGTTAAATTACTTAGAATGAAGCTGATAATTGGGGCTGATAGGTTTTGAGATTTTGGTTTCGTTTTTTGTCGTTTTAAATTTTGAATTTTTTGCGGTTTTTTGACTGAGTGTCCAGGGGAAAAAGTGCAAAGTAACGGTTCTTGCCGGTTGCATAATGGTAGCTGCACTGGGGCGCTCAATTTATGGCCGTTTTGCTTGGCCGCTTTAGGCCTGCCATATGGCGAACTGTTCTTCACTTTCACTGAAGCAAATATAAATATATTTATTTTTTACAATTCTTTTAGCTCATTTATTTTTCTACTTAATTTAGCTGACAATGACGCTAAGATTGACAGTAATTTGGCGTGCTGCCGTTTTTCTGGTATATGATCTATCTGAAGCCATTTGTTTGTTTCAGTCTTTGGCTGACGGCTCAGCGTGGCGGCAATGGGAAGGCCTAGCAAAGCACTGAAGGCTTGCTAGTGGAAAGATCAGATGCTGTAATTAAACTTATTGCCAACTGCAACATTGCTTGCAGCAATTTTTCTTCTGAAAATTAAGACTGTTGTCTCTTGTTTGATGGTGGCGGCACTTGATGGCCGATTGAATTCAAATTAAGTTGCCTGCACTTGTGCGGTAGGAATCTTGCGCATTGTCACCCGATTCACTCTGACAGAGTAAAGTGAAGTGGAGGGGGCACTACGGCAAAAAACAAAAGACTCTTCGCCAGGCGCAGTGTCGCCCCAGGCAACCTTTAGCAGCCTTCGCATATTGCGCGTCTAATTGAGTGCACTCGATGCGGCTGTCTAAGGTCTGCCTGTCTGGTAGCGTACTGAGTTAATTGCATTGTGGCGTACACTGCAATACGATGCAATTACGCATTAAGTCGATGCATTAGCACCAGTGTCAGCAGTGCTTGTGTCCCTGTCAGCACCGCTGTCTGTCGCTATCGATTAGCATCGCCATTAGATCGTTATTTCATTTGCTCAGAACTAATCTTGGGCCGTTGTCTTTGCCAATAATGCTCTTAGTGAAAGTTACTTGAAGCAGACTTTTGTCACTGAGACACGTACGACAAAGTGGAGCATGTTAACAACTGAATTGAAACCCTTCTCCATTAGAGTTTGCAGCCATTTTCTTATTTTACATGCAATGCTCACTTGAGACTTGTCTGGGCGATATAAGCCTTTAATGTTTTGTTGCCACTAACAACTGCCAAATGACACTGCAGTGTAAATGCTACCGCAAGCAATTCAGAGCTCTACTGGAAAGGGTTCACATCAGTCTGTGTCTGATGACGGCACTGCATCTAAATTCACAGGCACCGCTGTCCTTACCAGTACCGATTCTCAAATTGCCGTGCGCACTTAAGGTAATTCAAGTTGACAGCATAAATGTAATCAAGTATAGACATGCTGTTTTTTTGCCATTTCTTTTACAGACTTTAACTTTTTGTTGTTGTCTGTTTTAAATGCTTTGTAGTTCATGTGCCAGCATTTGCATGGGTGGTAGTAACCTAAGACCATCTGCTATTTTGCAACTAATAGCCATTTTTCTGAAACAATTTTTAATTAAACTCATAATTATTTTTTGTTTGCATTCATAAACAAAATGGCAAAGTAATTAGCAATATTGGCCATTATTATTGGTTATGTAATTAAGGTTTAGACCGCCATTTTGTTAGTTGCTCTACTTTAATGACTTTACTTTGCATTTTGACAAAAGGGGAAAAAGAGAGGGTGGCCAGCATCAGTGGTCTCTCATTAATAATCATTTGATGCTACCAGTCTAAAAATGAGTATGCATAGCTTTTGCTTTTAGCTGCCAAGTTCTTCTCTTTCAATTCGTTTCTTCGTTGATCACCCTAGTTGTCCATTGCAGCTTTAATTGCCTTATCATTGCTCTTTATTATATTATTATTTAGTTAGTTTATAATGGTCAATTTTGGCAAACCAAATACATCTCTGCTAATATTTGAAAACGGTCTGGTTTATGTCTTAGTCACCAACTGAGAAAGGGTAGACAGCAAAGTGCACAAATCAACGGCAAATGTTTCCATGCTGTGCTATGGATATTCTTTTGAACGGATCTCGTTTTTTTCTCTACCCTTCCATGCAGTTCACTACTAGCTGTTTCTCTGCAATTTGCATAAATGCGTTTATCTTGTCATTAATTTGTCCATTTATTTTAAAACTTGGCCCAAACTCTGAGGAATGCTCGTTCGCCGATTGGACTTTGTTCCTTCTGTGCCAATGAGCGTGCACTTAGTGGCCACTGGTCTCCGTTGATGATGCTGATGCCGCATCGAGCATCTACCACTACAAACCCGTAATGTTTAATTTATTAAGTGTCTCCCTTTTGTCTTGTATGCCTCCTAACGATGTGCCTGGTCTGTTTCAGTCTGAACAGTCTGAACAACAGCCGGCCAGGCCACTGTGCTCGACCGCCGTACTAGAATAATTCATTCATTATTATTTAAATATTAAAACTTGCTCCTCCTAAGCAAGGCGACTGTGGTTATTTTAATGGAATTTCAACTTTAATTAATCATCTCTTTCTTCTGTCATAGAATTTTGCTGCAGAAACAATCTGAGACAGGAAAAACAAAAGCATGAAAAGGGTTCAACGTAGAAAAACTGTTGTGGTCAGTGCAATTCAGGCTCACCGTGCAGCAGTGCTATCTTTCTAGGACGCCAGTTTGCCCACAAGTTTTACTCACCAAAGACACTTGCATTGGTTTCAACCAGAATATATCACCTTAGCAGTGAATCTTGGCTTTACTTGGCCGACCGATAGCAAAAAGTTGTCACATCAAATCGCTTTTGTAAGCTCATTAAAGTAAAGGCTTGAGCAGTTATACTTTTCTGCAATGTGCCACACGATTACCTACTTTACCTAAACTTGTGCATCGTTTGCTTCTTTCAGCTGTTTGCATTTAGCATTTTACAAATTAAATGGCAATTAATATTTAATAGCAAATGAATTTTTAATAAGCTTCATCTTTGACTGTAGAGCTTCTAAGCTCTACTATTGCCAAATTAAAGTTCGCTCCGCAGTGATGTACTTTCAGTGGGCAGTTTTAGACTTGGGTAATTTAAATATTCTTTTCAGTTTGCTCTTTTATTGTAAAACTTAGATGCAAAATAGTGGTGCAATTGAGTTGCTTATCAGTGCAAGGACACATTGCGCCTACTGCTTCAGTTCCTTTACGTGAGCAGTCAAGAGCAAACAGTGACAGTGAATGGTTTCTGATGGCTGCCCGTTTTACTCGACATGTTCATTTCCTTACGGAACGCTTAAGATAAATGTGAGGCTGTCCGGGTTTGCCTGTCTGCATTTTGCCAAATATTGAGTCTGTTGTTTGCATTTCAGCTCATATTTATCTGTTCAACAGAGAATTGCACCCGTTAAGGCAACTGAAGGCACTTTGGTGCATTACCGGCTTCCCATCTACTAATCGGACATCATTAATTCTCTTTCTCTCTTACACGCTCACTCATCTTACGGATGATATCTTATTGTTTTGTTTGATCATACTTTTAACTAATAACAAAAGGCAACTAATTAGTATTAGCAGTCATTAATATTATCCCAATAATTAATAGTAACCGATTGCCTTTTCTTCGTTTTGCAATAGTAGGGAAATAATGATTAATTGGCTGTTTCTTTGCTAAACTTGATATTTAAACAAAGTTTTTAATGAATACTTAAAACGATTACTTTTAAAACGTGTAAATAATCCATAGTGACGGACTGTTGTTTGCCGTTCTTTTTACGTTCAGTTATGGCCGCATCACTGGATGCTAGTTTTTTTCACACGGCAATTTCCTCTTGATGGCAAGCAGTCAGTGCACCCTTGGCTAATTTTCTGGTTTTTAGTTGCACTCATCTGGAGATGCTATATAACGGCGGAGATAGCGGCAAAGTAGCAGACGTAAGACTATCCGCTTTATAGATCTAAGCAATGGCTGTGCAGTCACTGGCATCCCCAGTCTCCCACTGTCTCCCACTTTTTCCCACTTTATCGGCACATCTCACTCTTTGATGCACTTTTTTGTCGCATTCTTCTTCAATTGTCTTCTCTATAGCAAACGCGGTCATCATGCGAGAAATTAAGCTTTTCAGATTGGACACGATGACACGGCCTGTCCGTTGTGGTAGCAGTGGTGAAAGAAGTAGCGGTAGTGTCCTCGTCGCGTCCTCTGTATACGACTGCAACTCTGCTGTCAGCCTTTGCAACTCCTTGTCTTCAGCATCTCATTGTGTGCTCTACTTTGCCTCATCTTTGACGTCTGCTTAGGTGCTGGGGTGCCTGTTCTCGTGCACACTGCGCCGACGACGCGGAAAAGGAGAGAATGGGTGAAAAAGAGAAGGGGAAAGGGGAGAGACGGCACCGATGAAGAGGACAAAGAGAGACCGGGCGCTCGAGCGACAAATGGCTTCGGCCGCTGAGAGGGCGGACAGAACGGAGAACGGGAAAGCTCCGCTGACTTTGTTCGACCTGCTTTGCTTGGGAATTTTTTTATAAGTAGGCAAAGAGTTACGGTTTCGTAGGCCGATGCGTTCGACCGCGTGCGGTCGGCGCTTACTGCTCTTTGAAAACTGATTTGCCCTTCTGGTCTCCTTGAAAGCCAACGAGAAAAAAGTCTGCCTTTGAAGTTCTTTGACGCACACTCTCAGCAGTGCGCCTAAGCAGCACTAAGCATCGAAGAGAAGTTGAATTGACCAGGCAGCACACTTATTGCAAGTTGTAGTATGGTGAAAACATTTGATGTCCATTATGTGCTGGGCAAATACAGTTCACATTATTGTCATTCAAATGCAACTCTTAATTGTACTTTTTTTTCTATCAAGCTTCTCTTCATTTGCGCCTTCATGCAAAACACTGATATTGACTCAAAGTTGTTCCCGCTCTCATTCTTTTTCTCTTACTATATACTCAATCTTTACTGTTGTCTGCGTTTTCAATTTTTCATTTTCACTTCAATTAATTCCTATGAGATTTACATCTTCTTGACAACTGCCCTGTCGCCCTGTCTCTGATGGCTGCTGTCCATCAGCTTACCGTGTTTCTTGCCAACAACGAGGCCGCCTTTGTGTGTGTGCATGTTTTTTTCACATCATTTTTACTCTAGGAGCCAAACAAGTGTTTTTAATTATTGTACGTGCTGAGATAATGACTTAAATGCAATGCCAAGCAGACTCAGCTTAGATCTGCACTCTCGCAGAAGGCAGTGGGTTTTTGGTGTGTTGTGTGCAGCGCTGTGGTGAATGGCTCCAGGGCCCATCAGCAGCTAGCTTATTGTCTAGGTTTATGCAAACACTAGGCACTGGCGGAGCGGGTTTGCTTAGGTTCGCCTGTTCTACCACAGACCACTAAACAGACGCGCTTGTAAGGATGCCGGCGGAGTGCACGGGGCAGTTCGGCTGTGCGGTGCACTTCATCTCGCAGCACTTTATGCACTTTGATTAGTTGCTCGCCGAGTTGGTTCTCCAATTATTCTGTGATAATTGTTGCACTTCTTGGGCTGCTCTAATTACGCCATTCAGGTCGGTCTTGTTTGTCACTGCTTTTCATTTGGGCTGTTGTTAGTCAGGCCCCAACAAAGCCTCAACAACTGCATTGATAATTTATTCAAGGACTGTTTTTTGCAACAACTTTTGGCTATTGCGCTTGCTTTTGACTAATTAGTTTCTAGACCATTGATTTGTGTTGCAGTGTTGCAGGGCAAATTAGCAAGAATAGTTTTCCTTCTCAGAAAGATGTTCTTTAGCACCAGAATGCATTGATGCGGATTCTGCTGTTTCTCTAAGTTGTAGGTCGGTCTTGTGTTTAGTCAATTATCAAATGAACTATTCTACTGCAAAACAATTTAGCTGTTTACAACAACACGTATTTTAAAATTGTAACGGCGCACAAACGTAGACTTGAAAGTTTAAAATGTAACTTAGTTTGTTAAAATTATTCAATAGAAAGCATTACAAGTGGCTGGTTTAGTTCTATACAAAAGACATTCAAAATGCAAATAAAATGCAAACTTGAGTACAACAGAAGAGTTGAAGCAGAAATCAATAACAAGTTTGACAAAACTAATTGAAAAACAACTGTTTAATTTAATTTAAAGTATTCTTCTTATGGTCAGCAAAAATAGTTTTTACTGATAGTTGAGTTAAAGACAAATTATATTTTTTTTGCTACTACCTTGTAGATTATTTGCGCACTGCATTACTGATGCATTTAGTTTGGCTATTCCTTTTAATTAAATTGTCATTAGTCCATTCGGACAGTTCGTGTTTGCTAGATATGTTTAGTAAGTTTTCTTAATTTAATTAAATTTTCTTTTGGTTTCTAATTTAATTTGTGTTACGCAAACGTGTTACCCTACAACTCATCAGTTGCAAAATTAAGCCTTTTATAAATGTGTTTTAGTGAACTCAAATGCTGACCTGGTACAAACTTGGGACAAGGTTTATTTGATTCGTTGTGTTGCAAAATTTTTAGGTACAAATCCACAAATTCTTTTATCAAATATTATTTTAACAAATCAAAATGTTTTTTGGCCGTTTCCTAGTTGCATCAGGGCAATCTGATTGTTTTTATTGACGTTTTAAAAAACCAGTAATTTTTGTCTCCTTTTTTAACAAAACTATAAAAGTAAGAAGAATACTTTTGCTTCTTTTTTTAGTTTAAAAACATAACTTTATCAAGGACAGTTTAAATTAATAAAAAGTTTGAAACAAAGAAATAAAAAGTGAAAAAAGTAATCAAAATTACTTTTTTAGTTAAAAGTATGTTTTATGTTTAATAAACTTTATTTTGTGATTTAAAATGTTGTTTGTTGAATAGCAAAAAATGTTTAAAATTGTGTTTTATTTGCTTTTGTAAACGGGCAAATGATCATTTCACTTGGCTAATTCGTCTGATAGAACGTTTATGTTGGTGCAGGCCTTTAGGTTTACACTGCCTAGTAGTTCAATTTCAGTAGAGCTTGTCAACATGGCCGTTCTGTGTGACACAATGGACCGATGGCCTTTCGCGCTGAGCGGAATCTTAGCACATTTATTATGCATGAGTTGACACTATCAGCGACTAGAGCGATGCCTTGCAAAGCAACCGGCCGACAGAGAGTGGCTGATGAGCCAGTGACCAGCACTGCACTCCTGTCAATGGGACAGTGTTCACTGCTTTGCTGCCGCTGCTGCTGCATCCTCAGATGCGGCCAGTCGGTGAAGCGTCAAACGGTGCCCCATTCAGCAGTGCGGTCTTAACCGGACGGTCCTTTACCGAGCTGCTACTTTTCTCTTTCGCAGCACTGAACCCTTCTCTTTCCTTTTGTGTTGGTGTTCGTTTTCCCTTGCACTGTCCCCCATTCACTGCTGCTGTACTGTGCTTGTCCACCGGCAGTGGCGGCGGACAATCACCCGCTAAGAGCGAGTCATCCTTTTTTGTCTGTTTGTCTTTGCAATTTCTTTCATTACGCTCATCACTTTAGGCCAGTGCTGTCTCCTTCCCTCTCCCTCTCCCCTCTTCAGCCTTGCTTTACACCCTCATTTGCAGATGCACGTCTTGTCGTCGGCACTGTCCGGTCGGTCCTGCTGCTGCTGCTCAACTGTGCCGCTGAACGGGGGCAAATTTAAATTAGATAGATGTCAAGCAGACCAGTGGCGATAAAGCGGCGGAGAATAGTGTTCTGACTGACTAGAAGAAGGGTTAAGCTAAAAGCAAACCGAAAAAGCTCTTTTTACTTTTTTGTCCATCTCTCAAGTTCTTTTAAGTCTCCTCATGTGTGTAAATTGTTCAGTGCTCGTGTTTGTCCGTTGCTGCTGCTGCCGCAAACTGCCGAGGCACTCTTCTCCTCGCTGTCGCTAATTGTCAAGGGAGCGCAAGGACTGCCACGGCGACGACGACGGCGACGACGACGGCAGCGAAGGCTTAGGCCGTCGAGTTTCCGCTGACACCAGGCCTCCTTTCTCATTGCCCACTGTCGATGTCTGCCGCTTGTTTATGTTTAGATGATCTTCTTTGTGCCCATCACTTGCTGGCAATTATAGACATAAAAACAGGCACAGGCGATAATGGCTGACAATTGCGAGAAGAAGAAAGGAGAAAGGAGGAAGAAGGAAAGAGGAAAGAGGAGAGCACTCGCCAGCCTGCACGATAACTCATCCGTGGCTGACAAGCCGAAGCCATTCGATTCGCCCTGGATACCGCTACCGCCACTGGCGGGCTATCCTCGCCTTTTCTCGGCTTACGCCACTTTATAACGAGCGAATAAAAGGGTTAAAATCGATTTTGATTAACCCTTCATTTGCACATTAAACTGTTTATCATTCGCCCTTTCTCAGTGATGTTACTACAGAGTGATATGAACAAAGTTTAGATTCTTTTAGGATTTATGAAAGGTTTGCATGTATAAAAAAATTTTTATATTCACTCTGTAAACTCTAAATACTTTTGTTTTTGAACTTTGATGGAAAAAGATTTTTTGTTTTGTTTATTTTTCAATGGTAGAGAAATATGAGCTTACATTTCAAATAAAGTACTTAGATGAGTAAAGGGGATGCAAATGATTAGATCGAATTACTCTTTTTTGTTTTAGAAAATGACAGCCGGAATGTTACAAAAAAAAGTTGATGTGTTTTGACGTTGCAGCGCTAGTCAATTAAAATACACGCTTACGTATTGACAGTGGCCGTTGGTGATTGCAGTCTCATCAAATTTTTCTTAGAATGATGCTATTTGTGTTGTAAATTTATGGTTTGATTTTAATTATTAGATTATTAACTCACTGTTATAATTAAAGTTTGTCATTTATAATAATTTATAATAACTGAAATAAAATATTTAAGCATAACGCAATTTACGGTAGTTTTTGCAACTTTTGCAATTATTGTTGCGTTTTATTTTTAAATAGCAGCTGAAAAAATGTTTTGTTTATGCTCTTGACTAGTTATAAACTTTAAAAACATCAACATTAAAAATCATTTAATGATATTGAAATCTGCAGGCTACACTGCCTTGCATTAGAATAAACTGAGATTTTCAATTTCAGTTTTGAGATCTTTTGGATTATTTAAAAACCAGTTTGAAAAATACAAAATAGTTTATTCATTTTTGAAATTGTGTTGCATGAGACATGTTTTGTTGTGTAAATGCAAATATCATTGGTTTTGTGGCCCTCTCTTATTACCAGTTTTTCACAATTTATATTTGATTTATTTACCTTATTGTAACTGTTATCTTTTTATGTCTAGTATACTTGGCACGCTCAATGTTCTGTTTGCATTTATCATTTTTAACAACTTGGATTTCCATCGTCAACTTTTATTTGAAGTTGTTGTGGCAGTAGTCAGTGCCGCACTTTTTGTTTGTTTCAATATCTGTTTTTATTTTACAATTGTCGTTTTCTAAACAAAGCAACTAAAGTTTAATGAACAGAAAACTTGCAGTATGATTTGAGTAGAACGATGCAACTCTGCAAACAACCCTTCTCTATTGAACAAGACTGTTTAATTAAAATCATAATTAAAATAGCGTTTTGTCTAACTTCATTTAGAAAGAGTAAAGCACTGCAGCCAAACAACCCCTTCACTTTTGCTGATTTTGTTTGCTTTTCTGGCCACGCGCGCTCAATCGTAGTTTTGCATTTGGTTTTGAGTTGCCTCTTCTTCCCAGTGTGCGCCCAGTTCCAATTATATTTCTAGAAATCATCATTACTGCAATGACTTAATTATTTGTCTTTGTTTGCTTACGTTGGAGATATCCAGAGCATGTCTGCATGAAGGCACCAAAGTAAAAGCGGACTGAGTCATTTGCATCGACTTGATGGCAGATAAGGTGCAGCCCTTTTTTGCAACAAAAAACAAAAAACTCGCTGACTCGGACTGATTGTCAGCAAAAAACGCAACTGCTTTGTCTGTCACCCTATAGAGGATTTTTAGAAGATTGTCTTAAGTTGACACTGGGTCGATCACTGGTGGCGCTCTTAGTTATTAATCCTTGTCTATTCATTAATCATGCGTTGTTGTGACTGCTGACGAGAGTGTTGCCCGAGACACGCTATTCTTTTCCTATCGTGCTAAATGATCTAAATTGTTTTCATTCACTCACTCCAAAGCACTCTCGTTTAAGTGAAAAAGGCTTCGGTGCACTGTCATTGCGCCGATAACTGCGCCTAGATCAAAGTGCAAAAGCCTTCCTCCTCCTCCTTTGCCTGTCTTTCTTCCTTACTGTTGACTTTTTGTTTTATCGTCTAAGGCCAGTGAAAGAAGCGCCAGTTACAAAGATGCAATTAATCATGTCCATGATGCCATCTCAGTGCTGCTGCTGCTCTACAATTAACCTTCACTGTTGTTTGCATTGTGTGTCAGTGTTAAAAGACAGTGTTGAGATCTAATCAAGACCGCCTGCCCAGTCACTTGGACAGTGAAAATGAAATTCATTAACATTTTAGAGCTAGTGTGTGTGTGTGTGCTGTCAGAGAGAAGCTTACATAAGAATGTCTGCTTCTAGGCAATAGATGAAATTATTTCTTGCGGTCTACTAGTTTTTGACAGTATCAGTCTAGTGACACTTACATTGTCCTTGCTAACTCTCACTGTGGGTTTAATGTTGCTAGGCTATCAGTGCTTTTGGTAGTGCCGACAATGCACACGCACTGCTTTTGTGCCTTCAGTGTTGCCGTTAAGAATTATACTAATAAAGCAAAGTAATATTATCCAACGTGCACTTTTTCTGCAATTGGCAATTTGGTAAAGTTAACCAATTGCTTTACGTGTAAGCGCTTCAAAAGTAGCAAGTCGAGTAATTCTCAAACAAAGTTGGAATATGTTACTTTGAGTAAAATAATCGCACACACTCTAGTGGTCTTAACTCTCATTGGACAAAGTTTTCAGTAAATTATATTTTCTACTCAAACTAAATAGTTTTAACTTTTCAATAGCCAAAAGTGTTGCGTATACCAGTGAGAAATCTTAATCGTAGCGTTTTGAACTACTTCATTTTCTACTATTTCGATAGACCTGCACTGCTCCAAAACTTACTGCAATTTACACAAAACTTTTTTTTAACTTTGATGTTGGCAATTTAAATAATTATGATTCAAAAAGCTAGTTGTGGGCATACGCACACAGCACATCGTTGGCGTCGTCGTTGGGCACTGATGATCACTACGCTGGCCACCAAATTAGAATTAAATCGAATTAAAATGCAATTATATTATAAATTCAATTAGCAGGCCTTGTCGTCTTCTTACCGCCCTGCAATCAGCCATTTTTTGCAGTGTTACACAGTGGCCCAGCTGACTGGCCATCTCAGTCATGTTCTCTTTGCTGCCTCATCCACACATGCTTTCTGCCTAATCATGACCGTCGTCGTCGTCGTCACTGTGGTGCTCAGCGTGTGTCATCTGTGAAATGATTTCCATTTTACCCCTTTGTTTCCTCTTGCCGTTCACTAGCCCCTCTTTTTGCCGCTCTAAGAGTTTGCAGCAAACTTTTTGACATTTTTTGAATTTTTAATTATTAGAAAATGCCCTGGACGACAGCAGTGGCCAGTGGGTGAGCACAGCAAGTCTCTTCTTGCTAAATGTTGCCCGAAGAGCGTTGTTATTAGCGTGTGAGCACTTGAGCCAAAGAATTTCATTAGTCTCGACATTTGAGACCAGACTGTGTTTCAGCTATATGCTGCTCCTGTCGGTGGCCAGCTACTCCGGACTACTTTCAGATTGTGCTTCACTGCGTCTAACAGTGCAAACACTGAGGCGAGCAGGCCTAGCTTCGGATACTCTCCGACGGAGACTGTCATTACAGTTTGACTTGAGAATTATAATTAGTGCTTGATGGGCTGCTTTTTTGCCTTCTCCTGCTACTGTCGCCGATCTGCTCAAAGTGCGCCATATTCTGCAAGAATAGGTTTTACGAGCTGAATGGCAATTTTAATTTTCTCTACGCGCCTGCCGAGAAAAGTTTTTCTCTTGTCGTTTTAGTAAGGGCAAGAGCAACTGTCCGAGCTGGCAAGCCAATAACCATCGAGATCACTGGCTCGTCATGTACGGGCAAATTGTTGGCTAATTTATTTTTCTTTCTTTCCTAACCGACCATTATCGAATTTGCCCAGTTAGACGGGCTCCTGCGGGTAAAGTAGCCATTTGGCAAAGCAGACGTCGATGCAAAGGCAGTCATGATCGATCACGCTTCCACTTGACGTTTGCTGCAATTAAAAGCTGCCTGAATTAATTAGTAGCTAGCTGATCATATTTTAAGAGAGGGTGTTAAGGCTATTTTTTGGTCAGTTCAGTTTATTTGCATCTTTCTGATTTTCACCAAAATGATTTTGCACAGTCTGTTTTTCAAAGATGTGCCAGCAGTAAAGTAATGTTTTAGTTTAGAACTATGGCTGGTGCACTTGTAGCGCTACGCCGATGGTTACGAGACGCTGGTTTTGTGTGGCAGGTCTCGCGCTATATAGCGCAAGCTGGTTCGGCTCAGAGCACTAGAGCAAAAAATTGCGTTTGTGGGTACGGGCAATTGAGACAGTGCTGTAATAGTCTGGTGCAATTGTACTCTCTCTCTCCCTCTCCCTCTCCCTCTCCCTCTCCCTTTTACTTGAGCCTTAGAGGCTGTGTGGATGCACAGCCATCCGACACGACCGCATCTTTGCGGCCGCAGTAAGGCAATGATTGGCGCGCTGTGTGGCCATTGGCGGCGGTGTCTGCGTGACGGAACCAGTGCCCCCTCACCCCAAAGAGACGTGCGACCAATCACTGGCAGTCACTCAATTAGTGACTTGTCGATTGCTCCGTCAATGCTCACACTTATGTGCTCCCATCAGTGGCTTTTCGGGTTTCCGGACAATGGCAATCGCTTCTTTTATTAGTTTATCATTATTCAGTAACTTGCAACAGGGATTTCTACTACAAAATTACCCTTTAATTTCTTAACAATTTATAAATTCTAACTAGTCTTGTGTTCTGGACCTAGGTGAGCAGCTAAAAGCGGGTCCCGCTAGATGGCGAATGCCCACTGGCTGGCATTGACTGTCATTTTGGTGCCTGTAATATGCAAATGTCCGTCGCCGCATTTATTTGCATAAATCCTTATGTCGTTCTTCTGTTTGATCACTGAATTGCCTGCTGGATTCTAATTAAACAAATTAATAGCTCGGAACAATTGACTGACAAGGGGGAAAGATGTGTGCGTAGTGCCTGTCGTGAACAGTAGCTCACCCAGTAGTGGCCATCTAATTAGCAGAGGCAGTGGCAGTGGCAGTCCGAAGTAGATGCTCTCTGCTGGTGTCAGTGGCCAGTGCCTGGCGTCGATCTGCCAGAGACGAGTTTACCAGCGAGAGGACGCCGTCACTGCCAATTTTCGCCTAATGAGAAGACGGGCACCAGTTGGCTAGGACAATGCACATAGAGCATGCAGTTACAGCCGACCAAAGTAGACGTTCTCTCTCTCAGCCTCTACACCAGGCAATCATCTTTGTTTGCGTCCTTTGTGTTGTCCGCTGCTGCTGCTGCTCTCACTCTCACTCTCATTTGCATCTTGTTGTCTGCTCGTGTCTACGAATTAATTAAAGCAAAGATTTTAAAGTTTTCTTTGTTTTTCGCCAGTTCCCCTTTCTCTTCTTTCCATTGTATTTTGAAGGAAGCCGTTTCTCGTACTTTGTTACCGAGCGAGTGCAGCTAATCAAGCTTTGTTCCAAGCTGGTGGTGCCGTCTTCTTCTACCGCACTCCCCCTTCAGTTGCCGTTTCTTCTGCTCCACTGTCCGCCAAACAGTCTACTGAAAGAGCACACACTTACACACACACTCGGTTATTGCGCCTGGTTGCATTGAATTGCACTGCTCGACAGTGGCTCGTCTCTCAGTGACGGCACCGTCTAATTTCATTTGATTCCTCCACTGCGATAGCACTGTCCATTACTAGTACCGACATTCTTATTCTCACCAGCAAACTCCTCATTCAGCACTCGGTTAATCACTCGCTGGCGTGCACGTCTGCCGTCCCCTCGGCAGTGGCAGAAGCGCGCACTACTGCCGCTCGCTTGGACTTGAAATTCTTTGCTTCACTTGCTTTTCCTAAGTCTTTGTCCGAATATTATCAAGCCTAATTAGAACTAATTCTTTAATACTCTTGATAATGTTTGTTTGCATTTGTTAGCAAGAAACAATGAAACGGCAAATTGGCACCACTTTCACTAACGAATGCATGCACGTTAAGCTTATTAGGAGAAAAAGGAATGGACATTGTCCAATTTCTAATTGCATCGTTCTTCTTTGCATTCCTTAGCAAAACAATTTTTTTTACATTTTACAATATTGAATTTACTCGTACTGCTCAAACAATGAAAAAAGCCATTCTTTGGAAAAGGTTTCACAAGCCAGTACTGTGGTCGACAAGGCTGATCATTAGAATTCTTTTCAGATGATTGGCTGGAAATCAGTTCAGCAAAGCGTTATCGACGCAGTGGTCGCACATTTTTCACTTTTATTTCTTTTCATATCGACCATTAATTAGCAATTACGAAATTCTTGCTAGTTTTTCGAGTAAGTGTGCTATCATTTGCTTAGAAAGTGTCACATTATGGTCACACTGGCCTTGGCGCTACCTCTGACCACTGAGGTCACTGGGAAGAGAGGTCACTGAGAAGGTGAAGGAAGCGAGGACGGACAGTAAGGTTCAGTTGTGTCCACATAGTGCCGCCTGTCAGCCTGCTATGATTAATTCTTTGTTGTGACCATTAGCGGCAGCAGTTGTCCTCCTGGAGCCGCTCACTTTTACTCTGAATTTATCTTGTTGTGCCTTTTGCTTCTTTTCTGCTTAAAAATTCTACCCCACGTCAATGACCGTCGTTTTACCAGTTGTTTCTTTTCAATTTTTACTTCAACTGCTGGCAAAAGTTATACTACAGACAAAAAGGATTTTTACAAAAAGCTGCCTAATTTGTAATGCCTTCTACAGCTCATTCAGGTAAAGTAAAAAATTGGTCAAAATTGTCTTAGAATACTCAATTAACCGTGAAGAAGCAGAACAAACGTCTCAATTGAAATGTCCGGTGAGCAGTGCTGATTGCTGTTTGTCAATTGATCTACCCAAGACCAATCGGTGAGTTTTGTTGCTCAGTCGCTAATCCTCAGTGCTAATCTACTGCCTACTGGGCTATCCTCTCTGTCAAAATGCTCACTTGGTCACTGTCACTTTCACCGTGTCACTGAACTATTCTACCAGTAAACTTGTGAATGAGCTTTCAACTTCTCACAGTGCCAGTGCAGTTCAATGAAAGCCTTCTGTTTGGCAAAACTGCTTTGTAAATAAGTGAAAACACGGCTGCAGCTTGTGTCTCTTAGAGAAGGGTTTAATGGAGCAGTCGGTGTTCCAATTGCAATGTAGAACATGCAGGTGGTTTTCGATGTGCAGGGTAAAAACAAATGCCTCGCTGGGTGCAAAATTGGGGCCAGTGCCTCCTGTTTGAGTGCGACAGACAGACAGCCCAGACGCGGGGCATTCACTACTACTGCTGTTGTTGCTGCTGCTTGCTGCCAATTTTCGATGCATTTATGAGCCCTTTTATGGTCCGACATTGGCCACGCTCTCAGCACGAGTCACTCTACTCTCCACTGTCTGTGGCCACTGGGTTGAGGTTAGCATCCAGCAAAAAAAAAAGGTCAGCCATTTGTGCAGTGTCTACCTGGTGTCGGTGTCGTGTGGCAGACGCAAGCAGACCACATCACTACCCCCTCAGCACATTGCTGAAATGTCTTTGCTTTTGCGGCAGAAAGCACTTCAATGTTTGCATCTTAGACTGCCTTCAAGAGCCTTCTTCTCACTGCTTTCTTTTCTATTGTTCCCCAGCAGACTGATGACTTGCGTCTGCGACCAAGTGAGCTCAATTGCTCAGCCTTCACTCACTACTTGTCTTGCCGACTGCTTATTGACCTCCTTTCGGAGATATGTGAGTCGACAAGAGCACACACTTGCTGGGTACCGTTAGTTATCCAGGTCAGATCATTTGCTGACATTTTCACTCTTTGCATCTTTGCCTCTAAGAGGCGGCGGAGGAGTTGAGAAGGGCAGGAAGTAGGCAAACTGATCAGACAGACCGCTATTGCTGACAGTTAACAAAAGGAAACACCGTTATAACTGGTCATTGTTTGTGGTCTTGCTAGATAGAAATAGAAGCAATCTCTACTCTCTCTACTTTCTCTACTCTTTCTCTCCTTCACCCCCTCAGACCGATTAATTTCAATCAGAGTGTAGTGTTTGCACAAGACAGCTTATCTCGCTGACCCAGTTCCAGGTTGCATCGCCAGTTGAGCAAAGTCTGCTCGTGGTAGTCCGATTAAGATGTACCGTCTATATTCAATTAGTCGGTGCAGCTGCACTGGTCAGTGGACGGCGGTGAAAGTGCTCGTCAGCGCTGACACGCGTCCTCCATAACTTACGCTCTGTTTGCCTTTGTTTTAGCTGGCCACTGCAATCACTTCATTCGCTGACCTGACCCAAACAAGTCAATCTTTTTGTGTTCCAATGTTCGGCCCTATGGCTAATCGGTAAGTCAAGCAGCCCGTGGCTCAGCTCACTCGATGGGCAACTGGTCTAGAGCAAACAAATTGGCCTGAGTTTGTTTGCACCAGACGATGTCTGAACGTGGGCAGTATTGTTGTTGTCCAACTCTTGACCAAAAGACTTTGGCATTGTTGTTCCACTCAGAAAGAGCGAGTGAAATTGAAAGGAAAAGTGGCACAACAACAACTGCCTGTGTAACTCTCTCTTGCCACTTTGCATAATCGACAAGTCCAGAGATTTATTGCCTGTGTACGCACACTTAATTGAGCCCTTGTGAGAGCACTTTCACACTGACCACTACTGCGACAATAAGTCAACGACAACGGTAACAACAAGCAACTGCTCTTCAAGTAGACCTGGGCGATTATTTATTACCTGCCCTGGGCGTAGGGGCAAGAATGTGTAGACAAATTGTAAAGTCTCTTGTAGTTTATGTTATTTTTACTTTTAATTTGTTTAAAACTATTTATTTATTTGTGCAGATCAATGAATGACACTAGAGATTTTGCAGCCTTATTGACCTTTTATCGCTATCTCTACCGCTTGAGTAAAGGTCATAGGCCATGACAGGTAAAGTGAGGTGAACTCTGACGACGGCAACAAAATGGTCTTTTGATCTTTGAACAAGCCACTTTTACTCTCTCAACTCTTGGCGTTTTTCTTTCATCAGGCGACTGCCATCAGATTGGATCAGTAGTGAAAGTGAGTGTGTGTGTATCCAGTCTGTCGGTGCGTGCCAAGCTGGCGGTCACTCATTGACGCGCACTCCTTGTGCCTTATTCTCTCCTTGATGATTGTCCCCTGACCTCAGACTCGGATGACGTTCACCTTGAGGGTTGCACTCGTAGATTGCAACAGCAGCAGCACCAGCAGCAGAACTGCAGCTCGTGCAGGCCACGAGCAGATCGATTAGGCAGCGACAGCAGCTTGCCTGCACCGGCCAGTGCATTAACCTTCAATTACATTTTCATTAGCCACAAATGATTGCTAGTCCGCTGACCACTACCAGCTACTGTTGTTTGTTTTATGCTCCACTTTGAGATTTCCATTTTCCAATTCGATCTCCTCTCTTTCTGTCAACTTCTTTCGGATATTATTGATCGACAGTCTCTCTGCTTTTTCCCCTTTCCTAGTGGCCCCATCTCTTTCTTTTTCTCCTTCTCTTTCCTCTCACCTCTTTCTTTCAGCGCATTGTTCACTTTGTGGTCAGTTCTTAGCAATCGCGTCTTAAAGGAATCGAAAGGTGCACCTGAAGACTGCTAGACAATGGCAAGAGGTAAACTTTACAAAAAGCGAAGTTCAAGGTCTGTATCAGCAAGTGAGTGAAATGGAAAGAAGTGAGTGGAAGGAAGGACACGATTGCGTACACGCTCTTTACACTAGTGACACTCTTTCTTAAAGACGTGCTCAGGCAAGAGGCCACGGGGTCTGTAGGTCGTAGCACTCGAGCTTTAGCCATTTCGCGTGGTCTTGTGGTCAGGGCTGCAGTTGTTGTCGCTGACAAAGGCTGGTCAGCAGCCGTTTTCTGTTCACTGCTTGGCAATTGTTAACCCATTTACCGTTTTGCAGCCGCCATTAACGTTCACTTTCTCGTCTGTCTCGTGTGTCTATTAAAAGGTGACTTGTTTGGCTCTATTCACTTTCCCTTTGCCGTTTCTGTTCTGCCATCTTGCACTGGCTTGTGCCCATTCGTCGATATTCCCTTTGATTAGCAAGCAATTATTTCAATGAGTGAACATGCAAAATGTAGCCAGTGGGGAAAAGTTGCCAGAACGCGTGCAGCTCATAGGTGATTGCTAGAGTGACTGCAGTCCTCTCTGTGTCAGTGTGTGTCCAAGACAGGCCCTGTCCACTACTTTCACTCCAAGTCTGAACGTAAGGTAACGTCTTTATCTGCCTTTCAGTCCAGTTGACTATCATCTGCCGAATGTGACAGCAAGGCAGTGCGATGAACTTTAACTTTAGCCTGATGACATCTGTGACACACCGTTTTATTGGGCAATCGAGCAGTTGATGCCCGTGATGATCACACCTTTTCTCATGCCTTAAGCTGACTACTGGGCAACACTTTCTCTTGACTCGATATTTTCTTTGCAATTCTTTCTTATTTTGCCGCAAACTACCTTCTAGCCCAGGCAATAATTCATCTCACAAAAATGCTTTTGTCAAATTTTGTCCACACCAGGCCAATGAATTATGGCGCTACCTCAAAGAAAAGTGCTGCAAAACGAGGCTGCAAGTTCTGTTTGAGCACTTGAATTTAAAAAGGGGCTAGCAGTGGGCAGTTTATTTATAAGCTGGTAATTAGATTACTGTGAGAGTGAAAGTGGACTGGCAATAAATAATAAATTGCCCAAAGACGGTGACAGAGTCAGCGGTGTGCAGTGGCAGTGAAAGTGTCCACCAAAGATCCGAAGAACAGTGGACGGTCATGCCTTCTGTTGGTACTTGGAAGTGATCGCCAGCACCGCAAGTCTTATTATTTATTTATGTGCTTGTGCGATGTGTATGTGTGTCTCACTTTTGCTGAATGATCTCTTAGGCTGCTTAGGACTGCACTGACCAGACACTCCAGTGCCTATCTGCCTTTTGTCCTAATAAATCCTCTGTTTTGTCAATGTATCACTCCCATGTGGAAAGGGTTCAGGTTGTTTGTCGTTGCTACTGCTGCTCTTTTCTGGGAGCAAAAGATGGGCCTAATGTATTCACTACTGTTGATGATGTTTCAAACGCCTTACAACTTAACAAATGAATGCACCGAAGACTGAGTTTCATTAGTCAGCTTACCAATATGTCTGACCTCTAACGGAAATTTAAACAGCCAAGTGCACTTGATTAATAACTTATCTAATCTAATTGTACTAGTGAGTGTCACTGCTCAATGTTGCCAAAGTCTGTCTGCAACTTATCCACTTTGCTGGAAACCGACTTTATATCAGCAAAAAGAGGCCAAGTTAGTTTCTACCGATAAATAATGCCTACTGTGTTCTTCGCTTATTTACTATTTTTTGTGCCATATTCAGAGTGATTAATTGTTACCAAACGATAGCTTACATAAAACATCTCTGCACTTGAATTGGTATCGCTGCACAGAGTATTTCTCGCAGGCTCAAATTTCATCTGAAAATTGCTTTCTTTTCAAATTGTGTGAGCAGTATGTTATTTTGACATTTTTCAGTTTTGTCTTTCTACCTCCGTTAATGCTCTAAAACTTTGAATGGTTTTGCTGTTTAGGCACTTTCTGGAACAAATCACGCAAAAACCGCAACTTCAATGCCACTTCTATTGGTTTCCTTAATGGTCGTCTATTTGAACAAAAATTTGCTTGTTTTCTATATTCTTTTAGTTCTAACATATTTCTCGCAGTTGCCATGATGACTGCTATCAAGTTCTGCCATGTAATGATGCCGTCATTTGGTGCACGAAATGTAGTAGATAATGTTCAATAATAATTTGTTGCCACACTTATTCAGCATGCTCGTTTGTTGATGGTCCACTCGATAAGATGTACAGTGCCAACATTTGGCTCTTTTTGAGCAAATAGTGGCGTCAGTTATTTGCACAAATCGAAAAGTCTCTTTTCCTTTGGCAGAGGCAAATGTTTGAAGCTGAAATTCAACCTCTTTCAGCAGTTTTCAGCCAGATGGCAGGGCTAAATCTTCAAAATTTTATTTTGAATAGTTCGACAACTTGGCGGACAACGAATTCAAGCTAAACGAAAAAGGTTAATTTAACTGAATAAGCGCAAAAACTGCATCTCACCACCCTTCACTGCCACAACTAAAGTTGAAAAATGTCGCCTTCACTCGCATTGTTTGGCAAATCTCGTTTGTTCTGTAATTAATTGCTTAATCAATAAGAGTCGATTCTCTCCTCTGTTGAGCGCACAGATGCAGACAAAGGGGAAATGTCGCTAAAAGCCGACCGGTTGTCCTATCAGCAGTCATCCACTGTTTAAGATGAAGCCAAGACCAGCAGTCTAAAGCAGCAGCTCCCCCAAAAGCACCCTCGCCCACCCTCTTTTCTTCTGCAGAAAACTGAACCGCGGTCGGTGGATTCTGTTTGGGCTTTTGTTTGTAAGAATTTCAACTTTGCACAGTATCTGGTACTTTTAATTAATTTACACTAATGATATTTGCTAGCTACATTATCTGGAGCGGCTATTGTGTTGCTTTGTCCTTTTGTTTGCTTCTGCCTCTGCCTGCCATTATCTTACATATCGTCACTTATTTATTATTAATTTTCCATTTATTACTGCTCGTTAGTTGCTTTGTTTGAGGCTACACTTTGGCGACCTAATGAAGGCAGTGTTTGGCTACTTTCTCTATCTTGCCAGTCACATGCAGGACCATTTTCAAAAAACACTGAAGTTCATTTGCAAAAAGGCCGGGACATGTAGGAAAAGAAAGAGCAAAAGCTCATGTTCTAATTAGTTGCACAAATTGTCTTGGCAATTGTTCGTTTGTTTGCCTTTTTCCTTGTAGTCTTAGAGTTGGCCAAGAATGGGCAAACGGCATTGAGAAGTCCTGGCAGAGGGCAGTCATTAAGACTGCAGTTCGCGTGCTGCAGCCTCAGCAATCTATTTTCAGATGTCTTCTTACCGTTGTCAGCTAACGGGCCACTAAGCGGAAACTTTAATTGATTGACTACTTCTTAGGCAATTACTTGCTAAACTGTTTGTTTAGGCAAGGGTCAGAACGCCTCGCAAGTGCCTTCCCTTCTTTTCTCTAAGGTGACGACACTGCCAATAATTGATTCCAACTGTTCTTACATCGAGAAACCGTTTTCTTACCCATCCACGCTGTGCAGTACACACAACACACACACACTTTCTCTTGTTTTAGCAAATCGAGACCACCGTTTGGTTTTTGCCGCTACATATGAGCAACGCACTGACCGTACCTGGAAGGTCACTCTTTACTTGCTAGTGTCACATAAATGCACACTCACACACACACACATCAGCAGTCTCTGAAAAAACCGTCTTTGGAAGCAGCCGTCAAGTGTTGTCGACTTGCGCCAGCTGCAGCTGCCCTCGTTGCCGATGTGTTCCTATGCTGGCTATTCTTTTTCTCTCTCCCTTTCCTTCTCTCGGCCAGTGACGCCTGATACAGTCTGCTGCAGCGGTTCTTGACCCCATCACCAGTTCGCCAGTTTGCCAGTTCGGGCACTGCTGGCAACCTTAGCCTCAGGTTGCCTTCTGGTGGCACCACCACCACCAGTGTGAGCCGACTTTGCACCTGAACGCTGAAGACTACTGGCCAAACTACGGATGCTCAATGATCTACTGTCGTTCTGTACTCTGCCCTTTGCTTACCTGCCAGTGCTGTTGCCCTGCAGACGCTGGAGCTCGTGTTCTGCGCCATTGAGCGGACGGTAATGGGCAATGCTTCTCTAATGTTATGAAGCCATATGCAATTGGCACCCGCAACGGGCGCAGCACTACTAAGCAGCACCATTACCAAGACCTCTTAATGCCGCCAAAGGTGCTTCACCTTTGCATCTTCTCATCATCTTTCGCCCTTTTGCCAGCAGTAGTTCACTATCGCTAATGAATTTAATTTACTGCCTCCCGCAGGTCTTACTTTTAATCAGCAGCCAGAGCAGTATCACCTGCCTTCATTGGTAGCGGCTGCTCTCTAAACTGTGCTCATCTTCGGCATAGTTCAGTCTTGCGCCAAGCTGGCACGTGCTCCACTCTGACCACTAAACTGGTGTAAAGTGATGAAGAATGAAGATGCTCAGCTAAATGCTAATCTTGCAAAGCAGCACCGTTTAGTTTTGTTGATTTTACCCATTTTGGGCGCAAGTTCAGTTCAGCGCAATATTGTGACACATCCATCTGAAACACACAGCTTTTCTGCAAGATTCTCTTGATGCAGTTTTACCGCTGCCGTTCAGGTCAGAGGTCATCTGAATATAACAGTACGTAAATGAGGTTTGTGTGGGCACCGAAAAGTGAGAGAGAGAGAGAGAGAGAGAGAGAGAGAGAGAGAGAGAGAGAGAGAG
>JAALOO010000705.1_pt1 | contig 25840 bp, 15 predicted proteins | sample 7257641 | NCBI WGS metagenome assembly JAALOO01 (sample SAMN14085613, study PRJNA598686) | mite metagenome | biome: ENVO:01001000; feature: ENVO:01001002; material: ENVO:01001226; isolation source: single female mite from University of Michigan culture on fish food culture... ...
CGCTGCCGCATTTCCTCGTTGCACCGTCCAACTTTTTCCTCCTCGTCATCCCCCTCTTTTATTTCATCTTCTTCTTCTTCACTTTACCACCCCAGAACCCATTCCGAAGCTCTACTTTACGACTCTTCAACTCTCACTAAGTGAAACAGCAGCAGCACATCTGCAGTTTTGTGCCCCTTGATTAGCAGCAGCAGCAGTGTTCCTCAAACGAGGCATTGTTAAGAGTGTGCCCGGACACAACACTCTGTGATCTTCTCAGCTTTCCTCTTCTCCATTTCACTTTTCTGCTCGCTGCGACGACAGACAAGAGGAGAAGATTTTTTCTACGTTTGTCCGAACATAACACCGCCGCCGCCGCCGTCATCATCATCATCATCATCGTCGCACTTTTCAGCTTTTGATATCCCCTCTGAGAAGATTGAGTATAAAAACTGCGTCACACAAACACACACACACAGACACACACACCAGGCACACAGTACTTGTGTGGTAATCATATCAGGGTCAGGCTATATGCTCTGTAAATGATTGACAGCCGCCACACTTCCTGGATTTGAAGACGAGTGAAAACTTTTTGCTGTTCTGAAAAGCAGTAATCTGTGATTGATCGTTGTGAAAATGTACGGCTACTCATCCACCGCCTCGATTTACCTCAACTCGGGCTCCGGCGCTGGCGCTGGGGATCAATACCGAACCTCTTCCTCCTACGGTTTAGGGTACCCGAAGAAGTACACTGGTAGTGCCTACTCTAGCAGTCATTACGAGCCAAGTAGTGGTGGTGGTGGTCTAGGCCCACTCACTGAAGATCAGAGATATACCGGCTCCAGTAGCCACAATTCCTATCAGCCAAACCACTACACTTCTAAGTCGTTTGCCTATTCAGGTGCCAGCGGTAATGGCAGTCACCTGAACACCAGCTACTACAGACCGGTGAATCACCGAAGTGGTGCGACTGCTGAACAGAGCAGCAGCAGCAGCAGTGCTAATCTCAATTCCAGTCACCACCACCACCTGTACACTGCAAATGACAGCAGCTATCTGTCGTCGTCGAGGAGGGCCCTGCAGAGCACTGTGGCGCCTGCGACTACCACCTCTAACATTTCAGCGGCTGCCAACTACCGTCGCCGTCTCTCTGACGCCCTCTCCAACTCCTCCTCATCGTCGCTCTCCTCGGGAAACAGTTTCAATTCAACTGGCTGTAACCACCATTCTTCGGCTACGCTGAGCAGCAGCACCTTCTCTTCCGGTTATGGTAGTGGCCTTGAGCAGCAGTTGACCAGCAGCAAACAATCAGCTCAACAAAACGGCTCTCGAAGCTCGGTCCTGTCGCGCTGTCTGCCGAAGCCGATCGCCAGCACCTGCAGCAGCATTCTCTCGCGCTTTTCAAAGCTCAAGCTAAGTAGCGGAAGTTCAAAGGTGGACGACTACAGTACCGCTACTTCGCGGATTCCCAGCTACGGAAATAGCAGTGGCCTCTACGGCTCTGCTTCATCTTCGTACATTTCCGCCTCTACCTATTCTTCATCTTCTGCTTATCAGCCAAAGTCGACAACGACATTGCCGTACACTTCGTCGTACCATCCTCGAGGAGGTGGTGTCACCATCTCAAAGTACAGCTCTTCAGGTGGCCATCACCACCACCGCCACCATCGCCTTCTACTTCCATCCGGTTCCTCCTTTTCACTCTCCTCTTCTGCCTCCTCCTCGGACGAGTACCTGCACCTTCCGCCGGTGTACCCGAAGCAGCCACCGCCCACAAGGGACTACCACTTTCGGTATCCCTTTTCGAGCAGTGCCGCACTGGGCAACCGTACACCGGCCGCCCGGGACTCGCACGTCTCAAGCAACTATACAACAAATCGCGGCTACCCCGCGTCCATCACGCGCACCTACAATGTCACCCGAAGCAGCTACCTGCTGCCCTCGACGACGCCCTACCGCGCCTACCTCACGGCGAAGAAGTCCGTCTCGCGGAACTTTACGCGCTGTGATAATAGCGGCTATGGTAGCGGTAGCAGCAGCGGCGGAACAGCTGTCGTACAACGGCGGCAGCGGCCATTGGCCGATGGGGCTTATTCGGGTGAATCTGCCGGCGACGTACTAAGTAGTGTAAGCGAGCGATGATGATGATTCAGTCGTATTACTGCCACCACCTTTCTTCCTACTTCCTTTCTATTCTTCCTCACTCTCAGTTCTTTGTCCTCAGGGTTCTTCTTCTTCTGTGTGTTTACTTCCGTACTTCTGTGTGAGAGTGTGTGTGTGCTGTAAAGTGTTGCCTCTGCTTGCTTGCTTACCAGAACAGCAAAAACTTTCACTGCCAAGTTTTTTTGCTTGCACAGGCGCGAGCGCGCACATCTGCTGTTGCCGACAACATCACACAGGGAAAACAGTTGTGTGTGTGCATGTGTTGATCACCGCAGCCATCATTGCTACCACCAGCACTCTTTCTCTAATCGCTGGAAAAAAGAAAAGTGTTGCGACAGTTTTTGTTTCGTTCACTTCTTTACACTTTTCTTCTAGAGTTGTCTTGTCTTGTCAGGGTAGAGAAAATGTTAAAGAGAGAAGGAGGGAAATGAATGTGAATGTGCTTGCAATGTGTACATGTGTGTAACTGACTCCTTTGAAGAGTCGTCTTCTGTTCTGTTCTCTGTGTTTGTCTTCTTCGTTTTCCGCCACCCTGCCGCCTTTGCTTTTCTCTGAACTAACTAACTAACTAGCAAACAGCAGCGTAGTGTAGTGGGTAGTCGGAATTATTTTATTATAAAAGCGAACGCTCGCCGCTGTCTCTCTTTCAGATACCATACCATACTCTCTCCTCTTCTGTCAGTCAGAGCAGTCAGAGCGGTACTTTACTTTCAACCCCGATCAAGCAGAGAGACACTTGTTCTTTTTCTTCTTTTCTTACTTTGTTTTTGCCAGCAATCGCAGCAGCATCAGCATTAGCAGCATCAGTTTTGCCGCACTTAGCACCCCAATATCTCCGCCTTTCTAATCCTTCACTCCTAATCTCTCTCCCCTCTTACCTCTCTAATGATCGCACTTGATTTTGATTTTGATTTTTTTCTCGTATTTCTTTTTCTCTCTTTTTCTCTCCTCAATCTCAATCTCATTCATTGTGATTGTGATGTCTCACCTACCTACCTACCATGATCACGACACCACTACCATTAATGCCACACCTCCTCCTCACCCTCTTCCTACTCATCCTCTAATGAACTACCTGGAACTACTGTTGAACTGACTGTTGACTGTGCTGTTTTGATTCGTTTGTGTGTTCCTCATCTCGGATTTTCTGGTCAATTCTGGTGCTCCTTCTCTTTCTGCTGAAACATGCTACTGCCCATGAAATGGATCGGCTCTCTGACTACCCTGCTCGATGGTGGATCACCGACGACGACCACAACAACTTCGACCTCCCTGACTAAACCCTTGGACCTGATGGTGACGCCTCTTCCACGACGATCCTGTCGATTTGCTGCTGACCGACGAATGATGGCCATCCCTCCTAAACGCGAACAGTCGCCGCACACGAGTGACGAGGACCGAGGAGGAGGCACCACCGGAAATCACCTGCAGCCGCGCACCACCTCGGGCAATCACCAGAATCGCCGCAACCACCACAACCACCATCGACATGGCAAGGAACGTCACTGTAGCATTGAAGACGACGAACACGGCCACCTGATCTACAAGACTGGTGACGTCCTCCAGGATCGATGTACTGTTCTGTTTTTCTATCTTTCTATTTATTCTTTCAGTATAGCCCAGAATATTCCTAGTGTTAGAACGTGTTATTGGTCGACCACTTGTCGTTGACCACTGCCGAGTTTGTTTGTTGTTCAGTGCCAGGCTTTCATTTACTTTCTATCGTTTTTCAACTTTTTCCTTTTTGTACACCACCGAGAACTGCATGTGTAAAGACTATTTGTTTTCCTTCTTCTTCTACAAAGCTTAACTAATCTCTACTGGAATCTTTTTCTCTTTGTCTCCCCAATCGCCGTTTAGATGAAATCACTGCCACCCTGGGTGAGGGCACCTTTGGCAAGGTGGTTCGCATTGTTGATCTGAAGAGGTAAGTGGAAAATGAGTTTTTGCAAAGTAATTTTTCAAAAACTTTAAAATTTTTTCACCAGCAAAAACATCATCGCCCTGAAGATCATCAAGAACGTGGACAAGTACCGAGAGGCGGCCAAGTTTGAGATAAAGGTGCTCAAGACGCTGCTGGAACGTGATCCGGATTGCAGAAAGTAAGTGTCAATTGCGGTAACAGGCAGAAACTGGTTTTTATTTTTTATTGTTTGCCAAAGCGTGTTATCTAACTGAATTGCTCTACTCACTTTTGCATCTCTTCAATTACTTTATTTTTTCCCTTTTTTTAGTTTGTGCGTCAAAATGTTTGACTGGTTCGACTACCACGGTCATGTTTGCATTGCATTTGAAATGCTCGGCCTCTCCGTGTTTGACTTTATGGTATGACTTTTTTTGTTTTATTTGATCGCCGCCTTACATTACAAATTGAGTACTGTTTGGGCCCTTTTATATTCCCTCTATTGACGTTTTGTTTGCTTTTCTCCCTTTCTCCACTCTTTTCACCTGTCCTTTCTCCTTCACTAACAACAGAAGGATAACAACTTTCAACCGTACCCAATTGAGCAGATTCGCCACATTGGCTACCAGTTAATTTACTCTGTCAAATGTAAGATTCTTTTCATTCATTCATCAATTCATTTGCTGACTGAATGTTTTTCTCACCTGTTTTCACAGTTTTGCATGAAAACGAACTAACACACACCGACTTGAAGCCGGAGAATATTCTTTTCTGTTCGTCGGAGTTTGACACGGAGATTACGCGAAAGGTAAAGTACCCTGAACCCAAAAAATTCCAAGAAAAAATAAAACTTTTTTCTTCTTCTTTTCACAGAAGCGCGAACTGCGCCGCATCAAGGACACCGCCATTCGGCTGATCGACTTTGGCTCGGCGACCTTTGACGAGGAGCACCACAGTACGATAGTGAGCACCCGCCATTACCGAGCGCCGGAGGTGATTCTGGAGCTCGGGTGGAGTCACCCGTGTGACGTGTGGAGTGTCGGGTGCATTCTCTTTGAGCTGTACCAGGGGATGACGCTCTTTCAGACGCACGACAATCTGGAGCACCTGGCGATGATGGAGCGCATTCTCGGGCCAATGCCCTACCGGATGAGTCGCAAATCAAAGTGAGTAGTTAGAGGATGGTCGTACTGTTTTGCATTTTCCTGACTATTTTATCTTTCTTTTCCTACTAGGACTAAGTACTACTACCACGGCAAGCTGATGGACTGGGACGAGCGGAGCTCCGCCGGGCGGTACGTCCGCGAGAACTGCAAGCCCCTCCACCGGTACATCACCGTGCCCGAGAATGACGACCACCGGCAGCTGTTTGACCTCATCTCCCGCCTCCTCGAGTACGACCCCAGCAGTCGGATGAGTCTGGCGGAGGCGCTTGACCATCCCTTCTTTCGAAAGCTGGCGCCCGAGTTGAGGTTACACGAGTTGGAGCAGAGTGTCAGCAGCGGCACTAGAAGGAGAAAGTCGGAGAGCAAGGAGAATCGAGGGGATCAGCAGGGTTTGGGGCATCACCAGCAACAACTTCAGCAGCAGTCCTCTCGAAGGCGTAGCTCAGCGGGCTCTGCCTGCTCCTCCAACTCTTCAATGTCCTCCTCGCACTCTGACCACGGTGGTCAAGGACAGCATTCTTCGGGGGTAAACCATGGCGGCGGCAGCGGTCACCACCAGCACTTCAGTAGCACCAGTGGTCACCACAGCAGTGGTCACCACCACTCGGCGAGTGATCACCACCGAGGCAAGCGAAATGGAGGGGGAGGAGGAGGGGCCGGTGGTGGTCCGTCGACTCGTAATGATCACGGCCTCCACAACTCCTCCTCCTCGTACGGCCTTTCCTCGTCGTACTATTAAGTTAAACAATTGGCTCAAAGCCTGCAGGCTGACAAAGGCAAACAAAGAAGCAACGAACGGGGACTGGTAGCTGTAGCTGACACTCACTCACTCACTCACTCACCTTCCACTACCAGCTACTTTCTTCTTCTACTTCAACTTCTACTTCGTCTCTTATTTCTTTTCTTTCATTTTCTTCACTTTCACTCACTTCTCTTTCTTTCCCGATCTTATCATCCTCATCACCACTCAACCATGTTTTTCCCATCATCATCATCATCATCATGATTACCACCACCTTTTTCATTCGCTTTTCCCTCACAACACACAATAATCTTTTGTCGATAGGAGGCGGCGGCGGCAGTGGTTGACAGAGATGGAGGAAACGTTTAAGTTTTGTTTCCTTTTTTACTTTGGTTTCCTTTCAGCCACCTCCGCTCCACCTCTACCACAGCGAGTCGCCACACCTTTCCTCCCCCCTTTGGTGGCGACCGAACACACCCACCACAGTTAACCCATTGTGTATGGTCTGTTCTCTTCCTTGCTCTGCATACAAACCAGACAGACTGACTGATGTTAGTGGCTCTAACTAGAGAAAAAGAGATAAGAAAACTTCTCTTCACACACACTTTTTCTCTTGCTGATATGATAAGCTTTTCTCTTTCCCTCCCCCACCTTTCTTTCCCTTTCCTTCCCCTTCCTTAACCGCCGCTTTTTCGTTTTAATTCGTTCGCCTTCTGTGTTAATTTAATTTAATTAAAAAATGAACTCTGCCGAAGCATATAAGAGAGGGGGGTTTGTGAGTTAAATATAATTTAATTTTGATATAAACATATCACAACACAGCGAGCGGGCGGCAAGCGCAACAACAATAACGATAACAAACAAAGTGTGAGGGGAGGGAGGGAGGAGGCAATGATCCAGTGATCCAAAGAGAAAGTGGGTAGTGCAAAACAAAGAGTTGGTTGGTTGGTTGGGTCGTCTTCTGAACAAAATGACACAGCAAAGTTGACTGATGGTGGTGACCAGTGATGCGGAGCTTGTGGATTCGCGGGTGTGGTGAACGTGTATGATGATGATGAGTGAGGGTGATGAGGCGGTGAAGGGCGGAACAAGGTAGAAGAAGCGGGCTAAAATCAGCAGCAGCTCAGGAGGCGAAGAGCACAAAGATGATGAAGAAAACGAAGAGAATGCCGAAGACCTTGATCACCAGCCACCGGTTGCTGGTCACCGACTGGAGGTACTGCAGCAGCGACTGGTGCGCCGCTTCGACGTTCATCATCGTGTCGCTGACGTTGGCGTCAATCCGGGTGATCATCTCCTCCTGCTGGTGCACCAGCGTCGTCAGCTGGCTGAAGATGGTGCCCAGCTCGACGATGGTCGACTCGATGGACTGCATCGTGTTGGCGCGCTCCTCCAGATAGGAGTTGGTCTGGTCCTCGAACTGCAGCAGTGTCTGCGTCTGAATGGTCGCGGAGTTGTTGTGCCGGTGGCCGCGGGGCTCCAGGGCTGAGCTGCTCCCGCTGCCATTGGCGTCATCCAGGTTGATCACAGTGGAGAGTGAAGAGGCGGAGCGGGACTGGTGGAGGCCGCCAGGGCCACCAGGGCCGCCGCCCGCCGACTGTGGCCGAAAGCCGCCGCCACCGCCGACGAGGGCGGCGGATGACTGCGCCATCAGCGGCGTGTTCATCGTCGGCGCATTGGTGAACTGTTCTCTCCGCTGCTTCTGCTTCTTCATGTTCTGGACAAAGAGGAAAAGCCGTTTTAGAAGCTAATAAACCAAAACACAGATAACCTCCTCATTATCTCCTACCTGAGTCCGCAGCTCCAAGGTGCTCTTGAAGCTGCTGCTGATGGAGGCGAGCTGCTGCTGCAGCGTCAACACGACGTTCTTCGTATGTGAGCGGACATTGGAACCGCCCGAATTGCGCGCCTGCATCGACTCCAGCTGCAGCTGCCGGAGCTGTTCGATCTGCTGATTGAGCGAGGTGATGTCCTGCTTGACGATGTACACCAGCTCGTTCAGCTCCCGGCTGCTCTCCTCGTCGTCGAAGATGGTCTTCTTCTGCGCCAGCAGGTTGATCTTCTCCAGCTTCTGGTAGGTCAGGTAGAGGTCCCGGGCGATGGACCGCGAGCCGCCCATGAAGCGGCCAAATTGCAGGTATTGAGACGACTGCGGATTGTTCAGCGGCGAATTCAGCTTGCTCGCAGGGCCGCTCCCACCACCGCCGCCGCTGTCGCCGCCCACCACGCCGGCACCCTTGCGAGCTCGAAGTTCGGTGGGCAGCGAGCCGTTGGCCTGAGCGGCGAGGAACTGCGGCCGCCCGGCCATCGACTTCACCGTGGCCATGAACTCCGACGTCCGGTCTCGAACCATGGTGGAGAAAGAGGTGGTGGTGGAGGTGGTGAGGTGAAGGAGGTGGAGGTGATGAGGGTGATGATCAGGTGATTGCTTGTTTGGTGATGGTTGTTGTGGTGGTGGTGGTGGTGGTGAATCACCCAAACAACAATCTGCTCACTTTAAAGTGGTGTGAGCCTGGTGTGCAACGACGATGCTACCGAGCTACCGTTTTCCACCTTTTAGCCTATGCTGGATCCATCGTTGTTTGCCTGGGCTTGGGGTGATAAAAAACGAGTAATTGTTTGAGGACAAGTGGACACAAAAATAAAGACGGACTGATGACAAAAAATCTTGTTTCGTTGACGTAGCATCAAGCGCAGCTGAGCCACTGTGGAAATAGTGGAGAACGAAAGATGCTCAAAATAGCCTGAAAAGCAAAACATTGGCGAAAAGAAGTTTTTTCCCGTAGACTTGTTGACACCAATCAATGCGCCCAAACCATGGCCGATTCAGGCGGAACCAGCAAACGCCCACTGGATCATCAGGCCATCAGCAGCAGCTTGGTATTTAAGAAACCACGAGCTCCTGATCTCCATGATCAGCAAACCTTTGCCACCGTTGCCGAAGGCGGTGGCGGTGAAGGTTCCTCTTCGAAGCCGGCTCACCGTCGTCCGGTCGGTTTTCAGTCTCTGGACGCGTACACCCGCCACAAACTGCTGGTCAACTACTACCAGCTGACCTACCCGGGCCAGGCGAGGCAGACGATGGCCCGCGACCGGAGCCGCGACAAGACCGACTTTGAGGTGCTGCTGGAGAACCACCGCTTCGTCTGGTCGGAGGAGGACCTCAACTCGGCGACGCTCACCTGGGGCCAGCGAGTGGCAAAGAAGTACTACGACAAGCTCTTCAAGGAGTACTGCATCATCGACCTGACGAGGTACAAGGAGAACCGGTTCGGCATGCGCTGGCGATCAGAGGCCGAGGTTCTGAGCGGCAAGGGCCAGTTCAGCTGCGGCTCAAAGCACTGCTCCGCCGCCGGCATGAACCTCACCAGTTGGGAGGTGAAGTTCGCCTACGAGGAGCAGGGCGAGAAGAAGCTGACCTTCATCAAGGTCCGCCTGTGCACCTTCTGCTCCGACAAGCTGAACTACGTCTCGGTGAAACGGAAGGCGCCGAAGAAAACCAGCAAATCGAAACGCTTCAAAAAGCTGCAAAAGGAACTGGAACACGCCCACCGAGACAGTGCCGGTGCAGATAATGCAAGCACCGGAATTCAAATTAAAGAGGAGATTCTCACTGACGCTGAAGACGAGAATCCAGCTCGAACCAATCGTCCATCATCATCTTCAGCAGCAGCAACAGGAGCAGCACCTAACCCCCTAGCCGATCAAAACTACCAGGACCTGATTGACCAGATATGGAGGCAGCCAGTCAAACTGGAGCCCGAAGAGACGGAGACCACACTGGAGGAGGAGGTTGACGACTATCTCAATTTGCTCTTTGAGTGAACGGCGACAATGATGATGACGATGATGATGATGAGTCAGTCAAATCACCCACTATTTCATCGCTTATCATCCCCGCGACCTTGGCATCAAATCTCCCCCTTTCTCTTATCATCATCGACGACGACAATAACAACATAAACCTTCTTCGCCAAAGCAGGAGCTTACCGCTCGAGCTCAGCAGCTCCACGTGTTGCTCAGCAGCTAGCAGCTCCAAATATCTCTTCTTTTTTCCAATTCACGCTACACTCACCGGGCGATTGCATTGTATTTGCGTCACCGACGTCGTCGTCGTCATTGCTTCTCTGACACACACCCTATGTCATAACTTCGGTATGTATAGTGTTGGTAATTTTCATTTCTGATGAAATATACTGACGAGAAAATCCTTTTGTCCTTTTTAAGTTCAAAATTCCCAGTCAGCTGATTATTCTGGGCGCCACACGCTGCAGAATCGGTAACGGTAACGCTACGCTTTGTAACGTCTACTGCGACGGGCTGACTATTTACAAAAAATAGCTGGGAGCCAGCAGCACTTTCCCTCTTCACTGCAGCAGCAAATCAGTGCTGAGATTTGACAGAAGTGGCCACTCGTGTGTTCTCTGGTCACTTTTCCACCACTTTGGATTCAAGGTCACCAACAAAGTCACAACACAGCTAGTCATCACCAGTGGATCGAGTTAGCTTTCTAGTCATCAAAATCATCGGACCAAACACCAGAACACCATGCTGTGTGATCTACTGAAGTCGGCCGTCGAGGGCGATAACATCTACCTCTTTGTGCCCAACCTGATCGGCTACGCTCGCATCATTCTGGCGCTGCTCTCCTTCTACACCATGCCCTACTACCCCACGCCGACGTTGATCTTCTACTTTTTGTCCGCTTTTCTGGACGTCTTTGACGGCTACGCCGCCCGCTACCTGAACCAGTCGACCAAGTTTGGCGCCCTGCTCGACCAGCTGACGGACCGCATTGGAACGCTGTGCTTGATTTTTGTAAGTTGTTGAGGCTCGCTCATTTTGGACCACTATCTAACGACTTTGACTACACTTGTCAACACCAGGTTCTGGGCTACTTCTACCCGAAGTACATGTTCTGGTTCCAGCTGTCGGTTGCCATTGACATTGTTAGCCACTGGATTCACACGCAGGTCTCCCTGATGACGGGCAAGACCAGCCACAAGACGATTGACCTGAATGAGAATCCCATTCTGCGACTGTACTACACCAATCGCATCGTGCTCTTCTCCTTCTGCTTCGCCAATGAAGTCTTCTACTTTGCGCTCTACATGCTCTACTTCTACGAGGGACCGATTGGTAAGTGTGCTCGCTGTAACCTCCCAGGTATTTATGCACTTTTGTGTTCTTACAATCGTTTTGTATATCGTTCAGTGATCGGCAGCGTGGGCTTCTGGCGACTGTGCGTCTACCTCTCCGGTCCAGTGTCGGCGGCAAAGACGGTGATCAGCGTCATTCAGATGGTGGCTGCCTGCATGAACTGCAAAGAAATCGACATGGCAGAGCGTCGCGCGGCGGCTGCAGCGGCAAAGGCCGCCAAGGCCAACTAAAGCAGCAGCAACATTCATCGTCGTCATTCATCATCAGTCACTGTCTGACGACAAACTCTGCAGCAACAGCAGCAGTTTCACGTCTCATAAAACCGTCTCGACACTAAATCTCGCGCACATATGTCATCAACTGCAGCGCCGATATTTGAGTATCTTTTGGGTACTTTCTTCGTTCTTATTTGTTCATCTCTTTCTTTGAACGCGGCACATCACACGTCACACGTCACACACACTCACGCAAAGGACTCACATCACTTGTTGTTGTTGTTGATTTATGTTCTATCAAAGATTTATTTTTAAAGGGGCTGCAAGAATTGCCACAAGTTGACAAATTGTATGCGTTCAAAGGGAGTTCATTGATCAGGCACTGCACACTGTTTTTAACCTGCGCTCCTACACATATTCACACATTTTGAAATGCTGTCAAATCGATCAGAAATGTCAGTGACATTTAGTAGACGTAGTAGAAACAAAGTAGAAGCAGACTTAGACGACTTTTGTTATTAATGTCGTTGATGTGTAGCAATTCAACTGGACGAAACGTTGCAAAACAACTATAGCTATCGTACCAACATTTTAGTAAGCCAAAAGAACAAAAAAACTGCAAAACAGCTTGTAAAAAAGAAGTTGTGTGCTTGTTCTTGTATTTGATGCAGATGCTATTCGGCGGGGGAGTGTTTTAGGAACTTCTAAAAGGAATCACAAAAAAATCTTGAACTCTCTACAGGTAAATGCGCACTCGCAGGTGCAGGTCCTCTTCTGATTTGCCGCCCAGTGTGCCAATTTCAATTTGGGAGTTTGTGCCACTAAAAGAGGACTGCTGCTGACTGCTCTCTTCCGATTTTGCCTGTTTCGCCCGTCGCTGTCTGCGCGACTCCTCGGTGCTGGTCAGGTGGACAAACTCCCGAATGCCGCAGGCGGGATTGCGCTCAATTGGCTTCTGAAAGGACTCCTTTGAGCACTGGCCACTGGCCACCTGTTGGGCGGGGATGACCAACGTCGCACTGGTTCGTTTGCTCTCTCCTTTTGGAGGAGGTGGTGGTGGATGTGGAGCTGGTGTGTCTGCAGTGTACATCTGACCACTGCTCAGCGGAGGGTCGGTGGTGGTTGAGGCAGAAGTTTGAGGCTCTCCAGCTGCCGCCCCCGCCGCCGGCAGGTTCTTGTACCCGACAATGGACAGCTCGTAGGCGCTGCTGAAGGGCCACTCGAGGAAGCGGTCGTACTCGCCCTCGATGATGACCAGCTCCAGGCCGAAGACGAGCACGTCCTGGGTGGAGGGCCCCATTCGAGAGGAGCGGCTGCTGTACACTGAGGAGGCATTCAAGTCAGTGTAGGGATTGCCGCTCGGCTTAAAGAAGATCGTCGTCTGGTTGCCAAGGCTTAGAGGTTCAATGGTGGACGAGGATGGTTCACTTTCAGCTGGGGAAGATGTTGTTGTTTCTAAAGGAGATGGACTGCTACTCTGAGATGGATTGAGCGGAACACTTCTCACGGTGACCGTCAGCTGCAGCTGACAGAGGTAGCCCTGGCCGTTGGTGTAGAACTCGTCGCTGACAAACTTGTGCGAGGCTCGCGTGGCGCTGGAGGCGGAGGAGGTGGGCGAACTGGCGCCCCTCGGCACGTCGTACGACTCCTGAATGTAGCGTTCAAAACGGGCGACCAGTCCTGGAATGAGCCAGTTGAACTCGGAGACTAGGCGGCCATTTCCGGCCAGGCCAATGCTGGCCCTCTGGCGGGCAGAGTATCGGGTGAAGCGGGTGGTGAAGCGAATCTTCAGCGTGTCATTGATGAGGAAGTTGTAGTGGGTGAGGGAGAGCACCTGCAGCGACTGGATGGTGAGGAAGCAGAACTCGGGCTGCTGGCCGGGCTGGCCGAAGGACTCGGTGCCGCAGTCGGATTTGGAGGGCTGCACCTTTACGGTCAGGTCGCGTTTCCAGTAATCTAAATCGGTTAGATTTTTTTTAATTTGGCTTCATTAGCTCATTTTCCTCCTTTCCCTCTTACCTGGACTCTGGTCGACGATGGCCATTTCGAAGGCGTACGGAAATGGCCACTGCAGATACCGGTCGTGGTCCCCTTGAACAAAGGCAATTGAGATGGCAAAGGCGGACCGCTTGGGGAGCACCGTCAGAAAGAGCTGCAGGAGGTAGCCGTTTTGGTGCGTGTAGAAGGGGCTGCTGGTGAGGATGGCGATCCGCCCTCGTTCGGTTGCTTCCTTTTCCCTCCGGCTGAAGCCCTCGATTGTCCACTCAAAGTTGGAGACGAGGTCGTTGTAGCGCATGCCCATCACCGCCTGGCTGAAGTGCAGGCTGGCGGCTTCGCGGTTCACCTCACTGAGGTGGACGGTGACCAGCACCAGGAGGGTGTCGTCGGTGGTGAAGCTGTGAGGGTGATTACCTTCACCCCTCGAAGAGTTGACCATCAGCGCGGAGAGTGGCATGTGTCGGCGGTTGCCGCAGCCGTCAGTGTTCGCCCCGGTGTCCGAGTCTGAGTTTGGGCGGAGGAAGGCAGATCGGAGGCGGCACTCGTCGATGTTCGGCACGACGGTGTGGTTCCACTCGGAAAAGAGAATCGGCGAATCGAGCAGGGTTTCAGAGGAGGAAGAGGAGGTGCCATTTTCTCCCGTTCTCGTTGTGGCCGCCGTCAGCTGATCGTGCTCGAGAATGCTGAGCACCGTTCGGTACTTGTACGGCCACTCGAGCTGGCCGTCGTGGTCGCCGGCGACGATGCGAAAGAAGACGCCCAGGTAGCTGATGTTGTCCACGTAGGTGGTGTTGGTCACCAGCAGCAGCTGCAGGCGGTAGCCCATGTTGGGAAGGGGAGTTTTTAAAGAGTCGGTGTTTAGGTAGAAGCGAGGCGAGAAGAGCAGCTCCTGGCCGGCGTTGCTGATGCTGCTGAAGTTGTAGACGCGCCAGAGAAATTGAACTACCGGGGCCTGGGTGGGAGATGATGCTGCTGCTGCTGGGGGTGATATTGGAGAGGGGTGGGCTGGGCTAGAGGATGATGAAGATGACGAGGAAAAGGTTGAAGAAGGCCTCGCCTTGGCGGGCAACTCAAAAACGGTTCCATCCTCGCCGAGGTCGCTCTCGAAGACGTTGATGCCAGCGCCAGCGCCGGCGGCGGTTCGTTGGTCAACGACTGCAGCGTTGACCAGCGACAGACTGCCGGCTCGGTCTGCTTCGAGAGTTGCTGAAGATGGAGAAACTACCCTCAACTGTTGCACCTCGCCCCATCCTTTTGGGAGGTGGTTTTCGTGGGTGTGCAGCGACTGGGCGGCAGTACAAAAGAGGAGAAGGAGAATGGAAAGGAGATGTGTTCCAAGAAAAAATTTCCCGTTTTCGTAGAGGGTTTCTTTTCTCGTTGTCCTGGCGGTGGTGTCCATTGTGTCCATCGTTCCTCTGTGTGTGAATGTGATGTGCCAGTGTCTGTCTGCAAGTCTGTCCGGCTTTTCTAGCAGCAGCCTCACTGAATCACCCTCACTCTACCTTCGCTTTCGATAGTGGTGGCAATCGTAACCAGTTTGTTGCCCTGTATGTGCCGTAGATGGACATACACTCTCTCTTCTCACCACCACTTAACCTTTACCTTCACCTTCACACTGCTTCTACTGCCACTCAAGCTACCCTCACCTGATGTTTGGCTGTGAATCGGTCACACCTGTTCACTGTTTTTCTGCCCCAAAGTTAACCCTAATAAAAAGAAGAAGAGTGTGTGTGCTCCCGCCGGCAAACGAGTTTTCCTGTTTAGTTTCGGCCACCTTTATTCGGCGTTGATGATGATGGCGGCGAGTGCATTGAAAGTGAATCCGAGCGAGACAGACACTCTCCTGTGTGTGTGTGTGCTGTCCAGTCTGCTGCTGTCCACCAGTCCGAATGATCTGCTGCTGTTGCTGCTTTTGATGTGCTCTCCCTTTCTCGTTTGGTGGCTGGCAGTCAGCCATCAAATGTCAAGTGCATTCACCCCGCTCAAGTACCTCACACTGCTGCTGATGTTGCTGCTGTGGCAGCTGAACTCGCTGCTAAACGGTCGTCTCGGAGTTGACCTTTCTCTCCCTCTCGATGTGTTTGTCAGTTTGGTAGTGAGCCTCGGTGTGAAAATGTGGTCGGGGGTTTGCGTGACAAAAACAGACAAACAGCCGCCGGTGACGCCGTCCCGGTATCTGGTCGGCTGATCAGCGATGGTGGTGGTGGTCGAAAACAGTGACCACCACCGTACCGTACCATCATCATCGTTTGTATCTCAAAATGGAAAACAAGCTCTCTTTTGTCATAATAACTGTCATTGTTTTCGACGGCAGGTTGTTTTTCACTCACTCACTCACTTTCTTCTTCCAATCCAATTACCGGTCCACACCTAAATGACAAACAGGAGAATGGGAGAAAAACACAGGTGAAAAACAACTGACAGTTGACAGAGAGGAGTGCAAACACTTGACACTTCAATGGCGAAAACAAAAAGACGACGAAAACAGGCAAATGAACTCTCGCTCTTTTGTCCAGCGGAAGGTAAGGTAAAGGTGAGTAATAATAGTAAAAGGCAAAGTGAGTGGTCTTTATTGAGTCAAATAGTAATGCAGGTCTGTGTTTACTGTGTGTGTGATAAAAACAAAAATGGTTAAACGATGTGAGGAGGGGGGGGGGGGTAATTGTTGTTGAAACGCAAAATGAAGTGAGGTGATGATGATGATGTAAACTGCCTAAAATCGAGGGGAAATCGTAATAATAGAAAGAGAAGGTAATGATGCTGTTGGTGGGTAGTTCGATGGATGGCTGGATGGCAAAGTGGTGTGTTTTGTACTGTGGTGAAGGTGTGTTTAAAGGCAAGTAAAGAGACACTTGAGAGAGAGATATTGAAGAGGGTATGGTGAAAGGAATGAGAGAGAGAGAGGAGTCGCGCCCAAGGCGGTGACGGACTAGATTTGGCTGCGGTGAATGAGAGAGAAAGAGAAAACCCGAGAGAAAGAGGAGATAATCTGATAGCCTGAGGTTGAGCAAATGAGGGTCAGGAGAGGGAGGAGGGGAGGACTAGTGTAACATTATTGAAAGGAGGTTTCTTTCCATTGGTTCCATTTCTTTCTTTGCTCTACGAGGCGAGCGCACTCATCGAGTTGACGGAGGTAGTGCTGGAGGTGGTGGTGGCGGTGGCGTGGTCGGTCGAGCAGTTGCTCGGCGATGACAGCGGTGGTCCTCCAGGCGGGGAACCTCCGGAGCTGGACTCACTCTTGGAGCTGCCCTTCTTCCGCTTGGAGTCGTCGTTCTGCTGCTGACCGCTGTTGCTTCGGTTCAGCAGCAGGCGGCCGCTGAAGGTGGAGGACTTTTTGCGAGAGCCTGAGGTGCTGTCCGCATTGGAGTTTGAGGAGGAGGATGAGGATGCAAAGGAGAAGGCCGTCTTTGAGCCCAGCGAGCTGACCAGCGACCGCAGCGCCGAGGTCTTTTGCTTCTTCTGCACATTCGAGGTAGTGGAGTTGGGCGCCGATTTGCGTCCACTGTTGCTGTTGCTATTGCTCACCCCTGCTGAGCTCTTGTCCTCTGCTGAACTTTGCTGATGCTTCTGATTGGGGTTCATCATCACATAGGGCGAGTCCTCCTCGTCCGAGCCCTCGTACCGGTGGTGCACACTGTAGATGGGCTCTTCCACCTGCTTCTGCTGCTGCTTCTGTTGGCGTTGAAGCTGCAGCAACTGCTGCTGTTGCTGCTGGAGCATCTTCTGCTGGCGGGCACTCTCCTCCATCTTGCGCGTCAGTGTGGTGATCGTCTCCAGGTTGATGGGCGCAGAGGCGGGCGCCGTGGAAGCCGGTTCGGGGCTGGGCGGCTTCGGGTGCTTGTTCGGTATCCGCTCCTTCAGTGCTGGTCGGTTGATGACCACATTGGGCGCCATCAGCGTGTACTCCTGCTCATCCTCCATTGGACTAGTGGGGTGGTGGTGGTGATGGGGACAAGGGGGCACTGCAGGAGGAGGCGCAGGAGTGCAGGACTTTGCGGGGACCATCGGAGGGACGTAGCTGTCTGCTTTGCTTTTTCGAATGATGCTCTTGGGCGGCAGCGGCTGTGGTGGTTGTGGTGGTGGCTCACAGCTGCTGCTCACCTTGTTGGTCAGTGACTGTTCACTGGAGGAGGTGACCACCACCTTCTTGCTGGTGGGCGTTGGAGGTGGGGCCTTGCTGCCGGCACTGCCACTGCTGCTGCTCACTGTGTCAGCGGCCTTGCTGCTGCTGGTGACAGTGCTCTGAGGAGCATCGGTCATCATGTAGTTCGGCTCATCCTCCTCGATGGCCTCAGCGCTGCTGGTGCTCGACTTTTTCTGCTTCAGCAATTCGGTTGACGTTGTTGTTGTTGCCGCTGGAGCTGCTGCTGCTCCTGTCTTTGAGCTGCTGTCCGCCTGTTTGCTCTCTGAGGTACTAGTGGAAGATGATGACGCCGCCGCCAGGTTCAGCGATTGGCGGAAGGTGCTGACAAAGTTGTCAAAGGTGCTGCTGCCCGTGCGGAAGGTGACGTGGTGGCCGCTGGGGCGAGCCGGCCCGAAGAAGCTGCTGATGCTGATGGCCGAGGTGGAGTCGGCTCGCTTCCGACCAGGTTGATTCGTTGCTGCTGATGAGGCCACTGTGGTGGAGGAGGTTGCCGCTGCTGAAGTGGTAGTGGACGTCTTCGTCGATGGCCTTACGGCGGTGGAGCCGTCCAGCGAGGTGGAGCCGCCCGAGCGGAGCACAGCGGCAAAGACGGCCTCCGAGCCGCCGGTACTGTTCTTTCTATTGCGACTGCTCAGCTTCTTCGCCTCTCGAATTTCCTCCTCAAAGGCGGAGCGCGTCTTCTGGTTCGGTCCCTCCTTTCCGGTGAAGTCCATCTCCATCAGGTCGCCCTCGGGCTCCTCCTCCTCCTCCTCCTCCGCCTGCTGCTGCTGTTGCTGCTGTTGCTGATGGAGAAACTGAAGCTGCTGCTGCTGATGCTGGTGGGCGAGGTGGTGATGAGGGTGAGCACAAAACAGGCCACCACTGCCCTTTAGGCACTGTGAGCCGCAGCCACCGCCGCCGACCACTCCGTGAAGATTGGGCCTGGCGCCCAGGGTGGCACTTCTCGCCCGCACCTGCTGCAGGTGCGAGAGAATGGGCGCACTGGCGCTGGAAACCGCCTTGCTGCTCAGACAGCAGAACTCGGGCACCTGCGGAAGGTGATGATGGTGGTTGTGGTGCTGGTGCTGATCAAGTTCGCCCGTCGACTCCAGACAGCAGCCCTCCTCAATCTCCGCCAGTGAGGAGGAGGAGGAGGATGAGCCACCGGCGGCGGTGATCATCATCGGCTCGCAGCCCTCAACGGAGGTAGAGGAAGAGGAGGGTGCTGCCTGCTGCCTTCCCGACTGCTGCTGTTGGTTATGGCGGCGCATCTGCAGTCGATTAGCATTGCGGAAGGCGTGCTGGCTCATGCTCAGGCCGTGGCTGCCCATGGAGAAGGCTCGCGTTCGCGGGTCGACCACACCGGCCCCTGCTGACTGCCCCTGCCCCTGCTGCTGGTGCACCAGGTGGGGGTGGTGTGGGTGGTGCTGCGAATGATGGGGATGGGGCTGCTGCACTGCCATCGCTGTACTGCCCGGCGTCGTGCACTGGGCGGCTATGGAAGGCGCCAGTGGCTCCGGGCGGCTGCCCATGGAGTAAGCTCGAGTGAGGAAGGAGTCGTCCTTTGTGGAGGAGGACTCTTGTGGTTGCTGCTGCTGCTGCTGCTGCTGATCGCCGCCGTAGTAGGAAGTGACCTTCTCCAGCTTCTGCTCCATGTTCGTCGTCGAACAGGAGGGCGAGGAGGAGGTGGTGATGGAAGAGGCAGAAGTGGACGCAGTCGCAGTAGCGGTGGTCGTGGTGGAGATCGCCATTTTGCTCATCGACTCCGTGGAGGGCGTCATGTCGAGGTAGCCGCCGTCGTCGTCTCCCTCGTCCATGGGCGTTCCTCCTCCACTGGAGCTGCTGCTGCCTTCCTCTTTTGGGATGGTGGTACTGCTGTTTGCTGTCGACTCGTTGTTTTCAGTAGAATCAGGCTGATCAGAGGGGGTTGCTGCTGCTGCTGGTGTCGTTGAGGTGGTGGTGGTAGTAGTGGTGGGAGTTGTAATTGTGGATGCGGCTTCATTCGTCGAGGTCTGCTCTTTCGAGGTGGTGGTGTTCGTGGCCTCAGTCGAAGAGGACTCTGCCTTGTCCTTGTCTGCTTCCTTCTCTGCCTTCTCGCCACCCTCCTCATCCTCCTTCTTCTGCTGTGAAAGTGGCGTCATGGGGAGGTAGTCAGCATCGGTGCCCGCCGGCAGCGTGGGCAGCGGACTGAAACCACTGTAGATGTGCGAGTGGTGGGAGTGGTGGTGCTTCGGCTGGTGAAATCCTCGCTGTGGTCCCCGGTCTGAACTGGTGGTCGTCTGCACTTGGTGAACATGAGAGGGTTGGTGGTGGTGGTGGCAGCATTGGCTTCCAGTGGCCGACTTGTTGCTGCACATTGAGCTGATTGACTGGCTGCTGTTGGACTTGCTGGAGGAGCACTGATCTCCTCCTCCTGACCCTCCTGCGCCCACTCCCGGACTCATCATTTGGTAGTACTGGTCGTCCACCTCCTCGGAGATGGCGTTAACAATGGAATTTCGGGTGGTACCACTGCTGCTGTCCAGGTGGTGAAAAATACCGGTGGAGGAATTCGCATGACCGTCGTGGAGGTGCTGGTGCTCGAACTGCAGCACCGTCGTCGCGTCGATGCAGTCCATGGAGCTGGTGTGGCTGGAGCACCGACTGCTGCTGCTGTTGTAGTAGGAGTTGTTGTTGTTGTCGTTGTTGTTTCAGTTGAACCAGACAGGGAAAGCGGGGAACGGGAGAAATGGGAGAAGAAGAAATGGCAAGACAGGAATGGGGTGAAAGTGAAGGTCTTAGTGGTCAGTGCAAGGTTGTCGACTGGGGGTGTTAGTAAAGTCTACTACTACTTCCTAACCACTTTCAAAGCACACTTACCTGCGCTGAGACATCGGCTGACAGGAACAGCCGGGACTGTGGCCAGCACTGCTGACGGCGTTGAAGTGGTACAGGCAGCAGTAGCCCACCGGAGTGGCCGCTCCTCCGGAGCTGTTGCTGTGGAATGCTCCCCCACAGCCTCCTCCTCCAGCTCCTCCACCATCTTCATTACTGCACTCGCTGGTCGTCCGTGACCAGGAACCGGAGTGAAGACGCTCTCGACTGTTCGCCGGCGATTGGCCGCCACCGCCGCGATGTCCAGCGGCGGTGGCGGCACAGTTAGGCGGAAGGTGATAGCAAATGTGAGGGTAGTGGCCGTAGGGAACCATTGCAGGGCTGAAGTGTGCCAGCTGATGGTGGTAGCCACCGCCAGCACCACCACAACCACAATGGTCGTGAACGGCGAAGCCCTGGTGGGCCGCTGGCGACAGAGAGCAAGTGCAGTTGGCGCCGTTGGCGCAAGTGACCAAGTTGGGCAGCTGCGGCGGCGACTGCAGCGTCTTCGAGTTTCGCCGACTGCTTGAGCAGCTGCGACTCTGCGAGCTGCCACCACCGGCCACCGGCTGACCACTGTTGATGCTGCCGCTGCTGCCGTTGAAGACGACCGACTGCGCACCGGTGGTGCACTTGCTCACCTCGGAGCAGCTTCGAGGTCGGTGGTTGCCTGCATGAGCCTGCGCCTGCTGCTGGCCCGTCTTCTGCTGCGCCGGTTGGCCATTTGCATTGGAGTTGATGGAGTTGCTTCGAGGGAGGACGCCACCGCTGCTCATGCTGAAGTTGATGCTGCTGCTGCCGCTGCTGTCCTGAAGGTCGCTGTTGCGCTTTCGAACGTGGCTGCTGCTGTGGGTGTGATTGCTGGGGTGGTTCGGCAGGGGAATGACCGCCCCGGAGGGCGTGATCAGGCTGCCGGCGGACATGGAGATGAGGACGACGTCGTGGATCTGCTGCGCCACCGACTGGTCCTCGGTGTGCAGCCAGAGGGTGCCGGTGCCCACCAGCGAGGAGCGGCCCAGCTCGAAGAAGAAGGTCGAGGTGTTGTGGCCGCACTTGCGGACGATGTTCAGCGGAAACTCGTAGATGTCCGGCGTGTCCGTGGAGGGGTCCACCTTGAAGATGTAGAGGACGGAGTTGGCCAGCGCCAGGCGGTGCAGGCCGTGGATGTTGCGGGTGAGGCCGAGGCCGCTGCGGGCGATGGTCACCTGCCAGATGTGCTCTGTGTTTTGGAAGAACGGAAGATTATGAAGGGTTGATCGTCTCGATCGATTATAGACTGTCACCTACCGAACTCTCTGAAGGGCCGACTGAAGAACTGGCCCATCTGCGCCAGCTGGCCGCGAATCGTCTTGATCCAGCTGTTGAGCGACTCTTCGTCGTCGCAGATGGTGGCGAACATCTCCTCCCGCGTGTAGATGGCCATCACGAAGCGGTGCTTCGCGTCGAACTTGTGGTGGACGTTCCAGACGTGCTTCAGCAGAATCGTCCGCCGCGGCGCCTGGCTGGAGCTGTCGGGGTTGGCGCGAAACTTCTTCTCGCTGTCGTAGTAGGAGAGGCTGATGTGGCTCTTCTCCACGGGGTGGTTTCGCCGCAGGACGAAGAAGCGCCGGGTGCCGTTCTGAGGAAAAGGAAAAGGCAGAAAAAGGGGTACATTTTCGTAGCGTTTTGGTCATCGAAATAGAAATATCAAACTGTGAAAGCAGCTTTAGCTTACCTTTAGCTTGCGCATCTTCCCGTACTTGATCACATCTTCGGGCATGACAAAGTTCTCCGCGCCGGTGTTTGAGGTGAGCGTCGAGGTGGTGCTCACGCTGACCAGACTGCCGTTGCTGCCGTACAGCGTACTTCCGTTCTCACTTGTGCTGCTGGTGGGGGCTGTGGTGGCAGTGGAGGCCACCGGCCCCTGGTGGTGGTGGCCATAGTGCCGCCCGTAGGTGAAGTTCTCCACCGCCGTGGCGAGTGCTGCGACGTCCTCGACGCCGGCGGCGGAGGCGGCGGCCATCAGCTCGCTCATGTGCTGGTGGTGAGGGTGAGGATGAGGGTGATGGTGAGGGTGAGGTTGGTGGTGATGAGGGTGATTGAACGCCATCTTGGCGCCGCGATCCCTGCTGCTGCGTCTGACTAAATGTGTCCGTTTTCGAAGCCGTTGCGGGCGCTGCTGCCGCTGGCGCTGCCTTCACAAATCAGCTGTGTGTGCCTTTGTCTTTGAGTTGAAGAAGTGTGCGCCCCGCTGCTGTCGTAGCGCTGTCGTCGGCGCCGCTGCTGCCGTTTCTATTTGGCAATCTTCGTTCAGTTTCAGCCTGCTTTGTTGTACGACGATTCTTTTTCACCTTTCAAAGCACGTAATGGAGGAAGAAGAAGAAGAAGAATGAGACGTCTTCTGAATAATATTTCGGTGTGTCTGCCGGCTCGAGGACGAGAATGAAAAACAACAACCGAGGATGAAAAACAACTTCGTTGCGTCGGCGTCGTCGAGAAAATAACTCTGGTGAAAGAGAAGAAACAAAAGGATGAAGGTAAGTTCAAAGACAACACTTTTTCCTTATTACTCTAAAGAACTCTATCAAAGTTCTAAACTGCTTGTTTGTTGTGTTGTAATGTCAAAGTGCGGAGTGCTCTAAAATAGAAAAGAAAGATCGTAGTGCCTAATCGGCGGACGGAAGAGAAATGTCGCTTTCCTTCTCTCACTTCACTTCGATGTCTGTTTGTGTTTGTGCAAACGCCTGCCTGGTCTGGCCCATCCTCGTCGACGCCGTCGCTGTCGGCGAGGAAGAAGCAGCAGCAAAAGCAAAAAAAGAAGGCTCTCAAAGGGAACCGCCACCAGCAGCAGCAGCAGCTACAGGCGTGCCACTCTCATGAGAGTGCTTTGCGGCATCATTCTTCGCATTTTCTTACGCTACCACCACCACCACCAGCAAAAGCGGAATGCAAAGATCGTTCTCTCTTATTTGAAGTCTCAAAGTATCTCTTTCCTGACGCTCTCTTTGCCAGCAGCAGCAGCAGTTCACAAAGTTCCTCTCGAATATTGGTTGCTGCTGCTCCTGCTGCAGTTTGTTGTTGAGGACACAGCTCGTGCGACCACCACAACTACAAGACGACCTGAGTCTTCTCCGAGTACATTTGATAAGGAGACAGCAGCTTATCTCAATCTGCCTGTACACTGATAGAGCCTGACTGAACTGCTGAACAGACTACTGCTGCTGTTGTTGTCAGAGTGAGATTGCTTTGCTGGCTGTTGTACTGCCTAGCGTCGAAGTTTGTACACACATTTTTTCTGTTAGCAAGAGGACTGCTGTTCAGAGTTGGAGTTTCTCTTTTCTGCTGATCTTCTGCTCTCTTCACGACCACTATCCTCGTCTTTCTAATCAGCACTGTATTTGCCATCAGCAGAGTTCTAGGCAGGCAGGCAGTGTCAGTCAACAGAGTGCTGCTGCTGTTGCAGCACACATTAGCCAGATCGAACGCTGATTAGGAACGCCAAGAGAGCGGAGAGGACGGTCTGAGGATAAGCAGCAGCTGCAGAAGTTTTTTATTTACTATGCTCTGAGGTGACATTTCTCCTTTTCTCTCCTGTTTCAAAAATTTATCTCCTTTCTCTGGAAATATTGCTGTTTTCCTCTTTTTCTTTTTCATCTCATCTCCTCGATGATGTGCACACTTGGGATCGCATAAATTCGTTACCGCAGTCCTCAGACACGCTCATCCTACGGGGATCTAAGCGATACGAGAGAGAGAGAGAGATGCTTTCGGCAAATGTCAAAGAGGGATGCTGCAGCTGCTGCTCAGCAAAGTCGAGAGCGCCGGAGAGCTGAGCACTCTGTTTTTGTTTGCCTGCCTCGCCGAACTTTGTCAACACACAAACAGGACTGATAAGGCCTGATCAACTTTTTGTGACTGGAAAAATGCTGGGAAGATGACAACAGGGATATTGTCACTTGTCGAGAGAAAAACAGAGGGAAGCGACTTTTAATGCAATTCAGCGAGCCAGCAAAGTTCTTTTTTTGTTTTTTCCCTGGGCAGCAACTCTGCTCAATATTGAGGCCAAGTCCAAGTCCAAGTTCTGGTGGTGGTGGTCTTGGTGGTGGCCTCTGAGCCTCGTCATCATCATCACCATTATCATTTACTGCCAACATTACCATTATAATATTACCAAAGCTGCTCTCACGGCTACGAAAGTACGAAAGCCGACCTCTTACTTTTGCCCGGGGTACCTCTCTCTGGACGATTACTCGATGATGATGACGATCGGTGCCTCTCTCTCTTGCCTTACCTTACCTTTGACCTCTCTCTGATCGTGCCTAACCTTTTCCCTCTTTTCCTCTGACTCTCACTCTGGGCATTGTTCGGTTCTGGCAGTTCTAATATTATACACTGTCACTGACACCAGTTTATGTGTGTCTGAAGTGTCGACGACTTTAGTTTGAAGCAGACAGCACTAGTGCTCGTTACGTTTGCCTCTCTTTCTGGTTTTTTTCTGGTGTCGGTATAAGCTGTGCTCATTTTGTGCTTTGTTTTCCGCCAATGTTGCTGGCGCTGCTATTTGCTATTCTGCCGACTCTTCTTCTTCTGCTCCTTTTTTGCTGCTCTAGCCACTTTGCTGAAAGGAAGCTCACAAGCTCACAAGCTCACAGCAAACTCCAAACTCAAACAGCAGTTTGTAGCCTGTGTGTGTGTACTTTCAACTTGTGCTTTGTCACCGTTTCTTTCCCTCTCTTTTCTGCATCAGCATCTCACAGCAACGATCATCTCCCCCCTCTCTCTCCCTTTCCACAAGTGACACTTGCTGTGCTCTGGTGAATATCCCCAGTCCCCAGTCAACCCAGTAAATGTTCCCCTGCTATCCAAAGTTGATCTTTTGGCAGCGTCAGTGCGCATCACTGCGATGACAGAGCCAGCAGCACTTGCCTGACTCGAGTTGAGTCTAGTACTGTTGCAATCGCCTCAAACTCGCCTGTGTTTGTCTCGCTGTGTCTGTGTCATCATCATCATCATCTTAGCCTTAGCAGCGTCTGACAGACGTTGCCGCCAGTGAATCACTTCAGAAGGAGGAGATGTGTTAGTGGGACGAGAGCTAATCGAGGGAGGAGGAGAGGATCCCCCATCGAGCGTCTACTAATTGCTCAGACATCGTCTCATCAGAAAGCAATGTCATCGGCATCCTCTTTCAGGAGGAGATGTGCAGACTTTTATTTGTATTTGAGCAGTGCTCTTCTTCTTCTTCTTTTCCTTGACCACCACCAGACAGTGTTCCAGACAGCCGAGAGAGTTTCCCTCTCTGCCGCCAGCGGCACTTGTTCCTTCAGCGCCACATTGTCACTGCCTGTTCTTTCCATCTCTTTGCTGCATCATCCTTCGCCTCCGCCTCTGTTCCATTTATTTCATTGCGCCGCTTTATTACCCTTTAAGTGACATTAGCCAAAGTGCTTGTTTTGCGCTCATCAAGCGGACAGCGCGGCAATGATATCTAGTGACGACGATGTGGTTGTTGTTGTTGTTGGTTGGCACTGCTGCTATGAACCACCGAAAAGAGGCGCC
>JAALOO010000805.1_pt1 | contig 25832 bp, 35 predicted proteins | sample 7257641 | NCBI WGS metagenome assembly JAALOO01 (sample SAMN14085613, study PRJNA598686) | mite metagenome | biome: ENVO:01001000; feature: ENVO:01001002; material: ENVO:01001226; isolation source: single female mite from University of Michigan culture on fish food culture... ...
AGAGAGAGAGAGAGAGAGAGAGAGAGAGAGAGAGAGAGAGAGAGAGAGACAGTGCAGTAGTTGTAACCTCTTCAAGATTTATGTCATTCAAAGCAGCACCAGTTGTTGCTGCTGCTCAGCTCAGTTGTGAGCAAAGTGTGCTGAGTGAGAGAGAGGGAGAGAAATGGTGGTGATGATGCTTTGGAGCATCAGAATCGTTCACCACCACCAACAGGCAATCGTTCACCATCACCAGCAGCACGAGGGGATAAATCTTTGTCATCCGCATCAGAAGCATCAGCAGCAGCCAATTTCGCCCGGCGTCAGCCTTCTGCTGCTGCTCGACAAAAGGACAAGCTGAAGACTGAAAAACTGAAGCAGCAGCACCAGCAACAGCCTTAATAACTTTAAATCATTGGCAGTTTTGTGCAGCAGCAGCAATTTGGCAAATGGAGACAAAATGGCACAGGAGCACCCCAAAAACTGGTGCACACTATCAAATCAGGCAGGCAGGCAGGCACACACACACACATTTCCAGGACGTGTCATGCGGCGACCAGATTTAATTTGCCACCACCACCGCCACCACCACCACTGGCGCACTCTAATTATGAAAAATTGCGGTCTGGTTGCTCTGAAGAAGCTTAGAGGGAAAGAGGGAAGAAGGCGCCGAGCTCAGGGAGCGATCAGCGGCATCGGATGATGATGATCAGCAGCAGCAAAGCATGTGTCCGCTTGGCACGCGCTCTTTTTCGGCCGCAGCGGCGGCGGCAACTTTCTTCTTTGGCTTTCCCTGGCTTCTGCACTGCACACACAGAGAGCTAATTTATTACAAATCGATGTGACTCTCGCTCTCCTCTTTGAAAAAGAGAAAGACTGACACTAGTCTGCCACTATCGACATCGACCAGATAACAGCGAAAAAGACAGAGAGAAAGAGAGAGAGGTGCCCTGGTAATTCACAGAAAAAGCTGAAAAACCACGGCAAAGGAACTGAGCTGAGTAAGAACGAGCAGGGCTCATCCTCTTCTTCTTTTCAATTAAATTCCGCCTTTTTCCATCCACCAGCAACAGCAAATTCCCTGCAGAACTCCCGCCACTGTGTGTGTCTGTGTGACTAAGACTAATGTCTCGCATTTGTCATCCGAAGTTAAATCGGCCAGGTTAGAGCAGCAAGAGAAGTCAAGTAGAGGTTTGACTGTCAAAGTTGGCGGAAAATGAAAAAGCGAGCGAGACGATTACGGGTGGCAGTAAGTGTGTGTGTGTGCTGGGGAGCTCTAGTAGCTCTACTGAATTTTGTGTCTGGTGTTTGGGGGCAGTCAATTTTTGGTAGTGTGTCTGTGCAACACTTTGAAGGGGTGACAAGTGTTCTGCTGGTGATGCTGCTGCTTCTGCCGATTCAGTTAGTTGATTGAACAGCCAACTATTGAGCAGTAGCGGTGCTGCCCTGCTGTCATAAGATATGAGTTGGACTCAATACGAGAATACCAGAAAAAAACTCATCCCGCCTAATTAAGATCACCACTGCCGGAACAGTAGCAATAGAAGAAAGAAAGAGCTAGGGTTCAGCTCAGGAAAAATTTGGTCTGCAGTAAATGCACTCTGGAGACGGGCAATTTTGCGACGACGACGACGACGTCGACCAAGGCGACGGGCAACCAACTGAATGAGCAAATGGCACCACCAAGGCACATTGCAGTGAAAGTTGTACGTGAGCAATTTGCCTGCAATTTGCATGTCAGCTTCTCCTCCTGCAACTTGTTTCCACTACTTTTGGAACTGCTGTTTTCTTATTGAATTAATGTGTGATTAATTGACACACGGTGTGCAGGGCAGCACAGTGTGCACTGTGCGACATTAGAAGAGTTTGGCGGCATCGGCTGCTTTTATGTGTGTGACAGTAGCACGTAACACTGTTACCGAGAGAGAGAGACTGTCCCGGAAAATGTCAAACAGACGACCAACACCGACAGTGACACGTGCCGTAGAGGGTGAAGAGAAAGAAGGGAAAGAAAAAAAGGAGCAACGAACAAGTGCCCTCTGAATTCAATGAATGCAAAGTGTGCCCAATGCCTGTGTGCTCAATGATCAAAACCTACTCTCTCTCTCCTCTTCCTTTCTCCTCTATGACAAATTGGCGGCCATTACTGGGGGCATTTCTGGACGACGATAACGGCGGCAATTGGCAGCAGCAGCATCAACCCTGATCCCAAGTGGACACTTTGCCGCACAGTGCCACCATCACTACACCTAATGTGCTGCAGCAGCAGCAGCAGCAGAAGTTCAGCAACTTCTGGCTGTCATCTTTGATTAAGCACGTCAACTCTGTCTCTCTGTTTTTTCAGGCTGCTGCTGTTTCTGCTGCTCCATATTGATTTGACTAAGTGGCACCAGCTGAAACAAAGTGAGAAGGTGAAGAAGATGCCTTTTCTAAAATAAAACTGACTGACTGAAGGATATGAATCGACGCTGATAATATACTGAACAGTTGGAATTGGCGCCCCCTTGGCGCCTCCTGTGCCTTTTTGCTGCTGCTGGTGACGAATGTCCAGCAGTCCGGGCAGAAAAAAGTGGTTGCAAAAAAGAGTCGAATTGAAAACGGCTGGTCTATTTTCTTCTGCTGCTGCTGCTGCTGCCAGCTTGGCAACAGTGCTGCAGTTGAGCTCACTGAGTTGTGATGATAACTGTTCACTGAGATGTCGATTAGCATAAAAAGTGTATTTATCAAAAGCAGCAGCAGAACAGTGGCACACTCAGAGTGTTCTCGCACTTCTAGGGACTTGGCAAATCTGACAACCACCTCGCTTACAGTTTTTCACCGGGTACGACGACGACGAATACCACTTAATCATCACTATCGGGTTCAACTGCTTCTGCTGCCCACTGTTTTCTGTTTGCAGTTTGACGCCTCTGGCCGCCCGGCGATTGTGTCAGCAGCAAACTCAAACACAAACAGCACAACTCGACTAATGTCTCTGTTTGCTCGGAGTTGGAGTTGGTGTTCAAGAGTTGGATGTCTATTTGCTGATATCTTTTTCCTCTTTTTTTGTCGGCAGCAGCGTGGCACTCGCACGCTTGCCTAGCAAAACAAAAAAAAGGATCGATTCCCTGCATCATCTGCCTCGTCTGTCAGCGTCGGTGCGCCAATGTGTCAATAATAAATAATAAGCAAATCACCCGGAAAAAACTACTATTACTATTCTGATAAGTGAACAGAACAGAACAGAGCAGTAAATTCTCTCACTTGCAAAACACAGCCAATTATATCGGTGCTGGACAATCACTGAAATCACACAAACAAAAAAAGTCTCGCTAAAAAGATTGGATCACGAAACCGGTGGACCAATCATTGTGTGTGACGATAGCAATAAATTGAGAAAAAATAAAATTCACTGTCTCAAATTTACAGACTGCAAAAAGACAGATAAGAAGACAAAAACAGCAAAAAAGATATATTTCAAAGAAAGGGGCAAAAAAAGGTTTTGTGAACCTACCGTGGGCAATCCAGCCGTGATTGCAGTGGGCGCAGACGCGCATCAGCGGCTTTCCCGGTACGAAGCACTCGCAGGAGCAGTTTGGCGTCGAACATCGAAGTACCTAAGAAAGAGGAAAAGGAAGAAAGAGGAGGGAAAAAGAAGGTTAGTTAAAAGGAGAAGAAAAAAAGCGGTTAGCTGCTGACAAAATCTAGGAAGAAGGCTAGGAAGAAATCGAAGAAAAAAACGACGCTACTTGAATTGACTTTGCTGAAACGGAAAAAGAAGGCAAAGGTGTGCGATGTGCGCTCAATTATTAATCAGGCTGCTGCTGCTGCTCCTTTTGGGCTTGTACGACAGAAACGACGACGAAAAGACGAGGGCGACGTTAAGAGCTAAGGACAGTCCGATGCTGATGCCGATGCCAGTGCTCCTTGTGCATTATTAATGCGACTGTTGACTTGGTAATGGAGGTGGTAGTGGTGGTGAAGGCACATTCACTTCGGCTGCCTTCTGCTGCCTTCTGCTGCAACGTGCACTGCCTCGCCAATCAATTGATCAGCTCAGCCCAAACCAACAGAGTAGTGACCGGTAGTAGTGGGCTCAGACAAAGACGACACACTCACACTCACCGAAACGACCACAGAAGCTGCTTTGGAGCAGCTTCTGAGCTACTGCTGATGCAACTCGATTGTGTCGAAGTGCAGCAGCAGCAGCACATTGTCTTCTCCTTCTTCACTGGCCGTTGAAGATGATGGTGGTGGTGCACTTTGTTGTGTCTGCTTCACTTTCCCTCTCTGTTTCTCTCTCTCTCTCTCTCTCTCAATTACTCTCACCCTCTCTCTCTCGTTATTTGCAGATTAAATAGTAGAAAAGGAAAGGAAGAAAGGAAAAGGAGAGGAGAAAGTGAGCCTAATTCGCATGGGAAATAAGCAAATAAGTCATGCACACGGTGGTAGTGCTCCTCGACCAGAGAAGTAACACACTCTGTGCGATGCTGACCCACTGAAGCTGCTGCTGAATCGTGCGTGCCATCAGTTAGTTGTTGAGCTTCTTCAGCCTTTCATTCTTTACCACCTTCTTCTTCTTCACCTCCTCACTTCAAAAAAGCATTTTTTTCTAGAAATAAGCACAGCACAGTAAACTGAACCTGAAAGTGAGTTTAGCACTCGGCCAACCACTACCATTGCCAATTATGTGACGGTATGCGGTAGTAGCAGGAAAGTTAGCAGCAGCGGCAAAATATAACCTCTCACTCTTCTATTTAACATGCTGCTTTCTAAGAATATGAAACAGCAGCAGCAGTCAAATGAGGTGATTGCCAGAAAGGAGACCATTCGTGTCGTGTCGTGTCGTTGCGACACAGGATGGAAAGGTGGTGGTGGTGGAGCTGGTGAAGCACAAGCTGACTCGAAAACTCACTCACCCCAAGCACAGACGGTGATCGAGGAAGAGCTGACTGCTCTTCTGCGACAGGACACCGACACATTAAAAAAATAAGAAGACAGAACGAGTGTGCACAGGCATTTAGCCACCACCACCAGCAGCACCAGCCGAAACTCATAACACAGACAAACAATGAGCCATAAAATACTGGAAAGGACTGCACATACGACAACAACGAGATCACTTGCCGCCGCCACCGCCGCTTTGAGGGCCACAACTGTCAAGAGATGTGCACTGTCGCGCGGACGAAAGGTTAACAACAAAAATACTGCCACCACCACCGTGTCCATAAATAATAATTGCCCGGCTGGTACAACTAATATTATTATGTAAGTGTAGTACAGGAGAGAGACCAGCCAGCTAGCACTAGTCAAACGCTAGGTTCAAACTTCGTGTTCTCTCCTTTTTCCGTGGAAACTGAATGAGTGCTGCTGCCGGCGACCACAAATGGCCATCGCCGAGGCACATGGTCAGAACACACTGCTGTGCACACTGTGCTGTAATCTAATTTGAGCGAATCAATGCAAGAAGTCTTCTTTTTTCGCTGCCTCAAACCACACGACGACAAAACAGACTGCAACTGCAAGCCTGGCTCAATTAGCTGGCCAATTGCCACCACCACCACCGCCTGGCCTGGTCACATGTTTTCTGTCCCCTCAGACTTTTTCAGAGTAACAGCACACGGCTTCTCTTTGATTGCCTCTCGCAAGCAGGAAGAAGCCCTTTCGATGACTAGGCTCAAATTATTACTATTATTGCCTGCCTGCCTGTGTGCGACAAGACGATAAAACACTGTGTGAACTGCTGCTAATTTTCGTCCACCCTATTACTGCGGTGTTTTATGGCTTTTGTTGTAAGGGAAAGTGAAACGGGACAAAGAAAACAATAACGGTGACCACCACCACTAATATCAATTATTCATTTTAATTTAGCGCCATTTTAATTATAATAGCAAAATTGCGGCAGTGGCTAGGCCACACACTCTAAATTATTTTCCTTCTGACGGCAATCAAATCAGCGGCGGCAGCGGCATTCATAAAAATTGCATAGCACTCTTTTTCCCGAAAAATGCAAGCAAGCACACACATGTGACGCAAAAGGAAACCAGCAAAATGTGAAAGTGAAAGTGTGGACGGGTTAAAGCCCCCCAAAAAAAGAGTGAAAGTGACTGACCAACCGAGTGGTCACAGCCGAGCAAAAGAACAGGCAGCAGTTGTGACATGAGCTAACTGCACTAGCAGCACCAGCAGCACTGAACGCTGATTCCGCCATTGCCATTGCCATTGCCACCACTCGACAATGGAGAACGCTAATTAATAAGTGTGCCAACAAGAGCAGCACAGTAGTGTGCACAGCCCGAGCACAGGCACCATTGATTTCCCCGATGAATTGCCCCCGCAAACGTGTTAAATAAATTAAGATTTGAGTGGCCAAGGGTTGAGGGAGGAAAGAGAGGAAAAGGGAGGAAAGAGTGCTCTATGCTGCTGCTGGTGCTCGTTAGCGACAGTACCAGCACTCTCCAGAGTGGACACTGGTCAGTGCTGCTCAATTCACTGGAGTGTTTGCCGCCACCACCACCTCGACAATGGCCATTAGGGCGCATTAATCTTGGCCCGAAGAAGAAGGAGTAGAAGGAGGAGAAGAAGACAAATTGAGGCAGTGAGCAGTCGAGTCAATAAAAGCATACAATGCGCGCAAAAAAAGAGAGCAAAGGCTAACTGAACACAGGCAGTGCAGTGACAACAACAGCAGAAAAAGGCTAACGATGAGGACAACTTTGCAAGGCAGGAGTTTCCATAAAGTCGTCGTCGGTGATCATTGTTGGCTTGTGTTTGCCATCACCACCAGCACTGTTTGCACTGTCGCACACACTGTTTGGCACCGCATTGTTTGGACACGTTAGTCAAAAAAGAGTGAGAGTGCAGTGAGCCCTTTCCCGACTGTCCACTGGTCAGTCAGTCAGTCAGTCTAAAGGGTGGCATATATCTTCATTTAAGACTGACTGACTGGCTGCCTGGATCGGTCCACTTAATTCGCACTTACAGCTTAGCAGCACAGCTTCCGCACGGACGACGGCGGCACTCAAACTCTTCAACTCGATCAATTCAACTCTCTCAAAAGTGCACTGATCCCTTTCTCTCTCTCTCTCTTTCTCTTTGGGCGCTCACTGGGGCGACAAACGACTGAAAGTGAATGACTGAAAGTGAACGAGTGAAAAGAGAAGGACGGAACCGGTGGTGACAACAACATCAACATCAACAGCAGCAACAACAATAACGGGTGGATTGGATGTTGTCGGCGGCGGCGGCGGCGGCGGGGCACAACAAACATTCATTCGGTGTAAAGCTTGACGATGATGAATAGAAGTAATTACCAGAGTTGACAGCACAGCACAGCAGTGCACAGTGTGTGTGTTGACAAATGTGATTACTGTTGGTGCTGCTGCTGCTGCTGTAAATTAGAGCAAACTGACCAGTGGTCAATGCTGATGATGATGATGGCTGCAAGTGCTCAATGGGTCTCTTTTGCCTGCCATGCCGCTGTTAATGGCATCACAGCAAATGGCCGCTCGCACCAAGAGGGCAAAATGTGCGCAGCGGATGACGACGATGTGAGATGCAAGAGCACCAATAGTGTGATTGAGAGCACAATTGCCTAACAAAGGCCGAGGCTTTTTCCTTCAGCTAGAAGACACTTGACCAAAGCTGTAGTGATCTAAAAGGGTACAAGCTAGCTCGAAAGAAAAAAGGAAAAAAAGCTATTGACTTTTTCTGCTTTTAGTGCTAGAAAATGTCGCCTGGTGACAAGTTGAAGTGATCAATTCATCAACTGCTGCTGCTGCCCAGTCTGACTTGAGTGGACACATTGAGCAGCAGCAGCAGCAGCACATTAGCAGCACAGTCACCATTATCATCGGCTTTAAGTACAATGAACAGCAACAGCAGCAGCATCAGCAGTTTTCCATGTCAAAGAAAGGGATGCTCATTAAGAGAGGATAAAAGATGAAGAAGAAGAAATTAAAGCTGTCGTGTTAAAGTCCTCGACAAGTTGATGCGGCACTCTCACTCTCACTGCCTCACTGCTTTTATGGAAGATCATCATCATCATCATCATCACCCCCATTATCATCAGCAGTTGGTTGCCATTCAATCGTACACTAATGGTGGTGATGGTAGTGATGGTGGTAGTACCTCAAGGTTCACCTTTGCAACTCCTTTATTCACTGCCTACCATCACCCCCTTAACTCTCTCACTCTTTGTCTGCTGTGAGCTGTTTGAACTGAGCAAACGTGGCTACTTTGAGAAGTAGAAAGGATGTACTATTGCAAACAAATCTTGACAAAATAGCAGGAGAAAGAAGAAGGGGATTAATGAGACAAATGATGAGAGGGAAAAATGCGGAGAAAGTGCCACTGACTACAGCAGGAGAAGCACCTCTCTTCTAATTTGATCTTCCATTTGTACACTCTCTCTCGCCTTATTGACATCTCGTTAATGTGTTACCAACCAGCCAGCCAACCAACGTTACACACTTGAACAGTCAATTGACTTTCTCTCTCTCTCTCTCTCCTCAATCAAATCAACTACCTTCCATTAGTGAGTTTTTTAGCACTGTGCAAGTGCTTCTTAGAAGCAAGACAAGCAAGAAGAGTAAGAGACTACCTGTCGTGCTGCTGCTGCTGCTGTCATGACAAAGAGGAAAAAATTCCTCAGAGACGACAAAGAGAGAAAGATGCCTCTAAGCAGTTGCTCAGGTTGTCATCTTCGATGTCGTCGTGGTAGTGGTCGTCAAAGTCGCTGCACCAGTCACAATAAAAAAAGTCAAAAATCGGTAAGTCAAAGTCAAAAGAGCACAGCACACCGATGTGTTAGTGTGGTTGCCAGGACCCAACACTGAACTGAACTGAACAGCTCTAAAAAAGCTAGTCAAGGAATGCACTACCGCCACCACTACTTTTAGGTGACGGAGCATTGCATTGGAGCAGTGCAAACAATTAGCACAAGGCTTGCTAAAGTGGTCGTGGTGGTGCTGCTGCTGGCCAGCATGGAGCCATTTAACACACACTGGCTGGCCCTTCACTCTGCTGTTGCTGTGACAGCAAAACGAAGCAGAAGAAGAAGAAGAAGAAGAAGAAGAAGAAGAAGAAGAAGGAGCAGCCATCTTAATCTATCAAGTGGATGACAATGATGAAAGGGACGTGCACCATAGCACCAGCCACTAGCCACACACAGACAGACACTGCAAGTCAGTCATTAGACAACGATGGACTTCAGCAATGCAATGCAGGTCCTATTGTCAATGGCGTGCTCTATCATTGTCTCCACTGGAGAGAGACAGAGAGAGAGAGAGAGAGAGAGAGAGGATGAGGCAAGTTGTCAAGCAGGTCTACACAGGAGAAGAACTGAAGAAGAAGTGAGCACTGTCTCCTCAAGACACATCTCTCAAGAGTACTTTTAGTCTTTTCTTGAGGTGCACACACACACACACAGTCCCCTCCTCAGAGTTCGTCGCATCACTCAGTCAGGCTTTCTTTCTTCACAGTCAGTGCACTTGCAATGCAGCAGCATTGACATTGCCACCGCCGCCGCGATTGACAAGTGCTGCTGCCTTGACTTTGCAGCACTGATTGAGCTGCCAGCATGCCACCAGATCGATCGAGGAGGACTGCAACTACCACCATCGACTGAATCCTCTTCTTTTTCTTCATCTTTCCACTGTCTCCTGTCTCCACTAATCGAGCAGCTTTGACTTTTGCAGCCTCAGCAGCAGCAGCAGCATCAGCGAGTGCACTGACTGTCCGCATCGTTCACTGCGTTTTTTGTGAGCACACCACCACCACCACTATTGTGTCTCGCCCAAAGACACTCTGACAGTTCTTTAGATTTTTTTACTCAGTACTCTCCCTTCTTCTTCTTCTCCTTACCATCCCATCACCTCAATTGTTGCAGCATCGATTGGGCAGCAGCAGCAGCCGCTTAATTAGGCGCCGCAGAAACCGCAGATTGTCATTTGGCGGGCAGTGCCAGGTGTGTGACTATGTCTGTCTCTGTCTGTCTCTGACTTTGTGTGTTTTGGCCGATTGACAGTCAGTCGTCTCGGCGGCGAATAGCTTCGATTAAGTGCAGAGCAGCTGAAGAGCAAGAAAAGTCAACAAGCGCAACGAGGGGAACAAGACAAAGGACAAGACAGTAGAGTACTTGGTCTTCAGAAGAAGAAGAAGCACTGCTTGACAATTCGAGGAAACAAATTGACGATAATTGAGAGAGAGAGCGCGAGAGAGCGGGCGGTAAATTCGATCACAGGCGACCAAGTGTGACCGAGACATCGGCGGCGGCGGCGGCAACAGCAGTCAAACTAGACAATTTATAGCACCCTACTTAACACTCTTGTGGTCAGATGTGATCAGCAAGAAAAAAAGAAGAAGCAGAAGCAGTGGAGGAGGAAGCTTCGTCTGATCGAATCGTCTCGCTTCAGAATCGAATGATCACCACCAACAGTGCTGCTGTCTTGTTTAATTTGACTTTTGGCACTAGCCCCCGACAGAAGAACAGCAGCAGCAGCAGCAGCACAGTAAATTGATTACTCTATTTGTCTATTCTAATTACATCCAAAGCAGCAGCAGAATCAAACTGCGACTTTGGAAAGAATGAGAGAGAGGGAATGGGAGCAGAGACAGTTGGTCGACAGACAAACAGCAGAAGTCAGCGGCAGACAAAATGGCAACCGAGCAGCAGCACAATAGACAACAAAAGTTGATGAAGCATTTAAAGTGCACTTTTTACTAGAAGATCACCAAAGTCGTCCTCAGTCCTCGGAGTGTCCTAACATCAACACACAGACAGAGAGTGAGGACACCCTGACTTCTACTTTGCTCGTGCCAGCAGAGAGACAGCAGCAGCAGCACCAATCCATCGAGCACTTTTGTTTGCTTTGACTTTTCATTGCTGAGGGTTCAACGACTACGCACTTACTAGCACTCCTAAACTGACAAAAGGAAGAGCATCTAACAGATCTCTCCCTGTTGTTGTTGTTGACTTGTGGCACTTTTCAGTCACACTGGAATTCTCTTCCAACTCACTTGAAATTGACTTCAAAGCTACTCTCCTGAAGAAGAAGACCAAGAAGAGGAACATTAATTGTTCAGCAGTTGAATCAACATTGCAGAGTCTGCTGGCAGACAAACTGGCAACACTCTGTGTGTGCGACACTGTGCTGTGTGCACTTTTTTTCTTGGTCGTCGCTCTGATTTTTAAACAATGCCTCCCTCTCTTTCCTTCTCCTCCAATTGACCATCTGCTTTTGGCAACACAGGCACACACAGTTGATGTCCGTTTTTGTCCGTCCCTTCTGACACTGGTGGCACATCATCATCATCATCATCATCGTCTTCACTACTGTTGGTCACTCTGTGCGGACAAATTGACTACTACTACTTCAAGGGGATTGGCACCGCAGTCCGCGTCCAGTGTCAAGTGAAGTCAACAGAAGTCAAGACAGTAAAGACAGTAAAGTAAAGCTCAGAGACATAAACAGACTGACTAAAACTCTCTCTCCCTTTCCTAGCAAGTATGTGTAGCGAATTGAACAGAATTGGCAGACAGTGACTGCAACTGCACTAATTGATTGACCCTCCACCACTTGTTTATACTTTGTGGTCAGAGGCAGATGGATGGATGGATGGATGGATGGGAGAAACACTCTCGGAATTGATTCAGATTGAAACTCTGTAGATCAGAAGAAGGAAGGGAGAAAGGTCACTACTTTGCACTTCATTTGTAGTAAACTCAGTCAATGTAGCAGCAGCAGCAGCAACAGCAGCAGAACTTCATTCAGAAAGGTCAGTCTGAGTGAGGAAAAGACAAATCGCTTTCAAATGAGCCGATTAAAAGAGAGCGAGCGTGAGAGCTGTACGGTACTTCTTAAAAGCTAAGCTAAACTGCTGCTAAAATCACCGCCTGAAGGGTCGGAAAGCGTGGGCAGACATCAGCAACAACAAAAAGTGAAATTGATAAGAGAGAAAGAGAAAGAGACTTACGACGTCCATTGGAGAGCGGAATGATGCGGCGGCTGCTGAAGCAGCTGCAGCAGCAGCCGAAGCCGCTGCCGCCGCCGCTGCAGCATGCTTTGAATTCTGCAGCAGTGTTTGGTAGTGGCCGGCGGTGGCGGTGGCGAGGTTAAAAGGCGAGAACAAGTTCTGCATAGAATGGCTGCGGTGCTGGTGGTGCTGGTTGTTGGCTCGATGGTTCGGTGGTATTTGCTGGTGCTGAAGCTGTTGATGTTGAAGCTGAAGCTGTTGTTGCTGTTGCTGTTCGTGGTAAGTCGAGAGGAGACTGTCAAAGAGGTTGTTGTTGGTGGAGTTTGAAGTTCCAGATGAAGGAGCACTGTTTCGGTGCTGAGGAGGTGTGCACTGTTTTGCTAGCTGATGCTCTCTTTCACCACGTCGACCACTTCGGTGCTGTTTTCCACTGTTGTTAAAGCAGGTAAACTCTTTGTCCTCAAGAAACTGGTACGATTGGGGGTGGTGATTATGACTGTTGTTGTGGCTTTGGTTGTTGTGGTTGTGGTTGGACGTCGTTGGTGAGTTCTGGTTCTGGTGATTCAGTTGATGATGATGATGAGGAGCCCCAGCCGTTGAAACCTGCACAGATGGAGGCGGTGGCTGTGGAAATAGACTCAAAATTGGCGGTTGTTTTTGCTGCTGCTGACTGTTGTTGTTTAGATGATTCGCCGTTGTATTGTTGGGTGAAATGTTCGATGACAAAGCATTCGAAGATGATGACGATGACACTGTTTGGGTGGCGCCAATCTGCGATGCCAGACTGCTCAGCTGCAGCGGGGACATCAACATCGGCGAGGAGGAGGAGGAGGAGGAGAGCAGACCCGGCGGCAGGGAGCACCCACTGGCGGAAAGAAGCGCTGCAGCGGCTGCCGCTGATGCTTGAGCTAAAGATGACGAAGCCGAAGATGCCGCAGATGAAGCCGCAGTTGAAGTGGATGTCGCCGAAGAAGAAGAGGAGGACCCTGCTGCTGCTGCTGTTGGCAACTGAATGTCCACCTTTGAGTCCCCTGAAACAGAAGAAAATTTAAAAGAAGAAAGGAAAAGGAGAAACAAAACAAAGCAGTCAGTCAATGTGAAGAAAGAGAAGAATGCACGCCGATCATCATCATCATCATCAAACTCAAGGAGTGAAGGCAAGTGCCGGCGCTGCTGCTGCTTTGTTGTTCACTGCTCTTTGTCGAAACTCTTGTCAGGGAGCAGTAGTTTGACTGGGCGCCAATGCAACTACCACCACCACCACTATGGCAACCTTTTCAGTAAGTACTCAGTGCATTCACTCACTCTCTCTTTCTTTTCCTCCTTTCCTTCTTCTTCTTCTTCTTCTTCTCTGTTAGCTCAGTTCGTCGACAGGAAAGTTGAAGCAGTTGAAGCTGCTGCTGTAGCAGTCGAAGTAAAGCTGACTACTGCCGATTGCACTTTCTCACTTTCTTGCACTCTCTCTCTCTCTCTCTCTCTCTCTCTCTCTCGCACTTGCTCCCTAACTCACTCACCCGCTCACACTCTCCTAAGCTTCTTGTCTTGCTCACGCGCCACCACCACCACCACCAAGAACAGCAGCATCAACTTCAGAACAGCAGCATCGAAAGAAAGGCGGCAAATGACAAGCAGCAGCAGCAGCCGCGTGAAGAAAGTGTTTCTCTTTGCTGCTGGTGCTGAAAGAGACAGTACAGCGCCGGCGTTCGGCGACGGATCGGCACTGGTGGCACTGTCGCTGAGCTTTGTGCACTGCTGGCGCCTGGTTCTGGTTAGCTCTAGTGCTCCAGTGTGCTGCTGCTACAATGATTTACTTTGACTTTTCTGTGCCTTCGTCTCTCTTCCCTTCCTCTGCGGTTGCCTCTGCTGCTGTGACGCCAGGAACTCGTCGTCGTCTCCTCTTTTGGCGACCAAAGATTTTGGCCTCTCTCCTCTCATTCTCATTTGCTCCCATGTCGTAAGGAGTGGCCAAAGTGCGATGCAACACACCTTTTCTCCTGCAGACAGCTGCTCTGCTGTGTGTGACAGTGGCCTCTGCTCAGTGTCGCACAGTGTCTCTCTCTCTCTCTCTTCTTGGCTAAAGGCTGACTCTCTCTCTTTTCTTTGTGCCTTTGTGATAATTACTCTCTCTCTCTCCAGCCATCTCTGGTGCCACATTCGTGCGCCCATCCGACCGTATAGTGCACCACCACCACCACCACTGCTGCAGCTAAAGAGAAGGGGACAGTCTTGGCTGCAGCAGCAGCAGCAGCTTCTTCTTCAACGACGACGTCGCCGCAGTCTTCTGTCTTCGGAGGGCACAAATAAGAAGAAGCGGCGGATTCTGTCAAGCAGAACATTTGGCTGCTGCTGCCATTTCTAGGGACAGTCTTTGTCTTAGAAGTTCAGCAGGCACAGCAGATCCCCTCAATGACACAGCAGCAGCAGCAGCAGTGCTCAGTGAGGGGATCACGATAGAGCACCCGATAAAGACATTCTATGTCCAAGAACTGCTGCTGCTGCATTGGATTGCAGTGTGGAGACACACACTACTGTGGTGATTATATAGACACACACACACAGAGGACAACTTGACGACGAGTCCTCGGCGACGCTCTTTCTCTTTCTTTCGCTCTGTGCGCAGGCACTTCACTCTGTGCAGCGACACTTCTCACTTCTCTGTGCACTCAGTCGTCACCTCGTCTCGCCCTCTCTCTTTCTGTTTCTTCAGAGCGCAATCGTGTCGCTCTGCCTTCTTTTCCTTCCCTTTCTACTGTCGCCCAAGTGTCGCCGAATGATAAAGGAAAGTAGGGAGGAAGGAAGGAAGGAAGGGAGATGTCTCCAAAGCAGCAGGCAGACAGGAAGGAACGACTGACTGGGCTTGGCAAAAATGCAGCTCTACAGCCAACGCAAACGTTGAGGATGGCACTTTGGAGAGAGCTAGCTAGCTTGTGTGACACAACTGTGCTCACATGCTGACTACCATTTAATTGCCCAGGCACTTTAGGGTGCTGTGGTGTTATAGGAAAACCGCCGCCACCACTTCAGTTGTGGTGATGGCGGTGGTGGTGAGTGTTTTAATTGCTCCAGTCAGGCATAATTTAGCTGTAGTTGCTGCTGCTGCTGCTCTGAAAAGTACACTCCACTTACATGGCCTCAGCAGATTAAAGGTGTTGATTATAGACGAGGAATTGACGGTGGCGGTTTCCGCGGACATCATTCCTTCCTTTTTGTGGTTTTTTTCAGTGAGGTGAGATGAGCTTGAAAAGATGGTTTCGATTTTTGAGGAAAAAAGTTGAGAACACTTTTTGCGATCGTTGATCGTTGACGGCGATGTTTAAACTTTCTGCTGTTTTTGCTGCTGCTGCTGCTGCTGCGACCACTCGATAATTGTAACCTTCTGAAGAGAGAGAGAGAGCCGTGTGCCGACGATTAGCGGTGGTGGTGCTAGTGCTGGTTGTGGTGGTGGTGAAAGACAATCGAAGCACTCACACTCACACACTCACTCACTCACTCAAAAGTGTTATTTGCCTAAAGAGAATGATCAGCACAGTGCACAGTTTTCCCAAGATTCGTGACCACCGATGATCAATTGTTAAATTGTTATATCCATTATCCCTTTTTAGTCAGTTTTACCACAACTTTGGTGGTGGTGATGTGGACAGTGATGATGACTGTGGTGGTGGTGATGGTGGTGATGGTCAGAACACGAGCGAGGACAAAGCACACACACTCACTATTTCACGACAAAAGACAAAGCCGCACTGAGCTAATGAGTGCACACTGCTAATTGCAAGAGCTGTAGAGCTGCAAGCACTCACAAAATGAAGAGAAATAGGAACGTCGGTTACATTTCAGATTTGTACTTGAGATTAAGACACAAAAAGAGGACATTTTAGAACAGTTGCAGCACACAGGCACATTGTCACAAGCATTTTTGAAGAGCAAAATTTTTGAAATTTGCACCGGTGCACCAAAAACTGAAACAGTGTGCTCAGAGCCGCGGCAAAGAAGCTGTGCTCAAAGTGTGCGCAATTTTTGCGTTTCAGCACTGTGTTTGGTGTGTTTCAGCTTTCTACTACTTTCCATCGAGGAGCACTCTTTTGGGAAAGAGATCGGCGAGCAAGCGGCGATCACTGAACCTTTCTTCCGTGCTGCAGAGAGTGGTCGGTTTCAGAAGCAGCAGCAGCGGCAATTGCACCATTGTGGTGCACTACTACCGTGTGCCAAACAGAAGTGTGCTTGTGTATGTGGTTGTCGGGGAAAATGTGTTCAGCAGTCTGGCGAGCCAAAAACGATGGCAGCACCAGCTTATGATATGTCTATATACCACAGGCGAACAGCTTTTTTCTTCTTTTTGGAACAGCAGTTCAAGAGGGGCCAGAGAGAATCAACGGCTGATGCTGCTGCTGTCCTCACTTCTCGCTCCCGATTCTTGACACGGCACCAGAAGAAGCCAGAGAAGGAGACACCGAGGATTCACCGAGAAATAGTTGCTGCTGGATCGATAGCCCTTTTTCCTCTTTTTCTTTCGTTTCAAAGTTGCTGCAGTAGCAGCAGCACGCGCCTTGAATTGGCAATGGCAGTCTGGTGGTGGTGGTGCTATTGGTGATGATGCACTGATGTTCAAGTGCCGCTGAAGTGCTGGCTGCTGCTGCTGCTAAAGTCGGTGGTGCTGAAAGTGGTGCTCTTTGTGGTGGTGATGGCCACTGAACTGCCACTGAACTACTCAGTGTCTGTCTGCCTGTCTGTCTGTCTGGCTGGCTGGTCAATTTAAAAGAGGCAACTGATGAGAGCAACGGTTGCCTCGAGCGCGCACCGATTAACACCCCAACCACTACTACTATTGTCTGTCTGTGTGAGTGATCAAGGTGAGATGCTCAACAGCAGAAGCTTATTTAGCATCACTGGCTGCTACTTTTGTTTTTTCACACACACTTCGACCATTCACTTTTCAGTTTTCAGGCAGTTTTCTCTCTCTTTCCTTTCTATCTCTTTTCAACAGAAGCAGCCTGGGCACGCAACACACTCACTTCACCACCACCACCACCATTTGTCGGCGGTTAATTCAATTCGAGTTTGTTGGCAGTAGTGGCTGCTTAAAATGATGATGATGACCACATCGTAGCAGTTAAAAAAGAGAAAAGGAGTCTGCTTTTCAGTAGCTAGTTGTGTCTGAGAACAACTTTTTTTGCTGCTGCTGCTGCTTAAGAAAAAAAGTTTAAAGAAAGAAAGAAAAAGTAGAGTAGAGAAGCCCCTTTTTCTTTCAGTTCAGTTCAGTTCAGTTTCAATTCAATTTACCGTTGCTGTGTTCAGTGTTCAGCTCCTTTTTGGTGCCTCTCAAATTTAATTGCGACACTTAATTTAATTTGCCTATCACCGTCCGCTGCTTTGACGCCCTAGTTGTAGAAAAAGGCTCTAAATATGATCGAGGCTTTGTTCTCTGACCACTGACCACTGACCACCACTTTTTCAATTGTCTTTTTTATGACGCCTGTCGTCTATACAATAACTCCAATCCTCTAAGCTACAATGACCACAGCTAATTAGTGGTAGCTAAACTGTGTGGAGTATTCTACCAGCACTTTATGACTCACTGTGAACACTACAGAGAGCGGGGACATTGCTGGAGCGCAGCATTAGAGCGAGCAGCACTTCTTCTTTTAACTTTAACTCATGTCAAACACAATAACTTTATTGTGGTTGCGGTTGTTAAACACACACACACACCAAATGGCATTGTCTGGTCCACCAAAGTACACCAAAGTGACTTTCAAACAGTCAATTCTGCTGGTGCTGCTGGTGCTGCTGCTGCCGCAAACACGCGTTAACCTTACCTGAAGTGTCAGAGAGGAGAGGGAGAAGAGGAGGTAGTGAACGCATTAGGCAGGCAGAAAAAGAGAGAAAGAAGTAAAGTTGAAAAGTAAATTAATTTTGACAGAGTGCAAACACGAGAGACAGGGAGAGAGCACCACCAAGTGCCATCATCTGCTTCTGTCGCTCTTTGTGTCATAATGCGAGGGTAGTTGAAGAAATTGCTGCTGCTGCTGCTGCTGTCTCCTTCTAAAATCGTTGGCCAATTGACAACACACATTGAGCATGCATTCCACGGCAATGTCCTGACTGACTGACTAACTGACTAACTTTGTGTGCACAGGTCAAGTGTGGCGGTGGTGGTGGTGGTCACTTTTTTGATGACTGACAAGACTCTGACTTGTACAGTGGACACCATCACACTTACATCTCGTCGCCGAAGACCGCTCAGTCGTCAAGCTCACTCACTCACTCACTGGCTCGCAACGGTGTGACCATCACGGCTTGACAACTTCAGCTGCTGCTTTTTCAGCTGTTTCGAGCATCTCAGCTCAGCTCATCAGTAAGGCCAAAGCCAAAGGCGATAGGTAACGATTTTTGACACTGCTTCAGCAGATTTAACATCGGAGACAAGCATCACCTGAGAGCCAGTGAGGTGTCAGAGGTGGCATCACCTTCTTCATCATCTTCACTGTCATCTTTCTCCTAAAATTAATCACCCTTGACTCACCATCACCCCCTAACGACAATGAGTGGCTTAGTATTGATGGCATCCTGTCCTGGTCGGGCGCTGTCCAGGTCATCATTAGTCATCGAGGATCGCAGCTCGATAGCAGCATCTCGCTCATCGCTATTTGTTTTGTGTGCTCAAGACTGAGTGACTGAGTGAGTGAGTGTATTTACATAATCAACGACAACTCGAGTTGAGTGCTCCTCTTCTTTTTTTTCGCGGGGATTCAATACCTCCTCCTCAGTCTCGGTCACAGTTTGTGCTGTTGTGGATTGGGATAAGCAGAGCTGGTTAATGGACTTGAGAGAAAAGAGAGAGAGAGAGAAAGTAGCAGACAAACAAACACAACAGAGAAAGAGAGTCTCTCACTCTAATCGAATCACTTCAAAAAAATGGTCTGTGTGTGTTGACTTTTATTCATCTCTCCTTGCTCTTCAAAAGTTTAGAAAAAGTGCTGGATTTAGCAAGCTAAGAAAGAGTAGATTTTCAGCAGTAGTAGCGGCAGCGGCTAATAATGATTAATGTCGCGTTGACACTAAGCTGAGCCGCTCTAGCTTTAAAAAAATTGCGATGAAAGGTGCTGCTGCCTTCCTTTTCACTTTTTTCCATTCGATGGGTACCTTGTTGTGGGCACAAACACTTCTGGCACTTTCACAAGCACCAAAGGAAAGGGAGAGAGCAATGCTTTCTGCCGATAATCGACTTCACTTCATCAACACTACTACTACTACTTTGGCTGCACGGTTCAATTGGATTGGCCAACAGCAACAACAACTGCATCAGCAGCAACTTCAGCAGCAGCAGCAGCTGCATCATCATCATCATCATCATCGCCACCACCACCGTCACCGTCGCTGTCATCTGCACACTTGCTCATAATATTTTTCCTTTAGTACAGTACAACTTTTTGTAGCTACAGTGCTTCTGCTGATCCCACTTGAGTCATTAGCACTCGACCATGGGTCAAGTGAGTGCACTGGACACATGTGTTGCAGCACGCAATCATAGACAGACAGACCATTGTCCACCACCACCGCCAGTGCTAATTGATTAATTGTTGATGATGAGAGCGACATCAAATATTAATTTGCTTCAGTAGTGCTCTGCTCTGCTAATCTGTGTCTGTGTTTTCTGCAAATATGTCACCGTCCGATGTGTGAGAAGGCAAGTGTTCAGGCTAGCACACAGTGTCTGCCTGTCTGTCTGACGCTGTTTTCTTCGCATTAATCATCAGCGACTGCGAATCCTCAGAAGCGAGGGAGAAAAAGAGAGTGCTGCTGTGACAGACTGCTGCTGCTGCTGGTGTAGCAGTTGTAATAAATGGCCATCCAGTGTGTCCTCCAGCGCACTGCCAACACTGCTGCTGCTGCTGCTGTTCCAAACGGGGTGATTGTATCGATGCTGTGTGTGTGTGTTATTAATTGTCGCCATCTTCGTTTGTTTCGTTTGTGGAAGGTGAAAGGGAATAAAAGTAAAGTAGCTTAGTGCGACGGCAGCAGCAGTCATTACACGCACATGTGTGCTCGCTGCGACGGCATCAGAATCGACGGCAACAGAACTGGCAGAATCGGCACTCATCCCCGGCCATTAGCGCGCGGACACTGCTTCTGCTGCTTCTGCTGCTGCAACGGTAATCGTCAAGTGCGAGAGAATCGCATGCACCACTGCGATTAACAACACAGTGCAAGCGACTCGGGCGTTGATGATCGGTTGTTCTGGTTCTGGTCCGTTGTTTTGTGCGACAGCAGCAGCAGCAGCAGCGGACGTTCCGTCAAATGGACTTTCTCTTGTTTTTGTTCCTCTTTTTGTTCTTCTTCTTCTTCTTGTGTTCGGTGCCCTGCAAAAGACGGTTGCGTCAAGTGGATCAGCTGCTGCTGCTGCTGCCGCTGACCAATAGAATTAATGTTGGTTGTCGAGAAGCTTTGCGACGCGACGCTCACTCGCTAATGACTCTCTGGTTAATATGTTCTTGATTGGCCGATTGAGCAAACACCACTGTGCTCTTGTAGACAGGCACAATTCTGTGTGTTTGCTTTTTGAGAGTGAGAGGGTGTTGGTGGTGGTGGCCTGGAAAGCAAAGTGTTTTTTATTGGGTGCTCTCTTTTTTTCTGGTACATTTTCTGGTGTCGTCGCACCACTTGTCCCGCAAATGCTGCTGCTGCACGCACAAAGTCTGGTGTCATTCCATTTGAAGGACCCTTTTCACTAACATTTTGTTGTGTGTGTCTTTGCCAGTCAATTTGTACATGCTCCAAACTAGCACAACACACATGTGTTGTCGCTTTGGTATCGATCAATTGCACCGACTGGTGCGCTGGTAATTATATGTGAAACGGCACTCACAAAGTGTTGTACTGCACCTGATTGGTAATGTCACTCTCTCTTTTTCTCTGTCCTGCTGACGTGTGATCGATGATCAATCGAGGACCCAAACTGCTGGCTCAGAGTTTTGCAGCAATGTTGGAATGATGGGAATGATGGCGGTGCAGCTCAAATGATGCTGCAGTGTTGAGCTGGTGCGTGAAGAGTCATTAGCGCCGTCACTTTTCTGTTCTGTTTCGTTCCGTTTACCTCACACTTTACTTCACTTTCACCAATGGCAAAACCAGATTCAATTTAGCAGCAGCAATCTACTGCTCACCTTTATCACCTCCATTGCATCGGGGACATCAGCAGAGCACATTTTTCAAAGCCAGGTGGTCCCACTCTCAAAAACAGCAAAATGTTTCGATGATGTTTCGTTTCACTCTACAGTACAGTGGCAGTTGCTGTTACCAGCAGCTTTAACAGCAGCTGAACATTTACATCCATTCTTTTCCGAATCATTGGAACTCTCTCTCTCTCTGTGTTCTCCCCAATGTTTCTCATTAAATCATAAATGTCATAATCGCAGTGAACAGTGCAAAAAGGTCGTAAAGACGAGACAATCGCCCAAAAAGTGCTGTTTCTGCTGCTGCTGCTTTGGGTAACCCATTCAGGTCATTTCGTGTTGATGGTTAACATTTACAGGACAGGTAAGTTGAATTTGGAGAAGCACTTGACGACTTTAACTGCCGCTAACTACCGGCGACTACCTTGTCCTCGTGTCGTCCCCAGTGGTTGTTCTATAACTTCACAGTAAAAAGAACACTGCAGGGTTCTCCAGAAGCAGCAGCAGCATCATCTTCTCTTCTCTTGTGTCATAAATAAGTCGGGCACAAACTCTTTCTTTTCTGCTCTTCCCTTTTGTTCGTCGCGCTTCAAGAGCACCAACAAACAGAAAAAGAGACAGACAGACATTTGCCTGGAAAATGGCCGCAGTGGTAGTGGTGATATTCTCGGTCCTCCATTTTCGCTGCTGCTGCTGTTAATGGCTGTCGTTTGACTGTCGTCCACTTCTTCTTCTTCTTCGCTTGACTTCTTCTCAGAGCGGCCATATTTTGCCAGATTTGTTCCCATGCCGAGCCGTGTCTGTCTGGAAATTTTCCTCTGTTTCGGTCTCTTATTGTGTCTACCAGGCGATTACTATTTACGATTGGAAAGTGAGTAAAGAGTAAAGAGTGAATTGTGTGCTGTCCTCTTTTTGCCGCCACAGTCGCTTCTGTCCTCTCTTTTCGGCGACGAGCAATTAATTCACAGCAGCAGCAGCAGCATCATCAACACAAGACACTATATAATCAGCGAAGCGAGGCAAAAGAAAGAAGAGACAAGACAAGCGAAGACAAAAGACAAAAGAGTTGAGAGTGGAGGTCTTTAAGGCAAAAAAGACAAAACTTGCCGCTGCTTTTTTTAGAGAAAGAGAGTGGACAGTATGCGACGCTGACTTTGAAAGTCAGCACACTCAATTTCATTGCCTACCTTACCTTTCCGAGAAGGAGAAGAAGAAGAAAAGGAAGAAACTGGGAGTGACGATGCTAATAACAGAGAGAATGAGAGGGCAGCCGATTAGCCTGCAGATAATCATAGGGTAGAAGAAGAACTTGGCCAGGCACACTGACACGCGTTGATTTATGCCAAGTGAGCTTGTGCCAGTGTGTGTGCGATTGACACTCGGTGTCCCCTCGCTAACTCCGAAAAAGACTAAAAGTGCCGCTTTTCCACTAAGTAAAAGTAGAGAGGAAGGTGGACAAGTAAAAAGAAAAGACAAATATCTTCAAATTTGAGGGTGAAGGGAATACGCTAAACTGATTTTTAAAATTCCAAAATGAACAAGCACTGTCGCAAATGTGTGCTGCTGCACATTCATCACCTAAATTCTATTTTAATTGAAGTGCTCTAGATTTTAGCTTGTGCATTTTAAAAACGGGTCGCCATCGTTTAGATTCTTCAAACCAAAATTGTAACACTTATCTGTTCGGTAGCACCAAAGCTCTCTCTCTCTCTCTCTCTCTCATAAGAAAGTGCTGCTGTGTGACTGCTTTCAATTCTTGTGCTGTGCGATACCGATCCACATAGCACTGCACTTTGGTGTGTGTGTGGCTTTTGTACATAGCACTTTTTGCTGGCTGGCTGGCACATCTGGGCTCCATCAGCCTCCATCACTGGCAGCCGCAGCAGCAACCGTCGCCGCATCCGTGCTTTGTTACATCTTCAGCTTAGGCTCCTTCTCTCTCTTTTGCTCTGACAATTGAATGCCTTCCAGAGTGCCACACACACACATTCAGGCACTCTCTTTCTTTCTCTTTCTCCTGGTGTCCTCTCACTGCTGCTGCTGCTGCTGTCTCCTAGATTGGATGCTCTGGATTCTCTTCTCTCTCCTTGTCTTTGTCCGCCGCATCCTTCATCCTCTCCCTCTCTCCTTCTTTCTGCCTATCCTTCATCATCCGCTCAGTGTGTGCTGTACAGAAGATGTGTGTGTGTGTGCGTACTACACCCGCGCCCGCAATGGCACCAAAGTAGCACCAATGGCAGTAGCAGCAGTTTTTATGAGTTATGCGGCACATTTGCGATGGCACAGAGCTGCTTTCTCTCGTTTGAAAGGCGCCAGCAATCCTCTCTCTCTCTCTCTCTTTCTCTTTCAGTGCCTGTCTTCGAAAATAGATGTGAATCCATTTGACAATATTAATTTTGTGCTGCTGCTGTTGCAGCCTCACGTTCATTATCGTTAGGAATCTGCTGCTGGTAAAGCTGTGGCGAGTGATTTATGTCTCCTCTCTTTTCAAGTCACAGTGTGTCTGTTTACATGGCAAGTGATTGCACGCCTGCCTTTCATGCCGTACAGCAGCAGCAGCAGCAGCCATTCAGTCAGTCAGTCAGCCAGTCGATTCATGTGATGTATCAGAGTGCAGGGCTGCAGAATAGGAAAGAATCCAAAGATTCTGCTGCAGTGCCATCAAAGAAGATCTGTGAAAAGCCAAAAAATGGGGAAAAAGAAAGGAGGAGGAGGAGGGGTCAAAGTAGGCGGGCCGGCACCTCAATCGAAAGAAGAAGAAGAAGAAGAAGAAAATCACATCAGCACATAAAAATCAGACCAAGAAAAAACTCAAACACCGAGAGACAGTGTCACCGTGACCAGACATTTAAAGGAGGATAGAAGTAGTAGAAGAAGAAGAAAGGGCTGTTGCTGCCATTTAAGGAGACACGAGGAGAAATGAGAGAGAGAGAGAGAGAGAGAGAGAGAGAGAGAGAGAGAGAGAGAGAGAGGGGATAATCGGTAATTGGCAACATTGCAGCCTCTAATGAGATCAGTGCCAGTGCACACAGTCCCTTCCTCTTGATTGTCAGTCGCTCATCAATCGCCTCCTCCTCTTCTTCTTCTCCTCTTCTTCTCCTCTGTCGTGCGCTTGACACCCAGTTACCGGCACTAGTAATATTGGCACAAACTGAAGGAGAGAGAGAGAGAGAGAGAGAGAGAGAGAGAGAGAGAGAGAGAAGGAGAGAGGCAGTTGTGGCAGCCCAATAAGACAATTGCAATTACAATTGCGCGCACCGATTAGCGCGCTTCATTCGTGATCTTGGCTGCCGCGGCCGCCGCTGAAGCTGCTGCGGCAAATGAGTGATTGCTCAAACACTGCCTTTTTCTTCTTTAGCCTGACCGACCCTCCAGTCAGTGTGACTGTATCACTGTAGCTGGTGGTGGTGGTGAACATGTCTCGAGAGGAATTTGTGTGCTCGTTCTTTATGGGCATTTAGCAGACAGGTCATCGTGTAATGACCAGCACCATCACCAGCAGCAGCAGCAGAAGACCACTCCTTGAGATTTATTAAGTCAAACACAGAGAGCAGTGTGATGGTAGTGTCTCCCTCAAAGTACGTCAACTGGCCCATTATCCTCTCTTTCTCTCTCTCTTTGGTTGGCCATTATACCGAGCTTGTAGCCAGTCAAGTCAAGTCAAGTCAAGTCAAGTCAAGTGTGTGTACTGTCGATAGCCGCAGTCACTCACTCTGCTGTGTTCTCTGAGAGTTCTATCAATTATGCGACGTTCCTCAGCTCAACCTGACTTGACTTGAGCACAGTCTCTTCCTCGCCTCCCACTTAAAATTTCATTTGCCTTTGCCCTTGCCTCTTCTTGCAAGCTCCGATTCAAAACATCCGTGATTGTATCTGTCGTTAATTACAAGCCTCGCACACACTGGCACTGGCACACACACACACCAGAGACTTTCCACCTCTGAGGAGACAATTATTCAGCCAGGAGAAGTGAGAAACATCTTTACCGATCCTATTATTTGATAGCTCCTCACGACTTGTCATGAAGAGTTGTTGCACTGGACGGTACTGCAGCAACTGCGGCAACTCGATTGTCATTTCAAGTAGGAGAGAAAGAGAGAAAGAGAGATGCCAAAGTCTGCCGATGACAGACAAAGCCAAGAAAGAGAAAAAAAGGAAAAGGAAAAAGAGAGGAGAGAGATGGCCGAGCCTTCTTCAAACCACCACCACCACCAAAAGTCAAGTGGCATCACCTTGCTTTCTTCCTTTTCTTTTGCTTAGTTTTGAACCTCACACACATTTTCATTGAGAAGAAATCAGTCAGCCTGTCCTGACTGTTTTTCCAGCAGACTGACTAAAGGTGTGCAATTACCACTGCAAATGAGAGATGACCAAAAAAGAAAAAACTGATGCACACAATTACAATCATTTGACAATTAATGCATTCTGGGCGCGCATATTAGGCGCCGATGAAGGCTCCCGTTTGGGAGAGAGAATTCAGGGCGCCATCATAGAAAAAAGTGCAACAACAAACTAAATTCTGCAGAAACAAATTTCTGGTCACGAAGTGTGGGCACCGACAACTCTGAGGATGTGTCCTCCTCCTCTTCTTTCTTCTACTCTTACATTCACTTTACTTCAACAAAAAAGAGACTGTGGTGATATTAAAATTCAATTACACCCTAGAAGTGGTGATAACTCTCTCTCTCTCTCTCTCTCTCTCTCTCTCTCTCTCTCTCTCTCTCTCTC
>JAALOO010000806.1_pt1 | contig 25782 bp, 8 predicted proteins | sample 7257641 | NCBI WGS metagenome assembly JAALOO01 (sample SAMN14085613, study PRJNA598686) | mite metagenome | biome: ENVO:01001000; feature: ENVO:01001002; material: ENVO:01001226; isolation source: single female mite from University of Michigan culture on fish food culture... ...
AGAGAGAGAGAGAGAGAGAGAGAGAGAGAGAGAGAGAGAATGAGAGTGGTGGAAGGGAGACCATTGGGAGAATGACAGAGCACACATGGTCTCAATTAGCATGCGGTCGCACGCGTCAGACGGACGACAGCAGCTAACGAGGTTCGAAGTGCCTGTCTCCCTGTCTGCTACTGCTGCTGCTGTTGGGGCTATCGATTAGCCTCAAAGTCTCTCTCTCTCTCTCTCTCGCACGTGCCTCTGTGTTTCTCTGTTGGGGTGACATATCTCACTTGTACTGACTGGGCAGTAGTAGTCACCATCTTGTTGGCGTGCAGCACCGAGTGTCAGCCCCCACTCCAGGTGCTCGCAGGAGACGATGGGCGTAATTAGAGCCTCTCTTGCTCTCTTTCTCTTTCTTTCCTCGACCCTCCACTGAAACCGCATACACTGTACCTACAGCCACTATTGGAGTGGTCGTGTTTCACCACCACTCTGGCCCCGAAGTGGATGTCAAAAAGGGGCAGCTGCTGGCAGTTGCTGCTGCTGCCGTTTCCAGCCCTAGTCCTTCTTTGCTTCTCTCCCGTTTGGTTCGGTAGCTCACCTTTAGTTGTCTCGCTTCAAATGTTGCTACTGCTGCTTCTGCTGTTGTTGCTGCTGCTCGACATTAGTCGACATCGAGTCTGCCGTCTGCTGGCATGGCACGCTTAGTAGAAGCCCTCTGTATTCAGCACTCTTCTCTCGGCGGGCATATGGCCCCGGGTCGAACAGCCAGCCAAGGAGGACAACAACAAGGCAGACACCGGGGCAGTCAGGCAGTCTGTAAGCTCTTCCTCAGGATCATTGACATTAGATGAACGCGTACACTCGCACATTTGCACGCACAAACACGGACACAGGTGCGGAACTGTTGCTTACATGGTTAGGGGCTTCCAGGTTTTGCTGCAAAACAGTACTGTGTTTTACCTCCTCAGCGGCCAGTTAGCCATTCTACTCGGTTTCCTGTAAAAGTTCACAGTCGTCGGCAAAAGTGACCGAGTCAGCGTCACAACGACGCATTGAGCCGTAGTTTCCTTGCTAAAAAAGTAGTAGGGTAGCAGCATCATCATCATCCTAGTCAATTGCTTCAGAAGCACTTTCACTGTTTGCTGAAGCCTTCAGGAGATTGTTCTCTCTTTTTTTGAGCAGCAGCAGCAGCTCCTGCTGTTCCTGATGTCGCTTTGCGCATCACTTTATTCTCTTGCAGAAGGGGCAACGCCCGTCAATGTCCGCCAGTGCCCTCAGTGGCGTGTTCTCTCCTACCGTCCTCTCTCTCATTCACTCACTCGCACACTCGCTGCGGCGCCACACACCAGCGAACACTGATTTGATATGTTTTTACACTCTCTGTGTTGCTCTGCGACTATCCAGTATGATACTACCCCAGCACTACTACCAACAAAAAACTAAATCACCGCACATTTAACTAATTCTAATTCTAACTATCTTTTTGCTTCTTTCTATTCCGTTCTCACAGACTCCTGCTCTTCGAGGTCTACGCCGAAGCCTCGTCCACCGACGCCCACCACCCGACCAAACATCACCTTTCAGACGTACGCCTGTCCGGAAGCGTACGCCAAGTGGTACTGCCTCAATGGCGCCACTTGCTTCTCAGTGCGCATCGGCGAGTCCATACTCTACAATTGCGAGTAAGTCATTTTTTCATTGGGCTAATTGCTGTAACCAAAAACTCAGTTCATTAATTTTTCTTAATTTTTTTCCTTTTACTACTAATCAGATGCTCCGACGGTTACATGGGACAACGATGTGAATTCAAGGACCTCGATGGCAGCTACCTACGTAAGTGTCCGTGCCCTCCAGACCTTGTCGCTTTTTCACCCCTTGCCTTGCTAACTCTCATTCTTCTCCTCCTCCTCCCTCTTTAGCGTCCCGTGAGAAGATTCTCGTAGAGACGGCAGGCATCGCCGGCGGCGTCACACTGGCCGTCATTCTGGTCGTCGTCTTCACCATCTACTACTTCACCTACGTCAGGTTAGTTAAGCTTACCTGTTGCTGCTCTTAAACAGGGCAACTTGCGCGAGCTCTTCGCTATGACAGCACCGAACCGCTGACACCACTAATTGCTAACCGTTTGGACTCTTTTCTTTCTTTCTCTCGCTCTTCTTTTTTGCAGAAAACACCGACTAGCACAAGAGCATTGTTCAGCTCCACTTCTCGAAGACGACTCCTGCAGCTCGGCAGCAGCATCATCGTACCGTGACCACCTAGGTGGCCACGATAACGGCGCATTCAACGGCGACTACAACAACGGTGCAGGCTACCACCACCACCACCACCATCATCAGAGGAACAGTAACCTCATGCAGCACTATCAGCATCAATCGGCCTCAAAGAGTACTTCTGCTGTTGGGAAGGCAACACCAACAGCCACAGTCAACACACTGCCAACACTAGCGCCAGGCATTGTCACCGACCAGTTGACCTTACTTTGCTCCTCTGCTGGCAAACAGCAGCAGTACGGCAGCATTCAAAATCGGACATCACCAGCATTACTTGCACCATCGCCATCGCCTTCCATTCAATGTATCGTCTGCTTGAACACAAATCTTCACCACCAAGTGCCCACCACTGCCACTACTTCATCGTCACATCTTCGGGTAAGTGTTTGTTTAATTTTAGTTTATTGGTTTTACCAGCAACAAAAACTAATTTTTTTGTCTACTTTCATTCTCTCCTACAACAGGACCTCGAATCAGGCCAAACAAACGCCTTCTTCTCTTGCTAACATGATCTACCACTATTACTGCCTTTTCACTCTTTTTCTTCTCCCGGTTCCTGTCATGTACAAACAAAACCCAGCCCATGCATCTCATCATTTCTGATGTACAACGAAGCGAGTAGTACTACCAAGTAGTTCTGCCCGTGTTCAGCTCGTTCCACTCGCCAACCACAACAACATCTTCTCTCTTATCAAAACCCCGCGATCTTCAAAACCCGTGTTCCTCGTCTCACTGGCGAAACGATCTCTTTTTCTCTTCATCTTTCTTCTCTTCCTCCTCTCATCACCTTCTTACCTGATCACCTGCCTAATCTCATTGTTTGTTATTTCTTCTTCTTTCTATTTATCTTCTCCATTCTTCATAGCATTTCTGTACATACCTACGATTGCCTTCTCTTTTTTATTATTATTAGTCTCCTGTTTGTTGTACATTTGTTTTGCACTACTGTTCTCTGCACACCTTCTCTACCTTCTCAACTTCTTACGTAACAGTATTTTTATTTTTTTCGGTCGAAACTGTGTGAACACAGCTTGAACTTGATCACTGCAGCTGACCTCTACTTTCATCACTCTTATTGGCACTGGTTTTTTGACACTCACTAAGTAACTGACCACCACTTTCATCATCGCACTACATTAGTTGTTTTTCTTTCCACTTAGAACTTGAGTGCAAAGCCTTCTGTTTTGCTGCTGTTTGTGCCTATTTGTCCAGCTCTTTCCTTCGTCTCCCTCTTTTCCTTGTCAGTAATTGTTAGTTGTTGTCACCCTGTGCCCTACATAAATTCTGTAAATAGTCATTTGTATATCTTTCTTTTTTCATTTTTCAGTTTTTTGCTAATAAACTGTACAAGATACAAAAAGAATGCACGAGTAAACAAGAACAAGATTTGTTCTGGTAATGGAGTTTTTCTCAAAAACGACAAACTGATGACTATGAGAAGATGTGGTAGCAGCAGCTCATCAGCTGTCATGTTCTTTACCTTGAATCCCCCCTCCTGCATTAGGCGGACATTCCAATCATCATCTGGCCGACGAGGTCATCCAATCATCAGCAATGATCGGCAGCAGCATTTGATGTTTCAATTTTCCAGGCTCTAAAAGTCAGTTTGCCCCCTCCTCTCCAAATTGCCAAATGAAAAAAACAGAGAAGTGCCGACAGAAGAGTAGAGAAAAGCAAAAGCAGCAGCCTCTTCAGTCTCTAATGAGTCGGTGCCACATTGAGCAATGAAGCGAGTCATCGCAATTACAGCAGCAGCAGCTCAGCACTGGTATGCAGTTGCACCGTCAGTGAAAGTGCCAATCAGTCGAATGGCTCTTGTCGGCACCTTCCTTTCTGCTGACAAGTCCACTGATTACCCTACCATCACCACCATGACCACTGCTGCAATGGGCGTGTTCGCAAGCTAGGCCCGTCTTGTGCGGCCAATTGAGCGACTGCAGAATGAACTTGTCCAAAGAGGCTCACTGAAGTTTGCACTGATGTAGCTGCTGCGCAAACCCTATAGTCAGAGAGTAATAGATTTCTGACCACTGCCCACCTCGTTGCGGCATGATTTACTGCCAATTACTGAAAAAGAGTTTGTTTGCACTGAGCCAAGTAACAAATATGCCTAAATGGTACGTTTTCAAAAACTAATTAGTTTCATTAAAAACAAACCAAAGCAAATAGAAGCGTTTTAAACATTAGATGAAAACTACTGTCTTGACTGACTCACTGACATCATGAACGTCCGCTTTCCAAGTCTTTTGTCTTTTTCAGCTCCTCAAAGTGCTCCTCAAGCTCATCATCAGCTCCAGTGGCAAGTTCAGGCAAGTTTGACAGGCACAGAGCAGCACACTGCCCCAACACAAGTGAGGCCATTAATTGACAGCCGCCAAATCACAATCTTTAGTCTATTTGCTCGACTACAGTATGCCGCATTTGCTGTGTCCCTTTTTCTTCGTTATCATCATTTCAGCAACAGCAGCATCAGCAATGTTGCTCAGGTGGTGGTGGTGGTGGTAGTGTCCACCGAAGCGAATCACACACAAGCACAAGCACACTTGTGCCTGGGACCCCATCGCACTGTTTGTATGTCTTTGGACGCCGTCTTGAGAGGTAGTTGCTCATGGTAAGAGCAGAGGGGGTGATGATGCTGCAGCAAAGTGAGTCACAGTGGTGAGGGCGAACGACAGCCGGCAGCCAGAAGTGCTGCTGCTGCTGCATGCTCCATCCATCGCTCCACTGGCGGCATCCATCTCGCTTTGGCCCAGTGAACACCGTCGCACGAGTAGTCCCATTAGCAGCAACAGTAGCAGAAGCTCTACTTTTTGTCTTGCTCCTTTTTCTCTTCTTCTTCTTCCTTTTCTTCTTGTGTATTTTAATCTGTTCTTTTGCACCTGTGCGCTGTTGTCTTATCGACCTGAGCCTTCAGCAAAGGCAGCAGCAGTTGCATAAACTCAACATGCTGAAGAAGGTATGTGAAGAGCTGACACGACTGGCCTCCTCCCAAGAAGAAGAAGACAAAGACAATCGGCCAATTTGACCGGGTGATTGGTGTTTTAGCTACCACAAAAGAGAGAAAAAAAAGAGAAAAGCTATATTTCCTCAAAAAGGTGAGCCTTTATTCACCTGAAGTGTCGCATGGCCAAAGTGCGGAAGTAAAAAACTTGAATAACAGCACAAAATATGAATGAAAAGGATAAGTGCAACAAGTGATTTAGACTACAAAAAAATAGTGCTGGGGGCTTCTTAACTGCAAAAAACACATTTTAAAACTTGGTCACCATTTTTAGTTAACATTTGTTTATTGTTGATATTTATAAAAATTGGTCAAATGATAATGTTTGGCCCCAATTTGTTTGGTAGTTTTATACAACATAAACCAAACGGATTCTTTGGTTTTGAGAATTTTTAATGAGTATTTTCAAATGAGTTGTTGAAGTTTGGTCAGTGAGTATCACCCGAAAAGTTGCATTAGAATTGACTGACTGACTGAAAAGTAATGTCGATGTGTATTTATGCAAAAATGACTTGAAAGTGTAAGCTGAGATCACATTTATGTTTGTGAACAATCACGAAGGATGTTCAAGAAGATTCTCGGTCTCTTCGACGTTTTTCGGCTCGAGAACGCGCTTTTTGTATTCGTAGATTGGATTGCTGAAATTTGTAGTGTTCTGGAAACAAAATAAACATTAGATTATTTCTTAACAAATCACCTGTTTGCACTTACAACAAATGAGCCTGTGCCAAATTCAGTCTCCAGCTCTATCTGCTCTTCCGCATCGACATTGGCAGTGTCCAGATTAAAGATGGGATTCAGTATCTCGACATTAGGTCCGTCAGCAGCGGTAAAGTTGTCGTTGATGCGCCGGTGCTGGAAAGCCAACTCTGACTGGACTTTCTTGCAAAGTGTGTCATGCAGACGGAAGATCATAAAACCGCCGAAAACAAAGACGACAGTGGCCAGGAAGAGGTAGGCGACAATGTCGTAGTGATGAACAGTGTGCGATTTAGGTGTCACCGGTTTACCGCCAATTGTCGGTGAAGAGTTGTCCGATGATGATGATGACTGCTGCTGGTTTACATCTACCAAAACACTGGAGTTTGCCAGGTAGGCGTGTTCACAGTGCACTCCGGTAAAGTCCGCCGGACAGCTGTAGTGGTAAATGTAAAAAAAGAAGTGTTATCAAATGAAAACTCTCATTTTCTTTAAATGCCTTACCTGCAAACAGCTCTATCCTTGGCCACCTGGTGACAGGTGCCTCCGTTGACGCACTCAATGTGATCACAGTTGGTGGGTGGATTAGCCTGCAGGTCGTCAAACTGACACCGATTACCCGATCGACCGCGAATGCAGGCGCAGCGAAAGTGAGAGTCGCCATTGACGCTGTTGCTGCTGCCGCTGCTAGGCTCACCAGCTGATGTTTCCAGTTTGAGCGGCCTCTCTTCAACAGTGCAATTTCCGTAACCGTTGCAGTAGCTGGCGTGACAAAGGTGTTGCTCACAGGTAGTGCCGGCAAAGCCAGGCAAACAGGCGCATCGAAAGTGGCCACCATCGTCAGTCTTCAGACAGCTTCCGCCGTGGCGACAGTACAGCGCCTGGTGGCACTCCTCGCACTGCTCCCCAGTGAAGCCAGTTCCGCTGCAGTCGCAGGCGACGGTGACGTCGTCGGTGCCGGGGAAGCCAGTCTTGCTGCTGCGAACCAGCGAGCACCGGCCACCGTTCAGGCACACAGATCCTGGCTGAGGCACCAGAGTGGGGGGAATCAGATTACAGCTGCTCACCGGCACCTCACACCGGTCGCCGGTCCACTGCAACGGGCACATGCAGCGAGAAGTGCCCTGGCTTTTAAAGACTTTTCCGGTGCTGTTGTTGTTGGTCGTAGAATCAGTGTTGCTGCTGTTCACCGGTTCCGAGTAGTAGCTGCTCGCTTCGCTCAGGTCAATGTAGCAGGCGCCATTGTTGAGGCAGTGGTTGATGCAGCGGAACTGCTCGCACAGCTCGCCTTCGTACAGCGGCGAACACTGACAGAAGAGACTGTCGTCGGGCAGGTAGCGACACTGACCGTCGTTCAGACAGGGACAGCGAGTTTCAGCTGGTGACTGGTTTGGTTTGCCTTCTGGGGAAGTCTTCTCCGCCTGCACGCTGTCAGTGCACTCCGATTCATTACGATTGGAGAGCATCTTCCGTTGTCCGTCCGGACAGGTGCACTCAAACGTCTTCGGTGAGGTGGCCAGACAGATAAAGCTGGCGTGAGGACAGGGGCTGACGTAGGCGGCCAACTGGCGGCTCCACTTTTGACACGGATTGGAGAGGTTCACCTTCTGCCGTGACTCATGCACCACTACCAGGTCGGACAGTTTTGGCACGCCGTGAACGAGAGGCACTATCTCGCTGCGATTGGCGCCTCGCTGGCGACCAAACTTTTCCAGCCTAAAGATCTGATGGTTGGGGAAGGTGGACACGTAGAGGTGGTCTTCAAAGAGGTCCAGTCGAATTGGTTTCAGGCCCCAGCTGACGAGTGAGTAGATGCGCTGTCGGTCTGAGCCGTCAATGCGAACGCATTCAATCAGCGACATTTTTGGGTCGCTCCAGTACAGGCGATCTGCCTCGTAGTCCAGCGCCAGTCCTAAGGGCCATTCGAGGTCGCTGCTAACCAGTGGACGCCAGTCGGTGCCCAGCAGATTGCTGCGGCCAATCTTCAGACTAGTGTGACCCCTAAAAGAATGAAACGTTTTTTAAAAAGTAAAAATATGATTTCAATTTAAAGTTTTGTGCATACCAGTCGCTGAAGAAAAGGTAAGAATGTTTTGGATCTACAATCAAATCACAAGGCTGTTCCAGTGGAGCGCCAGAGAAAATGGTCTTCTTTTTGCTGCCGTCTGACTCTGCCATGAAGATTTTGGCATCAATTAAGCTGCTTTCTGCATTCGTCGCCGACCTGATGCTGCTGCTCTTTTCATTGGCTTCAATCCAGTAAATTTGTCCAGAGACCCAGTTCACTGAAACCGCTTTCGGCTTGCTGATTGTCTTCACCACTTCAACAGGCTCACTCATTGTCGGCTGTTTCTCAGGCGGTACCTGATTGTGCCGCATCTCTCTGCCAAACCGAAAGAAGCCATCCAGGTGGGTGATGTCAATGCGGAAGATGCTGCTGAGGTTTGTGTTACTCCAGAAGATGCTCGACACGCCGTCTCTCTGGTACAGCACGTCAAATGTCTCAATGCGATTGATCGTCGTACGGTTGAGCAGCAGATGTGAAGGCTGATGGTGATCGGTGGTCACATTGCTCTTGTCAGTGACGTTCTCTGTTGACACCAAAAGACTGACCAGCTCCTGGTAGTTTCGCTTGTACGGATTGACCACTCGAAAGCCAGTGTCCGAGGAGACTAGTAGAGCTGCCTGCAGACCATTTGCCTGACAGGTGGCCTGCTGCGGAGGCATCTTCTTTGAGTGGCCCTTTTCGCCACCACTTTGCTTGCTTTTGCTTTGATTCACCCTTTCCCTCTCCTTCTCTTCCTCAATGTCCTGCTGATCCCGAATGAAGGAGTAGCGCGTGTAGCCATCTGAACAACTGCAGGCCAGCGTAAAGTTGGTGTCAATGGCGGTGGTGATGTGCACTTTGTGACTGTTGTGGTGGCTGTGCTGATGACTGTCGTACTGACTGTGCTGGTTATGACTTCCGCTCTTGATCCACGTACAGCTCTGCGAGCACAGGCCAAAGGGACAGTGGTGCCAGGTGGCGTGATTACCGGACTCCAGTGTCTCGCAGTTCTCCTCGTCACTGTTGTCTCCACATGAATCGACGCCGTCGCAGACTAGAGAAGCTGGAATTTGCCAAAAAAAGAAGACAAGTTTTAGTTTCACAGCTTTAAGTGACAAGCCCCAATAATTACCATCAATGCAGTGCTTATTGGAGCAGACGAATCGCTCCATGATGTGTGCGTTGGCCATCATCTGCCCGTCATTGTTGCCGCTCAGCGTCCACCCGCCTAGACATTTCTGCTGGATGTCCTCGCACAACTTACTGTCCTCGTCCGAGCGGTCATCCGGCCCGCAGTCAGCCACGCCATTGCAAACCTTTGCCCTTGCCAGGCAAATGCCGCTTTGACAACGGAAACGGTTTGGTGGGCATGCAAGTTTGGAGCACATGGCTGGGTCCTCGTCAGATTTATCGTCACAGTCAAATTCGCCTAAAAATGTAATTTTATAAAAAAGGCTTAAATAGATCCCAATAGAATTCACCATACCATCACATCGCCAGGGTGCATAGATGCACTGCTTCTGGTCGGCGCAAGCAAACTCCCGAGCGACACAGCCGATGGTGCAGTTGGCCTCATCTTCACCTGATGGGCAATCTAATCGGATAAATATCAAAAACAATTATCACCTTGTCATCTGGTCACTTTGTCACTTACCTTGGTCCCCGTCGCACTTCCAGTCGTTCAAGACACACATGTTTGGACTGCCCGGGCACTGGAACTCATTGTCATTGCAATGCTGTGCCAGACAGCCCTCTTCATCAGAGCCATCCAGGCAATTAGCCGTGAAATCGCATCTTAGATGACCGCTGATGCAATGTCCACTGGCGCAACGCCACTCGTCAATTGGACACTCGACAGAGGTGCTATTTGCAGTGAGGTTTGTATTGCACATTTCGGGAGCTTCGTCTCCCCCGTCGGCACAGTCCTATGTGGATCAATCAATAGTATCAATATCAAAGTCAATTACCACCTCGTCACCCTGTCACCTACCTTGTCCCCGTCGCACTTGAAGAACACTAGTAGAAAAAAAGGAAAACATAAACCAAGTTGAAACCACTAAAAACAAATTCACTTACGGCGAATACAGTGCTTGTTTGCGCAGCGGAACTGATTTTCATCACAGTAGACCGCACTGATGGACTCACAGCCCACCTCATCCTCACCGTCTGGCTGACAGTCAATCTCTCCGTCGCACTTCCAACTTGACGGGAAGCACTGTCCACTGGTGCAGGCAAACTGATCACTTCGGGTGCAGTTCTGCGCTGCACAGTTCGCCGGCTCGTCGCTGCAGTCACTTTCACAATCACAAAACTTGTCGCAGACCCACTCACGAGCGATGCACCGGCCATTGGCGCACTGAAACTGTCTTGAGCTGTCACACTCACAGTTGAGTTCATCTTCGCCCAAAAAGCAATCTTCAAATGATGATTATCAATATTACAGTCAAATATCACTTTGTCTTCTGGTCACCTCGTCACCTACCTTTCAACCCGTCACAGCGGCTGGAAATGGAGATACAATGCGCCGAGTGGTTGTTTGCCGCCGCACACTTCATCTGATTGGGAAGACAGCTGTGCAGGTCACAATTGAGCTCGTCTTCTCCTTCTTCCGGACAGTCTACATTTGAGTTGCAGATTTGGTGCGCTGAAATTGTAAAAAGTAAAAGGGTAGAAAAGTAAAATCAAGTTTGAAAAAGTTCAAATTAAATTCCTTACGTTTTATGCACGTCGGGGTCGCTGAACTATTGGCTGTCTTGCACTGAAACTCTCCGGGGCGACACTTGAAGGGCGGACAATCCTCCGGCTCATCTTCATTTCCTCCGCAGTCATTCTGGCCATCTATATTAAAAAAGTTGATTATCTGCAAAAACTTATCATTCAGTTACGGTCAAACTTACCACACTTCCACCAGGAGGGAATGCACTTGTACGTGGCACACTCAAACTGTGAGTAGGTGCAGTTAGAGCGACAGCTTCGGTCGTCATCTTCGAGCACGTAGTCTTCAGGGCAGGAGCAGACGCTGGTCACACTACTACCTCCTAGTCCTCCTCTCGTCACATCTCCGTCCGTCCTTGGCCGTAACAAACAGAGACCGAGGCACTGATCGACAGAGCCATTACCGCAGGGCGGCTTGACGTCCTCAGGCAGTGAAGGCTGCCTCGCCGAGTGGTACATCTTCACGTCCATTGGGCGGTGCTGTGTGACTGAGTGGATGGCAAACTGCCGCACCGTACAGTTGGTCACCGGGCAGCTGACCACCAACTTTGACAGCCAGTCACTCCAAAGAAGCCTCCCCTCAAAGAAACTTAGCGCAAAGATGTGTCCCGTGTAGCGGGAGCCTCCACTTCCGGTGCCCTTGTCACGCCCATCAAACAGTACCATCCTTCGTCGGCCATCAAAGTCCATCACACCGATGTAGTCCTCGCGAGCATCAGCAAAGTAAAGCTCCCGTCGTACGTAGTCAATGGTGAGAGCGTTCGGCCAGCCGAGAGACTCTTCGAGCAGCACTCGATCTTCAGTGCCGTCCATGTTGGCACGGCCAATGTACGGCTTTTCTCCCCAGTCAGTCCAGAAAAAAATGCCTGTAAAATAATAATGAGAAACCAATTAAATTTTAATTTCAGCAAAGAAAGATCGGTAAACGTGCTGCGCTTAAAGTCCTAAGTAACGTCAAACCTACAAGTTACCTACAACCTACAAGTTAATAAGACTAGAAGACAGCACCTGAAAAACTCACACTAGCATATCTACAAATCCCAACTTCCCTTATTGACTACATCCATCTCATTGCCTTTACAAAAAATCACCATTTTCAAAAATCTTCCCAAAACGGAAAAAGTCACTCTCAAACATGCAAATCTACATACCTTCAAGAGGGTTCAGCACAATGGCTCGTGGCTCGTCGAGGTTTCGTCGAATGAGCACCTTTCGGAAGAAACCGTTCAGCTTCGACACCTCAATAGTGTCCGTTCCCTTGTCGACCCAGTATAAATTGCCACCGATCCAGTCGACGGCGATGCCATCCGGGTACCGAAGTGTGTTCGAGTGCAACACCTCCACTTTAGCCTGCTCCTTGCCTGCCCAATCGATGGTGGCGGCCTGGCCTGCACCCTTAGCCGGTAAGCAGAGTCTCTTGATGAAGGCGTGCTTGTCATCGTACTCCGACCAGAAAATACACCGATGTGCAAAGTCAAAGTCCAGCGCCACCACCTCCTTCCCTCCCTTCAGCACTACATCTTCCGGTGTCTGATGAGAAACGGAGAGCTGATCAAAGCCAAAGATGGCCTCCTTTGTGGTGACCAGCAGCCGGGCCGGATGGGCTGAGGTACTGCGACAAGTGACGCCATCGAAAGCGTATCCCTCGGCGCAGTAGCACACGTAGGAGCCGTAGGTGTTTCGGCACAGCTGTGGACATCGACTGAACGGATGTCTACTGCCACTTCCTTCACCGTCAGTGCTCTGAGGCGTGGCGGTGCACTCGTCAATGTCCCGGCAAACTCGCCCTCCGTCCACCGGCTCAAAGCCCTCTCTGCAGCTGCACCGGTAGCCAATGGGGTAGTCTTCGCAGTTCTGCGCGCAAACGGCCACACCGGTGTCGCATTCGTTGACATTGCACTGCATCTCGTCCTCAAAGGTGCCGCAATCACTACCGGTCAAATAATAATTAATGATCAAAGTTTATCCACTGATTGAAAACAATGAAAGAAAATAAAACTTACTTGGCGCCATTGCACAAAAGAGCCGAATCGATGCAAACACCATTGCTGCAGGAAAACTGGTGCTCAGTGCAGCGACGGGTGCTGGACGTTTCCAGCAGCGATGATGCTGTGCCATTGGTAGTTGTTCCGTTGCCTAGTTTTCCGTTTCCGCACAATTCCGGCGCCTCGTCATCCGATAATGGACAGTCACGAATTCCATTGCAGAGCCAGGAACGGGCGATGCACCGAGAGACAAAGCTGGAGTCGGCCTTTGACTTGCACTCATAGTCAAAGGATGGGTTGCAGCGGACAGAACCGGTTTTCCTTGCTTGAGTTCGACACACCTCTTCAGGCTCGTCCTCGCCCCCTTTGCAGTCTTTCAGGTAAATTCAGGTAATTTGCAGGTGATTACTAATATTAAAGTCAATTATCACTTTGTCACCTACCTTTCCACCCGTCGCAGAACATTCGCGCGGGCAGGCACTCAAAATTGCGACACTGAAACTCATTGTGCTTGCAGAGTGGGCCAGATGAAATGCCAAAGCCAGGGGTGACTTTTTTCTTCATCGGGCAGCTGGCTACCTCGTCAAGTCCATTTTTGCAGTCTTCTCGTTTCATGATAAAAAAAGAAGCACAATGAGAATAGAGAAACGATCACAAAGAACGTCCCCACTTACCTGCATCGCCATCGCAAAACCAGGCACTGTGGATGCACTGTCCAGAACTGCCACACTTGAAGTAATTGGGGGGACAGGTGCGATTCCCGCAAAATGCGGGGCTTTCGTCATAAAGGTCAACACAATCTTGACAAAAAAAAGCAAAATAAGCAGTGAGAAACGATCATGGAAACTGAACATCAGCACTTACCTGCCAGGCCGTCACAGCCCCAGATGACGTTGATGCACTCCTGACTAGTCTGACAGCGAAACTGGTCAGCAGGACAGGCGGAATCGTCCACAGCAGTCGTCGTCGTCGTCGTGTTGAACGTCTTTGTGCGATTCAGCCAAAAAGCGGCCGTTTTGCTGGCAAGAATGGACTGTTTGCTGTTCACAGCCGAGGCCGGTGGACAGTTGATCTCATCCTCATTATTCCAGCAGTCATTTTTTCCATCGCAAATCCAGCTAGGGCTGATGCAGGCAGTGGTGGTGTTGCAGCGAATCATTGGTAGCCCACTTCCGTTTTCGTCCCCTTCATCATCACAGCTCATCGGTGGACAGTTGAGCTCATCAGAGGCGTCATCCGTGCAGTCGGGCACTCGGTCGCAGAGGCGGCCTTCAATGCACAGGCCCGAGGCGCAGAGAATCTTTCCATTGCCAGTGCAGTCGCAGTCCTTTTCATCAGAACCATTTTTGCATTGAACAATTCCATCGCAGCGTTTCGCCTTTAGCAGACATCGATTGTCGCCCCCACCGCACTGATGATACGTGGCCGGCGGACAGACTCGAGTGGCGCAGTACAGCTCATCTTCATCTTCACCGTCCATGCACGACTTGATGCGGTCACAGGTCAGCTCAAAGGGAATGCACATGCCACTTTTGGTGCACTCAAACTCACCGGCCGCTTCCGAGCACTTTGAAGCACTGAGCACAGTTTCGTTGAAACTGCACCGCCGACCGTCCTCCTTCAGAACACGTCCCTCAAAGCAGGAGCAAATGGGCCGCTTAAACTCCATCTCGGGGTGTCTGACCAGCGTGCAGACGTCCTCACAGCCGCCGTTCATGATCAGGCAGTGGTTCAGCGTTCGATAGGTCGTGCAGAACTGGCCCAGTGGCTGACTGTAGGGAGAGCTGACGGCGACCAGGCCCATTGGCCGTACTCCACCGCCACCTCCTCCTCCTCCTCCGTTTGACGTCCTCCTCAGCAAGCGGACATTGCCACCGGTGTGCTTGTTGCAGCGGAAGAGGCCATTGGCGTTCCAGTCGGTCCAGTAGAGGGTGTCACCGTGGATTGCCATTGCAAATGGGTGTCGAGGCGCCTGTGCAAAGAGGAGGACGCAGTAGTAGGCGCCCTCCAGGTCACAACGCTCAATCTTGTTCAATCGGGCGTCAGACCAGTAGAAGTAGTGCATGGCAATGTCCAGCACCACTGCATTGGGCATGCGAATGTTCTTCGTCACAATGGACTCCACTACGAGGGAGCTCTTTCCGGGGACACTCTTTGCCCGTTGAATGGCCGGCGACTTGGTGTTCCAGTTGGCCCAGTAAAGTGTCTGCCGGCAGTGGTCAAAGGCGATGCCGCGCAGGCGGTCCTCCCGTCCCAGGCGGATAATCTTCCGCATTCGGGCGGCATTCAGCGTGGTGAAGCTCTTTGAGCGTTTCTCCTCCTCGGTGACGCTGCGCAGCTCAAGCCTGGAGATGGTGGAGTCAGTGTTGGACGTCCAGTACAGTACGCCCTCGAAATGGTCGTAGAAAATGCCCTCAATGGGTCCCTGCTTCTCCAGCAGCACCTGATGGTCGGAGCCGTTAAAGTGGCACCAGCTGATGCTGCCTCGCTGAATGTCCGAGTAGATGAGTCGCTTTCGGTCGTAGTCGTACGTCAGGCCGATGACGTTGCGCAGATTAGGATGAGTGATGGAGGGGTAGGGAGAGTTTGCATTGGATAGGGAGGATGAATCGGTGCTGTCACTCTGATTTCCGTGCAGGCTATCGTCAATTCGCACCGAGTCAATGCGCGTAATCCTCGAGTACATGAGAAATGTGTCGTAGAGGAGGCAGGTGCGATTGTCCGCCGGTGAGACGTAGCCGAAAGAGCAGGCGCACCGGTGGGTGGCTTTTTTGGGGCCCAGGTAGAAGCAAAAGTCCTGGCAGCCGCCGTTGTTGAGAGCGCAGGCGTTGCTGGGCGAGTACAGCGGTCGCTGGTAGTAGACGGCCGTCGCCTTGATGTGATCGCCGATGTTTGCCTCCACGAGGCTGATAGAAGTGCTGTTGGCGGTGATGTTCACTGTTTCTTTTAGATTGTTATTAGCGACGTCCATTCGAAAGATGGCCCCGCCGTAGAGGTGCGTGTCAGCCCAGAACAGCAGACCACCTGCGCCCATGGTCAGTGTGACGGCGTGCTTCACCTTGCCGACTATCACCTGTTCACGACGGCCGTCCAGTCCGATGCGAACAATGGTCTGCTTGGCAGTGTCGGCAAAGTAGAGCTGGCTCCTCTCTAGGTCGACTGCTAAATGGGCAATTCGATGGTCTTTTGCCGACTTCTCCACAATCAACTCTCGCTCGGTGCCGTCCAGCAGTGATCGCTCAATGCGAACCATCGCTGTTTGATTTTTTGAGTAACTTTCCCTCTCCGTAGCGGCGGCTGTCGCCCAGAAAAGCAGCCCTTTGCCGGGGTGAACGGCAATGGAAGTTGGCTTCATGCGGTGTTCACCACCACCACTTCCTCCAGTGACGACGACCATTCTGCTGCCGCTGGAGACGCGCATCACCTCAATGACGCCATCAACCTGCTCATCTGCCCAGTACAGGTTGCCAGCGTTCCAGTCGTAGGCAATGTCCACTAGTCGGTCGACGCCGTCCACCAGTCGTCGGTAGGCGGAGGTGTCTCGCGAAATGGAGCTGATGCTGCCCTCGTCGGTGTCCGCCCAAAAAATAGTACCAGAGGAGGAGTTCTTAAAGCTGGTGTCGTAGTCGAGCGAGCTGGCCATGAAGATCTTCGCCATTGGCGGCAAAAGTGAGGGCACTCTTCGGGCGGTCTTCAGCTCATCCGCTTGTGAGGAGAGTGATCGAGGGTCCGGGGTGACGCCCTTATCTGCTCCCAAACCGATCGCCCTGACGCCCGAGTTGCTGCTGTACAGCAGCATAGTGGACTGGCCGACGCAGGCAGTGCCGTTCTCGTGCAGGCTGAAGCCAAGTGCACAAAGACACTGACGTCTATTGCCCGGTGGTAGTGGGACGCAGAGGTGGGCACAGGCGCCATCTTTTCCAGCAGAGCAAACGCCGCTTTCGCCACCTCGTTGGAGCTTGGCGTCGTACATGCGAATGCTCAGCAGATCCTCCGTGCCGTTGCTGAAAATGAACAGCATCTGTCCGGTGCTCTTGTTCATCACTCGAATAGTGCTGTCGTGGTGGAAGGCGACGTAGAGGCGGTCGCCAAAGAGCGTCAGTGAGCTCGGGTCGAGGTTGATGGCCTCAGTGCCCTCCGGGTAGAGTGTCTTCGGCGAGCCAGCAGTGCCTCCCTGCTGGACACTGAGCAGCTCAAGGTACTGCACCGAACTGGAGCCCAGGTTGACCCAGTACAGGCGGCTGTGTTGACTGTAGTGGTCCAGCTGCAGACTGCTCGCCTGGTGCAGCAGGGGCGTCGTGGCGGAGTCGACCAGAATTCTCGCTCCAGTGCCGTCCATGGCCACTCTGATGATAGCCGACTTTTGATGGTAGGTGGTGACGTTCTCCATGATCGTCTCCCCATGCTCATGCTCCCCGTTGCTCTCCTTCTTCAGCTCCCGAAGCTCATGTCGCTGTTCGCGAACGAATTCCGACCAGTAAATGTAGCCAGAGAGCGGATCGACGGCAATCGACTGCGGATTGGTGAAGTTGACCAGTTCGGCGAGAGCGGTCAGGTACTCGCCATTTAGTGAGCAGATGAAGAGCGCCATTGAAGGGGATCGTGGTTTAGGTTGACTCTCACTAGTTTTGGCTGTATGGTTTGGTGAGTGATGGTTATGATGGCTGTGATGGTGATGAGCGATTGTAGAGCGGTGACTGTCTGATTGAGTGGTTGATCGCTTAGCAAGGACGTCATCGTCGTCATCGTCCTCTTCCTCTTCCTCTTCATCGATAAAGTCCACTGAGTGCTCACTCCCACCACCAGAGCCGCCTCCTGCAGCCGAATCACTGACCTGCCTGGCGGCAATCCACAGGTTTCCGGAGAGCCAGTCCACTGCGAATGCCTGTGGTTGCTGAATGACCGAGTCGATGACTGCCTCAATTTTGCCACTCTCCAGCGAGTACCGCTTCACCTCGTTCAGCTGCGAGTCCGCCCAGTAGATCGTCTTCTGGACGTAGTCCAGCGCAATGGGGTTGAGCACTTTGGGCATGCTGATCGGCGCCAGTGTCATGTGGGTGGGCCGATCGAGGTCCAGTCCGCGAATGTCATTCGGTCGTGAAAGCAGCAGGAAGACCTCATTCAGTGCACACCGCTTTCCACTAACATCCAAACGCATCGAGTGCGGGCACTCGCAGCTGAAGCCAGCGGCATTTTGACTGAGCAGGCAGAGATGAGAACAGCCGCCGTTGTCCAGGACGCACCGTCTCTCTCCGTCCATTGGTCTTCTCGGCTGTCGGCTGGAGTGTAGTATCTTCACGTCAAAGGGCTGCGTAAAGGTGCGCTCCATCATCTCGACGCGAGTGCCGTTCCACTTGTTGGCCCGCACAATGGAGTTTGTCCGCCAGTCGCTCCAGTAGACGTAGTTCTGGAAAAGGCTGACGGCAAAGGGGTGGGCGAGGTAGTCATTGGCGATGAGGACATTCTGCAAGTGTCCCCCGTCGTAGTTCACCGTGCTCAGGGTGTCTGTCTTTGCGTCGATCCAGTACACCCTTTTTAGATTGTAGTCGAGGGCGATGCCGTTTGGCCAGCTGCCGGCGGCCACCTTCGCCACCGTCCGCCGCAGTGTTCCGTCCATGCTGGCCGCCTCAATGCGCGGCGCCTCGGCGTCCCAGTCAGTCCAGAACATCGAACTCTCCTGAGGATCAAGGGCAATGGCACGAGGACTGCTCAGGTTTTCGGTGATCAGCGTCTTGCGGAAGGAGCCGTTGATCTTCGCCACCTCAATCTGGTCGAGGGTGCTCTCTACCCAGTACAAATTCATTGCGATCCAGTCGACGGCGAGGCCCTCTGCGGCAGTCAGTCCGTTCTCCACTATCGTCTCAATGTTGGTGACGCTGTTCTGCAAAAGCTGGCCCCGGTAGATCTTATCATCGAGAACATCGGTCCAAAAAAGGTGCACCTCTATGGGAATGTCAGGGTTAGTGTCCACTTCCGCCCTGACCACCAGGTAGTCCAGCGCGATGGTGTTTTTGAGCCCACTGAGCAGCAGGTGCGAGGAGTGGCTGCCCAGGTTGATGGCGCGAAGCTCATTGCGATTAGAGTAGAGAATGAAGGCAGGGTCGGGCAGGACTGACTTGCAGGTGTACCGGTCGGCAGGGTCCAGTTCGTAGCCCTCGTCGCAGTCACAGAAGAAGTCGTCACGGGAACCTTTGACAGGGACGCAACGCTGACTGCAGGCGCCCCACTGCTCACAGGGGTGGCCCTCGGTGCAGCTCAGCCGGTCAGGCGCCAGCAGAAGGCCCGGCGGACAAAAGCACACAAAGCCAGGGGCGTAGGGAACGTTGTTGCAGTTGGCGGAGCACTGGCTGAAGAAGCAACCATCATCGTTGCAAATCTCACCCTCGTCGACGCCCTCCTCCAGGCAGTCGACGTGGTTGTCGCAGAAGCGGCGAATGTCCAGGCAGATGGTCTGTCGGGTGTTCTTGTCAGTGCAGCTGCGGTTGGGAAAGTTGCAGCCTGGTGAAGCGACTGCGACTGGTGGCAGAACTGAGGATGAGGATGAGGATGAGTTTGGAAAGAGTATGGGCGGCGGAATGGTGACATTGGCGCAGGGTAATTCGTCTATCCCATTCGGACAGTCAGTTCGGCCGTTGCAGAGAACGGCGCTGGTGTTCATGCAGATGCCCAGTGGAGCGCAGAAGAGCTGCGATGGCTGACAGTCACGGGCGTGCTCGACGGCATTTGGACAGGAGTTGAGCTCATCGGTAAAGTCGGCGCACTGAATTTTGCCGTCGCTGTTTTGAAGGATATGTTGTGTTAAATTCATTTCATGTTAGTACATCAACACTTACCAAACGGCCTCTTTGGGAATGCAATCTCGGGTAAACTGACAGGTAAACATATCCGCAGGACAGGTCTTGTTGATGGCGTGGGCATTCACCGGACAATCCGCCTCATCTCCTAAATCCAGGCAATCATAAATTCCGCTGAAATTAAAAAAATTACGATTAGTTTAACCATTTGTAGCAGTTCTTCAACCAAAACGCTCCCACATACTTGCAACGCAACATCATCGGCAAGCACTTGGTCTTGTCGCAGCTAAACTCGGTATCATTGTTGCAGCCCTTCTTCTTGCACTGCCATTCATCAGATGCGTCGCCACATGAATCCATGCCATCGCAGACATTGGCCAGAGGAATGCACCTCTTATTGCGGCAGGTAAACTGCAGTGCATCGTCGCACACCTCAAAAGCACAGTCTTCCTCATCGGAGTTGTCGCCCAGTCCACAGTCTGGCTTGTGATCGCAGAGCCAGGTTTCTGTTTTAAAAGCAAAATTTTGTTAAATGATAAAATTTCAAAACCAAAAACAAAGACATACTTGGAATACAAGGGCCGGAATTGCATTTAAAGTGTCCCGGCGAGCAGGTGGCATTGACACAATTTGCCTCATCTTGCTTGTCAACGCAGTCCACGATTCCGCTGAAAATAAACCTTGTTTACAATCTATGTGACCCACTTCCTGAAAAAAGACTCACTTGCACTGAAAAAGGTGCGGAATGCAGTGAATGCGATCGCAACGAAAGAAGCCACGAGGACACTCAAAATTTTCTGCAATGAAGTGGAAAAAAACAAAATCAGTTAAATCCAATCAACAAATCTAAAAAGTATTCTGTGAACATACCACAGACGCCACCTTTGCTGCTGTCTTCATCGGAACCGTCGATGCATTCCTTTTTTTGATGAATCAATCAATATTAATAATATCAAAATCAATTATCACATTATCAACTTAGCAACTTGTCACCTACCTTGTCACCGTCGCAAACATGTCGTTTATCAATGCACTGAGGCGTATGTCGACACTCGAACATGGTGCTATTGCAGAGAGAAGGTCGCTTGTAGTCAGGCACTGCTGAACAGCTCTTTTTGTCGCCCTGGCCCAGAGAAAAGCCTTCAGCACAGCTGCAAATGGGACCGGCAGAGGTGAAAAGACAGAGGTGAGCACAAGACAGTTGAGTGCACTTCAGTCTGTTCACTGCCGTCAGATCATCCTCCGGCGTGACAATCTTCAGATCCATAAGCGGTGAGCTTTCATTGATAAAGGTGGTCACCTCCTTCAGCTCTATACCGTTGTCGTCAATCCACTTGATTGCGCCGTCTCGGTAGTCAGTCCAAAAGAGGATGTTCTTGTGAAAGGCAGCACTGTACGGGTGGCCCAGATCGCGGCCTTCAAGAATGAGCTAGATTAGAAAAGAAAATAATTTACATTTTAGTCTAGCCCAGAAAATACACTTACCACTCGATTTTTTCCGTCTAGATCTGATCGTTCTAGCTTTTTTGTGTAGGCGTCCACCCAGTAGAGATGACCTTGTCTGCTGTCTATCGTCAGACCGTTTGGGTACTGCAACTCATCGCCGATCACCACCTCTCGACCGGTGCCGTCCATGTTGGAGTGTTCAATCTTGCCTGACTTGCGCTGACTGAAGGCCCAATCAGAAAAGTACATCTTTCCCCGACTAAGGTCAAGCAGAAGCGACTTTGGGTGCATCAGATTACTGCTTATAAGCTGCCTTCGTATCTGCGAGTCACTCAGCTTGGCCACACTAACGGTCATCAAGCCACTGTCTACGAAATACAAATTTTCGCCGTATGGGTCAAGTGCGAGGCACTCCACCCTGATGACGCCCTGCTTGATGAAGCTGGGAGCTGAGAGGCTGGGGGAGAGCGCAGAGTTGCCCGCCTCAATGGTCGCTCGGTCGACTTTGAGGAAGCTGATGACGTAGCGGCGAATGTCGGCAAAGTAAACTATGCCACGGGTTTGGTCAAAGGCGACCGCATTGGGACGGGTCTGTGCTGACGTGCTGATGCTCATCGTCGGTCGGGTGATGGAATGTGTCCTTGCATCAAGAGCAGCCATTTTCAAGCAGCCTGGGCTGCCCCGTACGTACAGCAGATATGGTCGCTTGATGGGCAGTTCCAGTGTGCAGCGACTGCTATTCACCAGAATGTAGCCGGTGGCGCAGCGGCACTGCCCAACTGGAATTCGCCGCCCATTGACCACGTCCTCCTTGTAGTCGGCAATGCACAGGTGCTCACAACCGCCATTACCCACTGAACACGGGTGCACCAGCTCAGAGAGGGGCTGCTTCGCCCGGTGGACAATCTTTAGTGGTCCTTGTCCAGTGGTGCCGTTTGTCAGCTTCGCAGGCGCTATAGAGGAGCGGTAGAAGAGGTCGATCACTTTGATTTCTTGCGCTTCTGATGTCGAGTCCTTGATCAGCAGGTAAATGTTCCGCTCAAAGACATCAAAGCCAATTAGCGACGTTTCAGGCTGGTGTTGAAGGACTGATCGCCGTCCGGTGCCGTCATAGGAGACCCGCTCAATGGTGTCCACATACGAGTCCGTCCAGTAGATCAGCCGATTGGGCATGTCCAGCGCCAGATTGTCCGGGTAGATGATGCGCGTCTCGACGAGGGCCTTCTTCCCCGTGCCATCCAGGCGGAATCGGCTGAGAGTCGCCGAGGGACTGCCCCACTCGAGCACGAAAATGAAGCCGGCGACGGCGTCCACTGCCATCGTCTGCGGCTGACTGATCAGTCCGCTCTCCACCAGATTGGCGCAGTGCCTGAAGGTGCCGCTGCAGGCGGTGATCAGCTCGTGGGAGCTGTCCAGGAGGTACCAGTTACCGGCCAGCCACTCGTAGGCGAGCTGGGAGGTGGTCAGCACTGAGTGAAAGGCCGAGTGAAGGTGGTACCTCCAGGTGGCTACCGGCTTTGAGCCAAAAGTGCCACAGTGGATAAGCTGGTGAACTGGTACATCACTGCTGGACGGAGGCGCACTTCGGGACTCTAGGAGATCAGCGTCAAGGTTTGTTGAAGTTGATGTCGACAATGGCGACTTGTAGATGTAGCAGTAGCTGCGATTGCTGAAGTTGACGTCAAAGGTGATTAGCTGCTGTTGCTGCTCTGACAGGGCAGGATCATTACTGGAGGGCGGGAGAAGACTGACACTGGCCAGTGGCCTCAGTGTGGACTGATTTGAGGTAGCCGAACTGATGTGGAGGGCGGACAGGGTGAGAGCCGCAGTGGCTCGGTCGTGAATGGCAATCAGTGGGTAGTCCTCTTCGGGCGGATCATTGATGGCCACACATCGGGACGGAATTGGGGTGTTACCGGTGTTGGTTGTGATAGTGCTGGGGAACACTCTTTGAAGCTCATAGCCAGGCACACAGTCGCACCGGTAGGCGGTGGAGTTCAGGTTGACGCACAGCTGATCGCACTGCTCCTCGTGAATGCACTCGGTGATTGCTGGGGGAAAAGAAAAAGGAGAATTTTGTTTGTTTTCATTAGAATCGATAATTTTGGCAAGTGACAACAAGAAGGCAAACTTACCAACACAGGCGCTTCCATTGTACTTTTGGCCCAGGTCGCAGTAGCACTCGCCGCCACCCTTGGAGTTGGGCTTGCAGCCAAAGTCACAGTTCAAGTCCTGACAAGCAGCGGTTTGATTGGCTAAAAAGGAAAAAATGTTGTCAATAAACATTTTCACTTTTAGAAAGGGGTTTTCGCTTACCGCAAAAACTGGCCTCATCAGACCCATCAGGGCACAAAGCACTGCCCGAGCAGAGCTGCACCATTGGCACACAGGTGATGAGGTTGTTGCAGCGGAAGTAGTTGACCGGGCAGATGGTGGAGCGATTGCAGAGTGCCGGATCCTCATCACTTGCATCAATGCGAAAGAAGGGCCCCGGTCGACTGAGGTGCTCCAGAGTGTCGTTGAGCAGCGATGGGCCACAGTCGACCACTGAATCACAGAGCCAGCCCATGGGAATGCAGGAGTGCGAGTAGAGACACTCGAATTGGCCCGCCAGACAGGTGGGAGCACCCTCATGACTGTGCTCGATGTCGTCCCCGTCGTGTGATTCACCATCGCCGGGATGGATGTGAAAGTCGTCGGTGTTCAAAAGGTGCAGGTCTGTGGAGGATCAAAATTGGTGATGAAGAAGTCTGATTTTGGGTGAGAAAAAAGAGATTGTACTCACCAGTGCTGGACTCCGACTGGTCGGCATCACTGTGATGATCGTCCACCAGAAAGCGGTCATTTTCACGATCTTGCGCTAAGGTGCAGCCTAGCAGTAGCAGCAGCGTTGATATGACCAAAAGCAGTGGTGGGCCATCGGTTGTGGTTGTGGCCCAGAGCGACTGCCGCCACCGCGAGTGGCCCATCTTGGCGTACACACCGGTAAGTGAGTGTATACACACCAAGAGTTGGCTTCAGGCGGTGATGAAGATGAAGACGTTTTCTCTTCTTTTTTCCTATCAAGTGTCACTAGTACTCGAGAGATACTTGATTACATTTTCACAAACAACAAACAAAGCCCGAAACTGACACTAGGCAAACACTGAAGACGGATAGATTTCTTTGTGCGTCGATCAGCTGATTAATATAAACAAAAGAAATCTGGTAGTGATGATGTGAGATTGTTCGTTGTGAGAGAGTACAATGACTGCCTCCTGTTCAATGTACCACTGAAGTCACGAGAGTAAGAGAGGAGGTAATCAGCAGTGTTGTGGTGATGATAAAAGAGCGGTGACAGTTGATATGGATTGATGTGCGTGTGAACGACGTCAAAGTCTGATGTGCCGCAGTTTGACAGTTGTGCGCCGAATTGTGAGGGTTCAGCTGTGCAGCTGTGGAACTGACTGACGAAAATGGCGGTAGCTAAGAAGAAGAGAGGAATGGATTCTGTACAAGCGGATGTGCGACGCAGCGACTGAGTGGCGCCCACTCGTCGTACAACCAACAAGTCGGGAATGGAGCAAAAGAGAGGGAAAGAAGGCTGCATGAATCACTACCAGATTAACTGAAAACACACACGCACAACACACATAAACAGAGAGCGCCGTTCCAAAAGAGAGAGAAAGTAAGATCTAGGATTCAGCCGTTTTGGTAGCGGCACTGGAAAGCACTCCTCCTCTGCTGCCTTCGTTGTGGTGTTGTCTGTATCGGGTAAAGCAGCCGGGTAGTGGAAGCCAGTGCCAGAGCCAGAGCGCGCCAACGGTTTGACGCCGGCAGAGAATGCGGAGACAGAATCAGAGACAGTGAGAGTGCCGAAGAATGAGCGGCGACAGTGCTGACGACGGGAGAGAGTGAGAGTGTGAGAGTGTGTGTGTCCAAGTGCACAAATCAAAACAAATCCGATGGCAATGCAGTCGGACGGCTTTGGACGGACGGACAGTTCAGCAGGCCAGTTCGAGTACCACTGAGGCACTGCACTGCACCGCGAGGGTACCACGCTGCTTTCACTTTGTCCAGTACTCAACTGAAAGGACTGGACTTCAGTCACTGGAAGGTTGACCAGTGGACACTGCTCTCTCATCACCGACAATTGACCGGTAATTGGTGGTGATTGGTACTCATTTCTGGTGTGGGTGGTCAGACTGGAAAGTACTCTAAGAGGGGTAAGTGCTCAATCAATATCGATTGATTTTATTTGGTAAATCTCTGCTACATTACATTCATTCATTCTACCGTTTTCTACTTTCCAGGACTGGACATGTGACCCACTGAATATGACCACATATCACTTTTACATTGCTAGCACTTCCCTTTTCTTTATATCAAGTTTTCCTCTTTTAAGATTGTTTTAAATACTCCATTTTCAAATTTTTAATTGCTGCTCAGTGCAATCAGTGCATAGCCAAGTGATTACCTCGTTTGGCCAGTGTAATCGGCACTGTTGCTGTTTGCCCGTTTACTCTCACCCTTTTCTATATACTCTAAATGTTCCCTGTTCAGTGTATGAAGCAGTAGATCGATCAATACAACTGCCAAAGTTGCCGGTGATGATGATGGTGGTGGTAATGGTGGTGGTCTACGTGACCAGACCAGTGAGAGCTACTTGGCATTTACAGTGTGCACTTTGCAGTCTTCGCTTCTCCACAAACAGCTCAACAAAGCAATTAATGGGCAGAGCGGTGAAAGCGGAGATACTGGTTAGGTTTGCCGTAGGAAAAGAGCAACCACCGAACAAAGGACCAGTTGCGGGGAAGGAAAGAGAGACGAGAGTATTGTACTTCAATGATGCAATACTTAA
>JAALOO010000807.1_pt1 | contig 25705 bp, 22 predicted proteins | sample 7257641 | NCBI WGS metagenome assembly JAALOO01 (sample SAMN14085613, study PRJNA598686) | mite metagenome | biome: ENVO:01001000; feature: ENVO:01001002; material: ENVO:01001226; isolation source: single female mite from University of Michigan culture on fish food culture... ...
CTTCGTGGGTGACTTCAAGCATTGGCTGAGCAGGTATTAGCACCGGTGATGGAGGAGAAAGAGAAGACGGTGCAGGAATCACAGTAGAGGGAGACAGTACAGGGGCCAGAGTAGGCAAAGATTGTGTAGGGGCCAAAATGGGCGGAGATGGTGTAGGTGCCAGAGTAGACGGCGACGGTGTAGAAGCCAGAGTAGATGAAGACAGTCCAGGAGCAGAAGTGGGCAGAGACTGGACAGGAGCCAGAGTAGGCGAATACAATGTAAGGGCCGGATTAGGCGGCGACGTTACAACGGTCAGAGTAGATGGAGACTGTCTAGGAACCGGAGAAGGCGGCGACGGTGCAGGAGCAGGAGTAGACAGAAATGATGCAGGAGTCAGAGTAGACGAAGACGCGGCAGGCGCAAAAGTAGGAGGAAACGTTCCAAGAGCCAAAGTTGGCGGCAAAGTCGCAGGTGCCAGAGTAGGCGGAAATGGTGAAGAGGTCAGAGTAGATGAAGACGGTACAGGAGCCACAGTAGATAGAATCTGTGCAGTGGCCAGAGTAGGCGGAGATGGTGAAGGAGTTAGAGTATGTGGCGGCGGTGAAGGGGCCAGAGCAGATGGAGACGGTGGAGGGGCCAGAGTAGGCGCCTTGATGAGCATCATCCGAATTTGATTGATAAACTCCCGCAAGTGCTTCTCCAGGTCGTCGATTATCTGGAGAATCTCCTTCTTCGTATTCGCATCCATGGTCGATAGCGGCTCGAAGTTGGAACCAGAGGCGGGTGGCATTTCGATTTGGAGCAGACACTTCAGCAAACGAGGCTGCAAGAGAAATAGAAAATGAGAGGTCGACAGCTCGAGCACACGTCTTCTGGCCACAGGAGTCGGGAGCGAAATGACCTGTGGATGAGAGGCCAAGCCGTTTTTTCCAGTGCTGAAGCGACTGCAGCGCCGCCGCAGCCGAAGGAAAACGTCACTGTCTGACGCCCAGTTTGCACGGTGCCGCTTTTCCCGCTTCTAAATCACACTCTGCAACGACGACCACTTTTTCTTCTTTTCCACCACTTTCCCCATTGTTCCAGAAGTGTTCCAACGGTGAGAGCCTGGTGTGTCTGGTGAGACGGGGAACACCTGGTACACACTGTAGAACTGTATACTGCGGCAGTGGTCTGTTCTGTTGTTCAGTTTTCAGGTTAGTTGCCAGGCAGCAGCCACGGCAGCAAAAGGAAAGAAAGAAGAGAGAATCTGTTGATCGACAGCGGTGGCAGCGGCGGCTGTCTCGGCTGTTCTACTTCTTCTTTCTTCTAAAAGAGCAACTTTGATTCCTGAATTTTGCTATTTTGTGAGGCACTTGGAATCGAGTCGTGTGACTCCTGTCTGATGTGATCCAGTGGCGGAATGTGGGCCGTGGTAGCTCAGCACAAGAAGTACAATGAGTAAGTGTGCATGAGCGAGATTTGCAAATGGCCAAGCTTTCTTTTACATCCGACTCTTCTTTTTTCCTCCCCCTCTTTTTGTGTATCCTGGCTCGGGAAATAATAACCACCTCCGCCCTCACCCAACCAGCTCCCTCAGCGGGTACAACAGCTTGCGGGATCCGCACCTGCGGGCCTACTTTCGCCAGCCGACCATTCTCCGGCAGCTGCTTCGGGCAAACATTGTAAGTGCCTGAATTTTTCCTTGTGATTTCTAAATAGCCCTGTTTCTATTTCCCAAATCCATTTTTGTTTTTTTTCTGACAGATCAACAAAGAGAACAAAATTGTCGATGAGATCAGCAGCACGAAGAGCGTCCAGCGGACGGAGCGACGACAGAAGCAGCAGCTGTACCATCTGCTTGAGGATCTGCTCAGGCAAAGCGAAAATGGTGAAGAAGAGGGGGAAAATGAGCTTGATGGAAAACACCGTCGACACTTTACAGGCAAATCCCTTCTCTCCTCTTCATCCTCCTCTTCAGCGTCCAATCAAGAGGAGCTTATCAGGCAGATCAAACTGGCGGCCGCCAATGGTGTCGGACATCCTGGTGAGCCCTCAACAGGACCTGAAGCTGATAGCACCATCCTCCAGCGCCTGGACCGCATGATTCGAGCCATTCGAGAGCACGAGACGATCACCTCGGGCAGCTCACCGAACCTAGATCAGCAAGCAGGTTATCAGCAGCAGCACTGGCGCAGACAAACCGGTCCTCACGTCTCGAGACATCGAACTGACGCCTTTAATGCAGCAAATGAGCTCAGGTCAAGCAAGAGCTACCAGGACGTCAGTTCTTCGAGTGGTAAAGGTCTCTTTGAAACCTCCTCAAAGTCCTCTGCCTCCTCTTCCTCTCATCGTGGACATCACTATCGTCAGCGGCGAAGTATCAGTCGCGACTCTCGACCCAAGTCCTCCTATGGGCGGTCAGCCTCGAGAACTCCTTCGTCGCCTCAGCAGTATGCCACCTCCACGCCTGATCTTCTTGCAGCAAATGAGGACAGTGCTTCAACATCATCATCATTCCAGCGAGCACATTCACCCGAGGTGATGGTGGTGATTCAAAAGTCGAAAAGCTGCGCTAATCTAGCCAATGGTGATGGTGGTGAAGACTCTGAAATAGATGTTGATTTGGGGATGGACATTGAGTCAGTGGACGGCGACTCGCTGACAGACGATGCTGTTGACGTTTTGAAGGGACGAGGAGGTAGAGTTTCGGAGTTTCCTCGACTTCCAAAAAAGGCCGCCCCAAACTTCTCCGCCATCAGTCAGACGACGGGCGGAGGACCCGGCAAGAGTAGAAGGTGGTACGGCAACGGCAGCACCAGCACTGTACATCACCATCACCTGCAGCAACTGCAGCGGCAGCAGAAAGGCAGCAGCTCCCGAAAGCTGATGAAACCCTTTGGTCCAGCAACAGCAGCAGCAGCCAATGGTGTACGGCAGAAGGTGCGAATGACGCTGCGCTATACCGCCACCAACACCAACTCAAGACGGTCACCTCGAAGTGTGAAGATCTTCCAGCAGCTCACCATTGGCGGCAACTCCATTCTCATCTACGATGGGGCGGTTGTTGCGGGAGGTAAGTGAGAAGTTTTTGGAAAACTAACTTATTTTCTCGTTCTGCTTCAGACGTCTTTTCCTTTGACATTCGTCCACTGCCGAGCAACAGCAACAACAACAGCTCGAATCACCCCTTCTCGGTGATCCTCTTCGTCAATGGCATCCGCGACTTGCGCATCAACACCTGCTGTCCGCACAAGCATCGCCCGGGCACCCGCCTCTCGCCGGACTTTACGCTGGTGGACGTCGTCGGCGGCCGGCCCTGCTTTGCTTGCCAGAACAGCAGCAGCAGCAGATTTTCAACGTCCTTTGATAGTGTTGGCGACATTCGAGGTGGTAATAGCAAGATCTTTCTAGATATTATTGACGCCCACCAGGACCAGGACGAGGACGATCGCGATGAGACCTGGTTTGCGGTGAAGGCTGCCATTGAGAGTGCTGAGGCTGCTTTGGCTGCTACGGAGAAGCGAATTGAAGGGCTGCTGTTGGATGATGATAATGATGATGGTGGTGGTGGTGGTGAGCTCGGAAAGATCAAAGACGAAAACCACAACACAACTGACGAAAATCAGACTGAAAATCGCTCACAAAGTCTGAGTGACGATGGCAATGCAGTGATTGAGAAGAAGGAGGAGGAATTGGTGGTGGCAGAAGAAGAGGAGAAAGAAAGTCTTCACCTTGTAGACGAGATGGCGGAGGAGGAGGAGGAGGAGGAGGAGAATGCTGAAAGTGGTCAAAATGCCGATCACATCCAAACAGATGAAAAGTTGCAGCAGCAGTCTTCGTTCACTGCTGAAAAGATTAAGCAGGATGAGATACAATTGAAAACTGCTGATGATGATATAGAAGAGGCAGCAGCAAAGGTGACCGATGAAGAGGAGAAAGAGGTGGACGCAGTTGAGGAGCTTATCGAGGAAAAGGACGATAGTGACGATGATAAACAGAAAGAAAACAACAGCCCAACAGAGACCACTATGCCGGTGATTACCAGCAATGATGAGGTATTCGCTGAAGAGGAAGAGGCTGAGGAAGACGACGATGAGGGCAGCAGCCTGACCACGACCACTTCCTCCACCATCACCACTCTCATTCAACTGGCCTATAACTTGGACGAGAAAAGGGAGGAGGAGGTCAAAGAGGAAGATGTGGGGGACATCACTGAGGAGACGTTACCTGTGGAGATGCAGCTGCTACCTGAGAATGGCCTCGATTCGGACGATGATACTCTACCACCTGCACCACATGCTTCATCGTCCACAAAGTCGTCGCCATCCACTTCCTAACTCCTTTCCTTAAACTCCACTTTCTATGATGTGTAATTTCTCACTTGCTTTGGTTTGAATCTAATATAAAAATAAAAACAGCAGCACCTCCGTTCCTTTCTTTTTATTCACAGTAGCCACTTTTTTCCGTCCGTAAGTAGCTACCAGGTAAGTATCAGCGTAAGCAAAAGAAGAAGAAGGTGAAGATGAAGAAGTAAAAGAATAAACAGTTGTACGAAAGTAATAGAATAAAATAATAAACAATAGTAGTAGATAACAGCTCTTGAACAACGTATGCAGTAATAGGAGTAGTAGTAGATCGTTGTCATCATCATATATTACACAGCTCTCACTCTACAGCTTTCGGTGATTCGCTGCAGAGTTGGAGAGGGCGAGCGTCTTCGCAAAGTCAATCTGGGCGTAGGGAATTGAAACGGGGGCCACCGGAGCGGCCACCGGCTGATGACTTCCATTGACCAGACTGACCTCTTTGAGGATATCACCATTGACTGGAACTGTTGAGGAAGATGTGGCAGCTGCCGAAGAGGAGGAGGGCGGCACAGCTGCCAGCGGAGAGGAGGACAACAGCGATCCGCCGCTGCCCTTTCGAACCTTTGAACCACCCGAGCCGTTGACCAGCGCCTTTCCATTGGAGATGATAGCTGCTGCTGCCGCTGATGAGGAGGAGGATGATAACGGAGATGATGTCCTCTTCTCAAGTGTGCTTCTATCCACTGCTGCTGCCGATGTCGAAGTGACTTTCAAGCTCTCTGATTTCGTCTTTGCTGAAGCTGCGCTTGTACTCGTATCTTTGTTCAGATCCAGCTGAATGTAGCTCAACCTAGGCTCGGGCGTCGTCCGCGCCGACTTGGACGACATGCCACCTTGAAGGTGGTGGTGATGGGCGTGAGGGTTCTGGTGGTGAAACGTGGGCACCAAGTCTGAAGAGAAGTGGCTTGATAAATCCTTTCAAAAACACAGCAAATCAGCCTTACCTTGAAGAAAGATCTGTCGCTCCTGTTGCCTTCTGCTGGCTAGGGTGGCTGAAGAGGAAGAGGAGGAGGCGGCGGCTGTTTCCGCCCCTCCATCGAGGTTCACATAGCAAAAAGTGCTCTGGTCGTCAGAGGGGGTCATGTTGGAGCTGATTGCCTCCAGCTTCCGCAGTCTGGAGTTCAAGATTGGGAGTGTAGTGGAAGTCGTGGCTGTTGTCGCTGCCACCGCCGTTGGCACCTCGTGGTTCTCATACAGGTGATGCTCGCTGTTCTTTCGGCTACAAAAAAGAGAAAGAATTGTTTGTAAACTTACAAATCATAACAAAGTAAACACACTTACTCATAAGTGTGAGCTCTGGGCGCTATCGTCCTCGACATGGGCGGCAAGGTGCTCGAGTCAAAGCAGTCCCTTCCACCACCGGCGCCACCAGAGCTGTGATTGCTCGCACTAGACCGCCGCCCACCGAGAACACCTCCTCCTGCAATGCCATTTCCATTGAGCGATCCCCTCGAGCCTGTGGAGCCGACTGACTGCTGCGAAAAGAAGGCGGCGCCCCCCGTAAAACAGTTCTGACAGGAGGTGGAGGAGACTATGGCTGAAGAGCTGGTGCCCGGTTGAGTGTAGTAGTTGGGCGTTGTTGACTTGCCACCACCCCCACCACCTCCTCCCGAATCCCCTCTGACCACATGTTGGTGAAAGTGCTGAGGGTGCTGAGGGTGATGGTGGTGGTGAGAGGTGAGGCCGCTGGAGTTGAGGTACGTGTGCTGCACCTCGGAGTTGGGCGCAGTGCCCACTGAAGAGTGCGGTCGAGGGGTGACGTCGTTGGCTGCCGCCCCCGCTGTGGTGGTAAGGCGGCTGGGAAGTGTGCCAAAGTTGCCGTGAAGATCACCACCTCCTCCGCCCTCGAAAGGCGCTAGGTTCTGGTACTCATGTGCGGAGTTGTTGTTGTTGTTGTTGTTGTTGCCTGCTGCCAAGCTGGAATGCGCTATTTGCCCGGGGTTCTATTTCGGAGAAAACACCAAAGTGCGTTAGATTTGGAATTCAGATAAAAGTGGGGAGTCTAATTAAGTCTGTCTGCACTGGAAGAGGGAGAGAGAGAAATTCTTCGCAAGAAATCAGCGAACGATGAAAACATGTCATCCGCGTCCTTGATCATCATCGCCGTTCGCGTGCCGCCACTTTCGAAAACAACAACAACAACAGCAGCAGCTGAGCAACAATTAACACTTACATTGATGGCGCCGTTGGAGGCGTTCAGCGTCGTGGCGCTGTTGATCACATCGAGCAGCGTCCGGAAGAGCTGCTCCGCCTTTGAGCACTTGAAGACGTAGACGCCCTCGCCGGTGGGACACCGCCGGCCACATTCAAAGCTGAAGATGTCTTTGTCGTGGCCGTAGGAGCGAAGGAATCTGGTTAGAGGGAAATAGTGATGAAAAATATAAATCAAATCGTAAGAAAGCCGAAGTAGTAGTACCTGAGCGGCCATATAATAGGAGATCGGCCCTTGAGGCGGTAGATCAAGTTGGTGTCCGTTATCTCTAGCTGTCCGTGGATGATGCCCTCCTTCTCGACGTTGCACACCTGTTTTGTGAATGGTTTTCATACAGAAAGGGCTCAAAGGATTTGCAAAAAAAGAAGAGCACTTACCTCAACGTCGTAGATTCGCTGGCGTAGACTGCCATTGCCTGCATGGTTTGGACTGTTTGGCTCAGAGCCGCCGCCGCTCGGATTGAGCTCTACACCGGCGGCTCCATTTGAAGAGGAGCCGTTTTGATTCTTTTGTTTTCTTCTTGAGCTGCCGTCGCCGGAACCCGAAAAATTCTGCTTCGAGTAGACGCAGCCCATTTGTGTGAGCTGAAAGATGAGATGCCCTGTTGCTGTTGCGTTTGTTTCAGTAAATGCAAACGAGTGTAATCACAAATAATAAAAGCGTTTGACACTACGATAAATCAGTGCTGATGGTGCTGATGCTTGTCATCGATGAAGAACTCTGGTGGTGGTGATCATCTGGTGAAATAACCATTTTCTACCACCGCAGCTGCTGCATCCACTGAGTCATGTCAGGCAGACACCAGACGACACCGAAGAATTGGTGGTGGTTATCATCAATCTGAGTCATTCGTCACCAGTATTGCTTGGTGAGTGTTTATTCACGCAATCACCAGTCGTCAGTCATGCACATTGAACAGCACTCAGTCATGGCCTGTTGTTGTTGTTCTGTCCTGTTGTTGTTGTTGTTGTTTGCTGGCTGGTTCGTTGGTTGAGGCGATGGTGAAAGTGATGCAAAAACCGATGATGAAGCGGTATTTTGTGTGTTGTTTAGTACGATCTGACGACGATCACTGCCAGTAGCGCCGAGTATGTTGTTGATGCTTCTGCTGACATTGCCCTAACAACAACAGCAGCAGCGGCAACGTCTACATCAAAACGACGAGGATCACTAGCAGCAGCAGCAGATGATGATGATCAGTGCACCACGCACAAAGCTGGTTGCCTGGTGGTGGTCACAACAGCAACAATCTTCTTGGACAAGCAAATGCGATGCGACTCTTTTAGTTGGTGTGTAAGTGTGTGTGTGTGTGTGCGGCGGTAAACAAATGCCGATCCGATCCGATCGAGCAAATAAAAGAAATGGAAATAGAAAAGAGAAGAGGAATGAGGAGGACGGAAAAATAACCAAAGAAAAATGAGGTGAGTATAAAACAGGTAGTTGCGAGCAGCTGATAAGATCAGCGATGAAGGGGATGATTAGAATAATGAGGGTGATGTTGATCAAAGGAATCTCCAAGAACTGACTGCTGCAGCTAGTTAGGGGTTACCAGAAAATGATAATTCCTCTTTAGGAGTTGATAAGGGAAATGAGGGTGCTGGTGCTCAATGAATGAATGAATGACTGAAGAAAGGAGACACCTCAAGAAGAAAGCTGCTCGGTTGGTGGTGAAAACAAAGCTGCTGAGCACACGAGGTCAGCAGGAGATAACAATAACGCAAGAGAAAGAGAGAGAAAGAGAGACAGGAGAGTGCTGAAGTAAGGTGCGCAGCTGCTGCTGCTGCTGCTGATCCTAATCACCACCAGATCGACGGCGCTGTTTCCATTTCCACCAGCAGATGGAGGTAGCGAGAGTGAGTGCAGTTTTCGAAATTCGAAAATTGGTTTTCTTTGAGGTGATTCGAGAACGTCAGGATCTTTGGGCGGTGATGCTCTCCTTAGAGAAACGGGTCAAATCGACCAGTGAAGAGCCAGTGTCTGGAATGGAAAAAGGGAAAGATTGATAAGTGGTGGCTACAGATAAGCTGCATAGAGCTTACATGCGCCGCTTCCAGTACTTCCACCCGAGTACGGGGTAGCCGCCACGGGCTTTACTGTGTGGAAAAGAAAAGGGTTAGAGATTTGTGTGTTTCCAAATGCAGGAGCAACAACGCCTTTGCTTACTAGTAGTGCTTGTGATCATTGTGCAGCTTTATCAGAAAGGCTTCTGCTGATAGTGGGTGATCACCGGCGAAGAAGATGAAGTGGTAGCCAAGGGCGGCCACCAGCAGCAATGAGACCTTGGTTGTCCACCGCCATTGCCGCCCTTGTTGGAACATGGTGTCGCCAAAAAAGGTGGTGCTGGTGGTCTTGAGCTTCTTCTTCCTAAAGGTAAACAAACGGAACTCAAAATGCTTGTTGCTGACGAAGACTGCAAACGATCGTCTGCCAACGTGACCAGCGTCGCGAGACGACGACGACGACGAGGTAAGTGAGCTGCTGGTAAGCGACGAGTATCGCCAAAAAATGGCATATTTTTGGATTCGGATCGACGGGCTCGGGAGTGCTGTGCAAAGAGCCTGCAAAAAAGTATCTCCGTGACGACCAAGTGTGGGCGCGAAACGGACTCTCTTTTACTGGAAATGAACCCCGCAGTTTTGCTTTCTCTTTTGTATTTATTTGGTTGGTTATTGTTATTATGTCAAGAGTTGCAAGAGAAAAGAAGTGGTGGAGTGTTGCAAAAGAAATGTTTGTCAGTGAGTGAGTGAGTGAGTTTGTCTGAGCAATCGAAGCGCAAGTTTCGAGTGTGTAAATGTGTGAATGTAAATGTGTGCGTGTTTGAACAGGAAAAAGACCGCAGAAAAAAACCGACAGAAGTCGGAGATGAAAAGAGAAAAAGAGAGAGAGAGATCACTGACGCTCGAAATGAGAAAGAGGAATTGTGGCAAATGTCGTTGTGTGGTGGTGGTTGTCAAGATAAGAAGGGGAAAAAGAGTTGAACGTTGTTGAAAAGGAAAATTGATGATGAAAAGAGATACAAAGAGATAAAAGTAGAACAGTAGCAGCCGGTTAGCAGTAGTAACTGGTGACTAGGAATTGTGCAAAGATGATGGGCAATACTGCTGAAACAAACTGAAAAAACAAAAAAGCAAAAAATTGCAGAATCAAACATCTAACAGCAAATGAAGTCGTGGTGAACACCAGAAAGAAAAAAAACAAAATTAATAGGCAACTAGGAACGAACAAAAATGAGGATGAGGTTTTAGTTGGCCGTGGCCAGCTGGTGACTCTGCCAGATCTGCTGCTTCAGCTTCTCCAGCAGGTAGATGCGGTGCTGCTGGTGGCGGACGCCGATGCCCACCAGCGCATTGTTGTCCAGGCGGAGCATCTTCGCCCCGTTGAAGCACTCAAACTTGGCGCGGTGCTCCGCCATGCCAATTCGCCCCAGCCACTCCTGCACGTCCTCTGCCGTCCACTCCACCAGCGACTTGCGGGCGTAGGTGGGCGTCGCACCGGAAGTTGCAACAGCAGTGGTCGCTCCTGTACTGGTCCCGTACAGCTGAGCCTGTCCCTGCTGATACTGCTGCTGTTGCTGTTGTTGTTGTTTACTCGCTGCCGCCTGCTGCTGTTGCTGCTGCAGCTGAGCCGCAGAAAGCGGCGGCGTCTGTCTGAGCTGCTGCTGCTGTTGCTGAACTAGCCGAGCTATGGTTCCTCCTGCCCCACCACCACCACCTCCTCCTCCGCCGGAAGCGGCTGCCAACTGGGCGAGCTGCTGCTGTCGTAGCTGCTGCAGCTGTTGCTGTGTGTAGACGGCACTTCCACCGGAAATAGCCCCTCCGCTTAGCTGTTGTGCCAGAGCCGGCTGCAGCATCGCCTGATGTTGTCGGGTGAGCGTGGCAAACTGTTGCTGTGCCAGGTGCTGCTGCTGTTGCGAGCTGAGCGCATTTATCAGCTGGTACTGTTGTTGTTGTTGCTGCTGTTGTTGCTGTTGGTGGCGACTGAGCGTGGCAAAGTGGTACTGTTGCTGGGCACTTCCGCCGGTCTGTGTATTAGGCCCGGAAGTGGTGACGTAGTACTGCTGCTGCTGCTGCTGCTGTCCTATGGAAATGGGCTTGCTCGTCTGATGACCTAGCGTGTGGTACTGCGCCGCCGACATCGAGGCCTGAGGTCGAATGAGGTGTTGCTGTTGTTGTTGCTGCTGCTGTTGAAGCAGTTTGGCATTGGCGACCGCCAGCGCTCTCTGCTGAAGGAGGAGCTGGTTTTGCTGCTGCTGATTCGATGAGGTCTGCTGCTGCTGCTGTTGACTACCACTGCTGTAGATGCTGTAGGCTCCTGCACCACCACCTTGAGCTCCCATCAGCGAACTTCGCATCAAAGCAAGAGCTTCCGCCGAGGCGGCAGTGGGCGCCGAAGAGGAGAGGCTTCCACCGCCGCCGTGATGCAGATGGTAATGTGATTGTAACTGCTGTTGCTGCTGGGCCTGGACCTGAGCAGGCTGTTGGTAGTGTTGAGCTGCCGCCGACGCTGATATCGGCTCAGAGGAGACCAGCTAAAGAGAGAGGGCGTTCAAAGTGTTCAAAGTTTGTGGTTAGGAAAGAACGGTTATATGATGATTATGGAAAGGGGCACTACTTCATGCAAACAAAAAATGCACTCCCAAACTAAAACGGTCTCTTTATTCAAAACCGTCTACAAAAACAAAACAACAAAGTAAAAAACGATAAATAAAGATCACGCAAACAAAAACAAAAAAAAGTTAAAACAAGCAAAAATAAAAATTACAAACAAAAAACAAGAAGAAGGATGCAAGTAAGCAGTTTAGACAACAAAAAATGAAAAAAAATCGTAATGAAAAAGGAACAAAAATGAATGTAATCAAAGAAAGTACAGCGTCGTGCTGGCCGCCTTTGTAGGCACTGGCTTTAGAGGCACCTTCGGAAAGACTCCACCAACCTTCACTACGGTGGGAGTGGCACTACTAGCACTATTGTTGCTACTGTTATCATCATCATGGCTAACCTGGTGGTGGTGATGGTGGTGATGCTGTTGCTGCTGCTGCTGACCAGCCACTGTCAGCGGCGAGGTACTCGATGACTGCTGCTGTTGCTGCTGCTGAAGCTGCTGCAGCTGTCGCTGGACGTAGACCTTCTGCTGGGCGGTCATTGCTTGCCGAAGTGTCTGCTGTTGACTAGCGGCGGCCATTGCCACCGCCTGCTGCTGAGCGCTAGGCGAGGCGGCAAACTCCGGTGGAGGTGGGACGAGGTCGGCTGATAAGATGAAAAAATCATATAATTAATCAAAATATTCAAAACCCCAAAACAAAATAGAACACATACCTGGACTATATCCCCCTCTCAACTGCTGCTGCTGAGTCGCTCTCGTCGCCGTCGGCTTTAGAATCGAAGAAGTGGTGGAAGTTTCCGCCAGCGACAAGCCGCCCAGCTGCTTCAGCGACTTCATCAGCAGTAGCTGCTGCTGTTGATTGCCGCTAGCAGCCGCCGCCGCCAGCTGCGCCCGCAACGCCTGGTGCTGCTGCTGCAGGTGAATCGCCTTCACCGGGTCCTCACAGACCGTAACACACCGCCGAACTGAAGCCCCTCCTGCTCCTGATGCCAGTGTCTGCGAGGATCCTGGCGGCAGCATGGCAATGGGCTTCTGCACGACCACCGCTGAAGGCTGCTTCTGAGCACCTCCTCCGAGCAAGGACATGGGAACAGGGGAGTTGTTCAGCGATTTACTCTGACCACCAACTCCTCCGCTTTGACTAGCCAACTGTTGCTCTGCCACGAGCTGATTCACCGCCGCCACCTTCTCCGCCATGGCCGAGATGATGGCCGAGTTTCGTCGGGAATCAGGTTGCTGCTGCTGTTGCTGTTGTTGCATTTGCAGTTGCTGCTGCTGATTGAGCTGGTGCTGGCGAAGGGTGGCCCGGGTGAGGGTGGCAAATTCTGGTGAATCGAAAGAAGATGAGATAAAAAACAAGGTGAGTGGGTGGAAATAGTCAAATAGAACTTCCATTTCAACTTACCTCCTCTCTTCAGACTGTTGGCCGCGTGGAGCTCCTCAATGCACGACTTGGACATTCGCATCGTGTTCAGGTCGGCGGCGGAAATACCTCCACCAGCGGCTCCATTAGGAGCCGTTCCATTCATCTTCTCCTTAACACCCCCACCAATTACCAGCCGCTTCTCAAACTCGGCCACGTTCTTCATGACATTGCTAACTGCATCGCTGCCCTCTTGCGAGTTGCCTCGCTTCAGAATAGAAGCTCTGGTAATTGCTTCATGGCCTCCTTGATCTCCTTCTCCAGCAGCAGCTGTGGTAGAGTTCTGCCGCCCATCAGTGGCAAACCGGGCCCTCGCCGAGTTAGTAATCTTGGCGCTCTGCTCTCGCAGCTCCTCAAACATGTTTCGAGTGGTGAAAGAGGAGGTGTTGGTGCCATTCTTTTGAGCTTGTTGATCATTTGAAGAGGTGGTGGTGATGGTCTGATCAGCAGCAGCAGGACCAGCTCCAGGAACAGGACTAGAGGAGCGAAAGACGACAGTGGCCGTGCTGGTCAGCTTCACCGCGGGATGCTCTGAAGAGCCGGGTTTGCTGCTTGAAGAAACTGATGCTGTGGTCGTTGGCTGAAGTTGACCATTCTGATGAGCGTGATCTCCTCCTTGAGCTTCTTTAGACTTTTTCTTTTTATCTGCATCATCAGCTCCTCCTTCGTCACTCGAGTAATCAGGCTCAGGAATGGGAGGCACAGCTTCGCCGAGCCCGGCTTCAATTGGCTTCTCCTGAACTGCAGCAGCAGCAGTTCGAACTGGCTGAAAGCTGGAAAGGGGACGTGAAGTACCGCCTCCACTTTCACCACCTTCACCACCTCCTTCGGGTGGCTGCTTGGCCAGTGTCACCTTGACCTAGGTTTGTGAAATGAAAAAAACGAAAAATTAGTCAAATGTCTTCTGGAACTAAGCTAAAACTGAGCAAAACACTGACAATAGATGTCTGGAAAGGAGCAGCAGCAGAGGAAGAGGCCTGAGGAGGCGGCGGCGGAAAGGAGTGCGATGAGCAGCTGTCCACCGAGTCCGACTTTTGCACCGTCGCTGGAGGAGGGGGCACCGGAAGCTGATCAACACCATTTGTCTAATAAATTAAAATTGTTAAAATTACAAAAGTCAGTAGAAAGAATTCACAAACCTTGACCTGCTGAGCATTCTCCGCTGTCTGCCGAGACATAAAGTCATTCAGCTCGTAGGAGGAGATGCGCCTCGAGGAATGTGCCCGAATGGAGGCCACCTTGCCGCCTCGAGAAGGAGATTGCAGAGTAGCACCACCTCCTCCTCCTCGAGCCATCGAGTCCACTGAGCTAGTAGGCGATGCACACCGATCCTCCTCCTTGCCCAACTTCTGAGCACCATCATCCGCTGCCGTCGTCATCAAACTGTGCGCCGTCCTCACCTCGGAGGGCACCACCAGCGATCGGGCCCTGGTCCTCGAAGCGAGGGCTGCCGAGGAGGCCACCGCCGCCGAGGTAGTCAGCGTCGTCGAGGGATCGCGCTTGGGCGGCGCCGGCGGTGGCGCCTTTCCCTTTCCGGTTCCGTAGATTCCTCCCTGGTGGGACGACGACAACATCGCCGACTGACTAGAGCTCATCTGCTCGGCGGAAGTCTTTGGAGTGGAGGTCTTCCCCGTGGCGGTCCCTGCCGCCCCTTTCTTCTTGAGAATCGACACCAGCTGCTTGGGGACGTGCGTCGCAATGGTCATCGTCACTCGGTCGCCCGACTGCCGGATCAGCTGCACCGCATTCTCGTGGGACATGTGCCGCACGTCGACCTCGTTGACGGCGAGCAGGTAGTCGCCCCGTTTGATGCCCGCCGCATCGGCCACGCCCGCCGCCTCAATCTCGTCAAAGTACTGCAGGCCGATGAAGGTCAGATTGGGCGGAGGTGGTGGTGGGGCTGCTTGGGGATTGCTGGAGGAAGTTTTGGTGGAAGCATTTTCAGTTGTGCCTCCGAGAACCGGAGGGTTTCGCTGCTGCAGCAGCGGTGAGGAGTCCTTGGCGCCGCGCAGCACAAAGCCGAAGCCCTTGCTGCCGCGGTGCAGCGTCACCGTCCTCTCCTGGTACTGGCCGCGGGTGATGCCCTGAAAGAGATAAGGAAAAAGATTATTTTTATAAACCTAAAGGGTTTGACTCACCTTATCCAGCAGGCACTTTCGGGCGCCCCGTCGCCCTCGAGAGGGCAGGGTAGCAGATTGAATACCACCACCTCCACTACCCTTGAGCTTCAAATCGCGTCGCCCCTCGACCCTTCCTCCTCCAGGAACTCCCGTGTCACCGCTCTCCCCTCCATCGCCATTTTGAGCTGAAGATCGTCTTCGGGGTCGACGCCGCTTCCTCAGTCGCTCCACACAGCAGGCGGGAAAGTAGCCCTGCTCTCCGTCGGCCACTCGCCTTCCGAGCATCAGCTTCTGGCTGGCAATAGTGGGCGGTGAGTGGGAGCTGGGCAGCAGGAGGACCAGGTCGTTTCGCCGCAGCTGCAGGTGGCTCGGGTCGCCCGAATTGTAGTCGGAGACAGCCTGTAGTAGGAGGGGGTGTGGATAAAAATAAGTGGTAATCAGGTGAAGTTGAAAAAAGATTTAAAAATGAGAAAAATGTGTGGAAATAGCCTTTTAAAACAAGTGAGCGCAGCAGCTTTCTGATTCAGCTGACTCAGCGCAACGCAACTCATTACGCCTCGACAGAAATCGCTGCTGCGTTTTGGGAAAAGAAACAACTCTTCAAAGATCATCGCTTCAACGGTGAACCCTGATCCGCAAGTCTAACCTTCAACTTATACCAGCTCAACCAGCTCAACTATGAGCCAGCAAATGAACAACCGCAACAAGGAGGACTTTCTCAAGGAGAAGGCCGACCAACTGAATGCCTTGCTCAAGACGAAGTTCGTTTTGATGAAGAAACGCTTTGACGACTTCTTTGAGGAGGTAAAAGCGGAGATGTCTGCGGAGCTGCTGCAGAAGGTGCTGCCTCGTCTGGTGGAGGCCCAGCAGGCCGAGGAGACTACCACGCAGACTACTACTTCACAGGTTTTGGTTACTGGTAGTTCCCGCGAAGAAGGGGCCTCAACCGTCGCTTCAGACAGCAGCTCTACTTTGATCCCCCAAACACCCAAACACAAGGAGGCTAAAAAGAAGGCTAAAAAGTCAAAGAAGTCAAAGAAGAGCAAGAAAGAGAAGAAGGACAAAAAGACTTCTTCAGCCAAGAAGGACGACTCTCCTGGACGCAAACGATCTTCTGCTGAACATCTCGAAGAAACTAAAACTGCCCACAAGAAGGCTAAAAGTGAATGAACGAGCACACAGGTTCGAGATGAAAAGTGTCACGTTTTAAATAGGCTGAAAACCAGGCAAACCGTTTGAGGTTGCCTTTGCAACTACTGGTGACCCTTCCAAACACACTACTACTGTTTTTACTGTTTTTCTCCCAAATATTAAAATCCTTTCCCCTCCCCTTACCTGAACGGTGACTCCGGGGGCCAGCGATTGGGCGCCGTTCCTCGAGGCGGTGCTGTTCTCATCGGTGACCTCCTCTTCCTCCTCCTGATCGTCATTCTCTTCACCTTCCTCTCCGTATTCCTCTTCACTAGACCGAAACTCCTCTTCGCCATCTTCTGCTTCATACTCTTCATTTTCTTCATCTTCTCTATTTCCACCGCCGCCTTCATCATCAGAGAAGACACCTCGGGAATGATTGAGCAAGTGTGCTGGAGATCCGCCGCTTCGGTGGTGATAGTCTGAGCCATTGGTTCCACTTCCTCGCCGCGTCAGCGTCGAAGCACCCGGACCACCACCGGGACCGCCATCCAGAGGCCTCCTCGCCGGGTTAAACCTCGGCCGGTCCCGATAGGGCACGACGTGCTCCGGCTTGTGGGCGCCAATCATCTCCGCCAGGCCCATATTGCCGCTGATGACCGCCACCTGGTAGGCATTCTGGTGGGAGTTGTTCACCACCGAGGTGTCCGCCCCGCCCCTCACCAGCAGCACCCGGGCGCACTCCACCTGGTCGTTGATGGCCGCCACGTGGAGGGGCGTATTGCCGCTGCCCACGATGCGCACGTTCGGGTCGGCGCCGTAGAAGAGCAGCGTCTCGAGGTGGGCGGCCAGGCCCAGTTTGCTCGCCTAGAAAATTAAACCAAAAAATGGTTATACAAAATCCTTCCTAAAGCCAACACCCCAACTGTTTACCTGATGCACCTCCGCCCAGCCGTGCTGGTCGGTGACGCCGCTCTTGGCGTGCTCATGCAGCAGCAGCTGCGCCAGCTTCGGACTGGTCCGGTGGAGGACGGTGTAGTAGAGGGGCGTCAGTCCGGCGCCGTCCACCAGATTGGGCGAGCCGCCCAGGTCGAGCAGCGTCTTGAGGGCGGGCAGGTTGGAGCGCTGGACGGCGGCGTGCAGCGCCGTCCGCCCGTCCCTCGTCCGAAAGTCGAGCAGGGCGCCGCCGTTGACCAGCGCCACGAGGATGGAGCTGGCCACGGCGGGCGGCGTCGAGGTGATCGAGGCGGCCAGGGAGAGCGGCGTCTCCCCCGAGGTGCTCACCAGGTGGTCGTCCTTGGCGTGGTGCTTTCCCGAGGAGGGCGGCGGCGTCTCGTCGACAAAGTTCGGATCACAGCTGGCCAACGCCTTCACCACCTTCTCCAGGTGGCCGGCGGTGATGGCCGCGAGGAGGCGGCTGCGCTTGCGCTTCTTGCGCGTGGCGCTTGCTGTGAGGTGGGAGTTTTGAAATGGTAAAAGATAGTAAAAAAGAAATCAAAAGCTCACTTACAGATAGGCAACGTGCTCATCACCTCGCCGTACTTGATGCGCTGCTTGTAGAGAAACTCGAGGCGAACTACCACTGGTGAGGTTGAAGTGGAAATTGGTGATAGAGCAGATGATAGCTGCTGCTGCTGCCTATCAACTGAAAAGTAGTCGCACAGCCTCAGCTGCTCGTCGAGAAAGGCGCCCAGCGGAAAGCAGAAGAGACCGTGGTTGAGGCCATTCTCGCGCAGAGTTTGCTGGACTTGGTGGTGGTTGTTGCCTCCTGACGTCTGGGACTGATCAATCAGCGCCTCCTTTAGCTGCCAGACAGTCTGCCGAGGGTGACAGGAAAACTCGAACTGAAAGACGAAAGAAAGGTTTGATGATAAGTTTTAGGACTAAAAACTTCCAAAACAGCAATCCCAATTACCTCTCGCTGCGTCTCCGGGACGTAGACGCTGACGTGAAAACTCGGCCCTAAACGTTCATCATCCTCATTTCTTTTCCTTCTTCTCTCCTCATCCTTAACTTCAGTTCCTTCTTCCTCTTCAATTGGACTCCTAAGACCAATGTAAGAAACCGAGGCGTACTCCTCCGCTGAACTAAAGTTGTGATCAAGTGAGGTGGAGTTGAAGCTGCCGCTGCCGTTGCTCAGCGAGTCACCCGAGGCGGAGGCGGAGGGTGAGGAGAGTGAGGAGTTGCCAGAGTCGGTTCGCTGGAGATCAGTGTGATGATTGGGATGAAGGTGATGGTTGGAGTGCTGCTGACGGTGAAGGTACAACTGCTGAAGGTGAGAAGAGCTGGAGTTGTTCGAATTGTTTGAAGAGGTGGAGGCGGAGGTCGTCGAGGAGAGCAGTAGGAGGCTGTCCTCTTGGTCCGAGGAGGAGAAGGAAGAAGAGTGGAAGGTGTTGAGGTAGTGGGAAGATGAGGAAGTGGAAGAGGCGAGGGCTTCACCTCCTCGAAAGAGGTGCCTACTTCGAGGACCGAGGACAAATGGCTTTTGCGTTCGAAAGGGACTTCGAAGAGAAGGACTACCTCCACCACCGCTGTTGTTTGGCGAAGAAAGTGAGGAGGTGTCTTTGACCTTCTTTTCTCCGCCCTCCTCGTGGTCCTCCTGGTCGTCCCTGCGAGAAGACAAACGTAAGGCAAAAAGCCGCCGGTTAGAAGACTGCATGGCAAAACTGCTAGCACAAACAAAAAGAAGCACTAAAATAAAACACGAGAGTAATGATAATAAAGTTGTTGATTGCTGATAGCTGTTTTTTCCTTTGTAAACGGGCTGCTTTTCCGTCTTCAGTCTGAAGTGAAGTGAGGGTAAAGCAAAGTTTGCGGGAAAAAGTGGGTAGTCAGAGAAGATAATGACACTCGAAGCAGAATGACACAGCAGCTAAAGACACGTCGAGAGAGTGTTGTCTTAGACGCAACAGCAACGACGACGACCACTTTCTGGCATGAGCAATGTGTTTAGCTATGGCAAATCAGCGGCAGTTGCGGCGCCAAAAGACAAACACACAGAGAAAGGTTATCATCTGGTGGCGGAGTGCGCACTGCACTCATCAGAAAAATGTCTCCATCTCTTTTGCAACTCTTTTCCAACAAAGACGAAGGGTAGTCGTCATCATCATCAGAAGTTGTCAGGCATCCCTCCTCCTCCACTCTGACAGACAAGCCGACTGACTGACTGACACAGAAAAGCTGCCAACTGGTAATAAATCTCCTCTCTTTCTTTCTCACTTAGCAACACACAAGCACACACATCCCTCTCAGGTGACATTACTACACACATTACTACGACCACATTACCACACACACACTCACTTTTTGATAACGACTACGAGCGAGGCATGTTTTCCTTTCTTTTCTTTCTTTTTATGTTATGTTATGTATGTTTGGATAGTGGCTAATTTTGCTAATTAGCAGTGGCTGCGTTTAGCTGCGACGCACGTCATCACATTTATTTTTCTTCTTTTCGGCGTCTTTTAGCTGAGGTGCTGAAAATGCAGGGGAGTACAGTGCCCTCTCTCTATCAGTCAGTGGTGGTGGTCATAAAACGCACAAGAGCTCTCTTTTGTACACAAGTGACCGCCAAAATGAAAAAATGTAGAGCAATGTTGGTGCGAGCACACCTTAGACTATGATTTAGAGTTTGTACAGCAAGTACACTTTGCAGGACAAATCAAAAAGCACTAAAGACCTGTTACGACACAGGTGCAGACAGCTGATGCTGCTGTTGCTTTCAGCTCTTCTGCACTTCTATATTTTGAAACATGGTCGTCGTCGTTCTGCTTTGCTCGCAAGTCGGTGCCGTACTGATAAAGTCGTTGTCTAGTGCGCTAAGCCTCTTTCAGAACTAAATAAAAACAGACAGAGGATAGGACAGGGCGCGCAATTAGCGAAATGTAAAATGTACAACATGTGAATTGCGAAAACAATAGCAACGTCTCCCTCTCTTCGAGTCTGTTTCCTCACACAGCACATCCCAACTCCTTTCTCTATCCATTAGCAAACTCGGCAGCCAACTGAACAACAATTGAACACCACCACCACCACTACAGTTGATCAATAGTATACACCAGTAGTACATACAGTGCAGTGCCGAAAAGAAGTGGTGAGTATTTGAGCTGCACTGCATTCAAACTACATCTTTCTTCGTTCACCAGACACCGAAACACACTCACTCCACTCCACCACACGACACTGCATCCTCCACTTTTGCCAAAGCTTCGCGCCTAATTGAATTATCAGCAGCAACGGCAGCAGCAGCAGTGAGAACAATCGGCCGCCGATCATTTTCTTATGCAAATGAAAATCAGTCTGGCTCGGGCGCGCATTTATTTTTCCTTTGAAAATACTGTTCAGTGCTCATGAATGAACACAGACAAACTAAAATCATGACTCACAGAGTCACTGACTGACTGACTGACAGCAGACAGAGTTTGTTAGTTAAACTGATGATGGACAAACACTGCCAAGTTGACCGAGAACAACAGCAACAACTGCAACAGCAGCAGCTCAAACCGATCCAGGACAGCAGCCGAAGCAGCAGCAACAGAAGGAATGATGATGCAAAACGATCGATGAAGGCAGTCAACAGGCAGGCAAGCAATGGCGAGGAGGAGAAACAATGAAACAAAACACCGGCAGGAGAAAGAGGATTCCACCGGAAAGAAGTCAAGGAGAGAGAGGAGAAAAGGAGAGCGCCTATCAATCATCATCATCGCTGATGGTAATCACCGATGAGCACTAATCGGTACTGTGCAATGCAGTGCACTATGCAGTGATAAAGAGGACTGAACTGAACTGAGCAAACAAAATAGCGACCTGTCCCATCAACTGCTGCTCTGATTCAGCCGAGGATGACATCGAGGACAAAGTTGATGGCAGTGGTGGTGGTAGTGGTGGCCGAGACCGGGAATGATGAATAACAACAACGGCAGCAGCACCCAATCACTAGAGTAAAACACTCCAAAGTCGCTCGACTTTTCAAGAGGTCTTTTCCCCTCTGATTACCACCACCACCAGCAACACCGCCAGCAACACAACTTTACAGCACAATATTCGCGAGGTGTTTGCTGATGATCAGCAGAAGCAGCAGCACCTTCACCACAATCATCACCATCATCATCATCTTCACATTTAGAAGACTATCACGATAATGGCCAACATCTTCAGCAGCTGATGACGTTGTTGTTGAGCTGAGGATGCGCTCCCGATCTCAGCAGGAGAAAATGAGTAATTGAAGCAGCAAAGCGGCAAAGATGCACTCAACTGATAGCAAGTGCGGCACAGTGTGCTGCTCGGAAGTGCCGCACAATCAGTGCACGCGGTAATTGCCAGCAACACACCGAGCAGCTCGCCTCTTTCGGTACAACACAACACACCGACAATACACCGACTGTTCGCTCACTCGTGCAATCAATTAAGATTGAAGAGAAAATAATAATAATAAAGTAAAGTGGTGAGCCAGACAATGGCTAGGAGAGGGGGTATTCTACTTCTCCTGCTGCTGATGCTCATTTCCTCCCATCTTTAAAGAAAAGAACCCAATTCTCACCGAACGAAGCAACTAAACTAAAGTAGTCAGTCGGCAATAAAAAAGGAGGGAAAAACACCTGTTAACAACGGCAGCAATTTCAGCGTAGCTCCAGAAACAGCCTTTAAAATGGGAGCAATTGGCATTGAATTAATTTGCCCGCAAGAGAGGTAGCAGAAAAAGAAGAAAAGGTTGAAAAAACTCGCCGACAGGCGGATCACTGGTCGTTAACAAAAGGAGAGAGAACTTCAGCTTTGAGATCTCTCACTTGTGAGTGAGAGGCAGCAATCTTCTTCTTCAGCAGCAGCAGCAGCAGCTCGGCAATCAATCGATGGCCGTGAAATTGCAAACTACTAGCGGCGGCGGCTCACTTTCTCAGATTGCCGATGATGATAGCTAGTGCTATTGCTGCTGCTGCGGCTGATTAATCAAAGAGTATACAAAAATAAGTAAAACAATTGCCCCAGTAGCCATTACAGCTGCTGCTGCTGCTGCTGATTGATCGAAACGGTCTCCCTCTCTGGTCAGCTTATGTTTTGTTGTTTTTTTTGTCCACAGGACAGCGACAACAGCAAACAGAGCACGGACACACTGATTGCGCCAGCCAAAAGAGATAGAAAGAGAGCTCTGAAGGTAACCAAGCAGTGCCGTTCCCCGTTTTTTGCTGTTCAGTAGTAGTAGTAGTCCAAAGTCGAGATTCGAGCAGCGGTGAATGAACACAGCAGCAGAAGAACAAGAAGAACACAAGAGGAGAAAAATGCAAATGCAAGCCATTATTATTACTACTACTGCTCAGCGGCACTGAGTCTTGTTCTCTGAACATAAACGCTTGTTGCCGCCGCCGCTATTTTCCTCTTTTCCCCTTTCTTCACTGTCAAACACACCGAGAGTTCGAGTGACATCATTCGCGAGGCAGGCAGGCACTCAGACAGACAAAAAGATTTGAAAGAGGTGATCCGTCTGTCAAAGCGATTGCTTGCTTGCTCGCCTAACCTAGCCTACAATGTCAGCCACTGAGTGACAGCAGCAGCCTAATCAAAGCTGTCCCAGTGTTCGAGTCCTCTTGATCAGTCCAGTAATTATCAATCGAGAGAAGTCTTATCAAAGGCAAAAGAAGAAGAAGAAGAAAATGATGGCATTGTTTGAAGAGCGGGTGGGGGAAGGGGAGAGGGCACTCAAATCAAATCAAATTAAACAGCCGAAATCAGCCCTCCTCACTGAACATGATTTGAAGAACACACTGCCAGAGCAGCAAACATATTAAATAAAGAAGAAGACGGTGAAATAGAAGAGCCCGGCTCTGACCGGCATTGTTTTCCTTCAGTGGTCTGACGGGGTAGGCAAAGAAGAAGAAAAAGAAGAAAAGAACAGGCGCTGGGAGAAAAGGACAAGGAAAAAGAGCTGCAGCAAAGTCATTTGCGTCGATGACAGGACACACTATCACCACCAGCAGCACCACCGACTACCTCCATTATCATCAACTCCAGCGAACCATTAGCCGGTGAGAAGGGAAACCCTTCGTCCCCTTTCTGCCGGTGATCACTTAATCGAAGATGGTGGCTGTGGTGGTGGTGGTGGTGGTGGCTGTGGAGCAAAGTCGAGAGATGGTCCTCGAGAAAAAGAAGAAAAAGCAAAAGAAGATCCTCCAATGCCTAATGATGGAAGGCCTCGTCTAATGGAGTTGATGGAAAGGAGAGCTCGCACCGAGTGAAGGATCTGTGCCACCACCACCACCACCACAATACAGTGGGAAGTAAGTTGAAAGAAGAAGAAGAAGAGGGTCTTCTACCCCATCTAATGTCACCTGACAAACTCACTCACTCACTGACTTGCGCCTGTCCATACTGGTCAGAAAAAAGAACTACAACTTCTTCTTCTTCTTCTTCTTCGCCTTCTTCGTCACATCTCAACAAGCACAACACTGCCACTGACACAGTTAACTGACAGCGACTGACTTGATGATAATCAGACGTGTACCTCTCGAAGAAAAACTAAAAGAAGAGGGTGAATGATGGCTGTGCACTACATTGAAGAAGGAGAAGAAGAAGGGGTGATCGACAGAAGAAGACGAGCGATTTGTCTGTCTGTCTGCTCAGACACGCCGGTTTACACAGCAGTTTGTACAGCAGCAGCAGTGTCTGCTGTTGAGGAGGTAATTGGCACTACAACTGGCACAGCAAAATGTTAAATACGAGTTTAAAACAGTCTTTTAGTGCACAGTGCACACGCCGCTAATCGCAGTTATGGTCATCTCTTCCGAAGTTAAGTTTAGCAGTGCAATGTATCATTAGATCTGAGCTTTGACTGGCCGGCGGTCATCTTTTGAAAAAATCCGTTTTAAAAAACATCCGCCAAACATCTCCTTCAAAGACACAATTGCAAAAAAACTGCTTCCTCTCTCTCTCGAACTGTGTGACACGTCGCCAGTACCTGGTTGCGGTAGGAACAATAAGGAAAAGAACTGTCGCTGATGATGACTGCAGCAAATTGGGCAAATTAAGTAAAGCACAGAAGTGGGCAATCTGAAAAGTAATACCGGTGGCGCAAATTACCACCACCACTAAATGGTTCGAGCAATGAGAGCGAAGCAGCAACAGCAGCAGCTCAGGTCAACTGGCCGAAAAACTGTAATTTTTCATACAGCAATAATCATGAAAAAGAGGAAAGAAAGATTACTCGAAATTGTGATTGAATGATCATCACTACCATCATCATCATCAAAGAACCTAGCAATAACGACCAAGACTGCAAAACAAAAAACGAACGATACTAAATAAAAAATCGAGTACAAAATGAAATGAAATAAAATAAAAGTAGCATGTCTACGGTAGCAACAAAATCATTAGTCGCGGATGCACTTTCAATTATCACTACTACCGCCACTTTGTTTTAAAAATGTTCTAAAAGCGAAGAACATCTCGGCAGGCGGAAAATGGGGGTAAATGAGAAAGAAGAAGAGGAGGAGGAAAAAGTTAGGGAAGGCATCTGTCCTGAAGGAAAGGAAAAAGAGAGAGAGAGAGAAACCGAAACATGACAGATTGACACTTTGGACGGGAGCAGCAGCAGCAGCCAGCGCAATCTATGACGACCACGATGATGATGATGTTTGTCCAGCAAACACAAAAGAGTTGTTGCAAAGAGTGTACTACTACTAAAAAATGCAAAAAGAAGATAAAAGAGCAAGGCTAGGAGGAGGCAAAGAGAGGTTGAGTGTAGCAAGGTTTTCTACAATTTATGCAACAGTCATCGATGGAAACGAGAGAGGGAAAACAGAAGAGCAGCAGCAGCAGCAACATCGGCACACTACAAAACAAGCTCTCCTCTTCTGTTGTTGTCTGCGCTTTGTTCCCATCAGCATCGATAACGCGGCCGCTTGGACAGCGCGACCGGCGAGGGCGAGATTGTCAATCAATCAGCCCGGGCAGAAACAGAGGAAACAAAAGGGGGACAGGCATCAAACATACACATACACAGCCCTTACCGACACTGTGTCAGTCAAACTCAAACTTCAGGCGCACTAAAAACAAACCAGAAAATTTCCATTACCTGTAGGAAGTGTCAGAAGCGGCAAGAGAGGCGGCAGCGGCCACCACCACCGCCTCTCTTGCAAACTGCGATGCATTGAACTGCGAACTGGTGGTTGCCATTTTTTTGCAAGGGAGAAAGGGTTGAATGAAGGGGAGAGAGGGTGTCAAGAAGATGTCAGAGAGATAGTGGTCAGCAACCAGCGAAGGACTGGCAATGGTCACATTCTGCACTGGACTATCACATTTTGGCGGTAGTGGTGGCGGACATTCAGGCGACAGTATCACAGTATCTTCTACTCCTTTGCTGTTGGTAACGCCGTTGTTGTCAATCAGACAAAGAAGAAGAAAAAGAAGAGCACAACCACAAAACAAAAAACACAAAAATCAGACAATCTTTTTTCTGCGGTAGCACTTCCACTGATTGAAAAAAACAGAGAGGAACCGACTGAGGAGCCAGACTGCAGGCGCACAGTTCGGAAGCTCTCTCTTCGAAGAAGCAGATCAGAAATTCACAATGACAGCGAGGAGGAGGAGAAGGTAAAACACAGCAGCAGAAAAGCAAGAGCAAAAAGAATCAGGAAGAAATCATGTCATGAGAAGAGACTGAATCGAGTGAAAAAGACAGAGCAAGAAGAAGACAAAGTCCAAGTTGATCATGGCCACCACAGCCACAACCATCACTGACGCACATTTCCATTGACTGAGAGAGTGTGGTGGCGGCGGCGGCAGACTGACTGAAGGAGATTCTCTCGACTTCAGTGCTCGTGCTGCTGCTGCAGAGAGCAAATGCCGTTTCTCTCTCTCTCTCTCTCTCTCTCTCTCTCTCTCTCTCTCTCTCTCTCTC
>JAALOO010000808.1_pt1 | contig 25670 bp, 25 predicted proteins | sample 7257641 | NCBI WGS metagenome assembly JAALOO01 (sample SAMN14085613, study PRJNA598686) | mite metagenome | biome: ENVO:01001000; feature: ENVO:01001002; material: ENVO:01001226; isolation source: single female mite from University of Michigan culture on fish food culture... ...
GGGACAGCCAGAAATAGGAAATTGAATATTTTTACTGAGTGACACAGGAAACAGGGGGCCACCTTTTGCAAAAATTGCATTGTGTTAAAATCCTCATTAAAACTAGTTTATGCATAAAAATTCATAAATAAGAAATTATATCAACAGTAAACATATTTTGATATGAATAATTTGATATAGTCGCTAAGCTTGTGCTTCTGATTGCCCATTAACTATTCAAATTAAAACAGTGGCATTTGCTGTAAAAAATGAGCAATGCAGAAAAAACTGATCGGTTGTACTAATAGCTAAAAAATGCTTAGAAAATGATAGTATTGAGGAAAAACAACAATGCCTATTCTTAAATGAACACTTTTATAAATGAACAATGTAAAAGAATGCCAAGGTTTTTAACCTTTTTACAAAATTCCGTTAAATTCTCTACATTTAGTCCATATTTTTTCATCACTTTTCTTTACGTTTGTTTCAACATTTTCTGCCTGTTTGCCTTTCTTACTTTGCTCATCGCATCTTCGATTTATTCGTCCGATTGCATTCTGCCGTCTTTTACTTGCGCTTGTGTCGGTGGAATGCTTGTCAATGGACAGTTAAGCAGTGAAGCAGAGTGCACCGCTGCTTGTGTCTAAAACGCTAAACGAAGACAAGTGAACACTAACACTTTTCTGCATCGATGAACTCAGTGAGAGGAGAGGTGAAAGAGGCAAAAACTCGGAAACAGAAAGTGACCCATTACATTAGAAAATGCTCATTACAATTGTAGGTAGAGAACAATTGGGAAAAAAGGAAAGAAATAGGGAAAAGCAAAAAACTGCCAAATAGGTTGACAACGGAAAATAAAAGTGAAAAGTACAACAAAAACTACTTTTATTGACATTAAAAATTAAATGTCCAGTAATGATTATTGGGCACCTAAAAATTGATTTTTAGTTAAAAATAATTTTCAATAGTAAATTTGTAATTTTTAATAACTAAAATAATGTTCAATTTTTCAAGAAAAGAAAATATGCATAAATAAAAAAAATCAAACAAAAAAAATAATTTTAAATTGATAACAACTTCAAAAGATCATAAAATGGTATACAATATCAATGGTTTAGGTTAAAAACAATTAAACAAAAACATTAATTAAGCAAATCACAGTCACGGTTGTAGTTAAATCATCTTTATAAAGTAACAACTGGGAAAAATAATCCAAGAAAAGTGTGACACTGAATGAGGACTCAGAAAAAGTCAAAACTGGCTAGATGCAGACGAAACAAGTTGTTACAAGATAGAAAAAAAGGATAAAGATGGGAAATGAGAAGACAGGCAATGTGATAGTATAACCGAGAATCCCGCCTTCTTATAAGCCGGCCGTCAGAGTGAGCAACAGCGGAGAAAGAAAACGGCAACTAAACCAATTTACTGAATGAAAGAGAAAGTGCAAGCGAGTATGCGCATTCAGCAGACACATTTGGGTACCGTTTTGAATGATTTTAGAACATTTATTCGTTTGTCAGTAAGTCTTGTTGGCACACAGCTCCTGACCACTAAATTTTTAGCAATGCTTTTATCATTTTACTACTCACCTACTTAATGTCTCAATTTATGGGTTTTCGCCTACTGTCAGTAATTGTGCAAATGAACAAAAAAGATAAAACACCATTTTAGCTCAGATTTAAATTAAAAAACTGTTAAAAATGCCAGAACATAAATTGTAAAGAAGCTATTGAGTTGTATTTTGCACAAAATTGTTGCAAATGTTTATGGTTAAATATAACAATAAATTGTAAAAATGCTAAATAAGTGTAAATGCGTGTAAATAAAAATGAAAATTGATGAACAACCATTTAGAAAAACTACCGGATAATATAAAATTGTATGCAAAATTTAATAAAAACTAATCAACATTTGTAAAAACCACATATTTTTTTGTAAAATTTTATATAATTTGTCACAGCAAAATTTTTGATTATTGGAAGCAATTTATTAAACGGATTTTATAGTATCATTTTCATTTTTATTCAAATATAAAATTGAATTTAAGATTTTGAAATTTAAACTTGAAAAATTCAACATTTTAAATTCAAAAAACCAATTTTTAATATACTTGATGTTTTTCATTTTTATTGAATATAATATAATAATGCTGCAGGCTTTTGATTCAAAAATAGGTGTCAGTTTTGGCTAGTTTTAAAATGTAATTTAAAACAATTTTTGTTTAACGTACAACTCTATTTTTTACTTTTAATTTAGTAACAAGACATTAAAAAGTAAAAAGTTTTAAATTAATTCAGTCTGATTATAATTGATTTTACTAAATCAGTATCATTAAAGATGCTGTCGTTTTAACATGTCTACTTACTCAATTTATTTTAAATTTTCTTTTTAATAAACTTTTTTTAATCTTATCTAAAAGCTTCTACCTAATTAGTTTTTGGACCTTAATTTTAGACTCTTTTCAATCTTAACAAAATGACAATTTTTTATTCCTAAACTCATCTTATCTGTTTAAAAACAAATTAATATTCAAAATATAATAACAAATTTAAAAAATTATTTAAAGAAAATGTGTGTTTAAAAAACTTTTTAATGCAAAAAGCAAAAATAAATATTTATTTATTTCAAACAAAAATTATATTAAACAAAATTTGTTAGAGGATTTTAGAAAATGTTATCCAATAAACTTAATTACATTTGACGTCAATTTGAGCTGATACAAATTTGAAAAAAATAAATATAAATCAAAATTTTCTTGTTTATGAATAAATACAAGTTTTCAGAAAACTTTTTTCAAATCCATTAGCATTTATATTTTTTAAATAATTTCTATTGATCATGTTTGCTACTTTTAGACTGTCAACTGACTAAATATAAGTCGCACTTCGTAACAGTGAAAAAGCGATGCTATTGACAAAGTGCATAAGAACAGTAAAGAAGTGTTAGTCGGTTCATCAATAAAATATTGCAAACAACACAGACAGGTTTAGGAAAAGGCGAAAAAGATAAGAAAAGATAAGGTGACACGCGTCAGCTGGCAAATTGACTAATGGTTGCAATGAAAAATGTGTACGAATAGTGAAAATTACTCGTTTTTAGAAAACAGACAAGTCAATAACATTTTAAGTTTTAAAATGGCATAATAGAAAAGTATAACCAGTTTGAAAAGCTAATAACTGAAACTTCCGCTTTTTTGTTACTTTCCAAGCAATTCGTGTTCATTATCCATCTCAATGACCACATTAAATGACTTCCAGTGATTCACAGTGCAAACTATAAAGCTGTACATGCAAATAAACTTGCAAATGATGTTTGTTGCAAAAAAGAAAAAAAGGAAATCAGGCAACAGCGGTTAGCCATTAGTTGGGTTATTACTAAAAGAGGATATGCACAAATGGGCGACCAAAAAAACTAAATAATATTTTTTGTTTTTGAAATGCGGTTATTTTTAAGTTGCATAAAAGTTGACGTAGAAAATAACTGTTAAGAACAAAGTTATGCGCATTTTTAAAACCAACACGCCAACAAAACATGTTTTCAATGCATTGCAAAGAAAACAACTTGTTAATCAAATTGAGCTTATTTTTAAAATTATGTAAGTGTTTCTTTTCTGTAAACTATTTAATAGCAAAATCAAGTAAAATTAAACTTTTCAATTTATTTTCAATAATCAAAACTGATGCGACATCTATTGGTGAAGAATAGAAACTGGTTTTCAACAAAAACAACAAAAATCATTTTTGATTTGATCGTTACAAAAGTTTTGTTTTGAAACTGTTTTATCATCTTTTATCACCTTCAAAAAAAGTTTTACAAAATCAAGCAACCTACCTTTCTCCATCATCTCCGTAGTCAGCAATGCCAAGCAGTTTGTTACGGTACCGGGGAGGCAATGGTGATCCAAGCAAAGCAGCTGCATTTGGCGGCGGCGTTTCGCCGCTTTCTCCACGTAAGTTTGCCTCAATCAGTTCAAATTCTTCAGCTGATGTTAGCGATGAAAAGCTTGTTCGGTTCATTGTTGCTCAAAATAATAGGGATATCAAAAATATGTTGCAATCTGAATGAATAGAAAGTATACAGATATTAGAAAGACAGTGGTTACTTTTCTATTGTTTTTTGCAAAAATAAAAATTAATATTTCATACAATAAATAACTGCTAAATCACCTAGTATATGAGCAGAGTAATCTGGCGCTCAATTTTCTCACAGACTCACCCACAGACACAATGTCTCATTACTGTTTTTTCGCTTTAATCTTACTCAATTAATCTCTTCTCGGCTTTCTTTCGGTGCTTTCTTTATGTCCACAATCCATAGATCAATTTGTCGATTAGCTTTACTTAAACAGTTTTCAAAGCATTAATGGAAACGTTTAGGGGCCAAAAATGAAGTCAATTGTTAATGCGGTTAAAAGAGGTGAATAAATGAAATGGACAATGGAGAAAAAAAATGATAGAGTGCAAAACACACAAACAGGAAAAGTAAAAAAGCTTTTATAAATGGAAAATTAATGATTTTTGTATTTGTTGATTTTTTAGTCTGGTAAACCTAAAAAGTGTGCCAAAAATGGTTCAGCAATTTATCTTGGCTATAATTACGATTCCTAAATCCAATTTTCACAATCTCTGTTTATCATTAGGCTTGGGCAAATCTCAATCTGCTTATTCAGCATCATCATCGATTTCCCAACTATTTATTTTTTATTTGTAACTTTTCCTTTTCGCCTGTAACCACAAACAATTATTATTATTATGTTTGAACTTATTACCAACTTGCATTATTTTTTATAAAGCTTTAGGGGCGGATGAAAGTCAATATCTTTGTTTATTCAACTGCCATATTGAGAGTTTGGCAAGTTACAAACCATTATGCTCGAAATATATGCTCAAAAATGATTACATTTATTATAAAAAAATTTATTAAAGGTACGTTTCAACGAACTGGTAAAAGTGATCAATTTTCTTGCTAAAACAAAACTGTTGTCACAATCTTTTTCAAAACTAAAAGTTTATTTTTTTACTCAATATTTTAAAAATATCTACGGTACCCTCAGTAAAATGCATATTATTTATCAGTACATCATGACTATTTTTTAAAATATGCCATTTATCAAGTTATGTTCACAATTGTATGCGTATCTTTTTTGTTCGAAAATAACAATAAAAGTTATACAGGATTTTTGCAAAACTTTTTTTGTAAGTAAAACCATTAACAAATTTATTTGTATCTACACGATCCGCCTCATTTTGATCATTACTTTTGATGACCATTTGTCAGTTTTTATTGAATTTTCAATGATTTTCAGCCACGCAACAACTATCAAGTTATATACAAAATATTTTTTAACTGAATTAAAAAAAAATGGCAAAGTTTTTAAATAAATGTACAAAAACGATTTTTAAATTTCAATGTCACACTAAATTATTTAGTTTTATTATTTTGCAATAAGTTTTTATTTATATTTGTTAAAGAACTCAGATAGCAAATTTTTTTTAAATAACTAAACTGCCGCTTCATTAAAGTTTATATCTTAATTTCTTTTTTTAAAAAAAATTTAAACAACAATAAAAAATGTTTGAAATAAACTGAGTGTAAACGTTTATAATGAAAACATGTCAAAACAAGGCGTCATTAATTTGAACCTTTAAAAGGAGTTTAAGTGTCACATGTAGTACACTCAGCTGTGACGACTAAAAACATTTTAAACGTTGATCTAAAACGGCTTTTTACAGACATTTAAACATTACAATTTCATTGCAAGATTTAAGCCTTCAGGCTGAAATAAAATATTTTTTGCAACAAAAAAACATTTACTAACAAATCGCAGATAAAACCACTTACCTTTCACAATGTCTAAAAAATATTTGTTGCAAAAACTTAATTACTTTTGTCGTGATCGTAAACTGCTGTTTGTTTGTAGAATAATAAATAGTCAAAAGAACTTACAAAAAAAATCTAATGAGCAAAAAGTTGTAATGTTTAATTATTCCAAATGTAATATTGTTTTTTTCAAAAAGCACTACAACACATGATTAAATGTTGTTAAGATTAAAACGCAAACACTTAAAAAAGTATATGCAAACAGTTTTTAAAAATTTGTTTGTTAAAGTGTAAAAGTGTAAAGATCAGTCAACAATTATGTTTCCAAGCGTAACTGTCAAAACTCAAATGCACACAATGTAATTTTAAAAAATGAAAGTTACACGTTTAACAATATTGTGTAAACATAAAAAATAGATTTATTTATCAGAAAACAAGTTATTTTTTATTTTTAATGGTTTTTTATTTACTCATCTAATTTGTCTAATTCAGTGCTACAAAAAATGAGTCAATATTTGCGGTCGAATTATATGAAAGAACATCTTTTTATACATAAGCAGTGCAAATAACAGCGGTAACTATTTTTTTATATGAAATATTTTCTGGAAAATATCTTATGTTTAGATAAAATTTAAGTTTAGCAATTTTGAGCGAAATAATCTTTAACTCTCTAAAAACATTAAATAAAAAACACCTCAAAGCAATTTTGGATAACTAAAGTGAGTTCTACCAAATGAGAAAGTTGCCTACTATGGTTGCAAAAAACGATTCCAATCGATTTTGTGTTTTGTTTTTCTCTTGATTACTTCAAATTACATTTAATTGGTACCTTTTGATTAGATTTTTGTTGAGGAACTAAAAGGGTCAAGACAGACAAAACCAAATAACGTATAGTATTTTGAAACCGACCTTAAAAACAAACTGTTATTAACTTAGCTAGTAGATTTTCACTAGCTCAAAACTAAACCATTGATCTTTGTTTAAAAAATTTTGTTTTGATTTAGTCGTATATAAATAACAAGTCAAACTGAACTATATAAAACACTTTATATGATTGCAAAGGATTATGATTAACGATAAAGTTCAAAAGAGATTAATATTAAACATGAGTTTGAAAGTATTTATTTTTTATTTATTAGGCATTAGCATTAAACGCTTACTAAAACAAAAATATTAAGTGTAAAATAGTATTTTGCTCTATAAATAAAACATTTAAAACAGATTATGGGTTTTGATAACCAGTGCGTTTGTACCATTTCCAATAAATTTAATCAACAATTTAGATAAATAGTTTTTATTCTGACATTTTTTACAATCTTATGTGTTATATAAACTCTCCCAGCAACAGCATATTTTTGATGGAATTTGCTAAAGTGATTTTTTGAAACAGGTTGTAAAAAAGTTTTGTCGTCAGTATAGATTATTTTTTATTTATTAGTTTACCCTACAACTCAATCACGCAAAAAACAATGAATTTGTTACACAAACAAGTGAAAATTTAAAATTTAAAATTTTTAAAAGTTATAAGTATAAATAAAAAATTAATGAATTTATAAAACATATGTCCTAGTTCTACTTTTGTTAAATTTTTTTGATTTTGCATACAAGTTTTTCAGAGTAAATTAACCAAAATGTCATTCTGAAAAGAAAAAATTACCTTTACTTTGTTGTTTTGTACATTTTTGTAAATTTTAATTTAGATTTCCTTGTACAAGCACAAATAAAGAAAGTAAAATTAAGAAAATGCATTGACATTTGCAATTTAAATTTGGTCAAATCAGCAGGCGACTTTAACAAAAACAATAAATTTATTCAAAGTTAATTTGATTTTACCACCAAAAAAGAGAAAATTTTATGAATTTAAAAATAACAAATGTAGATTTTCTGCTAATTTTTGGCAAAACTGCAATGCAAAAATTTTTACAGCAGGTAAAAAATTGTTGTCATTCTTGAAACACAGTATAACAGTTGTTTGACAACTTAAACTCCGGTAAAAATTTTCTTTTGCATTTAAAGTAAGTTTATTCCTTGCAGTGAAACCAACTTTTGTGATTACAGTTTCATATTTTTCTTTGAGATAACAAAATAATCAATACCAGGGTTATTGGATTTGTTTGCATCTGCCAATAACAGCAATTTTTAAAGTGCTGGTTAACATTTAAATAAAATTTGCAAAAAAGCTTTTAAATGATTTAAAATTTGTTTGTACTGTTTCATTTTTAAAAATTTAAATGTTTTTACTGACGCAACAATTTGTTTTTGTTTCATGAGTGAAAAAAACTAAAAAATTTTTAATATTTTACAATTTTTGCTTAAATAAAGTTACTAACAAAACACTTACTTTTATAAAACTTTAAAAACAAACATTTTTGTGTAGTTTGCTTTACTTTTTATTCCACCAAAACAACAACAATTTGTAAAACAAACAGTTTTGCTGTTGTGTTATTTCTGGTTTTGCAGGAAATAAATGGTAGGAGATAACATTTTAAGATGCCAATCAAATATATTGGTCGTGGGTAGAGAGTTGTTAGAGATGGTGGAGAATATAATACGGCCGACTAATGATAGAAAGCAGATAAAGAGCGGCCGAGTCAATGATAGCAATTGTCGGTGCGTTGGCTTGAGGCGTCACTTGCCGTGGTAGTGTGTGTAGTCTGCACGGTAGGCTGGCAGAATGCGGACTGCCACATGAATGGAGCCATGTGAATTCCGCCATGTCGCTGATGAGCCTTTCACTTTGTCGCCACTTTCCCTCTTCCCTTCACTATCTCTCACTCTCACTCGCACCCTCTTTCAACTCAAAGAAGACCGTCTCTATCGCTTTTATCGTCCCGCCCTCGCTGATGAGTGTGAGTGAAAGAGAAAAGAGGAAGGAAGATCGCCGAACATATATTCAAATGATCGGAAAACTGTTTCAGTAATAGTTTTCAGATTAATAGAGATTAAAAACTTTTTAGGGCAGTTAGAGAGAAAAAGAAGTCACCCTACTGAGTGCAAGTAATCATCATCACGCATAGATAGCTCTGCTTATTTGCATTTTTAAGATAAATGCAAGTGCCTGATTAAATTAACCACAAAAGGCAGTATAGAGTGGAAAAGAGTGAAATGCATACTGACTCTTGAAGATAATTAAATTAGCAGTACATTTTGAGTGTGTGTGTGTCCTCTTACTCTCTTTCCCTCCAATGTAAGATGTAACATGTTGCATCTGTTTTTGTCTAATAATCGCTTTTATATATTTATTCCTCACTTTTTCGTGGTCTCAAAAGTAAACAGAACAAGCTATCAGTCTTTCCGGTTGCATGATCACTAATAAAAGAAGCATGTGTTTGTTACTTTTTTACACTGGAAAAAACTGCAGACATAATCAGATGCCATTCAGCACAGTAGTCAAAGTGGAAACTGGTGCACAAACAACAACTAGCCAGTGATCAAAGATGCATTAACTTTTGTGAGGAATAAAAAGAAGAAAAGAATAAAGTCAACATGAGAATGGTTAAGAGCAGTACATCGATTTTGTGTGTGTGTGCTGGCAGGGAAAGTAGAAAAAACTTAATGTAAGCGCAGAGAAGATTCGAGAGATTATGATTAACGAAGACAAGTCATTTCGAAATTTTAATGCTGAGAAAATCTGTAAACTTATATTTGCTAAAAGATTTTTCTAATGAATAAATATAAATACATTATACTTTCTAAATAAATTTGCGGTTGTGTTATACTGAGCAGTATTGGAAAAATTTGCATTTTAGAGTAATTAATACTAACTAGATCTTTGCAAACATTAGCTGAATTTATTATAGTCGGGTAAGTCAATCCCAATTCTTGCAAAATTTTTGGTTTTTTTGCTTAATGAATTCAGTTGTTTTTATTTTTGCAAAGCCAATCATTAGCCGTTTCATTATCACAAACAAAACGAGCAAAGTCTCCGTTGTAAGTTTCCGCAAAAGCATTTCCGTTTAGTTAGTTAGTTTTATTAGCCAACTATGTTAGTAACACTTTTTAATTTAAAAGCAACAGCACCAAAACCACAATTGCAAAGCTCTTGCCAAATGTTAAATTAAATTACAAGCAAAAATTAGTTAAAAGAGAAAAAAGTGTCACAAATGAGCAGATCTATCTATTACCCTGTTGACCATGTAAAACTTTATAGCTTTGAAAACATCACTTAAGCACAATATCTTCTGAATATGAGGCAAGTTTGATGTGTCAGTAAATCGATCCACTGTGACTCACAGTGACCGCAGTGACACACACACAAATGCGCACTCGGAAGTGCATCCATTTAGATGTCGTTCACTTCTGCTGGTAATTTTATCGTTTTATTGTACCAAATGTTTAGCTGCACTTGCACTCTATTGATTTTAGTTAGAAGCCCTTTGATGTTTGCAATGAAAAGTTGTACTGAAACACAAATAAAAGTTGACTGTTGTCAAATCGGTCAGCTGTTGTGGTTGATGATTTCTACTAACAAGTTCAATAGCAAAAAGAACAATGGGAAGTGCTGAATAGAAATGTTTTGGCAGTATAGTATGTTTTTCATTTATTTAAAAAGTCATTAAGTGCAGTTTTTAAACTTTAAAGTGATAAAAGATATTGAACTTGAAACCATACTTGATAACGATTTGAGCAGTTTTAAAATTGTTTTTAAGTGTTTGGTTTAGAAATAAAAAAGTGTAAAAAAATTAAGTTTATGTTATTGATTAATAAAATTACAAAAATTGACAGTTTTAATTAATGCACTTTAAAATTACAAAATTGTTTTTAAAAATTTGTCAAATCAACAGGTAGTTCTTTAGTCATTAACTCGTTATAAATTATTAATTTTTTTAATTTGACATTGTTACTAAGAAAATCTCTAGCTTAAAACTATAGTTTTCCAGCTCTAACTAAAAATAAGTAAAAAATCTAGATTTTTGGTTTTTGCTAGACTCTAAAGTTATATTTTAAAATGACTTTGTTTTTTAAAACGAATAGTTTTACACTTGATTTTATATATTTTTAACTTTCAAAAAAACAATTTTTAGAACAAAAAATAAAAATAGGTTTAAAATTAAATTATTAATCTTTGGTATTTTGAATAAATATTTATTGATAAAAATAGCAGCATTTCTCATTTAAAATTTAAATTTTAAAATGTCAATGGGTAATGCAAAATTCATTTCATTTTTCAATAAAAACAAAATTAAAATAGAAATCTGATAAAGTTATGTTATGAATAATTTAAAATGTAAAAACAAAAATGCAACCCGTTTTAATATTGATTTTTCAAAATTTTTAACTGACAGCAAAATTAATTGAAATAGTGATTTTTTAGTTTGATTTTTTGTCAAAAAATTACGTATCCGGTTTAATTATTTTATCTTGAAACTTTTAATTAAATTTTTACCTCTGTCAATCAATGATGTTTTTTTGTAAACTGTTGACAACTTTTTATAAAATTTTTTATTTAATAAATAAAAAATAAAGCTTTTTGGTAAACTTTATCAGTTTTGGCTACTAAACCAAGTGTGTTTTTAAATTGTAAATTATAACTCAAAAATTATTTTATACTGTTATACTAAGCTGCGTTTAGATTACAGCAATGTTATGTCTGCTTACAAATGCACAAATGAAAATAAGATATCCTCATAACTTCTAAATGGCTCTTTTAGATGAACAAACATAATCTTCACATTACAAAAGCAAATATGAAAAACCTTGAAAACTTTGAAGTTGAAGCCATTTATTTATTTTGTATGTTGTAAGCCATAAATAAAAATTTTAAAGTGGCTTACAATTTTAAACTCAAAATATTGTAATAATTTTTGTCAAAAACACGATTTTTGCTTTAGCTAAATAATATAAATAAATGACAAAGTTTCTTACTTTTTTCATTTTAAATTAGATTTCTTTTAACACTAGTTTTGTCAAAAAGGAAAATATAATAAAAAGAATTTTCTTACGTTTTTTTGTATGAACAGCACTTTGTCAGATTCTGCTTAATATCAGTTAAGTCTTTTAGGTGCAATTTATTTTTAAAAACTTTTTCTTAACCTTATGATCTTTTTTGTTTTCAGAATAAAAAATCTCATTTATCTTAATAGATTTTCAACCGTAAACACGATGAAAATCAGCGCAAAAACAAGTTTTTGAACACAAATGGCAAAAATACGCCATCTTTTGTTATAAAAACAAAATCATTTTACTTTTAAACTTGAAACACTAAATGCAAAAGAATGCTACAAATTGCATAGCATAAATGCTGCAGCTATAAATTATACAAATATGAGTAGCAACAAGATTTCATTGTGCAACGACAAAAGTCTAAAACTACAAAATGGTTAAATGGATAAAGTTTGAAAATATCAGCTGGAGCCTCAATTCTGACAAATTTTGTCAGCTGCCTAATTTACAAAGTGAAGCAAACCCTTGCTACGTTGCTCGTGTTCACCTGGGTGAAAACAAAACTGCTCTAGGATACGTCACTCAGATTCACGGTTTGCTTATTTTTGTATAAACCAATTTGCGAAACTTTTTACTTTAATTTGTTTTTCAGGGTCTACTAAATTCTACTTCAACTACTACAAAGATGACAACAGTCGTTTCGGGCAGTTTACCAAAGAAGTTCTCACACGCGACCCTACCACCGAACGGCTGACATGGTCTCCTATTGTCGACTGCACACTCCCACTGTCCGCCATTCCGGCGGGCTGTGAGAATGGCCGACGAACATACATTTGCATCCGCCGGAAGGCAGCCGACAGCGGTGTTCTATTCTGTCAAAAGACAGCTCGGTCGTTGCAGAAGAGCAAAAGCTGTTCACTTGAGGTTCTCTGCTTAGCGGGACACCGCTTTCAGGTAAACATTGCCGAGCTGAAGCGGCAGCAACGGCGATCCTTTGCCGAGACGCACCACTGCTGCATCATCCTCTTCCTCTTTCTAGCTTTACTCTTTCTGCACGTGTACGTCTACCTTCTACTGCTCGCCTTTGATCTGTGAAAAAGAGTAGAGTTGTGTGTGCGTGTGTGTGCAAAGTGGGCAAAGATTTTTTTAATCTGTTGTCTCATTGAATCATTTGTGTCTGTCGTGCGTGTGCTCAAGACACACAGGAGAAACAAAAGAAAAAAGCAACATTTTGTTTGTGAGCAACCTTACTTGTTTCGCTTCTTTCTGGTGGTGCTCCAGTGCGAGGGAATCTGACTGCTGCTCATCGGCGTCACCTTGTACACCTTCTGAATGTGGTCAGTGGGCGTGGTTCGGCCGCTGTTCTGGCTCGTCGATCGCTGCTGCTTTGGGGGCTTGTTGGTTCCCGTCTTTGCCTTCATGGTGCTGCTCGAGCCGCTTCGTTTCACCGTGTTTGGGTGATGCGAGCGGCGATGTCGCTTGGAGGCAGTTCCCGCTCCCGAAGTGTTGTTGTTGTTGTTGTGGTGGTGGTGTCGACTGCTGTGAGCAGGGTGGGCCGATGAGCCGTGGTTGTTCTTGGAGGACTTTTTGTGCTGGTGAGACTCCTTCTTCTTGTTCCGCTTGCTGTTGCTGCTGTTGGTGCCATTGTTGCCGCCATTGGCGCCACCTCCGTTACCAGAGTGGCCCTTGGTGTGCTTCTTTCGACGGCAGACGCAGAAGACGATGACGATGATGAGCAGGAGAAGGAGGAGACCGATGATGACCACGACGATGATTATGGTCTTTGATATGTGGCCTCCGCCAAGGCCGCCGTTGTCATCGTCGTCATTTCGGCCGTCATCATCTCCGCCACTGTCACTACACTGGATGAAGTTTTCGTATTTGACTGTGGTTAGAGGCGTATCACTGCCACCAGCGGTTGCTTTGAAAATGTACACTGTATCAGCCGTAAGAAGGTAGTAATTGCCAGCAAAGCGAAACGCCTTCTTGATTGGCCAACTTACACTGGTTGCACAGTTTCCTATCTTCACATTATCGCCAGCCTGGCAAACTGATTTGGTGCCTCCACCTGCGCTCACAGAAGTACCAGAAAAGCTGCATGTAGTCACGCTTTTACCATTAAAGGCTACAACTTCGCTGCCATTATCATTAGAGGCCCAAACTGCAGACTTAATAGACGAGTCCACAGAGACTTTAGATTTGCTGCCTTCTCCGGTCAGTGGAATCGACCAGCTCCCTCCACTGCCCGAGTAGAGGGCCTTATCAGTGCCGCTGACTTGAATGAGGTTGTCGCTCGACTTGACGCCGCCCTTCTTCAGTTCGCTGTGTAGACTTGCGTATTTGTTGCTGAGAGGAAAAGGGCCGGCCAGCGTCAGCGAAGCAGAGTCGGCCAGCTGAGCCAATTTGAAGGTGTGCAGGTCAGTGGTGATCACCGCCATGTTGGCCTCCCAGGGGCCGATGCTCAGAATCAGATCAACATTTTTTCGCAATTTGGTGCATTTCTGAAAATAAGATTATTTGATTTTTGTTATTCTGCAGCTCACCACATTTAAAAAAGAGCACTTACATTTGAAATACTAGCAGTGATGACGGCTAAAACCAGAGCCAGCTGAAAGAGGTTCGAAAGAGACATACTGTAAAATGAATACTATCTTTTGGTAACTTGTTTCTAAACTGTAAGCTCATTTTAAAGAATCTGGTGGCTTTATTATTAGGAAATGGACAAACAATTCGATTATTTAATTGAATTCGAAACAAGTTAATGGTATTGTTGAAATTAGTTTCCCAATCGGAGACTCACTACACTACTACACCTGCTTCTTCTTTGCCTCCTCCTCCTCTCGCAATGCCACCAGAAAAAGGTCGAATGTCTTTGCCCAGGCAGTGAGCACTGCCGCATCGTCGCCGCTGCCCAGAGCCTCACCGAGGAAGGCCACGAAGGCGCCCTTCAGTCCGAGAAAGTGCTCCTCGGTGAGGTGTCGCCGCAGATGGCTGACCGCCACCTTGTGAACCATCTCCTGGAGGACGTCCGCCTCCTCCAGACTGCCGACGATCATTGACAGTGTGTACATGACATTGCGAGCATGGGCCTTCAGTCGACGGTCTTTGGGTAGTTGCTCAAGGGGGACGCCTCGAAAGGAAAATAGCTCCTGGTATTCAGGTTTGGCGGTGAACAGTCTAAAAAAGAAGTTTTTTAAACATGATTTCTTAAAAGGTGGTCATCACAAACAGTCCTTACTTGATAAAAAGGTTAACACCAGCCTGGTTGAGGTCTTTGCTGAGCGTCGCCCAGGTGCTGGCCACCAGTTTTCTCTCCTCCGCAGTGAGATTCATGACGACGAATGGTGCTACTGAATTTTGAATAAATGCTGTTCAGCTGGCTGGGAGTACAAATGAACAATGACAGTGAGGAGATGGAGAACACAAATATTAATAAGTAGGCACTGGTGACCAAAGTGGCTGTATGTGAACAGAAGCTTCTGTCGGTGGTTTCTTCCTGTGTCAGTGCTCAGTCAGTGCAGCAGTGCTGGATGCTGCGTGCAGGCGTGAAGTGTGGCCAATTCATTGAGCTCAAGCATCTTCTCAGTTTTCAGGTGACCAGGCTTGAAGTGAGGTGGTGCTTGTGGTGCGTGCAACGAGAAAGTACTACTACTAGAACAACAGTAGGCCGAGGAATGTGCTAGTGGTAAACACTTTCAATGGCCAATCAATCGATACACACACTCACAACTGAGAGAGAAAGCCTGACACTCAAGCCTGAGTAAGCCGCTGAGCTACAAGTACTTGTACAAACACTTTCACAGCGACCGATCCGTCTCAGCTCAGTGATCCAAGTGAGGGAAAGAGAGAAAGAGAAAAAGAAACTTGACTCTTGAAATAGAGAAGTAGAGAAATTGCCTGTAGGATGGTTGCAAACTTGAGTCCAAGTGGCGATATTACATAAACAATGAATATTTTTATTGATGAAAGGAAAAAAGTGAAGGGTAGTGCAAAGGTAATTAGTCAAATTGGATGTTTTGAAGGCGTCGACAGCGTTGTCCACTCAGCCACTGCTCAGTCTTTGCCTGTTGATCACTGCAAAGTCGGATGTTCGTCTAGCCGGCAGCCACCGAATTGACCTTGGAAAGAAATCATCATTACGACTACTAAAATATACCTTTCACTAGCAGTTCCATTCAGATGTCACACTGGTACTGATGGTGAGTGACAGCAGGCAATTAGTCAGCTTGCTTGAATGCTACAAAAAACAGTGTTTACAAGTAGAAAACATCATCATCAGCATTGCTAGTGTTTACAAGTGTTTGAGGCAAATTATGTTCTAGCAATAGGTGCTCCTCAACTACTGTCCTTTCACTTGAGCACCGATTACATTGGCAATGTCGTTAAAAACAAAAACATTTTTTTGAACATTACATTTTAAAAACAAAAATTGTCTAGCACAATTTTTCTTAGTGCTACTACTTTTTATTTATTGATATAATGTCTGTTACACCGATGCAATAAAAAGACGGCATCGCTATACACGAGTTTTCTTTCCTAAAAAAGCCAACTGTTTATCACTAGTGGAGAAACCATCGTCTGCTGATTAGATATGATTCTTCCCTAAACAATGTCAGGCGCCATGTTGTCAGACATGGTAGAGTGCAATCACTCCATATTAAATCCCAACTGTGCCAGATCTCACAGTTTTACTGAAAAAAATAACGTGAGCAGTTTTGTTGTTGATTGGAAATCAAACCTAAAACAAGAATGATACGCTTGACAAATTGGGTAAATCATCAGCACTTTTACTTTTTCAAACTTTAATACTGATTTTTACCACTCAAAACAGGTTAGACTGGCACTCGTTGCAACACCAGTAATCATTGCAATAGTTAATGTTCGCCTGAGCAGTGCTGGCTTCCTCTCTGAGATGATCTGTCCACTGGAGCACACTGCTAAATATGAAAAATGCGCTCATGTGCTTAATCCACTGTATGTCATTCAGCCGATTCTGCAAAAAGATAAACTGAAAAGTGATTGCTGCTCCCTGCTGGCATTTCGTGACTGCACTCGGATCATCTCCTCGCTCATTTGCGGCCCTGACTCCTTCAACTCTTTAGGCGGCGCACTCGAGGCACTGAAGCTGTTTTCCGTTCAGTGCAGTGGCATCGATTTGCTGACTGACTGCCTCAATCCGTGGATTCTTTTCTTCTTGTTTTGTGTGCTCATACTGATACTCAGGTCGTGCATTAGATGTTGTTGCTGTTTTTCAAAAAAGAAGAAAAAGGTGCAAGTGGTAATGGCTAGTCAAAGTTCTACTCAACCGTTGTTGTCAGGTTTAAATGGAGTGTAAAATAAAAAAGGTATTTGGATTTTCACTTGATTTTAATTAATAATAGATGTGTGTGCACAGGCTTCAATTTCTCTCAAAAGGTGTGAGACTGCTAATGTCGTGAGTGGGAGTGAAAGTGGATGGTGGTGTAGGTGGGTAGGCTGTCCGAGAGGCTGATGCTTACATTGAGTATTTTGAAATAGGTAAAGTAAACGGAAACAGTTCACCCGATCGATCAAATCAGAAAAGAGCAAAGAGAGAGAGAGAGTTTTTAAGGAATGGCAGTTTGAATCGATTGAGATAGATAGGGATAGAGAGACAGAACGAGGACACATCGGTGGTGGGAGTAGAGTAGATACCATTTAGAATTAGGGGGTTCATTGGTGAAATTGTTTAAGTGGGTGAGTGGGTCTTTGTCTATGTCACCAAACAACGTGACTGCTAATCAAAACACAAGACTACTCATTTCTACTTCAGGCAGCGAGGCTGAAGTCAGAATGAATCTGATGCGTGATTAGGGAAAATAAAGTTGAGAATAGTGTGCTTAGTTGTTTGGTTGTGCTTAGGGGGAAATTAAACAAAGTTTTTGTTGGAGTAAGTACAATTCGGTGGTGGGTGCTAACTTTCTTTCAGGGTAGGCTGTCCCGACTAGTGGGGTCGTAAGAAAGATACCTTCTTACATGGACTTCTCAATCTTGATGAGCTCCAGAATGCCGTCCTGCATCTCCTTGACAGCCTGGAACTCAGTCAGACCCATGCGGCGCTTGTTGGAGATGTCGTAGACGCCACCAACTGACTCGGTGTGCTCACCGGCGGTTCCACGGACCTGCAGGTTGTACTTGCCGGCCACCTCCTCCAACTTCTTCAGATCAGCGGCCAGCTTGGGCAGCTTGATGTGCACCGAGGCGCGGATGGTAGTGCCCAGGTTGGTCGGGCAGAAGGTGAGGAAGCCCAGACGATCATCATGAGAGAAGGGCAGCTTCTTCTCAATGTGGTTGACACCACCAATCAGGCGACCGAAAATCTGCTTCAGGTCACCTCCCTTCTGCATGGAGATGATGCGAAGGTGATCTGCAATTATTAAAGAGGTAAGATTGGTGATATAAAGTGTATTTTTTTAGCAAAACCTACCCTCCTCGTTGACCCACATGAGGAAGGTCTTGGCGTCGTTGTGGAAGATGCCACGACCAGTTGGCCAGTATCGGCAGGCGTTGGCAGCCTGCAGGAAACGATCACCTTCCTTGAAGAGGAAGTGATCATCGATGAGCTGCTGCTGGGTGGCCTTGTCCATGCCAGTCAGCGGATAGTAGGTGCCCTTGTGGTCACCCTCGAAGGAGTTCAGCTGAGCCTTCACCTTCTCCTCCATCTCCTTGTATTGCTGTGGTGTCATGAAAACGTAAAACAAGTTAGTCATTTGTGATTTAAAATTCACAGTGGTCTACAATGACTTACAGCCTCAGTAAGACAGGGGTTGAATGGGTAGCCCTGGAGCGAGCGACCGCATCGAACTCGAGTGGAGATGACGAACTGGTTGTCCGGGTCGACGTTGACCAGCTGGTTGACATCGCCAAAGTCGCAAGCAGGGTGCTTGTCAGTGGGCTTGAAGCCTGCGTGGTAGTCTTCGATGACGGGGTTGAAAAGGTCGGCGAAGGTGGTGTACGACTCGGCGTCAGGGGCGTACACACCGCAGCCGGAATCGAGGTTCTCCACACCTGCAGAAATTGGTCAAAGATTGTCATCAGTAATTAAAATTATTTTTTTAGTACAGAACAGTTCCAGTAAAAGTTCATAAACTCAAATTGCTCTCTAGTTCTCACTATCCCTTCTTTTTCTTTCTCCTTATGCCAACAATTCATCCTTCGCCCTGACTTTGAAATATGTGCCTGTGCACACTATCGGCAAGGTTTATTTTTATCAGTCTCTAGCTTTGGCTGACAGTAGGCATTACTTAATGTGTTTATACTCAGCAAAAGCTGCCGAGGAACGGTTGCCAAAAAGAAGAAGAAGAGTGTTGTGTTATAATGGTAATTGTCGGGGGCGCCGTTCGATGGTAGGAATTCACGGCAGCACTTTTACTGGCAATTTCGTCGACAGGATGAGTGCAGCAAAAAAGTGGGCAGATTATACTCAACTAAGATGCGCTAGTGCCTCACCTGATCCACCCTGTAGTGTTTACTTTAAGTTAAAACTAACAGATTTTCAATGTAGTTTAGAGCGGTGATTTGTTTAGACAATTAAACAGCTTTCTGCGTTTGTGTTTTTGTTTTTGTCGGCAAAAAAAGTAGTCGCTCACCGATTGGTAGCAACATGTACAAAAGCTATTGATTGAGCTAGTCAGCAAAGTATTTTATTTATTAGCTTTCAAATATCAAAATTTTTACTTTATGTGTTGATAAAAATAGAAAACACACTCGTCATTAACGTCACCTGCAGGTCGATATATGAAGAGTTAATGAGAAAGCTGTCACAAACTGAAAAGTTTGTGCCTGCAACTGGAGTTACTTCTAAGTTTACCCTCCCTTTTTTTGGACTATTACCACTTGTAGTCGTTAACTTTCTATTGATCTTTTCCACTTCCTTTGACTGTCAGGCAAGTTAAGTTTGTCAAAAAGAAAAAATGTCACCGCTGCACCGCTGACAACGTTGTCAACCACTTTGACATTGACAAGTGTTTTTTGCATTTTGTAATACAAAAAACTACAAACTACAATTAACAATAACTAAATTAAAAGTAAAAAACTTTGAAAAAAAATTAAAACTAAAAAATTTAAAAATTTGAATCAAAACTAAGCGTGAATCAAAATAATCAAAAGAAAATTAGATAATTGCTGTCAATTTGTATCAATCTACGAAAAAGTTGGTATAGATTAAGAGCGTGTACTCAACCAATAAAGCGCTCTCAATGAAATATAATGCACTGCCACTGCCCTTGACCTTGAAAGCGGCGCCAGCACTGCACTGCACTTACCCGACTGGATGACATCGAGGAGGGTAGCGCCCATGGCGGTCTTCTTGCCCTTGAGCTTCTCGAAGACATCCTTGGTGAGGTACTTCTTCAGCAGGGACTTGCAGTCGGTGGCCGCCTGGAGCTTGGCGAAGCCAGCCTCCAGCTTATCAGCAGTTGCCTGGTCAACCATTTTGCTTGATTTTGGATGAAGGGTAACGGGAGCGTTGAATGAAAAGGAGAAGGAGAAGAGAATGAAAGTGTTTCACGAGCGAGGGCGACTGGTGAAGACAAGTGAGGAGACAGTCGACAGGAGCGGGCCGCTTTTATACAGCAGACAGACCGGGAGAAGTGGTACTAGTGCTGCTGCTGCTGCAGTGCTTGCTTGCTTGCTTGTGCCAATGGAGCTACCCGCTGTGCTAAAGCAGAGACAGAATCTGAGAGAGAGAGGAGTCAGTGCGAAGAGAATCATTCTTGAGCATGCTCGCTGGGAAAGTCTCCTTTTTGGCATTGCTTGCATGTTCTGGTGCACTCTCTGCACAAACAGGCAGAGAAGGGAAGGTCGCCCGAAGGAGAGTAGGCTACTTTACTTGGCTTGGCGCGCCAGAATTCAAACGACGACAGCGGCGAGTCGGCTGCTCTTGGTGTCGGTGTCGGTGTCGGTCGGTGTGCCCGCATTGCCTCCTGCAAACCCGGTGAACAATGTCTGTACAACAGTATTGGCAGTCATCTACTTACTCACACACATCTCACTCATCTTCTCGGTGTGTGCATTTGTTCTATTCTCAGACACCGGTCTACTGGCTGCTGAAAATGCATTTGGTCTACTGGCTGCTGCGATGGCAACAGACGAATGAATGAGTGTGTGTGGAAGAAGAAAAGTACTTGGTCATGATCTGCTGATTACTGAGAATTTAGTGATTCTCTAATTTAGACAGGTTACAAAAGTACAAAGTTGCCTAATGATTGGTTTTGTTGAAAAGGTTTTAAAATCATTTTAGGGAAATTTAGTTTGGTACTGTACAGTTCTTTGATACTCAGATCTCAGCCCAATGTTTTTGCAGCACAGTAGGCAAAAAAGTGCTTGTTTATTCCAACTGCTGTTTTTCAACTACAAAAATAGCAACCCTTACTTGGGGACGTTGATTCCCTCCCATCTGCCTCTGGTTTCCTCTGTAAAGTTCACCCCGTTTTGTCCCCTGTGTGCATCATCACCATCACCACCATCACCACCGCCATCATCATTTCAGCACAATCTCCTGTGCACAATTACCCACACAGCCATACAGCAGTCACATCTTTGCCAACTGTCATTTGAGAGAATACTATGAATAGAGATAGCGAGAAGTCAGTCTAACTGTTGTCAAGAGGAGGAGAAAAGAAGCGAAAAGGAAAGGGAGATCAGTTTTTATTACAAAACAGCGACTGAACTTGCTGTTAGGCAGGCAGAGGCTTTCGTCTACCAGATCCAATTTGTGATACTGTCACGACAAGAAAGAGAAAGAGACAACTGCTATAACCTCGAGGAAGAAAGGAGAAAAGGAGAGAGCGAGAGAGGGCAAGCACTCGAATCTGTGAGCCGTAGACGTAACACACAATTGGCAAATTATCATCAACAGTTTGGTTGCCGGTGCAGATAACTTAGTAGACCAGCAGCTCAACTTGTGCTTTCCTTTTCTGAACGGCCTTTCCTTGTCCTCACACTGTGCCAGACACGGTGATCATCTCCTTCTGATGATGATGACTCTGCCTGCCAAACAAAGACCGGATCAGGGGAACTGCTGCTGCTGCTTCTACAAAATCTTATTTTTATTATTTCATTTCATCACATTTCGATTTCGTTACTACCCGGGGACACCTTTAGAAGTAGAGTTGTCAAGAATTGAGTAATTAAAGTGTACGAAAAAGTTTGCAACCTTGCTCCTGTAGCTATTGGCAGCGGCAGAGTGCTTCACAGTTAATTAAATCGACTGAATGCTGAATGACAGAAATAAAAGCATGAATGAATGAGAGCATATTGTTAATATGCAAGGGCGAGGCAAAAAGAACAAATGCTAACAACATGTTAGACAAATCGAAACAAAATTGTTGACTGGTTATATGACAGCAGAAATTCTGTTCAGATGAGTCATTTTACAGTAGAAAGTTTCAAGTCAAAATGGCTGACCTCAAGAAATCATCCAGTACGGAGAGTTTAAAGTCCTGCTCTGATCAGAGCAGCAGCAACAACAACAAAAACAACAGCAGCAGTAGAAGCAACAGCGACGATGAGCTCGAGAAGCCGCCCGAGACGAGAGTGCTCAAGCCGAAGGTCATTCTGTTGGCCTTCGAGGGGACGATGGCACCGCTGGACGTGGAGGACAAGGTGGTGATGCCCTACCTGAAGGCGAACCTGCTCAGCTACCTGCAGGAAAACTACGGCCAGGGCTCGGTCTTTGAGCTGGTGGACACGCTGAAGGCAATGTCCTTCCACGACCACTTTGTGCAGTCCATCGAAGAGGCGCCGCTCATCGTCGACTTTGCCGTCAATGGGACGAACATCGTCCAGGTGCTGCAGTCAGTGGTGGACTACACACTGTGGAAGCTGTACCGACCGGAGCGAGCTCCGCTACCCGTCCTCCTGCTCATTCAGGGCTGCTGGGAGAAGGGCTACAGCGAAGGAAAGCTGAAGACGATGTAAACAATGACCAGTTTGAGAGCTGTATAAGAATTTTAAGTCTGTTTTCTCTTTAGAATTTTCGCCGATGTCCTGCCCTCCATTCTCAAGTGGAAGTCTCTGGGCATTCGAGTGGTCGTCTTTGACGCCGTTCCGCAAAGCCAGTGCCGGCTGATGCTCTCTTCTACTACGGTGGGCAACGTTGCTGTGGTAGGTAGTTTCGCCTGTTTGAAGTGATTTGCTGAGTTTTTAACAGTTTATCATCCCCTCTTTTCTCTGCAGAACATGGAAACCTTTCTTGACCAGGAGAACGCCGGCCCTCGCAATGACCCCAAGTCCTACGATGCCATATCGAGCAAGCTGTCCGTCCCGAAGGCTGATCTGCTCTTTGTGTGCCACTACGGACAGGACGTGAAGACGGCGGCGGAGGCAGGCGTGAAGGTCGTCCTGCTGACTCGAGCTGGCAATCCACGCAATCGAACCTACTACACACTGCGCTACACCACCGCCGATACGATGCAGCAGATTACCTTTGTCTGATCACACAGCAAACAGACAGATTGTTGTTTTGCCACCAAAATGCTACTACTATTTTACTTCTGTCACTTATTTTTTTCACTTGAGAATGTCTTTCGACAACAAGCACCTTCCTAACAAACAACAGCAGCACAGTTTCCCGTTTTAGCGGCAGCAACAACATTGGCGGCAGCTTTTTCTCTTGTCTAAAAATAAATGCAATTTCTACTAGAATCTCTCCATTGAAACTGTTTTTTTTTCAGCGGCAAACTTTATCTTTCAACTTTGACTTTTGCCTAAAACAATCACGTACACGAGAGGGCAAAAGGGAAAAGAGAACAGAGAGGAAAACGTACGCGGAAGTCACAAACTCACAACTCAAGAACTGCTTTTATTTATACTTTTTCAGAGTTTAAAGATAATCACCACTTTTCTGGTGACGCTTTTTATGATGGTGAAGACAAGAAAGAAGCACAAAAATAAAGACTGCCTGATGACAATTCTAATAAGAATTAACAGCAAAGAAATTAGGGGTCTCAAGAAGACTTAGGGGTAGAGGAGTTGCCGAATTTGTAATTCCACGAAGTAATGAGCTTGACTACACAGTGACAGAGAAAGTGACATAGCTGCGAGTAATTGAAACTGAATGTGTTTTTTTATAATTAAAAGTGGAAATAAAAGTAGGAGCAGCAATTTTGAGAGAGATAGAGCAGTATTTTGCTGGCCTGGTAAGAAGTGGTGGTCGGCAGCAGCTGCACATTTGCATGTTTACATAGACTTCTCAATCTTGATGAGCTCCAGAATGCCGTCCTGCATCTCCTTGACAGCCTGGAACTCAGTCAGACCCATGCGGCGCTTGTTGGAGATGTCGTAGACACCACCCACCGACTCGGTGTGCTCACCGGCAGTGCCACGGACCTGCAGGTTGTACTTGCCGGCCACCTCCTCCAGCTTCTTGCGGTCGGCAGCCAGCTTGGGCAGCTTGATGTGCACCGAGGCACGGATGGTAGTGCCCAGGTTGGTCGGGCAGAAGGTGAGGAAGCCCAGGCGGTCGTCGTGCGAGAAGGGAATCTTCTGCTCAATGTGCTTGACGGCCTTGACGAGGCGACCGAAGATCTGCTTCAGATCGCCGCCCTTCTGCATGGAGATGATGCGAAGGTGATCTAGAAAGGAGGATTGAAAAGGAGTGATTTAATATCATAAACATTTTTGCTGATTGAAAAACCTACCCTCCTCGTTGACCCACATGAGGAAGGTCTTGGCGTCGTTGTGGTAGATGCCACGACCAGTTGGCCAGTATCGGCAGGCGTTGGCGGCCTGCAGGAAACGGTCACCCTCCTTGAAAAGGAAGTGGTCGTCAATGAGCTGCTGCTGGGTCTTCTTGTCCATGCCAGTCAGCGGGAAGTAGGAGCCCTTGAGCTCGCCCTCAAAGGTGGCCAGTTGGGCCTTCACCTTGTCTTGCATCTCCTTGTATTGCTGTATATTTCGAATGGATTGAATTAGAACACACCCTGGTCATCAACAAAACTAGGCAATGACTTACAGCTTCAGTGAGGCAGGGGTTGAATGGGTAGCCCTGCAGAGAGCGACCGCATCGAACTCGAGTGGAGATGACGTACTTGTTCTCCGGGTCAACGTTGACGAACTGGTTGATGTCGCCAAAGTCGCACGGCGGGTGCTTGTCAGTGGGCTTGAAGCCGCCGTGGTAGTCTTCGATGATCGGATCAAACAGCTCGCCGAAGGTCTTGTACGACTCGGCGTCCGGAGCGTACACACCGCAGCCGGAGTCGAGGTTCTCAACACCTGGTGAAAATAAAAATACCAAAAAAGAATGACATTAGTAACCGTTAAACAATTTCTGTTGTACGCAGACTCTGAAAGTGCATGAATCGGCTAAGTTGGCGCTTAAATCTCAAATTACCAGTTTGACCGGCGTTTGTCTATTAGTCACCGGCAAACAAACTGAGGTCTAAGATCACTGTGAATCCGATTATTAAACACCCCAATGCACTCACCTGACTGGATGACATCGAGCAGGGTGGCGCCCATGGCGGTCTTGCGAGACTTCAGCTTGTCAAAGACATCCTGCGTCAGGTACTTCTTCAGCAGCGAGTGGCACTCCTTGGAGTCCTGCAGGCGCTTGAAGCCGGCGTTCAGCTTGTCGAGGGTAGCCTGGTCGGTCATTTTCAGGTGGCTGAAGTGGGTGGTGGTGAATGGGTGGAAAGGAAGAAGAAGATGGTCAAATTATGACTAAAGTCTCAGAGAGTGTTGGAGATGAGGGAATGCAAGGCGAGCCGGCAAGTGGTCTCTATCAGTGTCAGCGAGTGAGTGAGTGAGTGAAGGAATGGTATGAGCGAAGACAGCGTGGACAGGGAAGGAAGGTAGTGAGCAGTCACGTAGAGTAAAAGTGCCGGCAATCGGAGACAGGCAAGCTGCCTTTTATTCGAAGCTTGTGCAGCAGCGCGGCTGGGGCAGATGACGGGCATCGCCGCTCAGGGTGGGCACTACGGTTCGTAAGCGGTTCATTTGGTTGCAGGTCCTGGGCGTGCAACTTTTTC
>JAALOO010000809.1_pt1 | contig 25661 bp, 12 predicted proteins | sample 7257641 | NCBI WGS metagenome assembly JAALOO01 (sample SAMN14085613, study PRJNA598686) | mite metagenome | biome: ENVO:01001000; feature: ENVO:01001002; material: ENVO:01001226; isolation source: single female mite from University of Michigan culture on fish food culture... ...
AGAGAGAGAGAGAGAGAGAGAGAGAGAGAGAGAGAGAGAGAGAGAGATAGAGAAAAGTAGCAAGAGTATGTTTCATTTAGGGAGCAGTAGAAGACCGGCTTGGCTAGCCGTGATTTGCATTCACAGGCATAGTTCACACTTTGGATGCGTTTGCAAAGCGCAGTCAGTCTCCGGCAATCAACAAGCCAACAAGCCAACCGCCAGTGAGATTCCATTCGGACATCGATCAAAGTGTTTTCAATTAAACTTTCGCCTACGAGTCTGCAGACTTCACTCAGTGGCATCCTCACAGGCGCGAGTTGTGGTGCAGCATGGCTAATAGTGTCCAGCAGTGGAAGGTAGTGCACAGATGGCAGTCGTACCTCTTTCCCTCTTTTTTCGTTAGCGCATCATTGCAACATTGTAGACTCAACATCAAGCAGAGGCGAGACGCTAGGCATCGGTGCGACTATAAATTTCAATGTTAGCCTCAGCCTAAGATATAATGACAAGATAATGGCGGCAAAACGAAGGAAGCATTGCTGATGACGGGTTCACTAGATGTTGATGATGACGGGTAAAACAGTTTTACTACAAGACTAAAGTAAAGTACACGCACAATTTCAACAGACTTTTGCAGAGAAAGGAATGACTTGAAGGATATGATCGGGTAAATCAGCCAGAGATTTAATCAAACACCGTTTCAAGAGCAATGAATCACAATGCTTTTGGGTAAATTTGCATTGCACGTCCGTACTTGATGCTATCGTGTCAGTGATGGTAAAATAGTAAAATAAAAGGAGAAGATTGTCGGGTGATATTTACCAGTGGACGGAAAAAAAACCGACAAGGAAGGCACACTGCGGCACACACCATAATCGGATAGACTCAAGTGGATGCGTACCAGTGCTCAAAGAAAGAATGCTGTGAGCAGCGGAAGAAGAATCGCCGCCGCAGTGGCAACAATTAAAATGATGTAAGAACAAAAGGAGGTTAAGTTCATAAAGACATGAGTGTCTAGTGGCTGCAAAGCAGGCAAGTGGCGGCAGGTGGAAGCATGTGCAGTGTGCTCTCCAGTAAGTGTTAGGCTCTCGAGTGGGTCTATCAGGTGCTGAAATCAACGAATGCAACAGCGGCAGCAAGTCAATGTGCCCGTAAAAACACATTTAAAGCCATCTGATGAAGGAGCACACTAGGAGAGAAGAGGCACTTGAGGTGAACGATTCTGTCAACAAGAAGATGGCCAGATTAGACACAATAGAGGAGTTGAGATGCCAGTTGAAGCCAAATCCCCTTTCTCAAATGAGATCTATTTCAAAAGAAAGCTCTGATTGCGATCAGCATCACACGAAATGTTTCGCCAATTAATTTACATTCATTACCGTCTAGTTCTGCTAACAAAGTGGCCACCAAATGAGCCTGGTCGAGTAAAGAATTAAGCTATCCAGCCATCTACTCTATCTCTGGTTTAAGCATTGCAGCACAAAATAAAAGTTGCGTTTGCAACTCCAAAATAAACCATTAGAAGCAATGTAAAAGCCGCTAAAGGATCATTGACTTTGATTAAGAGAAGAAAATCAATCGAGTAAGTGAAGAATTGCCACGCACTGCTAATGAACGGTACTAGTGTGGTTTAGTGGTGGCCACTCTTAGTGGTCTGTTCCCACCGACAGTCATTGTCGCTCGACATTACATCACACAGTAGTATCATTACTGAGAACAGGAGAATTAGTGTTCTCAGTAGAGAGAACACATGCATTCCACACACAGTGTTGGTGTGTAATGTCGATGCACACTAGATCGCACTTTGAGCAGACCGCTGCCGGAGCACATCGAGAGATGATGCATGGCCATTAATTGCAATTAAATCAAAGACAAAGTAGCCATTGAGAGCTGTTGAAGAGTTGCCGCGCTGACACGGACAAGTGTGGTAATAATAGCTCGGCTGATGCTGCTGCCCATTAGCTGGAGCTGCATCAAGCACTGGTTCTCGCCGTTCTCATTTGAATGGCCTGGCGCCTTGTCTTTGAGTTTTCCTCTCATCAGCAGTAGCAAGGTAGTGTGACCACCATGAAGCTTAGTACCAAACCACCTTCTGTGCGTCGGCTAATTGAACAACAGCAGTCTTGGAGTCCACCTCTCCAGTTGAGGCACAAAACGACATCAGTCAGCATTTACTACTAGCCTTTAAAAGTTTATTGACTGCATTGTCTCTACCTGCTGAGAAGACTCACCTGTGTGTTGTTTGCAGCTATTTAAAAATATTACACAACTCCTAAGGTAGATTTGCCTTTGAATGTTTACCAGTTGGTACCACTTGAAGAGTGGAAAAAAGAGGCAGCCTCGGTAATTACATGCAATACGGTTATTAATTATTGGCTAAAAGTGCTGCTTGCCAGTCTGCTAAGTGAATGTATGTTCCGGGAGCGGTTGAGCACCGCCGTAAAACACGACCATTTTATCGAGTGCGCGATTGGCAGCACCGATAAAAAAAGGTAATTAGGCATTAATTAAGTGCTAAAAGTGCTGCTGTTCAAAACTTTGGTTCGATTGCTTTAAGCTGAAAAATCTTAAACAATGAAGAAACTGAAATTCTGAAAATAAAAACTCTCTTTTTATGTAAAAAGAATATCATCAACACTTTGTTATGGTAAATTCTTTCATTAGCATTTTGTGAATTGATTAATGAACACAGGCAGTTTGAAGGAGAGTTGGCCAAAAAGCTTGGCAGTTCCGCGAAAAAGTTCTAGAAGTCCAAAGGCAAGTGACAACACACGCACGAACGAGTCAAAGTAGTGTAATTTATTGAGTGCACACGATCACACCGACACAAAACGTGTCTCCACAAGTCAAAGAAGTGGCCAGCAGTCAAAGCTTGGTGCTTTCTGTGCGCGTGTTTTCTGGTATTCTCGACCGCCAGGGCACAGTCCATTTGGCATTACAGCAAACCCATGCCACATGCACACTAGTCTCGGTTGACACTAATTTATTGGACAACACTAGACAAACACGGCAATAGGCAGTAGAAATGAACAAGCGTGCAATCGAAGTGCTGCTATGAAAAAGCTATTGAACAAGAAAAGACGTTGGGTGAACAAAACCCAAGAGAGGGAGAGAGAGAGAGAGAGAGAGAGGCGCCGTTGGCTGCATTCTGCACGCACTTGCACTGGGCAATTAATTAACCAAACAGCCAACGATCACATACATCGCAGTTTGGTGGGCCATTGTGCTTGCGCAATGAAACTCAATCCAAAGAGTGTTTAAACTGATGATGCACCCAGTACATTCTAGTCATCATCATCTAGTTTTCTTCCTAAGCAATGAATCATACATTCACACTTGTGAGCATGTGTGCGCCCAATAATAGACTCATGTTACCAAGGTCTTTCTCTCTCTCTCTCTCCATTTCTGTGAGAGGGTCAACATTTACACATTGTCAACGAGAAGAAATATGGTATGAGAAAGTAACCGCAGGAAATAGTCAAATATTTGCACACAACGTTGAAGATGGTCAGCAGAGTTGGGCGCACATGTCCAGTGGCAAAGTGCAGTTGGGTAAATTGACACAGTAAATGATACCTTTAATGAAAGAATAAGCGATAACTCATCAACAGAAGGTTCAAGTTGCGTATTGTGCTACTAATAGTAGAAAACTGCTAAAATTCTTGGAAGCATAAAATGCACTAAATGAGTGCGATGCTGTGAAAAGCTAGTGTGCGATTGCAGTACTAAAAGCCAGAAGTAATTTAATTTTTACCATATGGGTCCAGTAATTTGCAATGCACGATCAGATGGCCAGAAGGTGGCCATGATCACCTTAGAAGAACAACATTATCATTAATTTTGACAGGTAGGTATATAAATTAATAAACGGCCAGGCTTAATCGGTAAAATTAAGCAGAGCACCAACAGCAAATCAAAGCAAGCGCACCTTACAAAAAACACTTTTTGATCACTTTAAATTGCTCTAATATTAGAATAATAACATGTCGCATCTAGAGTAGTGTTGTAATGAATGCACCAAAATGACTCCAACAGTAACTTTGATTCTAAAAGGGCACACCGCCAAATAAACGCTATTCATCATCATCACACAAGCTCAGAGGCGATGTGCGGTTTAGCGACTTTATTTTCTAAGGTCATCTGAAGACTAGGCAGAAATATCTTTGAAAGATTTTCATTAATTGTCTATTAATCATCACTCAGATATGCTGTACATCTCATTGAGCCACTTTTACTTTAGAGAACAAAGTCAACAGACTAAACAGACAAACCTGCGGCATTTGTTGAATAAGAAACATTTGCACAATAACGCCCCATCAATCGAAGTGGAAAGATCAAATGATAAATAGAGTGTCTTCGATTGACAAGAGGCAATTATCAATAGATAAGCAAAAGCCCAAACAATTAGTGTAGTGGCTGAGGTAAGGACCAGTTGTTGACTGGAAGCCAAACAATCAGTCGACTGAAAGTTTCAATGCACAAAGAAACTTTAGATTTTCTAAAAATGTAGCCAATTTTCAATTTCTCATGCTCGGTCAGGTCTTTTTGAGGAAACAGAAGAGCGGCTGAACTGTTTGAACACTGATGTATTGTGTCATTGATGACTGATCGAGTGTGACAATCACAAGAAGAATGACAGTGACCCTTGCACACACACACTACAGTGAAACAATTAACAGTGAGTCAATAAAACAAAGAAGTTCACTTGTGTTTTCGTATTTATGGACTTTTACACTGGTCGCAGAGTGTGTGAGCCCAAATCTAGTCGCAGGTCGGAAGAATCTGGTGAGTCGCACCGGGAGCCACAATTAGGGAAGTCATGCAGGCCGATGACCTGTTAATTAGTTCAGTGGATAGCCATGTTCTGCGGACAGAGCACTGTTTGTCTGTTTGCGTGTGCGTCTGCGTAAGGTACTGTGGCACAGCTGAGCGGTACTAAACCGCAAAGTGAACTGAAAGATAAGCGACCGTTCAGTGCACAGAGAACCCGACTGACAGTTCTGTGCAAAAAACGAGGTGGAAAACAAGTCAAACGGCAATATCTCTGTTTTGTTGTCACTCGTCAGCAGATAGCCAAGCCACCCTAGTGCCCAGTTGTGCTGACTGGCGCAGAATCTTCAGAAGATTATTAAGAAATTTCTACTATTGACAACATTTTCTCGCTCGCCAGTCGGTGCCAACAAATTGGACAATTGAGACTGCAAAGTTCGGTGCTGAGCACAACAGCAGATTGTGCAGTGAAGACTGAAAGAGCAAGACATCAGTCCGGTAGAAGGAAAGCACTGCCATTTTTAGTCGATTGAGCAGCAAGGATGGAGAGGCAATCAGCCGAGAATCAGTTGATCTGCTAGCAGGCAGCAGTGTGAATGCTAATATTGCACCGGTAAGGGAAATGCAAGCTAAGCAGTGGATGAAGGACAGCGCTGTAAGCAATGCCTCAGTAGCGTGAGCAATAGAGTCCTCTCTGGCTATCATCTACTTTGCGGTAAATAAGTGCAAGGGAAACTGGTCGGACAGATCTACTCTCGGGCATCGATATTACCCTGCCTGACACAAGTGAACCAAAGTCAAGTCGTCTGTCAGTTGCCATTGTTCGCTACTTATCTTCTCCTATAGTAATTTGTAGTTAGCTCAGGTGGCATTGTTGGTGGCACTACCAACTGCAAGGTAATTTACGTAATGTACAACCAAATCCGATGGGGTAGTAAAAGTCGATGAGGCCAAGACGATGACGATCAATTGTGTGTGTGTGCCATCATCAATGTTTGCTCTCTCTCTCCCTCCATACCTTCCTTCTTTCCTCTTTCCTTTTGCTTGTGATTAATATGTAAAGATGGACTGACGATGCAACGAAAGCAGACATCAAAGACTGTCATTACAATTGAGATGCCTCTTCTGGCCAAGTAAGGCAGGGAAGGAGAAGAGCTAAAACAAACAAAAGCAAAGTCCGATGAATAGAGCAGAGAATCTTTACAAAGAATCGAGACAGTCAGACGCCAGGAAGGCCCAATCGGGTGAAGATCGGCTGACAAGGCGAGTGCCCAGTGAACAGTGAACAGTGCCACACAGTAAGAAAGACATTAAATGCCATCATCTAGGCAGTCATTAGTGAGAGAGAGCTCAGCCGCTGACTATGTTGCATGGTTGTGTGTGTGTCATTGTCGGTAATGTATTGAGCGCACCAGTGGCCATTTGTCGAGTCTAACAAGTCAATCCAAGCAAACACTGCTCAGTGGCACTACCTGAGGAAGTATTACCGGTTGCTGGCTGGCGTCGGCGTCGGTTTAACTCAGGCTGCTGCCGTTGCTGCTGCTGTGTGTGTGTGTGTTTTGTGGGGATAATTCCCAAAAACAGACACATAAACAATCAGACAACGACAGAGTGGAATGCCCTGTCACTAAAGGGAAAGAGAGAGCACAATTACCGACAGACGGCAAATGGCTGCTCACCCTTGCCCGAGTTGAACTTTAAACACACAAACACTGCGCAAAACAACCTTCCACTACTTCAAATATTAACAAAAGTGACTGTAAGTGACCACTACCCCCTCTTTCCTTTCTTCTTCTCCTTCCTTCCAAGTAATCACACTTTGAATCACCCTGGTGGCACTGCCAAGTGTCACTTGCCAGCAGCCAAGACAGCAAAGTGAGATGTGCAGCAAGTCAATCATCATAAACACTAAAATAGCGACCAATCAGGGCGTCAGCCTTTGGATGCGAAATTGAATTGTCAAGAAGTTAAACAGCCAAGTGTGAGCGTGCCAAAGTAAATATACTAACTGGTGACAAGATTTTATCATTTCTCCCGGTAGTTGAAAACATTTCACCCCTCCAGACTAGTCACTTGAAAAGTAGTAATTAATTTCTAAAAATAAAAAGATCAAAATCATTGATGGCAGATCGCATCCATTTCAAAGAATATTTAGTTAAAAACTGAACAGTGCCGTCAACACTAGGAAGAACATCACAGAAATCTGAAAGAAAAGTTCAAAGTTGGCTCGGTGGCGTACTGTCAACTCTATGACACGCCATGTCAGATAATAATCGTAAGAATCGCAACTGTCACAATTCAAAATGAAAAAGTCATACTTAACTAAAGGACCGTAGCAGTTTGCACTGAAAGCACTTGAAGTATTCTTTTCAATTCTTGCTCAAACTACAAATTTATAATCAAGTGAGAATCAATCTTCAAGTCAACTCCTCCAGAAAAAAGGCAAAAAAATAATTGAATAAAAGACAAGCATTCTTGACACAGTGGAACCAATTGGTGGAATTAATTGGATACAAATGAGTGAAGAAAGGAGTAGTAGTAGCTTCTCTCAAACAGTTGATCCAGTGACAGTGGTCAGTAATTCATCACTGCCACGTTTGCCTCAATTGCCTCGATTGATTCAATTATGTCATTCAATTAGTTTGAAAGCAGTAAACCACTAAGCAATGAGACTGTGCTCTCCTCCGCAGAGTACTCAATCAAACTCAAGTGAACCGAGTGACACTCTGTGGACCACGAGGACGACTGAACAAGTGCCACTGGGCATTTGACACTCGATCTTGGGTGACAGCAACACGCAGCAAAGTTGAAAACGGTACATGTCATCGAAATGTAACGGTGATGCTTGTAATGGGAAAGTGACCATTCAAAAGTACGCAACAGACGCTGGAACACATCATAAGTCACCGGCAAAAATAAGTTGTTACAGTGCCTTTAAGTTTGCCATTCTCACTTTTAAATCGTTTGATGGAATTTTCTATTATCGATCATTGGTGCGAGTTTAAGCTAGGTGCATTGAAGCAAACGACGCACAAGAGCACCAGTGTAAAGGAAAATTCATTGCTTGGCAAAGGAAGAAACAAGTTGTTGGCAAGTCATAAAATAAAAGTGCGAACTGAGGGTAAGTTTTGAAGCTGTTTTGAAAAACAATGCGCCTCTCCGTCTCTCAAGGAAATTAATCGAAAGTTAAGCTCTGAAAAGCTATGGACGACTGAATGAGGTAAATAATGTGAAATGGCGCTAAGCACAAAGTGGCCCATTAGGAGGATACTGAAAAAATAGTCACGAAGTTCACGTTGACTTGAGAGATCAAGAAAGAAGGAAAGTCTCGCTTGAACGCCTCAAATGTCACAGTGAAGTGAAGCAGAGCCAAACTTGGTGAATCTTTGCCAAATTCTTGAAACGTTAATGCCGCAAACACATTCAAATGACTTTTTGCTGGTCAAACTTTCTACAAATGTTAACGACTCTAAAAACTATATTGAATTTTAAAACAACTGGTTTTTTGCAAAGTATAACAATCGACTCATGTTAAATTTTTAATTGACACTCTATTGTGTTGCCGTTTGCCTTTGTACCTAAAACTTCAACAAATGAAAAAACGTGTTTTAAAAAATTAAATTGAACATACTCCATTAATCATCGATGCGAACAATAAATGTGCTGCAATTGCCACTGATTGGCACTCGTTGAAATAGTGACTACAGCCACTGATTGCGTAACTCAGCTGGAACTGTCATCAGTCATTACACGTGCAATCATCAGGCTGTCCCCGTTTCTGTGCCCTAGCTGGGTAAGGCATTCGGCAGAGGCAAAAAGTTCTGAGTCACCACCAATACGAAAGAGAGTTCATTAGCGCATTCAGCGAGAACGCCGCACTGCCGGGTCACTTGGAAGAGGAACCATGCCAAAAATGGACACTTGGCACGTCACAACATGAAACAGTCATTAGGAGATGCAAAACACTGCTGAATGAATACATTACACTGCTCAGTGCATTGCTTTGAAAAAATAAATACGATTGTGTGTAATCTGACTGTGTGTGTGTGAGCAATGTGCAGTGCCAGTTGGTCGTGTTGTGTTTGGTGTTGGGCAATTAGACAGCCTGAGTAGACACACACGAATTGGCGCTCTCTGTGGTGGAACAAGCCATCCGTCAATGCTGAGATGCATTTGAATGTGTAGAATTTCAATGAGAACAGTTTTGGCAGTACTGCTGACCAGCAGGCTAACAGCCAAATGGCATTTAATAGTTGTAACTCTGCATTCGGATTATGCTGAACTTGGAGCCTTTGACTTGCCAGACTTGCTCGTGAGTACCGCATAATGACAAGGTGGCAATTTTGGGTGTGGGTTCAGCGCATTTGTGCATACTAATCTACAGCTACATTAGCCTGAAATCACCGAGAAATTAACCAAACATCTAAAACAAAGACAATCCTGGTTGCAATTTAACGGTAATGCTCACTAATTAATTACTGTACATCTTTTATTGAGCATAAACGCAATTTAATCAAAAAAACTACTAACATTTAAACAAAAGTGATGAATAATTGCCTTAGATAATGTACCACACAGCACTGTGGTCAAGGTGTCGCAATTACACCTGAGTACATCACAAGAAATTTGCTCAATAAATCATAAAGTCTGTTGAAAAGCAGTCATCTGGCAATTTGAGATTTACAATTCAAGAGGGTAAAATGGAAGAATAAATGTCAAAAATGGAATATTATAAATGATGGCAATGAAGGCAAAGTGGCCCAGCACACAGTTTGTATGTGCCCACCATCAGCACTGTAATGACCAGTGAGCACTGGAGACTGCCATGTGAAAGTGCCTGGCAGACCACACCTTGACTGGCAATGCCAGAAGCCGTTCCAAGCAAATGACACTTTAACACCTGGTCAATGCGCACTGAAAAGAGTGCTCGCAGTGCTCGCCGTGAAGCAGACACAGCCACTAATTGCCGGTTATTACCGACTCGAACAACGAGATAGACATGTGTCTCGGTGACCTGCACGCGCCGATGGAGGCAAAGCAAACATGCCATTTGCTGCAAACTTGAACACCAAACCACGAGTGCGTGTCTGTGCTCAGTGGAGAGATGCTGCCAATTGCGCCAGTGGAGAGAGAACAGTTGACTACCATCTCCACTAACATGCTAATCTATGCATTTATTCATTTGACTCGCCCCTATTTCCATTCTGCGCAATTCTTTAGGGTCAAAGGTAATCAAGTACGATTTAGTGAATGTGTGTACTGTGCACGCATTCAGTGGACCCATTCGTTGATCCTTCAGTAACAATTTTAGATTACCAATTGTAGATTACCAATTGGGAGCCCAGTTCACAAAAAAACTTGTAGACAAACGACAGTAAATCTTTTACAGAAAAAATAATGCAAATTGGCTGCTGCAACTAAAGTTACGGTTGAATGCATCTCTTGAATGGGAATAGAAAAAGAACCCAAAATATAGTTTGCTTTTTGGCTAAAGAAACATTTTCAAGGTTAACAGCGTGTTCGTAGGAAACAAGTTAAAACCTGATGAGAGCTCAGGGAAAAGAAGCACCATTCTGCCGTCACAGAGCTGCGTAGTGACTTGAAATCAAAGGCGCTAATTTAACCTGAACTAGTCTTTTCTTTCAGTCAGTGAGCATTTGTCCAAACTGGTTGCGGGTAAACTGTTGTTGCTGCTGCTAGCCAGAGGAGCCGACGCATCGCATTCGAATTGCTAATTAGCACCCAAATGATAGGTACCGTTCTCAGGAAGTGCGCTAAATTGGAGGCGAGTTGAAAAGCACCAGATGCACTGCTTCAATAGATATTGGCATGTCTGTATCGATTGACTCACATAAAAAGGTGAGCACGGCTCAGTCTGACAAGCTGTTTCTGTGAATTTCAGCAGTGATTTGCTGACAACAATCATTTAAATTATGAGGCATTTTGTTTTTTGCTAAACTACAAAAACAAAGTATTTTAAAAAACAGAAAATGGAATGATTCAGTTAACCAAAAGTGATTTTTAAAATGTTTTGCCAAAATGCAATAATAATAAAGTGCTCAACAAACTCAATTTTTTAGCAAAACACTTGCATTAAAAATTTAAAAATGAGCATGAAACAGGTTTGAAACATTAAGATTGCATCAGCAGGCAATGCCACTTCAGATTAATGTTGTGAATTTAATAAACTTGAATTTATTCTGAACATCAGCAAAAAGTCTAAATCGCAAATGTGTTTAGCAAACTGTATAAATAGTAGGCAATGAGAAAGAACATTAAAAAATCACGCTTCTTTTTCTAATCGATACAGTGATAAGAGAGCATAAGCGTAGTAATTAATGTCCTAGTCGCTTTTTTGAAACTTCTGATGAAAAACAATCAAAGCGTAGCAAATTGTTCAAAGTTGCACCTAGGTAATAAAAATACTTGTTTTGTGACTGATAAAATCTGTCAAAAAATATTTTGTTATACCAACTGTCCCCTCTACAAATATTCAGCAACTTATTCAGTCAAAAGAAAAGCCAGTACAAATTGCATTTTCACAGTAAAGAATAGCTAAATTTAATTTGCATAATTTCCAGAACCATATAACCGGTGAAAAATTGTTAAAAGATGCAATGAGTTGATTTGCATTGAGGCTCAGCAGTGATTCGAGAAACAATCAAATCAAAGCTGACCACTATTCGATTGCATTTGGCTCGCAGGGCTACTAAAGTGATTAGTAGAGTGCCGATTATAACCCCTGAGTAGAGGCAATGGCCACTTAGGGAAGAGTTGAACGACTAGGAGCAACTCAGTGGGACATGAAAATGCAAATTGTCTAGCAGACATCTTTGGCACGACACAGCATCAGTGTAGAAAATGCGTAAAGCTCCGATTAGGATTATTTGGTGTATCTAAATTTAAATCAACTGACTAAGAATCAGCAAGCAGCTGCTCCATGGAATGTGCCAGTAGCTAACGGCTGCTGCAGACAAAGTGCAATAAATTTTAGTGTGCGATGACTGCAATTAAAAGGGCAGAACTGGCTGATCAAAAGGCTAACAGTGAAAATTCAGGGTAATAAATGACAGACACGTGAATGATGTTGGCGTTGAATGCGCTCAGCTCTAGTGGAGGAATAAATGACAACGGAGTTGGTGTTCAATTAAAGTTATTAAAATTAAAATAAATCGATACTGAAAACCGTTTGCCAGTAAAATTCTAAGGATGGTAATTCAACTTGACATAGACTTATAAAAAGTAAAATGGCGCAATTGCTAAAAAGTGCAGCACTTGACAGACGCTAACAAGAACGAATGTGGCCGTTGACCGGCAATTTTTGACTTTGAGTCATTCTCACTTAGAGTGCTCACAGTTTGCTGGGGCAGGAAATGACGACTTATAGAGAAAAAAGGAAAAAAAGAGGGAGTACAGCAAAGTGTTGGAAAAGACAATGTGTGAGATGGTGGCTTGGCTTATTTCACTGCTCGCCTAAGAAACTGCAAAAAGGGAACAGTGATGAGGGGTAGCTGTTGGTGATGGTGGCTAATCGAAATTAATTGAAGGCCAATTGGCGAGCTGTGTGAGTGCGGTAAAGACAAAGCACAGGCAGGGATGAATGGCCACTGGGCCAACAATTGAGTCCAATTGCCGACATGATGAGCCACTGTGAGTGGCAGTGAGTGTGCAAAGCACCAGCAGTCCAGAGAACGACCAGCACAGAGGCCAGTGGCAGCAACGAGGCAGCACGGGTAAATCTAATTGAACACTAACAAGCTCTTCAAAGCCCAGCATCACTTCAGTTTCTGCTGGGCACTGTAATATCTGATTAGTGTCAATGGAACATGATCAATCACCACACACGACGGCAACTGCAACTCCAGTTCTGCTGGTCAGATGCCAAAAACAGCACTTTAAGTACGTCATTCTACTTTTCATTCATATTCAGAAGAAGGATGTTATAAAGCCTCTGTTATTTCCTTTCATAAGTACGCAAAACATGGCATACAAGTCAAGTTGTGACTGGTAAAACACTAGAATGAAAAATAGTTCAGGCATCAATTAAAAACGATACAAATCACTTTGATTTAATTTTCAAAATGTGGCGCACACTTGAGATCGACACTTGCAAGTGAGTACTCAATCTTATCGGTTTCACTGAAATGTTTTCACCTAGAACACACACCGAGAAAGGGCATCACACGATATTCAGCAATTGTGACTGTGTTACAATGAAAACGAATTAAATTGAGATTCACCACATGACTGAACAGTTAATCGGTTTTGCCATGGCACTGTTTTGGCCGTCATCATTATTATTCTAGTTGTCCATTATTAGAGAGTACTACACTTACTGGCCATTTTTAAATCTAGTATTGCAAAACAAGACAATTGTGTGCCTAGCAATTTGACGGTAGCAGCTGTCCACTGAGCCAGTAGCAAGTATGAGGACTGTGTCACTGAGAGAGCATTATTAGCGTTTGCAGAGGCAAATGAATCGCCAAACGGAAGAAGGCTCAACTGAAAAAATTTGAACAGCAAAAAGGAAATACAATTAAAACTTTTTAAAAATATTTTTTTAAACAGCACGTGTGCTTCTCAAATGTTTTTTAAACAAAAAGCTAAAAAGTAATCCCTTCAAAAATCTCAAAGATTAATTTGTGAATAAAATAACAAAAACATATGCCAAAGAAACAAAATGAAATGTGGGCATTACTACTGGGCAGAGATGGCCTCTAATTGGCAGGGAAGCTTAGCCTGCGCCGTTGCTCCCTCAACTGGCTCCTTCCTTGCTCCCTGAACACCCCAGAGTTGTAATCTGCCCTGTCTGCATGTTATGACTCTCTACTATTTGCACTGTGAACACATTTGAATGACTGACTAAATTAGACTTTCATTAAACAGTGAAACGTGACACTTCAGACGCAGACACACACTACTTTACGAGGTAGAAAAAGTGTACCCACGATGTTAAGCCGGTGGCAAGTACTCATAAAAAAGGGATGTGGTCGATCGAGTTCTGCTGATGCAAAACAATGTAAGTAGCACAAGGCGAATACTAAACTGGCGAGTATAAACCATGAAATAACAAAAAATGGTATAAACGAGATTACCTGGAGGCAGTTGCACTAGAGAGAAGTCATTGGAAGGCAACTAAAGTACTGCTAAGATGTCGTCAGAGCGTACATCAATTACCCAGACAACAGAACCGTTTAATTAGAGGATGGCCTGACTGTGCAAGGTAGCACTGAAACACTGAAAAGACACTAATTTATATGAGTATCATGTTAGACTAATTTTGAGAAAATGAAGTGCTAGCAAATGAAACTGTGACATCAATGACAGGAAGTATATTGTCTTCAATGAAAAGTAATAATGCCAATTTACATTAGGATGATAAACACACAGTTAAAAAGTTTTAAAGCAAATAATTCAAACGGTGTTTTCTCAACATCATAAAAAAGCTTATGATTCAATAGAAATTCAAAAGATCAGTTTGTTTGTAGCATTTAGAATTTTAACAGGAAGGATTAGCAATTAGCAGTAGATTTCATGTGTTATGTTGGTGTGTTCGTGAGGCCATTTGTCATACGCTCTCTGCTCCTCAGTTTTAGACCAGACGGGCAGAACAGAAGGCACCCAACCGACAAACGCAGTAAATAATAATAAAGTCTCATTCTAAGAAGTTTCATTTTCCTCCTCGTCCCTTTGCTTAGACGGCAAAGCACACAAACAGCACTGAGGGCCCCAGCAAGTGAACTTTTAGTGGTTAGTTCCAGTATAAAAGAACACGAGACACTGGCGGCACTTTCTTTCTCTTTCTGCTCACTCTGACAATGTAAATAACGAGGCCAGCAGACGGGGGAAGTGAAGGCAGCCTGGAGAAGAGCCAATAAATTATAACCAGATGAAAGGAAATATAATAGACGCGCCAGTTGGACGCAACGAACATCCAAGGTCAAGGGATGCAGGGTTGTCGAGTCGAGTCGAGTAGAGTTGAAGTGAACCGAGCTGAGTAGAGTCGTGTTCAAAGTTGGCAGCCAAAAAGAGGAGAGGCGTGGCCCCCGGGTTTCCCGTGGCCGCAAACTCGAGTGTGTTCCGTCTGCTGAAGCGAACATTACACGAGTTGACAAGGCCGCCAGACAAGAGGCACAGCAGCAAATGATGATGTCACAATGAAAACATCTACTGATCGATAGTTGAGTGTGTGAGAGCGAGTATTTGATTAAACACTGCACTGCTAAAGCCTGATGATGATGATGCGCTGCTGTTTGCGGTGATGCTAACTGCTGATGTCCACCATGTTCAGCCCTTGTGGACCCGTCGACAGTGGACAGTAGAGAGCGCAGAGGTTGCCGGTCAACTTTAGAGAGAAAACTCCAATTAATGGACAGTGGAGGGAGGTGAAAACAATGGCAACCCTAATGCACTATCACCAGCAGATGATAATGCTCTTCTTTATAGCCATTCTTTTTGCTTGTATCGATCGTTTACCAAATTCAGACAGAACATTCTTCGGCTACTTTTATATAACTAAAAAATGGCAAGCGGTACTAGTGTGTGGTTCTTAGGCAAAAATGCTGGGATCACGCTGCGTCACACAAATCGACACTAATCAAGTTTAAGGCGATTACCAGGTTTTATCTCTCCAGAAAAGCAGCTCTGCCGTTTAACACACACACACTAAGCTGAACCAAAGTAGAATACATCCATTTGAAGGTTTGCAGTCAAGTGATGTGGAAGATGCGTTCACTGCATGTAGAAAAATTGACTGGTTCTGCTTCCATTGCAGAGGAGTAGTGGTTATAGATCTAGCCAATAAAAGACTCCTAAAAAGAACAATTATCCAAAGAAGGAAAGCAAATAAGGGCAGTGGATGAAGAGCAGAGATGGGGCACTCGTGCATCAAAAGGCCGAGTGCCGGATCGACACAGATGGTGGCAGACACACACAATTCTTCAAGGCAAACAAACGGACGCAACGAATCATCCTCATCCTGCTGTTGGCAATTAAAATCACTCTTTATGAATAAAGCGGATATTTTTGCCATTGAGTTCGGTCACTCAGTTCAGCCAAGTAGCGGTTCAAAAATGAGCCACAATTGCGACAATTAGTTGAAAGCTGAAAACTGCATTGTCCAACTTTGCTTGGGTCCAAACTGAGCCGGGACTGGACAAACATTGGGTGTTCATTGAACCTAGCCTCTCTAATGGAACTTAAATTCAAGACCGAGTACCCAGTGAACGCAATAAACACACGCTTAATTGGCTCATTAAAGTATCGTTTGCATAGCCTGCTGAGCGGGGTTTGCTCTACTGCACACACTTGGACCATATGTTCGCACAGGGTCCGGCAATAAAAACCGCCCCAGCGTAAAGTTGAGCCGATCAGTGACAGTGCTGGGCTCATAAACGTGATCCAAAAGTGTACTCGGGTAAAATGGGAAAAAGCAACGGTAAATTGAGGCCGAAATAAAGATGAACTAAACAGAGGGGTTACTGGCGACTGATTGACAGTGGTGGTGGTGATGGTGGTGGAAAGATAAACAGAGGCTACAAAACCAGAAGCAGATGTCAGTGAGTCTTACTGATATCAGAGATTAATCACCAAAATTACCGCATTTGTCTGGTGCACACTGGCCACTGCTGGTGACAGTTCACTGGTGTGCTGGTGTCATTGACAAGGACATCACCGTGGACATCATCGACACAGTGCACATCTGACCACACGTCGGCCAACTCGCTTTGACTAACTCAATTTGCTCAGCAGCATGCTTGAAACGGCATTTCCTACTTCCTTTTCCTCAAATCAAGTCACGATGCAGCAGCAGCAGGCCAACATGCAAAGCAAGCAGGCGGCAAGGAGAAGTTGTGGTAAAGTGAGGCACACACAGCCAGTGAAGAAGAGGCACTGGAGGCACTCTGGGCAAACTGGAGACGCATTCAATTGGAGGCAAATGATATTATTGAATCAATGGCTGGTAAGTCTGTGAGCAGGGCAAAGTCAAGTATTCAGACAACGCCATATGGATGCACACATATGCACAGTGGGAATGCAGCAACAGTAGCACTCATTGGCACTGTCTGAGGCAACGATCTTTATGGCGATGGCACAAGGCAACAAGCTCAAGTAGTCTCGTGGCCTTGGCTTTCTTCGTCTGCACTTGCCAAGCACCGGCACTGACAAATCCTCAAAGTCCGTAGAGAATTTGAGGATTCCCTCCTTCTTTTTGTGGAATTAGAAAAAAGATCTTAATCTGGAAGCATAATAGAGGAAAAATGGGCAGAAGATATGAGTCAGTGAGTGTGAGTTGCGAGTGTCAAGTAAAGGGCAGCGGTCTGGTGCGATGAAGTGTGCCAGCCAGAACGAGTCGGCATCGAGTCCGGTGTCGTGCCAGCTCGACACTTCAACTAGCCTATTATTTCATTTATTAGTCAACTCTGCTGATGAAAGCAACGAGCCAGTGCTGACAGACTAGAAATTGGAGAGCAACAGAAGCAGCAAAAAGAGAGAGAAAGTCGAATGATGGAATGAGATTGCACAGATTGCTGTCCAAAATGGGCTGCAGATTATTGCAGTTAATGAATTCACTGTATGTTAAGAGTCCAATTACTCAGAGAGATTCTCCCGCACGTTTGGGGGACAGGAGGAGGACAGCACCAGATACTATCACCAGATTCTTCTTTAGAAATAATGAAGCTCATTGTGCTATTTTATTTGTTTTCAATATTAAAGAATCACTAAATTTTCAAAATAAAAACAAATGTTTTGCTTTTTTAGTGATAAAAGTGAGAGTGGTGCCATTAATCGTGCCACCCAGTCTGAGATTGCATCACTGATTCGCCTGCGAATGCTCTAAATTGTGCCCTTTCGTCAGCTATCAGTCAGCGCCGGATGAGAAACAAAGAGACTCATTGAGTTGACTAATGAGAACGATGACTGAATTGACAATTGGCGCGTCACATTTGAAGTGCTCTGCTCAAAGTCAACACCAACTGAGTGAGCTAAATGTGTGCGTGTGAGTGAGTGTACTGCAGACAAACACCGAGAAAAGAGGTGTCTCATTCATCCCGTTGCCATTCTTTTCGCTGCTAATAAATTCGCACCCAAGTGCTTACCACTTCATCACCTTGTGCACTATTCAGGACGAGGCATGCCATGAGAAAGTTATACACAGAAACACAAGGGAGAAAAGGAAAAAGAAGAAGAAAGACATGCGTCTGCAAATGCGGCAGTGAAATGAGTGAGTGGAAACTGAATCCTCGACATGCTCGCCGTTGATTCCACCGAACGGGTGCCTCAAAGAGGTGTACGACAGTGTGTGTACGACAGCTATACGACATAGTGAAAAGTTAACATAAATCGGGCAAATTGTGATTCTATTTCTAGTAATGATTAAAATAACTACCACTTGTTTTCACTCAAAGTGACAGTACTCAAGTTGCTTCTTTGACTTTCAGGGCATCTTTTGCGTTTTTGTGTTGATTTTAAATGTATTTTTTGTACATTAAAGCGTTTTGAACATGTACAGCAAATGTATACTGAGTCAAAACAATAATCTGAAAAACACTGGCAGAAAACGATAACGATGAACCAAGCGCACAGGTTTCACTCAATTGTGCCACCTCTTTGTGAGACAATAATCTGCCATTTACTATCAATACGCTTTCAGAGACTGCGCAAGAAAACAATTGACAATTGTAAGTATTTTTTAAGCAAAAAGTTTGTTGAATTGCTGACTTTTTTTGTGTAATTCGATTAGGCAAATGCATCCGCAGTCACTGTGCCAAAGACACTCGTATTCGGCACAGTTAGGTGCGCGCAGCAGTGCTCAGTGAACACAGAGTGCATTCTGTCAAGCAACCGAGAAAGAGAAAAAGTTGCAATCAAATGCAATCAAATACTTCACACTTTATCCTATTTGCGCCCCTACTTTCTAGGTAGTTTCTCTCGTAAAGAGGCAATTCAATTTCTTCAATCTTTGAATTTCAAGAGTTGGCGCGCTCAACATGCCGGAAAGATGCACCGAGCAGCAAGCGAGCAAGCAAGCGATGAAAACTGTCGAAGCCGACAGACAAAACAATGGTTCACTGTCAAACGATTCAGCGAAAAAAAGTTGCCGGTCGGTTTGATTGTCGACTGCGACGAGAGGACAATACGCGTGCCTCCGACTGGACGCGACACGAAGTGATTGATCAAAAGAGAGAGTCAAAGGAAAGGCCTTACAAATGAATGATCCAGAAGAACACAATTGATGACAGGCTCACGAGTTGTGTCTTCGGAAAGAGAGAGCGCAGTGTGGCGACAAGACACTGATAGCAGCCAGTTACAGGCAAATTGAATCGTATTGAACGCTGCCACCACCACCGTTGCGGCACGCTCGTGGTGAGAATCAATCACCCAAGTGAATGCCATCTCATCGTATACTCCCGTTTCATCGTTTTGCTAATATCTTCGTTTCAGTGTCCTTAATTCAATTAATGATCACACTAAGTGATGATGATACAAACGCTTCAAAAAAACTTTCAATTTTCAGTTTTGAGTGAACAGTGGGCCGGGTTAAATTAAAGAAAGATTAATTAGCTTAAATCACAGCGGGAGTGAACAATGGCCGAGCACAAACGCGCCTGCTCTGACAGTTGTCATCGACATCGGCGTGGATGGATCACTTCTGTTCAATTGGCTGATAACTTGATGGCCAGAAGAGGGAAGAGTGAACCAAACCATTTATTGAGGACACACACATCGTGCGCACCACAGCCAGTGAACGTGGCAAATTGAAAATGCCACCAAGTGAGAACACGTTACACGGACGTTGTTCAACCTCAGACAGTCGCTCTCTTTTTCTTCCCTCTGCCCAGACTGTGCGTTCCCCTGCGCGTAACATGGCAGGGTTCACGTGAGAAAGGTAAAGTGACTGGCTTCTCCGAAGAGACAATGGCTCAGGTCACCTTAATGCAGTCCTGTCCACTGACACCGCAGCAGCAGCAGTGACATTGTCCAGTGTGAATGTGGTGTGTGTGCACTTCGAGTGAACGCTGACAAAGTGCGCACCTGCACGACCCTCACTGCAAAACTGACTGGCAAATCGGGTCCGGGCAGGAATGCGGACACACACAATAGACAGGTAAATGTCAACTGACAAAGTGCAAACAAGAACAAGGCGACTGAAAAGTTTACGTAGAGGGCAGTGAAGCATTGAAACTGCCGCCGGTGCTTCTGTTGCTTAGATTATTATTTTAACTGAGGAAAATGATAAAATAAAAGAAACCGAAGACGTTGGTTATGCTAATTAAAACTAATATTGTTGTCTTACTTTAGACAGGCAGAGAGCAGGGAAACGGTTTAGTGATAATGAATTAATTAATCAACCCAGAGGCGACCTTGTTCACACAGATGAGTCTCACTGAAAAGCAACCAAAAGGAAAGATTTGCTTTTTGATAAAAGCTTCAAGTGAACCGTGAATGCCCGGGCATTCTTGAAACTATTAGGCTTCTTCTGTCAAGGTTTGCTTTTCACAGTATGGCCAACAGTAACAATTTGAAACTCATCGCTTTTGGCTTCCAATTGTTAAATTAGTCATCAACAAAATCTGCGAATGTCAAATGAAATATATCAATTGACTCGGCTCTGCTGTCAATTGAAACTAATTGTAGTAAATGTCACCAAATGTCACCAAATGGTAGAACAAAAACTCTCAAAGGACAAATTAGCAGCGATTGTGAAGACCACTGTGACTACTGTGCTCACAATGGCTGCAAAATGATGAAGCTCTTTATGTGCACTGGCGGTAGTACTGCAGCAATTATGAATGAGTTGCATGTCAGCGGCAGTGCTCACTCAGCAAAAGCTGCGGCTTCACAGACCGAGACAGAGTTGACTGCAGTGGTCGGTGGGTGCACTTTGCAGACCGGGGGTGCACACACTTCACATCGAAATCTGGCACCAGACCAGGCGATGAAAGGGTTCTGGCCATTGTGCAGTTGTGCCTCTTGTCCAATTAATTGAGCTCCAGTTTAATTCACTTGGACCCTTGGTCTGATTGCCAGAGGAAAACTGCTGTGCATCACTTTTGCTAATCTACACCAGTCATTTGTTTGCGAGCCACGATGGCAAACACAGACACAATAGCCACGATAATAGCTGTGCTGGCAAATTAACAGCCAGTTTTGAAAAATGGCAAGCGCAGAGCAAAATGCACAGAAGCCTTTCTGCAGACTGATGACAGTCACAGAGAGGACAGAGAGGGCTGGGGCGCACAGATGTGAGACGGCTGGAGAAGAATAAGCCAGGCGCACTACAAGCACAAGCACACATGCACGCATCAATCGACTCGAAAAGTGCCCTACAGACAATCAGACAAGAATTTTGTAGAAATATAGAAATGCTTAATTTTATTAAAAATGAGATGAAAGAGACTGCCAGCAAAAAAACCAAAAGCACAATAGTAAAGCACAGAAAAAAAGAATTTCTTTGTGGATTAAATTGACTTTCAATAGAAATGGCAATATGCAAAACTGAAAATACCAAAAAGCATGCACAGGAGATGAGGCAGGCCGTTTGATTCATGAGCAAAGTCAGTGCAAATCGCTTCAATCGTCAATCAAACCTTCAGTGAAGTTGAACTAGCACTCTCAGACTAATTTGTTTGCCAAGCATATTAGCAGAAAAAAAATAAATTTAATATTATTTGCAAGAATTGTATTTTTAGCTTTTAAAAAGCTTAATTGCTAAACTAAAAACAATGTTTCACTATGCGACTATTAAACATTTACTTAGAAACACATTTCTGAAATAAAATTAAAGTGACAAATGTAGTACAAACGTAATAAATGTTTCATCTTAAAGTACAAACATTTGCATGTAAGTAACACTCAAACATTTCAGTTTTCTTAGAACACAATTCCGGGTGGGCAAGTGTGAGCAAAAAAACAACTTTGGCCAGTTCTGCTGTCTTAGCAAATGCATTAGTGAAAAGCACTAGTCAAGAAAGTAACAAGAAAGAATAACTGGAATTGCATGTATATGAACACAAATGACCACCGGAAACGACTGCAAGATAACAAAACGAAAATGTGCTCAACAGCGCCTGGTGAAACAAAGAATAGTAACGCCCAAAATATCTAGACATACTTTTTACTATTTTTCGAGCAAAACATTATTTTGTATAAATGATACTAGTTTTCCAAATAAAAGAGCATTGATAAAAAATGACTCTAGTTGACAAAAAAAGTGCTAATCCAAAGTGTATCATGCATTATTGACATGACAAAATTAGGTTAATTGGTTTTGGCTCGTCAACAGTTGTAACTAAAACAAAGCAAAAGTTAGTTAGTGCCAGCTAGTACCAAGTAGTTTATCTGACAGTGCATTGTTTTCAAGCAAAAATACAACAACTATTTAGCTGTCAAAAATTTTTTTGCAAAAATTGGTAAATATAAATCTGATTCAGAATTTCTTTTTACTCTAAAAGTTTGCTAGTTGCAGTCAAACAAAAATTCATTACGTGAAAGTTCAACCAAGCTCGCATCAAAAGAAGTACTACCAACAACATTGACCTTTAATTTTGCCCAATTCATAATCAAGCTTTTACTAAATTGCAGTCGGCACCTATAACCCGACCGCAAAACCCATTAACCCTGCCATTTCCGACAGTGTTCTGGTATGGTTTCCGGTTTGAAAAGGGCACATTTTCCGAAGAGCGCAGAAACACAAAATTATTGCAGCTGGGCCACAACAAACTAAAGGCAAAAGGTTCCTCGTCGCAGAAAATTGGCTTTGGCGTGGTCGATTGCTTTAATTATCGTCCAAATTGGTGTGTGTGTATGCTGGCGATGAAACGAAGAGAAAACGGTACCACTTGGTTGTACCACTTTCTCCACTGGCCAAAGTACCATTGGCCTAATCATGATAAATTGACAAGCCATTCATTACGAGACACACCGACTGAGGGGCACGCGGCTCGCTCTGTGTTTGCAGTAAACTCCCCTTTGCAGTTGTCGGCGCCGACTGTGACAGTGGGGACAGTGACAAATACTCGCTGGCGAGAAACTAAATTATGGAAATTGATTTTTCAATTTATATAAAAATGTTTGCTAATGCTCAGGCTACTAAAGAGTCAAATGATTTTTTAAAAAGTGTACACACTACCTAAAATGGTGGTCGGGTGATTCCCGTAACTGGTAAATGGCGAAAACGATCAACACATTCAATTTGCATTGTGCGGTTACAGTTTGCCAAACTGATTCAAGTTTATCAGCCCAAAAGCAAGCGAACAAGGAAGCGTGTGCCTGGGCACATTTAAAATGTATTACCAGTATTATTAGTGTGCGTCCGCTAATAACTACTGAGTCACTGGTTACTCTCTCGCTCTTTGTGTCTTGTTATCAACATTTTAAACATTTTAAACACACTGAGTCTCGGCACTGGTTGGGAAACGTGCAGACGCCACTGGAAGAAAGAAGGATGAGAGTCGGCACCGATAATGGCCATTGATGGTAATGGTGCACCCCCTCCATCCCTACACCCGTTTTGCTCATTTCCGAGCAATATATTCTCAAACTCTCTCCAAGCAGTGGTCATGAATGGCCATCAGAATCACTTTGCTCTTGAAAGCGTTGCGAGATGATGCACACATTCCATTTGAAACTACTGTCAGACAATCAAGGGTGGTCGATGTCCGAGATACAATAAAAAAAGTGAGAAAAAAGATCATCAAATTGGATAGTCTGAGCTTGGGTGTCTGGCAGTGTCTACAGTGTCAGTGCATGCCATTGTGCCATTACTCTCAGCGTTGTTCCTCGCCGATTCGAGCCAAATTAAATGTGACGCAATGCGACAGATGCTGGGCGCAGACGAGCCCGCGCATTGTGTGCGCCCGCAAAAAATGTGCCGGTCATTGGTACAACACAGCAGAGCCACAACCAGCGACTGAAAGGGAGAGTCAGTCGTCGAATCACTTAAGCTGTTCTGAAGCACGAGAATAAGAGAGAAAGCGAGCTGGCCTCTTTTTCGATTTTGATGTAATATATATGGCTGAATGGCGATAAGCGCCCCGAATATTCGGGCTACCGTCGGCAACACGCGTTCCAGAGAGGCAGTCTAGAATGTACCAAGAGGAGCACCAACGGATGACTCATTGTGGTGCCATTTTAGCACCGATGGCAAATGAATTTAGGTCTAATCGGTTGTGATTTAGCAATTGCCCTTTGTGAAACATCAGCAGCAGCAGAAGAAGGAAGATAAAAGCAAAAGAGAAGTCTTTCAATCCCTGAAATGAGAAGGTTCGAGTGTTTGAGGGGAAATCACACACAATCACGCTTAATTGTAGTGTGCCAGTAGCATCCACCGAGGAAGGCTAAGTGGGCCGTGCTGTGCGCCCATGTAATGCTGTCCAAATAACGAGAATGACCACTTTATGCTGCATCATCACTAATTCCTGGTCAGTAGGTCCATTCGCGTAACGGCGATTCAGGATGCGAGGAGCTGTGGGCAGACCAGTCCTGGCGCCATACAAGAGCACAGTGCTGTGCTGCCTCTGTATTGAGGCAAGTGAAATTTACTTGCAAAAAATGGACACAATTGTATGTTTTATCCATTTATTTCGTGACGAAGAGGCACGTGGCCTGGTTTACTGTCTATTAACTCTCAACATTTTCTTTCCGTTCGACCCTGGTTCGCTTGACTTGTGAGCGGCTCTGTCGTCGTGTTTTGCCCAGTGGAGAGTCCTCTCCACTTGCCAGACAACAAAGGTTTAGTGAAGCAGAAATCAAAACACCATCTTTCGTTTTGGTGCCGCCGAATATAAATGTACAGCAAAACAGAGAGATAGAGAGACATGGAGAGACGAACTGGGAACGATTGTTCACAACACAGCACCGCCTTGTACCGTTAGCCAGTTCGAGTCAGCCTCTTTTTTGCACTCTGCAAATGGCTTTGATTTAGATCTCTAAAACAAACAAACGATAGCGTAAGTGCTACTCGCACAATTAAAGACAATCATCGGTTGAGGAGGGCAGATTGAAAAGAAACACTCTCAGACTGCCGCCGGTCCAAACAGTGACAAACTTCAGTGAGAGAGAGTGTGCCTAACGATCGTCTCGTGCTAGTGAAACCAAAAGCAGAAAGCTCGCGCACTTGTACCAGTAAACATTGAGCCAGTCTCGTGCAAAAGTAGCCAAAACTGTCACTGCAATAGCAACATTCACTTGTCATCAAATTGAGCATGAAGACAGTCAGTGAGTTTCAGCAATGCGAGCCAGCACCAGCCAGACAGGGCCGACCATCGGATGAGCAATTAAAGCGAGACTGTTTCTTTCATCGAGCTGCCACTACAAACCACCACTGCAGCACAAGGAACCGCTTTCGGGTACTGGTGGACACTGCGCCACTGCAGCACCAGAGTAATTCCACTGTCAAGAGAAACCAGCCGCAAACAATGGTGGTGGTGGTGGTAGTGGTGGTGTCTGCGTCATGAGCTGCAGTTTGTGTCCTTCGCTGCTGAAACTATTAGCCCAGAGGATTCCACTGGCAAGACATTGAGGCCAGAGAGGACAACAGGCACTATCTGTCAAAGCTAACGACAGCGAGAATTGAGCGGGCAAAAACATGTAACACAGACAGAAGAGAGAAGAGAGAGTGCTGCCAGCCAACCAGCCAGACAGACGCACAATGGCTTGAATGAACACGAATGAACCCACCAAAAAGAGAGATAGTGGAGATGGCGGACGAGTGCGGACTGCAGAAGCAAAAAGAAGCAGTAGGGGAAAGGCCGTGTTTGATATGATAATTTATATATTCAATAAGTCCACCGAGCGGAATTGGGCATCAATAACCGCTTCTTTCACTGCCCCATTGTTCACCCAAAGATCTTAGGCGAGAGAGAGAGAGAGAGAGAGAGAGAGAGAGAGAGAGAGAGAGAGAGAGA
>JAALOO010000811.1_pt1 | contig 25572 bp, 17 predicted proteins | sample 7257641 | NCBI WGS metagenome assembly JAALOO01 (sample SAMN14085613, study PRJNA598686) | mite metagenome | biome: ENVO:01001000; feature: ENVO:01001002; material: ENVO:01001226; isolation source: single female mite from University of Michigan culture on fish food culture... ...
GAATAATACGAGAGCCAATAAATGAGAAAATTCGACTCACTCTCACCTTAAGAGATTTGAGTTTGTCCATTGTTGTGACATGCCCAAACCACAATCTAGTAACATTTAATTGATTTAATTAACGTTTTTGTCTTACACACTTTTTTGTTTTCTCGGTTAATGAGTAAGTGTGTATTCATCTATTCAATGTTCGCTTTTCAACTGTGATCAGTGTTGTACAATGACAATACAATGATTCGATGTCCATCTTGTCTTTGTCATACAAGTACACTTTCACTTTTTTGCATTCACTTTTATTCTTTTTATCTTGTCAGTGCTTACAATTTACGTCAGTTTGCATTCTTCTCTTCAGTACTCGCTAATTACAGATTTTAATTACCGAATGGTGAACAATTGCAATAACAACAAAGCAGCAGTTGAATAGAACCCGACCAATTACTGCCACGGTCCACTAATGCACATGTGATGCGTCGCAAACACTGAACTATTCTATCTTTTTTATTTTTTCTATTTTAGTTAGATCAGTCCAGCGGTAGTTCACTTTACTGACAAGTGCAACTTTATTATTAAAACACTACTGGACCAAAGGGCATTACAAACCTATAACTACACAAGTTTTAAAAAATGTAAAGTTAAGTCTTAGTTTCCAATATTAACTTTAAAAAAAGATCTAAAAACGGTACTTTAAGACATTTGTTTGCAATGTTTTTTTCAATCTCATGTGCATTATTTAAATCAAATACAAGCTTAAAACAAAATGCACAAATGTTAAACAATATTAAAAAATATCTTTATTGTCGCCATATAATTAGTTTAAAAAATGTCGTTCAGTAAAGATGCATTGTAATCAAAGGTGACATTTTTGTTTCATCTCTTAGGGCACTGTTTTTATAAATATTTAATACTAATACATTATTTTAGAGGTAGAAAGAATATTTATAATTCCCTAGCATAGTCCAAGTCACAGCTGTCATGGCGATTTTTTGCTGACATTCATTTTCCTACCATGACATGACTTTTATTATCATCTACAAAATACTAATTAACAGTGACGCATTTAAGCGCACCTGGCAATTAGCTTGTTCCAAACGGCACTTTACCTAGTGCGATCGTTTGCACCTTCTTTGCAAAGCGTTCAATCAGCAGCAATTGTGCAATTTTCTCCAATCTAATTTGTTTGATTGCTTTTGAGCGACGTTGTTGGAAAGTTTTCTAGTCTTTTTACCGATCAATTTACAAAGAAATTGACTTTTTATCATAATCCTTTGGTGAATTAGGTAAAAACTTGCAAATTACCTAGCGTTTAAGCTACCGTTTTTCATTTCTGCTAAAACATTATTATTATTATTTGGGGCTCATTTGAAGTGAGCCATTAGTAATGCATTAGTGTTTGCTTTTGAGTGGCATCACTCATTGCTCTCTTTATGCTCTTTGCTTGTGATACCAGCCAACTATTGGATTTCTGGTTCAGCACGAAACGCTTTTCATCACGAAGTGAAGTATTTTACCAACACTGATGGGCCACTTTGTTTGCACGTTTGCTCTTCTAGTTCTGTTAATTGCCGTCCCTAACGCAATTCATTACGGTGTAGGCTCAAGTATTACTACGAAGCTGCTTGCTAATTATCGTAATTATCATGCAGAGCTCATTGGTAATGCTTTGTTAAAAATCCTTTATTTTTTGTTTATCCTTTTTGATTTTATTTTTTTGTAATGTTTGAGAAAAAGATTTGTAACACCTTTAAATCTAATCCAATTGTTTTATCTAAACTTAATTATTCGTTTTATTTAAACTGCTAATATGTGTTTTAAAAAAATTTTCAATTTTTTTTCAGGAGGTCATCAAATATTTAAATTATTTATAAAACTTGTTTTATTAAAAACGTAAATAATAATAAAGAAGCGGTTGGTAACGCGGCGCGCGGAGAGATTTACAAGCATGACGTAGTCCAGACTGACTTTTAATGGTAGAGGGAGCAGCTTATAAAGCATTTACAGAGGTTTCGAACTTCGCGTGAGCAAAACCACATCACCAACGGCCTGGTGGCCGCTACTTATTTTTTCACAACAATAATTTTTTAATTTTTAACAATTTTAAATTTAAACTAGGTTTTTGAAATACTTGAAAATCGATTAATCAATTGTTGATTTTAATTTTTAATTTAGTTTAATTTTCAAAAATTTCTTATCTTTAAAAGACAGTTTCCTGTATTGTGAAGAGTTGTGGGCTTAAACGTTTGCAATATTTGTCTACCTTAGTTGTTTCAAATTTGTCTACCTTAGTTGTTTCAAACACGATAAAAACTAACTATTTATTTTTAGCCTAAAAAATTTGAGTTTTATGATTTATCTTTTAATTCTAAAAAATTTTCACTTTTTTAAATGCCTGGTTATAACCTCAGGTTTCTTTTAAAAGTGTAAGTAGTCTTTTGATTCTTGATCGTTTTTCTCAACGGAAGGAAAAAATTGCGTTTGATTGCTTATTTTTCTCTCAACTAAAGTGCCATTTTCATTTCCTCTTCAAAAGATACTGTGTTTTGTCAGTCTCAATAGCACTATATCTTTTTATTTGTTCCGTAGTTTTGATAGCTGTTAGAAATAAAAATCGTTACACTTTCTTACCGGATTGTGAATGAATTCGTATATTGAATAACAAAATCTTTTAATCTCAAGCTATTTACCGATCATTATCGTTTCATCTTTAGATCGTTTAGAAGTTTTGCTTGTGTAAATTAATTTTACATGAGAGCAAAGTATATTTTTAAAACGGTTGTTTAAAAGCCATAATAACTTAAAATTGTAATTAAAGTGCTTTGCAGACAAAACAGAAATAAAAAATCTCACTGTGAGTTAAAATTAATCAAAAAATATAAAGTTATTTTGATTTATTTTTGAAATACAATTATTATAATACTTTAATGTATCACTCTGTACTGCACTGATGGTATTTGATTCAACTATTGTTAAAGGCAGTGGCGATTCCTGCTGGGCCACCGTTGACTCTTCGGAGCGCTGCAAGTTGCTACCGCTGAGAATTGAGATTTATTGCACCATCTTCTTGCATCTGTGATCATGACGGCACTCTGTGTGATCACTGTTGCCAGTCAGGAAAGCAGATTCTTCGTAATCGATAATTGTTTGTTGCTGCTAACAGATTGCCGACACAAACAGATTGAATGAAACCATTGACTGCATGTAGTCAAAACGTTGCATCAAACAGCATTGGGAATTGAAAAAGAAAGCTCAATTTAGAAAATTAAAACCCAACAGTTTAATGTGCGGTTTGACGGCTTAGAGAAAAACCCGTCTACAAAATGTTAGGCAATAAAACTAAAAGTTGTTAAAAAAGTATTTTGTATATAATAAACTGTAGTGCACGAGTCCTTTAATAAAAATTGTAAAAAAATTAAAAAATTTTTATAGAATTAATAGCAATTTTCAATTTTGTTTGCGACACTTTACTTCTCTTTGTTTATTATTAAAGTTGTTGCATCTCATTTAATTTATATTAATTGCAATTGTCAATCGATATTTTTTTGCACACATTCAGTCACTGTAAAACCGTTTTTTGTTTTACTTGCTCAGAATTTTAATAAATCTAGTATTGATATATATTAATTAGTTAGATTACATAACCATTGTTAACGTGATTAATTGATTGATTTAAATATTTGATTACACAGTTTGTCTTAAATAAAAATCACGTTAAAAAATCAAATGCATTTTCACACTAACACCATGAATTTAATCTAAAGTAGTTAAAATTGCAAAAACTAGACTAAACTAAAAGATAAAAAGTTAAATTTAATGACAAATGTATTTTTAATTTTACGTTAGATTTTTTAAAGTAATTTTTACTTAAAATGTAAAATGAATTTTATAATTTTACAAAAAAATACAATATTTTTTAAAATAAAACAAAACAACTTTTCACATCTAAACTTGTGTTAAAAATTTAAAATTTTTAAAATTTTTAGTTTAAATTGTTTACTCACCGCAAAGTGCAAAACGAATTATTGTTTTGTGTCTGATTAATTTGTTTGGTTTTAACTTGTTTGATGTAGTACAGCAAAATATTGAACTGAAAGTTTTATAGAAATTTGACAAAATTTTGATTTTTGTTGGTGAAAACAAATGCCTTATCAGCGACATATTTAATGGTAGGAAAAATGTTAAACCAACAACCGGTGAGTTGATTTGTTGATGCGATGACATTTTTGTAAAATGAGCCATTTTAAATTTTTAAAATGCAAAGATTTCTAATACAAAATTACATTTAAAATGCAAAACATTGATTTTCTTGCAGTCTTAACATCTCGTAAACTAATGCAGCAAAGCAAACCTATTGTTGCTTACATGGCATGACTGAAAATGCAACAATGTTAAAGAAAAGTTTCGCTAAATTTTAAATTGAGATGCACTTTATGTAATAGATAACGATTGAAAGTGTTATAAACTTAAAATATACGTTAACTTTGTATCCGGTGTTTTGCATTTATCAGTTGCAAGTTATACCTGATTTTAAGTAAAAGGCTCAATCTGATTAAGATTGAAAAGTGTAACTTGAAAATTAAAAAACTAACATTTTTTTATAAAAAATTGTGAAAAGAAAGATTTTGGTAATTTATAGATTAGGAGAATCAAAACTAATTAATTAATGGGACTTTGTACGGTAAAAGCTGACAAGTGGTTTTGTGCATAGTAGGAATCACACACTGCTTAGAATATTTAATTTCGATAATTAATTTTCCTAACATATGACAATGTATAAAATTTGCAATAGCTTTTATGCAATTAAGAAACTTGATTAGTTTTGCTTAATCATTTTTGCAAAAAAGCAAACTATTTGTTATAGTTATAAATGCTTTGGATGTAACTTGCAAGTTCCAAAATGGAAAGTATTGTAATTAGCTGTGATCAGTGAACTGATGCAGTTTTGCAATGAGGAAAATGCGGAAACATTTGAGATTGAAAGTTGTCGGAGATGAAAAGACAAGATAAAGGTGAGAAATGAGGTTAAAGTTGACAACGTGAGCTAGCAAAAACAGGTTATACTCGCACCAGTGGAATCAACTTACTGACTGAAGTTAACTTGCTTGTGGACAGTATTCATATCCTAAACGAGAGAAACCTCTAGTGCTATAGAATATGATGGAAAGAATAAAGAAAAGAGAATAACAACGGGAGCTATATGTTATATAGTCTAACGGATAGCTGCTTGAAATACTTGGAAAAAAGTCAAACACAGGTTGCATGTGGGTAAAATAATTCAAATAACTTTAGGTGAATAAATTACACAGGCTCTGTTTAACATACTCGAAAGTATTTTAAATTAGTTTTGATTAATTTTAGCTTTTATATAATTTACAAAAGCAAGATACTATGGCAGTAGGACGGGCAAAGCGCACACTAAAAACGGTGGTCGTTGTTTTTTTTCCTCCGTGTAACCCTTTGATAAGAGAGCCTTTTCAAGTGTGGAGTAATCAGTGTTCCCAAAATCGTTAAACATGGGCAAAGTTTGGCAAAAAACTTCTAGTTTAACATATGTATTAATATCAAATTCGTTTACAAAAACTAGATCTACCCACCGATTTTAAAGCTGTGTTTTAAGTTACTAGTTAAAAAGGCTTTGTTTTCTGTGCACTGTGTGTAAACTTTTAGAGCTATCAATACTAAATATGTTTTTAACTAGTCAAGACCATCTTGAATTCCGTACTGTTAGAAAGATTCCATTTAGCCTGAAAGTATAAAAAACCGCATCCTCACATTGAGACCAAAATTTAAGTGCAAAGAAAAAGAGAGAAAAATGTCACATTTTAAGAGATAGAGGAATAAAAGAATTTACGCTTTCTTTATTGCAGCATTCTTAACATTTGTAATGTGGTTTCTCCACAAAATGTACTTGTACTTGAGAATGCTTAATGCACTAATGACCATCTTTTCGGGCTCAATTACGCCATAGGATTCGACTGTAAAAATCATATGATCTCGGTAGTATTTGACAGAAATATTCTTTTCTATATCTTCGAAATTTCGGAATGATCTCGAGTGGCGGTCCATGCGAGCATTATCAACAGTAGGCACTAGTTTACCACCAGGCATTTGGTTGAGCTTGATCACACCGGGTGGAAATGATGCTTGCAATTTTAAAGCCATATCATTGGAGAAGTTGGCGCATCCGGTCAGGTCAATCTGTGATAGAAAGCAGTATCGAGCAAAACCAGGACTGAACTTCATATGATTGCGACCTAATCCCTTGATGCAGAATACGCGACACGAAATCTCTTCGGTTGGTTTCAAGCAAAGTAAAGGAATTTTGTCAAACAGCGGCTTAATAGGCTCAAGCTGGCTTTGTTTTTCACCAACTGGCTCCCATACTAAACTTTCTGTGTAGACTTTGATAACATCTTTTCCTGAATTAGATTCTGTCATGTTGAAGACAATTGAATTGTCTGAGTTGAGTTTTGATGTATCGCCACTTTGGACAAACTTGAAATCATTAGGATCCGCTTTAATTGGTATCAAAGCGAGGCGTTGAGAGATGTAATCGCTGTTGAACATGCTAGTGTTTTTGTGAAAGTACACATCTTCGATGGCCATTGTGGGAATATCGTTCAGAATTGTTTGCCGGATGGCATTCACGACGTAAGGCTTCAAGCCTATGATGTCAAACTCGAGTTCATTTGGCACAATGCGGTGCACCTCCACTTTGAGAGCCTGTAAGGTGTCTTCGCAAGTCTGGCATTCTGGAAACCGGTACACGTAGTCGGTAAACTGCTGAAGAGTTGACATTTCTAGGGTGAATCCTCGAATGGCGGCCCTGCTTTCAGCTGCATTTGTTTACCAATGATTTTCGCCGTAAGTGATTCGCGCACATGGCCTGACTGCAGCTGGCAGAACGAGGCAGATAACGTCAGTCGTAGTGGCTCTCTACTGTTGTGCATGCATGCCTGCAGATGACGCTACAACCGACACATTGATGATTTTTAAAAATCACAACTTTTAATGAAAATTACAGTAAGATTATACAATTTTGTTTGTTAAGAAAGCACAAATTATTATTTATGAGATTGAGATGAATATCGGATTCGCCTCAAGAGAAGTTTTGAAATTAAAAAATAAATCTTGTGCATAAATATGAAATGTTTAATTAAACTCTGTGGACTTGAATGTATGGTCATCGTTGGTCGTGAAAATGTGGCCTTCATTAACCAGGAAATTTATAGCGTCATCGATCAATGAGGAATTGACACCAGGCAAGAAGCTGTGAATGTCAGATCGTTTCAGGCCGCACGATTGCTCGTTGCCATGTTTGCGGAAAACATTGAGCACCGAGCGTTGAACATCGCTAAATCCAGCATGAATAGGATTTGTGTCCACTTGGGTAAAGTGTCCACTTGTGTCCATACGAGAGAAGTTTCCATTTTCTCCGTGTGCCAAGGTATAGTTCTTTCGCTTTTCCAAGACAAGAGCGTCATTGATCACCTCTAGAAAATGTTTGTCAATCTCTCGCGGATCTGTTATTGTCTTGATTTCAAAAGCTATAATGAAAGGCTTCTTATCATCATAGCGAACTTGACCAACAACTCGAATGTAAGTGTTCTCCATGACAGATGGCGCGGGCATATATGAACCAGTGCCTAGAATTGCATAAACGTCGTTAGAGGGTTGGGTAGAATAAATGAAATTTATTAAGTAACAAGCTTTTACCATCATTATCATTTTTCCACAGTTGAACCTCCACAGGACCACCCTTAGAGAAGTCGTCAATCAGGTAAACATTCTTGGTATTTCCTTCTTCGACGTTAATCAGCATTCCATAGACTGTAATAGTGTGGACTTTTTGGCGTTGGATGATCAGACCTTCCTCACGACGGGTCAAATTCACAATCTGCGACAGCGTGACATGAACATGGTTCAGTTGGTCACGGTCATTAAATTCGGGTTGCTGCTGCTGGCCTTGATTTTGGTTGATATCGAACTGAGTAGTGCTGAAAAAATCGCCCATTTTGAACGCAAGGAATGATGAAAATGACGCAAAGATTACACAAACAAAATCTCGCCGGTTTGCCTCTCGCAGATTCAGAACAACAAACTTTTTCTTGAGCGCCAAAATTGTCTCAGCGGCTACATTGACAGTAGAGTGACAATGTAACAGGAACTTTGCCTATTTTACTCTTTGCACCGAAAACTTTTCCCTTTCAAATCTTGCTTCTTTTTTGCTTCGCGGATTCTGCTACAGAATTTCTACCACTTATTTATTTATGAATTTATATTTGATTTTAAACTTTTAAAACTTGTTGAGTAACTGTATGAATGAACGTGTTAAATAAAGTAGTTTAAAACTGTTCTGTTTGTTCTCTGTTCTGGCTGAAACCAATTTAAATTGGTACCGGCGCCAATTTGCGAAACTGAACAAATTGCACGTGTTTATCATTTTGGATTTGTTATCAGTACTTGACATCACGTGGAGTGCTTTGTTGTAGCTTGGCTCGTTTTTCTGCTCACTGAGCAGTTTGCAGCACCAGGTCATTTGTCTGGCGATTCAAAAGTTCATCGGGCAGAATCACAGTGAGTGAGTGAGTGAATGCAAGAAGGGCAATTCATGGGGATTTGTTCATCTCTGGCACTTATCGGCACTGCTTCAATTGGCTCTCACTTCTCCTCAGAGGGCGAGTGTCAGTGAAGAGGGAGTGCATCACATATAGCCACACTACTCCATTCTCCGCATTCAATTGGAACAGTGTCGCGCAGTACTTTCTCTGCCTGAATTCTGCTAGGGCTAAATCATTGCTGTCCATATACAACTTTGGCTACTCAACGGCTAGTGCTCGGTGGGTGCAGTAGATGGCGAGCACCGGCGAATCTGCACCATTACAGTGCCGTCTTTTAATTGAGGAGCAATTTGCTGAGTCAAGCAGAGCCACTACCAGATACGGCTCTACTTGTCTGCAGACTAGCGTGGTCACCAGCAGATCGGTCACCAGGCGACCAGAAGTTGGAAGACCAGCAGTTACAGGCGGGAAGTTGAAGCATTGAAGTCACCAAGGTGTGAGATTTGGATGCACTCAATTAGGCGCCTTGCGCAGATAGGGTCAATGACACTACTGCGGCAGCAGCGGCACTGAGAAGTGCCTGCACTCTCTAACTGAAACATTGTTATTGTCTTTGTGCTGCCAAATGTTAATTGGCTATCAATTAACAGTTGATTAGTGCCGGTGGTGGTGTTGGCGCCAGAGGTGATAGTGGCAAAGAGGTCGCGTGTCGAGGATGCGAGAGCCTTTCTCATTCCAGGCACTCCAGGCACTAACCTTGAACTTGAAGCACCCACTAATCTAATGCACTGAAAGTGCCCTACAGTAATTCAGGTAAATAGATGAGATAACTTGGTCACAGATTCTGTTGGCGCCAACGCTAATCGCACTAGTCAAAGCAGCAGCTACTCTCCTCTCCGAGAACTGTAGCCAGTGACAGAGGCGGGCATGGCTAGCAAGGGGGAAGTCAGAGAGTTAGTGTCTAACGCAATTGCGTGTCCAATTTGGAAAGCTCAGTGGCAGCGGCAGCAGAAGTAGTAGTGATGTTTGCCCAATGGATGGCTCACCCGACCAGTGGTGGTGGTGGTGGTAACGTTCCTGACTCGATCACAACGCCGTCACATCACGGCGGCCGACGCGAATCGTCGTTTGAAACCACACAACAAAGAGGTCTCACAGGACAATTGACGCGAGCAGCAGCAGTAGCAGTAGCAGCGGCAGCAGCAGCCAAGAGAGTGAGAGAGTGAGAGAGAGCAAGAGAGCGAAAGAAAGAAAGAAGGAGCAAGACTATCTTTTCTGCTTGCTACTCTGCACCGAGTGCATCATCATCGCCATCGTCGTCGACGTCGTCGTCGTCTTCCATCTCGCCGCGTCTCAGGACGCTGATTCCGATTCCGCCGAATCGCCCCTTCTTTCCCTCAGCCCAGCTCTCATTGGCGTGCACGCCGGTGTGCTCCATCAATCCCTCCATTCCCTCCTTTTTCCGAACAGGGACAGTGCTACCGAACTTTACCTGCAATTACCTGAAATCACCATCTCCAGTTGTTGTGCTCGTGCTTCTTCTGTCCACATTGCCCTCGAGGGCGCTGTATAACTCTTGTCACACCGACACATCGAGGACACACTTACTCGTCCAACTCCACGGGACCAACACCAGCCAACGGGGGCTTTGTTTGGATGTTACCCGCACCAAACAGTGATTAACAACACCAACAACGATAACAGCAAGAACAGCACCACCTTTACCATTAGCCACGTTTGGTGAAAGCCGAACTGACACTGTAAGTTCTCTAAAATCTCTATTTTCTGCTGAAATATTTCCTAAATAGTATGTATGAAAAATTTTCTTCCTTCATGTATAATACAAATACTACATATTGACAACAATTAACCCCCGAATTGACCCGGTCTTTGGCTAATCTGGGAGCTCTACCCACTTTCTGCGAGTGGGCGCTTGTGTGGTCAAGTATTGGCGTTTATCTGATTCACTTCTACACCTTTGTTTGGACTTCAGTGGCAGTGGGCTGAATCAGTGCTCCTAAAAGTTAACTCATTTCATGCGTCTCTATATTGGCCGTATTTGAATGTAGCGATCAAAGAGCGCACTCTAGATATCCACTAATGTTTGTTCGCCATTAGCAGAAGCGACTCGCCTTGTCGTAATTCACCAGCAGTATCAAGGGGGAGCCTGCCGTGCAAGCAGAGGCAAACAGGCGAAAGCCGAATCGATATTGAGCAGTGATACATGTCTGCTTAGCCAGAAAGAGACAATAAACCACGAGCAGCCCCGAAATGTCGTTTTCTTGCTCCAGCTCTAACGCACAGGCTACTCGTCTCGATAAGTCTGTAATTACTTGACGGCAAAAAAGTCTCTCTCCCTCCTTGCCCTCTGCGGCTGCTGCCTAAGCTGACTGCTGCAGAGTACTTGGTGGCGCGCACAATGCCTGCGTTTCGATTCATCTTTTTTTCTGCTGCTGGAACGGAACGCCAATGTTTCATTCGCACTACTCACAACTTGCAAAGCCATTTTCAGAGCTATTTCTCTCGCACTACCCCAACCCGTCGGTGAGAGTGAGTGAGTGGCCGTTGCCGAGTGATGCAACGTGCCGCACCATTTGACACACACCAAAGTCGTACATTGCCACTCCAAAAATGGTGCCCTTTTGCATCTGCAACAAAGTCTGGTGCACTCCCAGAGCACTTCTTTTGGGTCATTCTTCATCCTCGGCGACTGGAAAGTCTGCAAATATTTATCTCATCAGTTTGTGCTTTTCATAACTACCTTGTTTTGCCTTTTAACTTTCGCCACATTGCCGTGTGCACACCGACTATTTGCATTTCAGTGCCCACGTGACTGCACGTGAGTATATTGAACCTTCCAAAAGACTGTTTGCCGGTGCTTTCGCCCGTCTGGTGACCATTTTTAATTGTTTAGAAGTGGGCACATCGTGGCACACTACTGAACTGGCACTGAACTCGGCTGATCAGTGCAGCTGAGAATCGCTTCTGAAGTGCCGCTGTTTGCACTGCTACTGCACTGCAGCCGCTCCTTGCCGCTGTTGTTGTCACAACAACTTCCACTGAATTGCCGGCAGAATATTCGGCTGCACACCGACTAAAGCGACGTTGAGAATTGGGCGAGCTTGGATTGCCTATCGACGCTTGTCTATTTGTCCAGTTGCCAATGCACTGCACATTGTGCAGCAGTAGTGAAACACACACACATACACACATAGACACCCTGAGAGGCAGACAAAGCAAGCACTGCAGCTGCAGCAGCAGCAAATCGCTCAGTGTCTTCTCCTTTGCATCCCAACTTTAGCGGCAGCAGCAGCACTTCGCAGTCGTATTCTCATAATCCGGTTTTGTTGTTATTGTGAGTATGTGTCTGTTTCTGATGTCGATGATGGCTAAAATATAAAACAGTGCTGACATGCGTGCCTCTAGCTCACACTCCCGATATATCCTCCCTGCCAGAAAGGAAGCTTATGTTCATCTGCCATTGTCATCGATTCTCCCACTGTTCGCACTTCTTGAGACGTCTGCTACCACCAGTTCTGAGACACAACACACACCGGGAACCTCGTGCTCAGTGCTGAAACACTCGGCTAAAGCACAGCGAGCCGCAGTCGCCACCACCACCAACATCACTGCTGCCTTTGGCAGTGTCTGACTGGCAACGCTGCTACTATTTCTTCTCGTGGTGCCATTATCATTATGAAACACGGCTTCGTGCTCTAAGTAGTGAGTGAGTGAGTGAGTGTGAGTGTGTGTTCGTGTCAGCGTCAGTTGCGCTCGATTGCGCCAGTTCTACTGTTTGCCTTGGCCATCTTGCGCTGCCTGCATTTCCACTCACCATCGACATCATCGTGTCCAGCAACAGCAACAGCAACAACCTCACCTCTATCCTTACTAATCGATTATTACCCTACTGCCACCGACAGAATTTCTTCTCTGCCCAGCATACCACTTCAGCAGCGACACTTTTGGATCATCCCATCAACTGCCTAATCCTCCAGGTAAGACACTACTAGCAGCATCAGCTGTGCCACCAGTGTATCACCAGTTTAGATCGGCTCACTCGAGTGCCGCCAGTGTAGGTGCGTGTTTGATTAAAGTGTGTATCTCTTTGCCTTCTTCCTGCTCGCCTTACACTGAATGGCACCGGTTCAGCAGTTCACACACACACACACTCACTCGCACAGAGCGCACGCCAATGTCTCGTTGAGCAGCAGTCGTCTGACCGGGTGAATCGGTCTACCCTTGCTGCAGAATCGGCACTGGATGGCAAAGACTGGCCTCACTGCTTCAGCCATTCACCTGGCACCCACTCTGTCCTCTGACCACTGCATCTAACTGGCCACTCTACTATCGATCACTATCTCTATCTCTTTCTCTCTCTACTCTTACTTTCCAAGTGAGTTTCATGTAGTGTTTCTACTTTACGTAGTACCGTATCTTTTAGTTGCTGATCTTCTGCTTCTTTTCTTCTCTAACACTCTAATCACAACTAACCAACTTGTCTTGTTTCTTCCGACCTATCTTCTGGCCACTGTCGACCAATCTGTGTGTAGTGTTAGGTCAAATCCTAGATCAGCTTTGTAGCTCAGCCAATTCAACGGACACACAGAACTCATCATTTAATCACCACCTATCACCTGATAATGCAATCGACGTTAATTTAAGTTCTAACAAAGCACAGTGTAGCAAAGAGAATCATTTCTCTCAATTGTCACAAGGTTTGTCGCCTTCTGATCAGATCTTGTGTCCGTGATTGTTCCCACACTGATAGTTTCCAGTAGTGTTTATGTTTTGTTTGTTGTTGTTTTTCTTTTCTGTTTTGCATTGTCCGTTTATATTAAGTAAACTTTTTTACCGCAACGATTCCTGTTTTTTCTCACAGACAACTCATCGGTAAAGCACAGCATTTTGTATGAACATCTCAAATACCCATCTCTGCCACAAAGGAAATCCCGATCCAATCCCAAAGAGTCTCCTTCTGTTTGCAGGAAGTAAGTACAGCTATTAATAATATAAAATGTAAATATTTTGCTAACACTGTTGTCATTTTACAGGAAAAATATTGCTCACAACTCTTCAATTGGTAAGTGTTTTGCAGCTATTGTTGTAAATTCACCTAACCACAGGACATTTTTGTTTACAGATAATGGCACAACAGTAGAACAACCCGATTCACCAAATCACAGCACCAACCATTCTGACGCCGACACACAGTTTGGCTCAAGTCAATCCAAAGAGGAGAACACCACACTGAAAAGTGCTAAAGTCATCCAGGCAGCAGTGAATGGTGACCAAGCCGAACTCAATGAGAGTTCCAAAAAGTCAAACTGCAAAAGAATGAATCTGTCAACAAAGCAAAGATTCGCAAACGATGAGGATGCGTCAGTGCCACTCAACCTCTCAGTCAAAAAGACTTCAACAGCAACATCATCTTCGGCAGCTGCAAGTTCAAATGACTCGAGCAAGTTGTTTGTTCCGCCCAAGCATTCAGTCAATAGTAATAATCTAGCTGCTTCAAATCGCCAGCTCCTATCAAACCCGTTTCTCAATCACGGCAACCAGCAACTTAACTTTTCCGCCCCTTTGATTCAGCCGCAGAAGAAGCGAGGCCGAAAGCCTAAGGCGTTACTTAACAACAACAGCTTTAGCGGCAACAATATCAACCACAACATCAACAACATCAACAGCCTCAGCCTCACCAATGAGTCCTTTCAGCAGCAGCTACTCAACGATCCTAGCTTCCTTCAGTTGGCCACCAACTTCATGACCAACTCAGGCGGACTGGGCCACGCCACAACGAACACGCACACCTCCACATCAACAAACCACAATGCCAGTGTTGAGCCAAAGCCGCGGAAACGCGGCCGTCCGCCGACCCTCTCCCCACCGCACAATTCACTGCAGCCCATGGCAGCTCATGCGACAACCTCACAAGGTGGCAAAACCAACTCAACTAGTGCCTTCGCAGCTACTTTAAACAATCCCTTTAACTTCCTCAATACTCCCAATATTCCCAATATTCTCAATAATGACTATATGACTGGTTGGCCGGGTCTCAATGCACTCACTGCCGCGGTGGCAGCCTCTGCGGCCGCCGCCACTGGAAATCCATTCTCAAATAGTCCAAACTCGTTTGATATTTTCAAGCACTACAACCAAAAAGACGCAAACAACTACAATCTCAACTTGATGAATCAGTCCTTGTTCAATTTTAAAAACTTGCAGACCACTCAGGAATCACAGCACGATTTTAAGAACAACAAAGCGTCAAAAACAGAAAGGCGGTCTAAAGTGGAAGATGTAGCTGTTACGCAGTCAACTTTGAAGAGCGCCGCCAATAGTTCGTCGTCAAAAACGTTCGCCCACAAGCCTCATCCCAATGAAAAGCAGCTAAAAATACCCCTTAATCATGGGCAAGTCAAATCAACTTTATATTCCGTATTGTCCTTGTGCTAAAAGATCAATTTTATTTAACTAGGTGGAGCCGGTTTACTTACGTTTCTACAATTTCCAAAGCGGGCACCATTGAAGGGGAGGTCAACTACATGGCACCTTGTGGAAAGAAGGTCAAAACTTTTCCTGAACTTATTAAGGTATTTTGTTCATATTCAAATGTGATGTCTTTACTCATATCTTTTTTTATGCAGTATTTAACAAAGAACGCTATTACTAGTATGACCAGAGACAACTTTAGTTTTGACGCAAATTCAGTTGTGGGTCAATTTTTTATGAAGATTCCCGGACATAACAACGATGTAAGTTTCTCATTTTTATACTATCTTTTTACCTGACTAATGAAGCCCTTTTAATTAATGGTAGATCTTGCTAAACGAAAGCCAAATGAAAACACACCTTGAGGATATTAGGCAGCACAACTTTGGAATGGCGTCTTCTTCAAATAGTCAAAGCAATCATGTTCTTCCTGAAAAGAAACGTCGTGTTCGTGATAGTAGCGGAAGTAGAAATGTCTATGATAGTGTTAAAAATTTCAAGTCACCCGTCCAGCACAAAACTGCTTTTGATGGTCTCTCTGATCGAAATGACTTTGAGCCACAGATTACCATTACACTGCAGAATGCGCAATCTCAAAGAGGCTCAAAGCGAAAGAGTGTCGAGCAAAGCAAAGCAGAGCTTTTGCAAATTGAAAGGATGAAGAAAAAGCAGGAGGAGGTATTTTTACTGTTAAATTTGGTTTTCTTTTTCCTCAACTTTAATTTCTTTTTACAGGAACGAATTCAACGCGAGTTGAAGGAGAAGCAGGAAGAAGAGCGCAAAGTAAGTTTCATGATTAAGTTACTTAAAAGAGATGAATTTTAATATTTGTTCACCTTTATAGCAAAAGGAAGCTCTAGAACTTCAAAAGCAAGAAGAGTTGAAGATGCAGGCTGAAATTGAGAGAGAACGAGCTAACCAGCACCAAATGCTCATCAACGCTTTTGCAGAGATAAAAGCAAATGATGAGCGCGACGCTAAAAGAAAGCGTACTCAACTGGAGAACGATGCACTTCAAGAGCGAAGAATTATTAAAAAGTACCTCGAGCTGGAGCTGGTTAAGGAGATGAAAAAGCCCATCGAGGACATGATGCTAAAAGATCTAAGAGATCTGCCCACTTTCAACCGAATTCCAGGCCTGAAGCTCACGGGAAAAGCATTTGCCGATTTGTTGATGGTCTTTGAATTTCTCTACAACTTTGGCGAAACAATTGGCTTTGATACCGATAGTTTACCGAACCTAAATACTCTCATGATGGCCCTGCTAAACCTTGACCAAGAGGCCGAAGAAGACTTGCTCTCCATTATCGTTCATCTCGTTGTCTGCGCTATTGAGGACCCGGGAATGCCAGCAAACATGACAACTGCGCTGGGGCAAAAGTTGAAGGACGCCAATGTGACACCACACAATCTGACTGAAATACTGCGGCTCTACTTTTACGCATTCAGTAGCGTTGTCAATGAGGCGGATAAGGAGAAACGAATCGAGTATCGACTGTTTGAACAGCTGGACGTTGGCATTCCCTTCATTTCATTGAACGCCTCCGTCAAACTGGACATTTTGGTGTTTCTCTGCAATGAACTTCTATGCAATCAGGCCATCGTCAAGCAGATTGACGAGAACATTGAAAGCGTCACCAATTACAAGAAGGACAAGTGGGCTGTGGAGAATGACATTCGCAAGCTGAGATTGGTCAAAATGAGACGAGAACGCATTGCCGAGCTGGAAAATGCAAAGAAAGAGGCTGCTGAGAATGAAGCAGCCGCCGCTGCAGCGGCTGCAGCAGCAGCTGCATCAGCCTCAACGTCAACGTCAACATCGGCGGATGTCACTGCGGACAGCGACGCCGAGGAAAGTACGAGCACCATTGTCGCAGCACCGACTGCTTTAGTCATTCAGGAGTCATTTGAGGACGACATCAGCATGACCAATGAGGAGATAGACAAGAAGATTGACCGCCTAAATCGAAATATGAACACGATGAACAATAAGCTGAACCGAGCACTCAACTCATATCGGGTGTTTCCACTCGGCCAGGACCGTTACCGTAGAACCTTATGGGTGCTTCCTAACAGTGGCGGAGTTTTCGTTGAGGCCATGGAGTCGGGCGATCCGGAGGAGATCGATGCAAATGCAATCAAGGAAGAGGAGCAGATTGTTGATGTCAAAGTTGAGGAAAACGGTGAGGATGAAGAGGGGGACCACAGTATCAGTATTAAAAGCGAGCCAGTTGAAAATGGTCAAGTGAAGCTTGAAAATGGAGACGAAACAGACGACAAGGACGATTCGCTTCCTGAAACTAAAAATATGAAAGCTGAAGAAACAAAAGAAGTGAACGAAAATGGTGATGAAAAGTGCACTAATGATGCAAATGAACTGAAGAGCAGCGAAGATCCGGTGACTGAGATGGTTAACCATGAAAATGGTGACAAAGAAAATGCTAACGTGGAAAACGGTGAATTAAATGAGCAATCAGAAGATAATAACTTGGAGAAGCCAGCATCAGACAAACCAACAACAAATACGGAAGAAGCCGATTGCAAAAAGACAGATGAACCGACAGAGGACAACATGAAGTGGTTTGATATTGACCTTGATTGCGAACAAGCCCATGCCGTGGAGGACCCGTCTGCACTGGAGGAAATAGAGGAGGACGATGACGAGGAGTTGCCATTTCCAAATGATAAAGACAGCAAACTGTACCGCAAGCTGGAGCAGGGTTTGAGAACTTTCCTTGACGATGCCACCATGGACTGTCTCTTTGGCTACGCTGAGCAGAACGAGGACGCGGCTATTCTAAAGGAAACTCTACTTCGAATCGTCTACAACTTTCCAGAAAGCGCACTCTTTAACGACTTCACTGTCACTGAGATTGGCGAAACTGAAACCGTGGTTTGCCAGAACTTGCAAAAGCGAATTCAGTCTTGGAAGCTCTTCCACTACGGTGTGCCGCTGAAGATTGGCCGCGAGCATCAGCTAGGCTGGTGGCGCATCACCGACCCGACGCAGCTAAAATCGCTGATAGAGCTGTACCACGGCAATGCTGCTCGAGAGAGCAAACTGCAGAAGCACCTGGAAAAGCATCTCAACTACGCAATGCAGTCATGCAAAGTCTCAGCATCTAATCTTGAAGTGAATGACTACGACCGAGAACTGTCTGAATGCCGCGAACACGGTGCTCCCACTCAGAATCGGTGCCCACACAAGGAATGCCTCGTCAAGGGCTACTGTCTCGAGGTGACCGCCAACAAGGACATTCAGGTGCTCGAGGTGATTGAGGCGTTCGAGGAGAAGATACTCGCATCAAGCATGCAGATTCGCAGCTGGAAGCCTTCCACTCAGGTGACCAGCGCTGAGTTTAGAGCCAAAATGATCTCGTACACTAGTGCCACCAAAAACGGAAAGGGCGGCAAGAGCTCAAAGAAGCAGAAGGCTCTAATTGCAGCAGCGGCGGCAGCGGCTGCTGCGGCTGCAGCCGAGAGGAGCAGCCTGGAGAATGATCATGCTGAGAACGGCGTTTGCAGCGAAAATACCAGCCTCAGTAACGGCAACAGTGATGAGTCCGGAGACGATGACATTCTGACCGTGCAGCGGGACAAGCTGCTCGAGGTGGAGATGTCCATTGAACGACGGTACCTGAAACCGCCGCTGGGCTTCAAGAACAGCAGTAGTCTGGCGAACCAGGCGGCCAGTTCGGAGATGGCCAATGGCGACGACTCCACCGAGTACTCGCACGAGGAGAACATCCCTGCTGGTCTGGTTCGGTGGCGAGATGCAGTCATGTCCTCGAGCTGCAGCTCACAGGTGGCCATGTGTCTGCACTTTCTGGAGAACAGCATCGCCTGGGACAAGTCTGTCATGAGAGCGGTACGTATCCTCACCACAATCTTTCCCTCTTTCCTATCGGCTTTCTCTCTCTCACACGCATTCTCGTTTAATCGCTCGCTCTAGAGCTGCCAATTCTGTGGCTCGGGTGAGAATGAAGCGCACCTACTTTTGTGTGACTTGTGCGACAAGGGCTATCACATGTATTGTTTCAAGCCTAAAATGGATTCAGTTCCTACAGGCGACTGGTATTGCTTTGATTGTCAAAACAAAGTAATTTCCGCCACTGTCAATTAGAGTCACAGTTTTTAATTAACGTACTTTTTCTCTTTCTCGTCTCTTTACCAGAATACCATCGACAAGGTGTGCATTGTATGCGGCAAGAAGGGCAAGCTGCTCAACTGCGACACCTGCGCCAAGGCCTTCCATCCAAACTGCCTCGAACCACCCATGAACAAGTACGTCCTTTTTCATTATAATTTATTGTTTGCTTTTATCTAACTTGATTTGCTTCAACTGCAGGCAACTGAAGGGAAAATGGGTGTGTCATTTGTGCCAGAGGAAAAACAAGCGGTTCTCTGGCCCTAGCAAGTCTGCCTCGAAAAAATCTGCCAACAACACAAACAGCTCTAATCCTCCCACTGTTCCTGATGATCGACCCACCGATTCCCCTAGTTCAACGCCGAACAACAAGGAGGCAAAACGCATTTCTAACGGCAATGGCAAAGAAAAATCAGAAAAGCCTAAAAAAGAACGCAAAGCAAAGCCAGCAAAAGAGGAGAAAGTAGAGAAGGAAAAGGAGGATGACAAGTCTGTGGCCGAGATTTCTGAATTGATGGTACCTGCAATTAACACTGAACTGGAGAAGTGTCGGCAGCTGATGGAGGGCATGATTAGCCACGAAAGCTGTTGGCCATTTCTTGAGCCTGTCAATACGAAGCAATTTCCCACCTACAAGAAGATAATCAAGCGCCCAATGGACTTGACTGTCATCAAGTGCAAGTTTGAGTCAGCCAGGTAAGTGTGCCAACTGACACTGCTTCCTTTCTCAACTAAAACATACGTTTCTTTTTCCTGCAGCTACAAAAATAAAGAGGACTTTGCCTTGGACATTCGGTTGATGTTTGACAACTGTGTCACCTTTAACGAAGATGAGTCCCCCGTTGGCCAGGCAGGCCACAACTTGCGAGCATTCTTTGAAACCAAGTGGAACGAATTCTTTGGCGTCTATTTGTGAGACTGAAATTTGATACCTACAAATTACCTGTACAAAGTGTCCGTTTCGGGCAGAAAAGACCATGATATACAAAGTATTTATATTTTCTTACATTCCAATGTTTTTATCAATGTACAACTCTTACCGTACCCAAATGATCGCACTCAACAATACCTCATTGCCCCTCACCCCTTCCTCTCTCTTTCGCATTACCCCAAGATTCAGCTGCTGAACACACCCACACCCACCGGCAGTTTCGGCACCTACGAACTGTCTTTATCAGCCTCCTCTTCTTCTTCCACCACCACCTACACCACCAGCTGTTCACCTCATCTTGCACTGATCACCACAGCAATTATTACTACCACATTTCGCTATCTCGCAATGTACGAATCTGTATTTAAAATCTCATTAACTCGCGAAGATCTCAACCGATTTCACTATTTTTGTAAGCCACACCACTCAACTCATGCTATTTTCTTGAAATTATTAAATTCAGAATGTTTTAAACTTTTGGTTCAAAAACGATATTTCATCATCGACTTTTTACTATTTCTACCGAACGAGTTTCGTTTTCCAAAAAGCAGGTCTTTTTTGCATAAAAATCAGCGCGATATTTACGAAATCAGTCATTTCGCTTCTAATCTCCGTTGCGTCACCATCGACAGCTTATCGCAGCTGCCTTCACTCGATCTCTACTTTGCTCAAACAATCGTCAATCTTAAAAAGATGTCGGACAAAAAATCTAAGCCCGAGACTAAATCCGAAGGTAAGCTTAAAGGTTTACTTCTACTACTGTTGCCTATTCGCCTGTATTCATTCCAGAATCCTCATCGGATGGCTCGATCAAGCTTAGCAACTCGCGCTATGTGACTGTGTCCACCTTCAAGAATAAGGTCCGTGTCGACATTCGTGAATACTACTTCAATGACAGCGGCGAAAAAAAGCCTGGAAAGAAAGGAATCAGTTTGTCACTGGATGAATTCAAGATCCTGAGTGAAAACATGGACACCATCGAAAAAGAGATAAAAATTGCCAGCGGTGAATCCGTTGAGTGAATTTCGATATTCAATATCGCCCAGCAGGATACTTCTATTTCTATTTTTGTAAATAATCACTTTTAATCCTACAAAAATTTTAATAAAACCTACTCAATTTTTTACTTTTTTATTGCTAACTTATGAAAATATCCTATTGATGAGAGTTTAAATTTCATTTTATGACAGTATGTGTAAAATGGAAGAGGCGATTATTTGAAGCATAACAGAAAGATAAGTTGCATCACTCTTTTCACTTATAGATAAAGACTTGCAGCAAAAACGATGTCTCGCTTGATAAGTTTGATGGCTTCAGAGAATTTGTTTTCCAGATCAGTATTGCCAATAACTTTAGACGCCTGACACATCTGCCGAAGCAACTCCTCCAGACGCCGCATGCAACGAATGATGGAGCCCTCAAAAGCGTCGGTCATTTTGCATATTTCACCAAATGGCTGGCCCTTTGCCCAAGCGTAGATGACATCCATTAAACTGGGTCGAAACTTTTCCACATAGGTTTGCTCATCTATCTCCAACTTGGTCTCCTTTGAAACGGTGGCAATCTTCTTGGCAAGCTCTTGCATTGTTTTTAGTGGCTTTGAAAGCTCCTCGGTTAATTTGGGCTGTTGTTGTGTTTTCTCCTCAAAAACAAAACAGCTGAGAAGGGCAGCAATTTGGTAGACATTCAACTCGTTGAAAGCGCCTTGAAAAAGCATTTCGGTGAGTAGGAGTTCATCACCACTATAAAAAGAATTGTTAGAAAGTGTTTCAGTAGTAGAGTTACAAAGCATGTTAACAAACCTGGAAATTTCGCAAGCCACACGGCCTTTGATTTCGATAACATCCGCCGAAGTACAGTAGCCAAGTCGACGAAGCACACGTTTTCGACACTTGAGTTCGTCCATCTGCAGCAGACTGCGAGTCTTTTTCATCTGAATCTTCAAATTGGCCATTTCTTCCTCAAGTTTTAGCTTTTTCTCGTACTTTTCAGCACTTTGAGGGTCGATATTCTTAAACTCCTGAAGTCGTTTTTCGCATTTTTCAATATTCTTTACTAAATTGAGAAAGTCCGTATCTTTGATTTTCATATCTTCCAGAGGATCCAAAAGTGGCACTTTGCCAAAGCGTTTCTTAACTTCGTTAATCGACTTGAGCACTGACTGTCGATTATCCATCGGCCTCAGGTCGTTTGGAAGAAAAACACGCGCCGAACTCACTTGTGTAATGTTCTTTAGCGCCAGCGTAGCGACTTTCATTTCGCCTTTGTCATTTGCAGAAGGCGGCAGCAGAGCTTCACTTGATGGATCGATCTTTTTGTCCACAAGTAAAAGCACGTCAACAGTGTAAACAGGATCTTGATCTCGTTTATTTATCTTCTTGAAGTTCACACAAACGCCCCAGTCCATGTCGATGTTGTCGTTGGATGAAATCTAATGATCATATAAAAAGTATCAATATATGCCATAGGAACTTTCGCAGAACTTACTTTTAGAAGTCGGCCAGAGTTGAGAAATCCCAAAATGTATCGAGGATTGGTGAGAAAAGCTTGAAACTCCTTTTCAGATCGTAGTAGCTGATTTTTAATTTTAATGTAATCGGAAATGTTCTTTTCATCATCAACGTTAATTTCCTCGAGTTCTTTCTTGAACTCATTGTACTCTGCAAAAAAGAACTTGAATAAGTAAAATGTATGAAGCTTTGACAGAGCCACTTACTTTCATTGAGTTTAGGATATTCAAGGTAATGTTGAAATTGGAAAAAGCTGTGCTCCAGCATATACTCGGGATTGACCTCTTCAACGCGAAGGAGGTTGAGAACCATGTTGTAGGTGAGATGAAATGCAGAGTTGATTGGATCTGGTTTACCACGGACCAGCTCCTTGCCCACCGCTGGGCTCATTTTTTCATCAATCATGAGAATGACAATACCACGCTCATCGAGGCCTCGGCGACCAGCGCGGCCACTCATTTGAATGTACTCGCCCGAGGTGAGCCACCGAAAGTCGGTGCCGTCAAACTTTCGCGCATTGGTAAAGACTACCGTTCGCGCTGGCATGTTGAGACCCATGGCAAAGGTTTCAGTAGCAAAGAGAGTTTTGATTAAGCCTTCACCGAACAGAATTTCAATGGTCTCCTTAATCAATGGCAGAAGACCGCTGTGGTGAATTCCGACACCTCGTTTGAGCAGTGGTAAAATTTGCTGAACTTGGGGCAATTTCTTGTCTTCGTCACTCAGCACTTCAATTGCATTGTTGAAAACCTCTTCAACGAGTGCTTTCTCTTCAGCTAAAGTAATAATGAACAATATTAACACCAAGGAACTCGTTTTAACTATAACTTTACTTACGAGAATTAAATTCAAGCTTGCTAATTTGAAGTGCATAAGCTTCACATTCCTTACGGCTAAAGCTAAAAACGATGACCGGAGCAAGGCTGCGCTCCATGATGGTTCGGATGACCTTGAGAATATTTGAATCATCTGAAAATGAGGGTAAGTATTGAGCAAATCACATAAACAGCTTTCTCAGAGAGAACAAAATACCTTTCATTCCACCTTTGCGACCACGATTGTTCATATCACCTTTGGCTTTATCGCCGGCGTTTTGCAGAACATTCATGGCCAGATTAAAGTTGTCCTCTCGAAAGTTGTTCTTTTCATCTAGCACCAAGTGCATGCCCTCTCCACCGGCCGGGTAGATGTAATGATTCAGAGGGACGGGTCGGTAATCAGTGTAGACCACGTGACACGCCTGGTGGTGAAGGTGGGCGATCCATTCAGCAAACTGGCAGGCATTCGGAAGGGTTGCAGAGAGAAAGACGTAGTGCACTGTGTCAGGAAGGAGGATGATGGTTTCCTCCCAAATGACACCGCGCTCTCTGTCTCGCATGTAGTGAATCTCATCAAAAATGACCCAGCCAACTTCACGCATCACCTCACTGCCGCGGAAAAGCATCAAACGCAAAATTTCAGTAGTCATGATAAGGCACGATGCAGTAGGGTTAATGGTCACGTCTCCAGTAATCAGACCGACATCATCGAACTCTTCTTGGAATTCTCGGTATTTCTGGTTGCTTAGTGCTTTGATTGGTGTTGTGTAGATAACCCGTTGCTTATTCTGCAGCGAAGAAGCAATAGCGTACTCGGCAACCACGGTTTTACCGGCAGAAGTGTGCGCTGAAACTGTGGAAAGAATAAAAGTTAAACAAGTGATTAAAAGCACAAGTTCAAACAAGAACAAACTTACCCAAAACACTTTGATTATTTTCAATGCATAAGATGGCTTCCTTTTGAAAAGAATCCAAAACAAACTTGTATTCTTTAACCGGTTTGTAATTCGGATTATCGCTATTGTCGCGAAGGGGAACATATTCTAAATCATCGGGAATAATTACTTCGTGAACAGCGGAGCCTTTAGTTTCGATTTGACACTTTTTGGCTCGTGGAATAAAACTTTCCAAGTTTCCTGCAAAATTTTCAAGGTCATTCTGTGATTGATCGGCACTTGGTTCAACAATGGAAACAGCAGAATCGTCGCTTTTCTGTTTCTTGGCATCGCTCATAAGCTGGTCAATGAGATTGTCGTCAACTTTCTCATGAACAGCTGCTTCAACGTCATCCTCTTCAATGTCATTAGCTTTACGTTTTTTCGCTGTAGAGTCTAAATTAAAGACGTCAAAAAGATCCATTGCTGATGAACAACAAAAGTTGAAAAGTTTTTTCCTAAAACAACAACTCTATACAAGCAATTTTAAAATCTTGTGTTTTCAAGCACGTGCGGCAAAATCCGAGTCAGTTTTGTTGTTTGCTTCTCAATCTACCTAGGCGACGCCGTCTCACCTATTTCTACCCAATCCTCAGATTTTTGAGTGCGAAAGATGCGAGTTTCCAGTTCATTCACCTGCCGATTTGACAACTAAAGAATCTGCTGAAAATTCTTATCTGCTGACTATCCATCTCTCACTATCACTGATCTTCTGGTCATCGTCACTCTAAAAAACTAGCAAACCTTATTGTTTTAACATCTGAAAACTGTCATTGTCAAGTTTTTTGCTACTCTATTTACATCATTTGACAGTTGACAGCTGGTCAAAGTTTGATCAGTAAAAAGCTTGAGCATAATAACATTCGCCGAAACTACTTCCCTCGTTAAAAATGGTCGAGTTAACTGGAAACTCGTCATTTGGAGTCAATCAACATGGTGTTGGTTGAAGTGCAGTTTACGGGGCGGGAGAAGTACGTAAGTGGTAGAGCCAATAAAAAGGTGGATTTAGACTAAACAAGGGGCGCTGAATCGATTGGCAGCGTCAAAATTTTAAAAAAGTACCTCCTTCCGTTCCAAATGGAACTTTTGGGCGGCAGCGCCCCCTTTGCCCACACCAAATGCATTAGTCCTATGAGAGCAGTGTGGGCACCGTTGGGCGGCAGCGCCCAACCACGCACAGTAGA
>JAALOO010000812.1_pt1 | contig 25571 bp, 23 predicted proteins | sample 7257641 | NCBI WGS metagenome assembly JAALOO01 (sample SAMN14085613, study PRJNA598686) | mite metagenome | biome: ENVO:01001000; feature: ENVO:01001002; material: ENVO:01001226; isolation source: single female mite from University of Michigan culture on fish food culture... ...
ACCCCTACTCGCTCCAGCCAAAATCTACTGGTGGAACACCTGGAGATCCCCTAGTTAATGTTGCCTGAAGGGGATTTGATTTGTTCAAGGGGGCATAATTTTGTTCGATGAATGCAAACATGTGCTATGTGCAAATAGGGGGCGTTTTGCAATGCATTTCGATTCAATTAAACTCAAGCCAATTTTAAGCGCCATTTTAAAACTTTTTAAAAATGTAAACATTTAGTTTTATATACCATTGTGATCGTTTTGACAAGCTGCATTCATGATCAAAGTTACAAATTTTAACTCTAACTTTGAATTTAAAAAAAATTGGTTTTTTGTTTTCTGTTACTTTAAATTGATTCTTTTAATTAATCAAATAATTTTTTGTTTTAGGTACCTTTTCCTTTGCCTGTTCCATTGCCGTTCATTCACCAACCCATCATACAGTAATCTAATTTTTGATTAATGATTATTAGTTATTGGTTTTACTAATTAATTCATTTTTTACTATTAGTGAGCCCTTCTTCCTACCTCCCGTTGGTAAATTTGCTGCCAAAGGCATGCACAAGGGCATGGCACTGGACCTGCTTAAGGGTAGCGCTGCCTTTGGAATGGGTGGCGGCCATGCTATGGGCATGGGCGGCATGGGTGGCATGGGTGGCATGGGTGGCATGGGCATGGGAGGCATGGGCGGAGGCGGAGGCCTAGGTGGCATGATGGGAGGCCTCGGTGGCCTCATCTAAGCTTCACAGCACACTCATTTTTGTCAATCTCCTTTAGCCAAACTTGTACTGTCTCTTGAATACTCGCTTTATTGGCATACAGTTTGGCTTTAATTTGTATCAATATATTTTTGTATCTTTTTTTGTTAACAATCTCAGTTAAATGCGGTAAATGTTGTGTAAGCTGATTCTTTTTTCTCACTCATTAGCTTTAAATAAAACAAACATAGTCGATTCAAAACCTTTTCAATGACTGGTCATGTTTTCAAAGCGCTCCAGCAGTGATCTCGTGTTTCCCTTTCGAATGTTCTGCTTGATGGTTTTGAATTTGTCCGCCGGTGGGGCTTTCTCTTTTGTGTCCTCGGTTTCAGTGCGTTTAGAGTCCCACCAGCTCTTGCTCAGACCAACCTTCTTAAAGTTCATATCCTCGGCAATCTGGTCGAGCTCTTCGTCTTCACTCAATTTAGATGCCTTTGCGCGTGACATGGGAATCGGCGTAACAACGTCCTCACTCTCTGCCGCTTCCTCTTCAGTGACTGCAACGGTTGTGGAAGAGAAGCTGGTCAGACCAGGCTCCAGAACAGCCGGCTCTTCATGCGCATTTAGTTGGGCCACTTTTTCAACAACGACCGCTGGCTCAGGTGACTCAGAGCTAAAGTGCGAATGACCAGGCTCAACAACCTCACTTTCCAAGTGACCATTCTGCTCGGCGACCACTACCTTTTCAGCAACAACATCACCATTCACTTGAAGCGTCTCGTGTCCCGGCTCAGGAATGTCCTCCTTGTGCACAGTACTTTCCTTGTGTTCAACAACAGTCTCTACCGCAGTTTCGACAACAGATTCCACTGCAGTTTCGGCAATAGATTTGACTGCAGTTTCGCCATTAGCCTCTTCTTCGAATGCAGTCTCAGCTGGTGCAGCCTCCGGAACTGAGGCATGCTCAACTGCCGGCTCGGGAATGCTTTCAGTGGCACTGACAAAGGCACTTCCTTCCCCTGGGTGTTGTGTTTCTGCCTCCTCCTCGAGACTGAGGTTATCATACTTGCTGGTAATGTTCAAATCAAGCGTTTCTTCCTCAAAAGCAGACAAGTTCTAGTGAGTGAAAAAATTAATATTTTAATTATTACATTTGTTTGAGGCAGCTTAGGTAAAAACTAAAAACGAGATTGCAAAGAAATTCCTAACATCGTTTAAATATCTCAGCAATATTTTACCTTATTATTGTTGAAAAGATCATCTAGGTAGTCCTTTGCGAAGGAAGCTGCAGTTTCAATGTGAACATCGCCATTAGTGGTGGCCATCGTCTTCAGGTGTGAGTGTGTGTTGGGTGGGTGTTGAGTGATCAGTAGACAGACAGACAAATGAAAGTAGTCAGTTGGACGTTCAATCAAGTCGGCGACAGTTGGTGTGGTGGTAACGCCTGGGCCGGTGCAGCTGTGATGGTGGAAGCAGCAGACTGCAAAGGAGCCAATTAAGATGCAGGGAGAAAGAACCTGCTGCTCAGCAGCAACGGCAGCCAACGGTATCAGCGATGGTTGCCTTTAATTACGGCTCCCATCAATATATGAATAGCTGTACTTTATCGCTAAGAGATGCTCATACATGAGCAATTACCATTACCACTACAATTGCTCAGTGTCGTAAAGTCAATGGTGTGTGCTCTATTCAATCGTCTCTCAGGTAGACACAACAGCAGCAGCAGCAGAAGTGGTCATCCTCAATTGGCACTGGCGAATTCTCACTAATGTTAATGTCGCTGGTCCAGAAATGTCCCTTCTAGCCTTCTTTTCAGGGATCCATTTTCTCTGTTGCTGCACCACCGGTACACTCTTTCAGGTTAGACCTGCAAAAAGGTGCTGCATTGAGCGCCATAAATCGAGCACCTGTCCAAGTTTCCTATGGTGTCGCTATCTGTGCCATACCTGACTGGTCTAGTCTCACTTGTCAGCGTTCAACGCGACCAGTCAAATAGAACAAATAGTACTCAGCTGTTACTTGAGACTAGCAGTAGTAATTGCTACTCTGCCTGTACATGTTTCAACTAAATGCATTATATGATAATTGCAATGATCATCTTAGTATATAAATCGATAATTTGGTGAATCAGAGACGAGCAAATGAGCAGCACCCTCGAGGGTGAAAGTAGTCCAAAGTGAGAGCAATAGAGAGAAAGTCATTAGTGCAAAGGCGACAGACATATGACGACAGGCGATTAATTAGACGTATCACTCGGTCCAATGTCACCGGCGACTGCCATAATTCCGTTTATTGAGTTATTGAGTTTGTGCAATGACAGGCTCAGTTGTTGCCACTTTACGACAGCACTACTTGACAAGTAGTGCACTTTCTTTGCCTGCCTGGTCGAGGTGCAGTGGGCGTATATTGGCGGCGCACAGTGCCGCACTACTCAACGATGGGCACATCCATATCGCTGCCGTCGTCAGAGTGCTTAAATGGCCGCTTCTTGAGGTAGGCAAAAAGCCAGCCGAGGAAGAAGGAAATCACCGCCAGAACTGCCACCAGCAACATCAGGATATACGGACTGGGCACTTTGTCCAGCTCCATTTTTGTTCACTTTCTCCGAATTGCTCTGTGCTAGGTGGTAATGTATAGTAATTTAGTGCAGCAAAGTCACTCACTCACTCAGACAGTGAATCGTACCGAACTAGTGCCAAAGGGTGAGAGCGTTTGGCCCTTTGTGGGTGCTGATATGGCAGATATGCAGGGCACACTTGAGAAGGAGACGGGATTTTTGCTTCTCTGGCTACCGGTAAGGTGCAACAAGCAGTCAGGCAGTGCGTAATCTGACTGCTTTCCAGGCGGCTCACATTGTGAGGATCAGCAGTGTCAGCAGTTGAGCTGAGAGGACAGTCTGTCGACCAGACACAGCACAGGTAATGGAAGCAGTGAGATATGGCGGAGTAACACCGATTGCCACCTGCGATTTAGGCAATGCACACAGGCACACACACATTGACAGGCTGTAAGGCAACAACAGCGACTACATAATCGAAAGTAAAGTTTATTTACAGGAAATTGGTTAACAGTGCCTACTTTTCATCTGTAAACAACAGATAAACTTAAAGCTGGACCACGTCCATAACTTAATCACCATTTAGAGTTTTAGTAAATAGCGCTATTCTCTTGGATGCCACCCGAGATGCATTTCGACCCATGCCCATACATTTCTCCAAATGTGGTGCTAGCCGGGAGGCGGCTAAACTGCGCTTACAAGATGGACAGACGCATTCAATCTTCCGAATAGATGCTAAGGAGTTTCCTAATATATCGACGTTTGAAATATCTGCAATTTTATAAAAAGAATCCCATTAATTTCATAATATGCATTTTCAAACAGATGGAAACAAAATTACCACGTTTTTTGTTTGTCCTATTTGGTTTAGATTGCTGAGAAGTTTCGCTAGGAAAAAAATTAAGTAAGAAAACAGCTGCGGTTGTTGATGATAGTCCAGAAACATACGTTTTTATTGAAGTTTCTGATGCTTCAGAAGTATTTTGAGTGATATTTTCTTCTAGAATTTTAATGCAACTAGTTTTTGCCATCCTGTAGTTTTGTAAAATGACTCCTAAGAGATAACTATCAAAAATGTTATCAAACAGTCGATTAGCAATGGTTAAATCCTAGAAGAAAACAAAGAAATATAGTTATAAAATGAGGTAACAAAGGTCGGTCGTACAAACCTCGTTGACGAAGTCGAGATCATCCAATGACTCTGTGAGGTTTGAGATTTCAGGTTCAGTAGAATTTGAGCTCGAGGGTGCAGTGGTGTTGGAAAACGGCGATGAAGAATCATTTGATATGGAAAAGTCATTATCATCAGAAAGGCTACTTGTCTGGTCAATTGTAAGCGGCAAGTTGTCGGTGAACATTATTACTGGTGCAAATTAAGTTGAACAATTACTTTGATAACATTTTTCTCAAAAAACGGTTCCCGAACTTACCTCCTTTCTGGAGCAAACTAGAACTTTCATCGGTTCAAAGTATCTTTTGCGGTGTCATAAACTAAAAGTGTTTACATTTTTTGTCAGCTGTCCTGTGCGCGATAAACTGTTGTCGACGAAGGTGGAGCCAAGTGAGAAGCACAGACAAAGGCTGCTGGAAAGCTCAGTCCGCTGTATTTCGGCTGCATTTGTACAGCCAAAGCGTGGAGTACCCGTAATTACAAAAATATCGTACATTTTCCGACTTGGCCGCAAAGTACATTTCAAAAAGCTTTATTTATGGTCAAGTGTATTTTACAATTTTAAAATGTCATAAAGTAAAAAAATAATGGGATAAGTTATATCACAAATAGTAACAAAATATTCACAATAAGTTTTGATGATGGAGCCAAGAGTTTTCAAAAGGCGAAAAAAGAATAGCTATTTTTAAAGGATTCATATGTGAAGAAGCAAAGTGTCCATCCACTTGCAATGACCGACATGGCTAGAGCGGACCACATTGTACTCTCCAACTCGAAAATTCGTATCACAGGCTTGAGCAGCAACCATGTAAGGAAAAGTCCGAAATGAGAAGTGAAAATCCCGTATAGGCCAACAAAAGTCAGCGCGAGAATCAGAGTAGAGATGAGGGCATTGGTGAATTTTTCTCTAGCATTCACGGTTCCTTCTCTGTGGTCTTCAAGCACTTCGTGGCAGCAGCAGAGGATGTAAAAAGCCAAGTAGCCTTTGAATGCGTAAATAACAGAGCGAGAGACGATTAAAAAGAGTGATTCAATTGATGAATCAATCAGCGAAACGGAAAGTGACATTCTGAATGCAAACTGAAAGAAAAAAGCGAGTTAATGTTTGGTATACTTATTGCCAACTAAAAGTAGAACTTACTTTTCTAATTGTTCAATTAGCGGATCAATCGATTAGATTTGCCGCTTTGCGTAAAAACTGGTTTGAAGCTGGGTTGAGGCAATTAAAAAAATCGTCACTTGTGGTGTTGGTTGGTAGGTCACGAGGCGGCTGTGAGTCACACTATTCAATTGACTGAAAGACGATACGACAGGGCAAATCCTCTAGTTACGATTGGTATCAATCAGATGTCTGTCCTTAATTTAAACATGTGCTTCATCATACGGTTTCAAAAGCGAGCATCTTCTTTGAGATAGTGCAATCAGAGAAATGCACGCCTTCTAAATCAGTTGCCAGTGCAATGATGAACAAAAACAGTGTTCGCTCTTGCAGAGAATTCTAGAAACTTCTAGATGTGAATTGCAGGCAATCAGCGGTAACTCCGGCTTCCAAAAAGCAGGGAAAAAGGTGTTTGCTCACAAAACACAGAGGAAAGAGCAGGGGATAAGGCAAGGAGCAAAACAAATATCGCCAGTGCAGAGGTGAATGTAAACAGAAAGCCACTGTGTGATGAGCAAAAGTTGAGTGCCGAGATTGATCTGATTGACTCAGCAGTGAGGGGAGAGTGAAGTGAAGAGAGAAGAGTCACGAGTTGATAAGTGTCTGGTGAGGTGTCTTGAGTGAGGTACACAAATGCCGCTGATGATAATAATTAGGATTCTTCATTCAGCTAGATTGAGAGCTCGAAGCCAACTGAACTGAGGCCAGCTGAGCGGAAAGCAGTTGAGGAGAAGGCAGCGGTTGCATCTGCAACAGTGCACACGTGACTCTTCAGCTGCCGTTGCTATAGCAGCCGCAGTAGCGGTACATGCTGCATACATTTTGTGTCTGTGTCTGCCAAGCTGGAATCATCTACACGATTCGGGTAATCTTCCGTCACAAAACGGTAACTCATTTCATTTTATACCGAAGGTATTCTCTTCTTTTGAGGGAAAAATATTAGTCATTTCTCGTGAAACAAACTCAAGATATCGCTGCTTTACTGGGATCAAACTCAAGCCTTTTCGCCCATTGGCTTTCTAATAAGCATTTCTTACTATAGTTTTGAGTTGAGCGCAAGGAAAATTGTACAAGAAGTGCATCTGGAATTTGTATCAAGATAAAAGATTGAGTTTTTGTTACTACAGTTAACTGAAACCTTCCGCATGAAATGTACTAGGTTTAACTTCTGTGACGTAGTATCATCAGAAAAGTGTTAGCACTACACCTACTTCCCTGTTTCAATGTCAGGGCTTCCTCGTCCTCGTCTTCGTCATCGTCGTCGTCGTCGTACTGCAAATGACTTTATTCAATTATACTCACATGCTACGCTGCTAAAGCTACGCTCTGACTGTAATGATACAGACGTGCGGATATGAGTTTTTTTTACACCGGTGCTAAAGCATCACACTTTGATTACCACTGTCTATTCGTGCGGTTATATCCGTAAACGGAGATCTATTTTAGCTTGGTAGCACCAAACTCTCATTGAAATTATTAAATCTGAACTGCTTCCACCACCCACTACCGCAACCACAACTAGAGGATGTGCAATCGTTGTGCAATTGTGCACACTGGCACACCATTTGTTGTTCGGGGAGTGGAATTATTACGATCTAAAACTGAGGGGATAAAAAAATGCAAGCTCTGTTTCAGACAAAAAGTGTAACTGTTAAACTTCATTTATGTTACTGTTTATATTTTTAAAGTACAAAATCAGCACTATTTAATTGTAGTCAAAACTTCAAAGAAAAAAAACTTAAAGAAACACAAAACGATTTTTAGTTGTTTTACAGAATAGTTTTCACAATGAATCTGCTTCACACAAAGAATGAAGAACATTTGTTTGTAAACTTTTTTTTATATAAAACAAAATATAAAATGCTGCTGAGTCAGTGCCAGCCACCTGTGTGCTTCTGACTCTAACTCAAGTTTACTGTCCGAACGGCGATAACAGAACACCCTCGGCTGGCACCGTCAAGCGAGGGTTGTCCTCAAGAGGAAGATAGTAGTCGTAGAGGGAGAGAGAAAGAGAGCGCCAAACCAGATACGCAAGTTTATTCAACTCTGAACTTGAATGAAGGCAAGGCGCAGTACTGCTGCAAAACAGCTGCACGCAAGCAACTAGGAAGTTGATTTTTCCGTTATTTGGTCAGTGTATGCAGTTTCACATCACTTCAATTCCGTTTACGTCGATCGTTCTTCTTTCGGTTCAGGTGCCAGTCAGCCCTTTGCGCGGGAGTCTTCCACAGCAGCAGCAGCAGCGACAGCAGCCATGGCCTCATCCCGACCAAAGTTTTTCCTCTGGGCAGCTGAGTACTGATCCCGAGAAGCAGTGCCAGTGCGCCAGTATTGTCCACCAACCACCACTGTGCCCTCTTGTTTATCTCGCATCATTTGCTGGTCACTGCCTTCTTCATGGGCCAGAATGATGAACATCAAACGGCCGCTCAACCTGTGGACCAGCAGGATGACTCGCAGGTGCAAGATGCGAATGAACATGATGAGTCAGCTGATGAGTCTTCCCTACCGGGCAATGATCCGTCTGACCACACCACAGGTGTCGCAGGTGATGATCGAAATGAGCGGATCAGCGATGAACTGATAAACGAAGAGGAGAAGCCAATCTGTCGCATCTGCCACTGCTCAAGTGAAGACCTCGAAAATAGCAGTCAGGCAGATTGCACTTCTGTCACTGTGCCGAAGGAATCATCACATAACTCTTTCGGCAAAACGGACCATTCAAAATTCGACATGGACGACCCATTCTTTTTAATTACTCCTTGCTTCTGCACGGGCACACTGCAGTACGTTCACCACAAGTGCTTGCAACACTGGATTAGATCATCAAATCGAAACTACTGTGAACTGTGCAAATACACCTTTAAGTTGAAGAAGAAGAGCAAACCTATCTACAAGGTAAGATTTTTATTTAATAAGTTAATTGCATAGCCTAATTTTGAATCTTTGCAGTGGGAGTGTCTCAACATTCTGACACGAAAGCTGGTTTTGCAACTCCTATTTAATTTTATTACTATTACATTCGTTATGCTGTAAGTTTTTTACTTAGAAGAAGTTTATTGAGAGGGTTTATGATAAAAAACAAAAATATTTTGTTTTAACAAAAATACTTACAAATCCCTTTTGTATCAAATGTTATCAGGTCAATCTACGTCATTGCCGAACGTGCTGCTCACCAGATGGTCGGTCAGCTCGACTGGCGATTCTGGCTCAAGATGCTTGTATGAGTTTGTCATACGCTCAAATATTCAAACTAAGCTGATGCTTTTTCTTTCCTACTCAGATTGTCACCATTGGCTTTCTTTGCGGCATTCTCTTTATATTCTTTCAACTCAAACTTTACATCTCTACAATCGTTCGATGGAAGCAGTACAACCAAATAATCATCATTGAGAACGTCAATAGCAATCAGCCAATGACCCTTTCTACTACTATTGAAATGGCTAGTAACGAGAGCAAATGAGTTACTAATTTGAATTCATACTGATAAACTTCACTCACCAACTCAGCCCCTCGACAAGCTAAAAAGTTTAAATTTGATGATTTAACTTGACATTAATTTTTAAAACTTAACATTTAGTGAGACATAATTTTTTTTAACAGTTTAATTTTACAAAGTAAAGAAAAAGTTCTTCTTGGCCAAGTATATGCTGATCAGTAGCCACAATGTCACCCCAATTATATTCTGCGTTAGTGGCCAAATGTGCGATTGAGTATCTCCAATAAAAGTAAATGGCAGCATTCCTCCAGTAAAATCGTGTCCAATATAAAGTAAAATTGAATTCATTCCTGGATAATGAAATGGTTGACCATTGGGCCACACTTTAAAGTGGTCAATCAACAGGTAAAAGCCAGTAAAGATGGCTATCGCAACTGATCCCGTGGCGGTAACAAAGGTAAATGACCATAGGTTTTTGTTGATAGGAATCCAGTTGGTTGGAGCGAAAATGGCTGTCAAAACACCTAAAAACAGCAATAGTTTGTTTATACAATTTCAAAGAAAAAACTAAGTTGTTCACTCACCCAAAGTCAGTGACCAAACGGCCCATCTAATCAGTCGTTGTTTTGTTGAACTATAAGTCAGAATGATCTTGCCCACTTGCAAACCGATAATGGTCAGAACAATGCTGTTAGTACAACCCAATAGGCCTTCTGGATCATGCATCAAGTTGAAAACTTTTTTTCTGTTATGTTCAGGATCGTACAGTTCGGAAGCAGTAAAATGCCGGTAAATGTGATTCTCGGTGAAAAGCCATTTATCGATTCGGTTAGCAGCTCCACCGACACATTGCGAATACGCTGCATTCTCTGCCAGCCCGCCTGGCCCCACGTATCCACGAGGACAGTCTGGATCAAATTTCCAAGCGAATGTCAGTGTAAAGTGGAGAATGAGCATAACACCAGTTAGAATCCAATCTGGCCAGTACGGTATTATGTCATTCATGTAGTTGATTCGTGCTGAAAAGCATATGTTTGTTAGTGAGCCGAAATTCACTTCATTGACTGAGTTGTTACTTACAGTAAAGTTCATCTTTGTTGATATGAAGAGATAAAATGTGCACTGATGCTACAAATAAATATGAAATTGCAAATCTCTGCAACACACCAGGAATACGAATAGTTCTGATATCAGCTAAAAATCAGTTTTTGAGTTATTTGTCAAAAAATTTACTATATTATAGTTGTAGTTACCATGTCCATTGGATCCAAGAATGAGTCCAACAAAAAACAATTTTAATGAACGAGTTACTACTCCCAAATACACTTTCAAAAGGGGTAGATCCTTTTTGATTACCAAGTTCTTCAAACTAGTAAAAAAGTTATCATTTGACAAAACAGATTTATTACTCTTTACCTGATAGCCATTGTGACGCCCATAATAAAAATGAAACTTGGGAAAATAAAATCTGCAAATCTCAACCCGTCCCATTCTGCATGATCCAAGCTATGATATTCTCCTGTTTAACAAAAAAATAATTAACAGTTGTAAAGTAAATAAATCAAACAAACCTGCGCCCCAATTGACAAATATCATCAGCAACATAGTAAGACCTCTGAATGCATCAAGTGAACTTAGTCGAGTTGAAATCTTACTATTGAGACCATCATTATCTTCTGCATCACCTTTTCTTTTGCTGTACAAAAATCGACCCAAGTAGAAGACACCTGCGATAACAAAAAGAATGCCTATGGCCACGATCAAAGGCACCCAGTCATTACGACCCTCTTCAATTAGCTCATGACTGCACTGGTTTGACTCATCGATTCTATCAAGATTACTGGTTAATGAGAATGCCTGGTAGCTTTTTAATTTGATCTAACTTACGTGAGATTATAAATACTTTGGTCTTGAGCACTGATTATGCCATTGCACAATGGTGTTTCTGGTTCGCCCTTTTTTGTGAACTTATATTTGAGTGTGTAATAGGAAGGATAGTCTTTAAAGACATGCTTGCTAGTGTTGGTTGACACGTCAATACCTATGCGCTGGTCAAAAGAGCACTAAATATCTCGAGATGGAGTAGTTGGTTAGCTGACGGTGAGCAAAACAGATGACCAGTTTACCTTGTAGCACTCTTCAAACTGTGTCCACACTTGCACACTACTACTAAAACGGTTGATAAAGTTGACTCGAAACCTGTCAAGTTTCAGCTCGCCCATGTTGACGTCCTCTGAAAAAGGTACAGTACTGTGCACAGTGCAGTGCCAAGCAGACAAACAGACACTTTTCTCGACACTAGACAACGGCTTTATTGTTAGTTAGCACTCCCCAATATGGCTAATTAAGCCATATAAAAGTCTATATCATACCTTAGATTAGCTCCACTGTAGCTGTTGGATGCTCAGAATTCCGTTTATGCAGTACAGCATTTGCTATCACTAGTGCAGGCAGTGCTCCTGCAGGTGGTGATGATGCCGGGTGATGTGTGCTCGATATTGGTCCTCTTCAAGCAATCAACTGATGGCAAATTAGAGACAGGCTTTTCTCAACTGACGACTACTGCACAAAATGGCAAAGCAGAAAATGGGCGACCTGCCTCGCTCTAAAACAAAAAACTGCATCGACTCATTACCTCATTTTGATATTTCCTGTCACCCTGTCACTCTCAATATCGGTTGCCTAACAAAATAATGTATCGTCGTTTTCTGTTAGGCAAACAAATATTGCTCTCTTTACGTGCCAGCTGTTTTAGTCAACTTTAAATATGCCATAGGTAGGAAACATCTTTTTATTTACGGTTCATTTTACTGCTATGACAAATGTTCCTCAAGAAAACAGTATTTGGCAACATTGGTCTCTGATTTGTCGTCACTGAGTGCTGGTGAGTTCACAGCGTGGGCTTAATCACTTTCGCACAATCGGACAACGGCCAGAGATACAGAAGATAGAGCTCAATTACACTGTTTACTGATCAATTATTAGGATCTCATCAAATCGCATACTTTCTCTGAACTCAGACAAGTTTGTAGGAAGTGTAAACTCACAGTGTGAGCCATCGTCGAGGCGTTTCAACGAGAATTTTGTCAATGTCATGTTGAGAAATGCCTCTTTGCTTCATCTTCGGAACTGTATTCAGCAAAATATGGCTAAATCCGTGCCCTCCAAATTTCATCTTAAACGTAAAAAACTTTTGTTAGCAAAAGCCACAAAGCAGGCAGTCAATGGATGTTAGACAGCATACCAATCGGTGCTTTGTGTGTATGTCATGTGACACTGTTATCTGGTCCGCATAGCCATTCTCAATGAGTGCCTTGATCTGCTCAATGCGAGCAGCATCATTGGGCATTGCGTAATCGGCGCACTGGTAATAAGACACCTCGTTGCCAAACAAGTCAAACTCACAAATGGTTTTGGTTTTCTCAGCAAATTCGACCGTTTCAGATGCATTCAGGGTTCCTAGAAATTAAAAAACAAAAATAAGTTTTGCTCTTGACCATCTGCACATTAACTCACTGTCAAGGTGAGACATTACTGTCTTTTGACAGTTTCCACCAGCCTCAGCAAAGATGCGCATCACTTCAAAAGGTGCTTCGGCATTCCTGCCCGGATGAATGATGACAGGTACACTTAGCTCACTTTGAATATGTGCTGATGCCACCAGAACATTCTTTTCAAATTGATGAATTGGCCAGTTACTTGCGATTTCCCCTAAAAAACGGTAGTTTAATTTTGGACTACAATTTTTAGTGTGCTTTGCACCACTGTTCTACATTTACAACTCACCAATTACGCCTGGTTTATAACCGTCTAGACCGTTGGTAAACTCATCTTTCATCGTACTATACAGACTTTCCATTGAGCGAGTGGTGATATCATCAGAGAAAGCCGGTGCAATGTAGAATCCAGTGTTGCCAATAATGTTTACTCCTGATTTTCTAGACATTTCTGCTAAAACTTTCAAATTTTTTCCAAAAGTAGTAACTTCGACTACCGTTTGACCGCCGTTTTGCTTAAAAAAGCACATTTCATTGCTTATAGCATGTTGAATTTCTAAAGAGGTGAAATCCAAGTTGCTCTCATGAGTGTATGGATGGTATTTGGTGTACCACAAGTTTTCAATTGACACCGGTTTAGAGTTTATGTCACTGTGGGCACACGGTTCAGTGACAGGCACAAACGTTTTTGTGTACGATTTGTGATACAAATGCTCGTGACACATTGTAATTCCTGCATCTTCTGGTTTGATTGGTCCCAAAACTATAGGGGATTATTAGAAATCAAAATGAAAACTTTAAAAATAATCCTTTTTAACGAAAACTTAAGTCACAAACCCGTCTGAATGCTTCCTCTCGCTAAACCGGCCATTATTTGCAAGCGAAAGAAGTGGTGGAAGTTGCCGCAAAGAAATGATCAGTTAGAGGTGTCGATTTGTTTGTGCTAGTATGCTCTCATGTATAATGTTCAGTATTGTTCAGCATGTTCAGTATTGACAAAGTCAGCAGACGATGCCACTGATTAGATATCCTCCATTTGTGGATGCCAGCTTTTTTGGAGAGTCTGGACAGAGGTGAGCCTTCATGAGCCTCTCTTTCTCTCTTTCTCGCTTCTTTTCATTTGCCTGTCTCTCCTGATCATGTCCATAAGACAAGGAGGCAAATCAGTCAGTCGACCGATACTGAACGCTTCAATGCCGCTTCATTGCCCTATTGACCACAATTTCTATTTGCAATGGAAATACTAGCCTTGGAAAAACACCGATATACACGAAAAAGTTAGTTTTAATTTGTTAATTAACATTATGAGGTTTATTGCTGTTTATGGTACATTAAATAGTGACAGAAAAATTAGAGTTTCTAACATTAATAAGCGTAAAACCTCGTGAGTATGTTTAACAAACAAAAAATAATAAACAAATAAAAAAGTTATAGTACAAAAATTTAAAAATGTTTATATTTTTCCATTGATAGTATACCGCAGAGCCCATGTGAAAATCAACAGAAAATATGAAACGATAAATCCAAGCACGTAGTCTAAGATAATGTTAAAATTGAAAAATCTTTGCTTAGCTTCAATGTCACCCGTTCTTTCGATACGTTTCTGCACTAGACCGGCATCAGGTTTTCGAAGGTCATAGGCTAATCCAAGGTAGGCGCAAATGTCAATGAAACAAGTGGCTGGATTGAAACACTTGGTCCAGCCGTGCTCGCTTGCCGAGTAGTCCCAAGGAAAAGCGTGGTGGTAATTGTGAAATCCTAATTTGATAATGAATGTTAGTAATCTTAAAAGTGTGAGACAGTTATTTACAAACGCACCTTCTCCAAGGCTGGTGTATATCACAAAACGATTTTCTCTCGGTTCGAGCGTCTTGTCGTACATCTGGTACCCATACAGGTGGGCAGCAGAGTTGACAAGCCTATGATGTGCAAAGTGGTTGTTGTTTTTCAAAAAGTATACTAAAACACAATTAAGAAGAATGACTTACCAAGCGTAGTGCAGTGAGAACGTGTAACGGAAGATGACGGCGCCAAAGAAGCATTCAAGCAGTGGAACACCGGTCACGTAGTGGCACACATAAGTGGGAAAAGCAGCCCAAATCAAGAGAACGAGAGGAATGTAGAAACGGCGCTGAAATCGAACCACCGGATCGGCCCACACATCGGAAAGGTCGATAGTTTTACCTTGAAAGCACAACAAATTCAACAGGTGATCAGCTTTTTGTTTGCATTAATAAACACTTGTTCAGTAGCCTTGAACATTTTACTCAAGACATCTTGGTAGTTTTACATCATTTCTATGTTTTTTCTACTATTTAAAAATAAAAGTTTTGTAAAAAAGATATTTTTTAAACCTAACTTTTATGTAACCTAGTTTCATGTAAGTGTTCTACATTGATACTTTAATGCCACAACTGTTTTGCAAAATCTCATCACACAGAGTCCTGGATGCTCTTCTTATCAAAAGATACATCTAATACTTTGACTAGTTAGGAAGTTTCTAAACGGATATTTTTATTTTAAAATAGCTGCACAAAGATAAGCACACTGTCGTGCACTTATTTCGCATTAGTCTAATTTAAGAGAAGTAAATGCTTATAAAAATTTTTACAGTTTTGCAACTTTTTTTATAACTGAGACTGAGCGGGACAACAAATCAGTAAACTCATCAAGTGCCTTAAGCAAGATGAGCAGTGCACTAAAAAAAGTAGTTGATCTAGCCACAAAACGACTTTTAGTGCAGTTGATTAAATAAAAAACTCGGTTGAAAAACAACTTTGCTACTACTGCAAATGACACACTGATGCTGAGAGAAAAATGTTGAGAAAAATGTTGTTTCCAGCTATAATTTTTTTTGTTTCAAAATTTACAAATTTTAATTAACAAAATTTTCTCTGTTTTCTGATATATTGCTAGCTTTTGGTTTTTGTTGTTTTCTAGCACCTGCTGTAAAACTGATTGAGTTGATGCAACCATAGAAAAAAAGTTTGTGAAAAACAATAAATAAATGGCTGAAGCTGGTCATTTCAAGTTAGCATCATTGCAATATGGCTGACCCACTGCAGACGCAGTACTCTTTTTCTTTATCTCTCCCTTTCCACTTTTTCTCATTTTCAAGTGAGGTTTGCACAATCAGTAGCGCACATGTGTTCACAGAGTGTAATATTGCGATGGCTCTAAGAAGCGTAAGATGTGGCTCTCCATGTGGTCATTAAGAGACGTGAAGGACACACTAAATGGATCAATGTGTCCAGTGATGCACGAGCTGTGTCTGTGTGTCTCTCTGTGTGTGTGCCAGACAATGCCTAACACCGTTTGTTTGCATTGCATTTGCTTAGCGGTAAAGTGCTAGTACAGGTGTCAAGTGCTTCTATTCTAAGAAAAGGGGCAATTTGGTCAAGGAGGTAAGCACAGGCTTCACACTGAAATGCTCTCTTCTTTGCTGCCTCTTTCTATTGACTGTCTATTTGTATGTTTAAAAAAGTGATAGGAAGAAAGAGCAGCATTTACATCGCTAGTTTTCACCAAACTTATTAAAAGTTCATCAAGCTCTATTTGATCTAAATTATTCTATTTTTAAAAAGTCAATACTAACCTTTACGAATGACGTCAGGATGCTTGCGCACCATCAGCCAGCCCTAAATGAATGCTCATTAGTGAGTAAATAGGCTTAAATCAACCAATAAAGGTACCATATGAGAAAAGAAGAAGCCTCGTCTGGCATTGTATGGATCAGCATTAGTATCACTGTGCTTGTGATGCAGTCTAAAACAGAGAAATACAGCATAAACAAGATGTTAAACGTTAACTGCAAGATTTTGATAAATAATTGAGATCTCAAACCTGTGGTCGCGACACCAATCGTAGATATCATTTTGCAGTGACATTGTATGCATGATCATCAAGACAATTCGAAGAGGAAGGCGAGCTTTGAAAGCGCGGTGAGACCAGAGTCTGTGACTACCTGTAAAAGAATATGTGCGTTAATTTGGTATGTCTATTTCTTCATATTAATGTTTAGCTTTTAACTAAAAAATGGTTTTCTTTAACTATCCTTCTTTCTTAAAAAAATTTTAACTAAAAAGTATGCTACTTAAATCTGAAAGAGATTAATTCAAAAAATCACTTACCAGCAAGTACTCCCATAGAAGCGAATCGAGCAAATGAGTCAATGAGCACCATTCCCCACCAGGGAATATCTGGATTCATGGCCATCATGATGTAGCCATACAGGGCAGCCACATGCAAGAGGAACATGCTGATCACATTACGCCAGACGATGGTGCGCTTGTAAGGCACCGGCTCCGCCAGCAGGTCCTCCTTTGCTTGGCAGCACATGTCTTCATAATCATCACTGTTGGAAGACGTTTTGGTCTCCTTCTGAGCGACACTGAGATTTCTCTCGCGAACTGAATCACTCTCGGTCATTTTCACAACGTATATTAAACAGAACAACTATTTTAAAGGGGAATCTTTCGGCGACACAGGTGTAGTAGGCACGAGCACACACACACACAACGCCGCACATGTGATGATTGCCGGTGCACAGTGGAATGGTGGTGAAGATGGTGGAGATGCAAATGTCAAGCAATGTGCTTGTCGCGATCGAGATGGGAACAATCGCCAAAGACAACAACAAAATGTCGGTGGTCCGACAGAGTGCTAGAGTGATGAGAGAAGAGCGTCCATGTAGTACATTTAAATAGTTCAGCAGTACGGTGGAGCGGTTTCGCCGTCACTTCGATTGTGGACTCAGTCAGAGGGGAAGCATTCGAAAGCAGAGAAGCCGGGAAGGACGATTGTTCTGAGTGGCTGCACAGTGCAGCAATGTCTCCACGCAGGGCGCAATTAGGGCCGAGTGTGTGCGCCTGTCTGTCTGTCTGTCTGCGCTCACTGCCGGTGGACAAGTGCTCCTCCAGTCATTGTGACACTCGCCCTGCGCTACTTCGAAGTACGGTCGAACTGCATCACCGGCGGAAAGCTCACCTCAGTAGCTAGCTGCTAGCTGGCCAGATAGATAGATAGACACTTGAGCGTTGGAGCTCTTGAACACCACAACGACGCCTTCTACGTGTAATGACTCACACATGACCACCACCACTCTTCAACGACTGACCGAACTCGTGCTTGGCTTGGCTTTGCTTGACAACGAAAAGAGAAAGAAAGAAGGAGAGAAAGAGAAACCATCTTTTTTCTCTCTTTCTCCTGTTGAATCAATAGTCTGATGGAACGTTGCCGGTTTGGGTTGGCCCACCGATTAGTTGACTCTGTGGCTTGCGACAATTGTGACTTTCTCACTCTCACTCTCCAACACTCTCTTCCTAATGCTGTCATCTTTTTGATGAGTCCAAGGCAACTAGTCAATGTCTAACATAGCCTAGCTAGTCTCGCTCATTTAGCAGACACATTTGTACAATGCTGATGAACATTAAGAGAATCAATGACAGTTTCCACGATTTGGGAAATGCAAAAGAAATAAAAGAAGAAAGCAAACACTTTAAACTGACTTTTAGTTGATGCTTTTTGCCCATATTTGATGAAGTGCTTTCTCAAGATTAAAAAATTAAATGTGCAATATGACATTTTTTCCCTAATTGTCAAAAAGTATTCAAATGCAGAATGACGTTATCAAAACAAGGTTTTGGGAAAAATAAAAGTTGGTAAACGTTTCCTACTGTTTTCGGCGTTGCACTCAAACACGCGCAAAAACTAATTTACTTTTTCAATTTTTTCCCGTGCGCTTCAGCGCTCATTGTTATTGCTTCAGATAATTATTTTTGCCGTGAGTACGGTTGGTTTATATAAAGTTCATGAAGCAAAACTAAATGCTAAAGCATCATTTGTGTAAAAAATATATGCTGCATGTTAAAGCTGTCCATTATTGTCATTGCAGTTTTAATTTATTAAAAACTTTACCAAAACTTTTAAGTTAAACGGTGTCACCTTAAGTGCTAATATTAGCATATATAAAAATGATTGATGAAATAATTCAAAAATGTTTGAAACATTACTTTGTAAAATATCACTACAATGGTACTTCTTGTTATGTAATTCAGTCAAAGGTGCAGTGTTTATTTCCTATTACCGTTTGTGAATTGAACTAAAGATTATCTCAAGGATTAGCTAACAATGCCAGAGGTTAACTATAGTAGCGTTTCATCGACTTGATTATGATATGGGCAAAAAGAAAAAGAAAATACTATTTCAGGCTAAATAATATGTGCAATCAGATAAATAATGCTTATGCAAGTTACCAATTATATAAATAAGTGATGTTCAATTGAGTATTTGTTATTTAGTTGGCAATTGTCCTTGGTAACAGGAAGATAACAAGTGCCAATCTGATAGCGCGTCAAATGATCAAGGGCTGGATAAATTCAAGGGCAAGAAAAAAATAAGGAACCAATTGAGTATTTTGTTAAGTTAAAAACAATGTTGGCATAAATTGTATAGATGCTATAAAAGTGCACTAATAAGTGACCTGACACTCTAAAATACGATTTTTCAAATTTTTATTGAAAAATTAAAAATGTTTACCGATATTTTCATCTTAAAGTGTGTTATATGCTCAAGTAATAGTTTCAAATATTAATAATTTTTTGCACTTGAAAATGACGGAAAATTGCTTCTGGCTATAGGTCTAGAGCCACTCTAAAGCAAATTAAAATTAAAATTGAATCGTCAGATAGCGAGCGAATACTACATATTAAATTTGTGAGGTTAATTGCAGTTGCACTTTCAATCGGCAATTTATGTCAATATCATCATGCATTTTTAAAGGCTAATCAGTAGACTAATTAACAGTATGCCAGGTATACAGTAACTTTGATGATCAATTTTGTGTTATTTTTACAATATACAGCATTTTGAAAAATGCTCATAACAGTGAGTCAAAACTTTATCAGTTTTTGCTTTGTCAAGCAATTTTTACCAGACTATTTAATTATCATGAGCAAAATCAACAAAAACGTTTATGCTCAAGAAATATTTAAGCACTACTTTATAAGGGGCTTTCAAAAAAGGCTCACAGATTTGCCTGTCATGAAATGACACCGTTTGACCTAAACGTTACATTAAAGTTTCCTAATACTAATGTTATTTGTAATAGACAGTAATTTTTGCATTTAATGCCATTTGTTTACTGCTTAGATAATTATATTTTGCCTACAGATTATCAAAGAAATATATATCGATTATACAAATAATTCTTTGACAGAAAATGTTTCGCAAATAGACAGATTGATCTTTACGTAAGAAATATTTCTTGCGCAAATGAAGACCAGCAGTGGTAATTGCACCAAAGATAACTGGAGCTAAATTAATTAATTATACTTATAATAAAATCCACAAAATCAGCCTCAAGCTGTCTTGCAAACAAAAGAAGGTGATAGATGAAGTAGCTAACCAAGCAGATCATAGGCAAGCTATGGCGTCAACTGACTGACTGAATTTGATTACGACTCACACTATCTAAATAGATGAAACTACTAACAGAGTCACGAGAAACCTTGTGCCCAAAAATAATTGTCTAGAGATAATAATCAATAAATATAAAACATCTAACGTCATTTATAGTCACTACAACAGCTGCTAGTGTCAGAGTTGAACAGCCAATTAGTGGTTGCTAATTTCAATCAAAACATATCGAGAAGTGTTTTACACTCCAGTGGATAATTGCTACTTAATGATGGGTGACATTATTGGTGCTGGTGTTGCTGAGTTGTCGCTCACAATCAATGGCAATTATTGCCGGTGTATCAAAAACAAATTCAACTAATTCAATTTAAACATTCAACAATCTACCTATGAAAATGTACAATTAATGTACAGTATCTTTATGAAATTAAGCTTCAAATAATTGTTTAAACACTGGTACTTGTAGATTAGAAGACAACAAATTTGTTTTGTCAAGTGTTGAGTTTCCGCGCTAATTATGACTACTTGTTGCAATCGACCTAGTTCTTATCAGGTAAAACTTTGAGCTTTTTTGTCAATGCACTTTATCAGTACTCGAAATAGTGAAACATTGGTGTGTCATTAGTTAAACTCACGGCGGCGCAGTCAAAGTAGGCACATGTTTGCTTCTCAAGGTTTGTCAAAAAGGCAAAAGTGATTGGAAACTTTCATTTGCACTACAAGTAAGTGCGCAGAGAGTGTGAGGAAAAATATGCCGAGCAAAGTTAAGTGAGCTCTACTTACAAGTTATGAGTAAGAGTCTACCAAATGGTGTCTGTTTAGTGCACGGCAACAAAACAAGGGGATAATCGTTCGTAGGCCAACGAGAAATCGTCAGACATTTTTTTGAATGCGATCAACTAGTGGAGAAAGGGGCTCGCTGTCTCAGTTGGCAGTCCACTTTTGAGACAGTAGACTAGTCTAGTGGTGACTGAAAACTACTGTTTCCCTGCAGACTGGACTGAAATATCGGCTTCCGAGACACCTGCTCGGCGAGCACCAGAATGCCACTCAATGGGTAATGGTGCAGAAAGACACGCACAAGCGCTCATTAGGAGGAGAGCTCATATTCACTAACCATTTCTCTTTTTCTCTCTCTGTCCTCGGAGTTCAGCACTCTTTTCCTGAGTCTGTCAATCTGCAGATCTATTTATTATCTGCTCTCACGGGCGGACTACTGATTTAGTCAAATGGTTGATCTGGTAATAAGGCACAAAATCACCCGTACAAATCACTATTTTTGCTTGACTACTGCTTGACTGTTGACTTTGTAACAACGACTGCTTGCAATTTGTTCAATAATAATTACTTGCTCTACCTTGAGTTCCATGCTGACCCAAACACTGACTACCTGAACTGAACTGCTTCTAACCTGCTGCTAATTAACACTGAACATCAGTTTTTTAAAAGTTTGTGAAGTATAGCACAGTCGTTGTGCTTCTAGTTGGTTAACCTTGTCTGAAATGCACCAATGGCAATGCCACTTATGACGAAATGTAATTTATTAGCTGTGAGCGTTTTTGTTTTAGCATCATGCAATTGTTATTTCCAAAACCGTAAAAACAATATTTGTAAACAAATTTTTCTTTCATTAATTCTGATGAGCTTGAATGGGTTTTATTATTGAGCTCTGCTAACAGCAGGTTTTTTGGCTTTTGAGATGTCATTTTTAACCAGTGAAAGCTCGATAAAGCATATGTACAGGAGATATGGCAATTATTGACAGCTATGCTTTAGTTTGAAATTACAAAACACCATTTTTTGTAACGTCAATGCACATTTTCCCAAATGGATAAAAACCAAGATGTTTGTCCGTAGGAAGCGCATTTGCACTGAGAATGATAATGTACAAGTAGAAAATATACAAAAGTGTACAAATAGTGCTTCTTACAGCAGCTCAACAGGTGTCCCCCTCCCTAGTCATCGCACATACACTGACAAGAGGAGGGAAAAAGGAACCAATCCATAAAAATGCCTTTGCATTCCATATCAGGGTCGTAGGCTAACAGTCTGTGCCATTTGTACTTCTGCTCACAGGTGCAGTCGTTGTTGCATCGTTTCGTCTGTACGGCCCTGTAAAAAATAAAAAGTATTAGTAAGTATTTAGTTTATAGCTAACAGAAAATAAAACAATGCTATTCCTTCATTGTCATGCACCAACGGTTTTTAAAACAGTATAGTGACTTGTTCCACTATAACCCTTTTTCTTTGTTTTGTTCATTTAAATAAGAGGATAATGCAAGCAAAAAATCCAATTAGCACAGATGCTCTTTCCGCTCGTACTTGCTACTATCTGACAGGATTTCCACCCCACAGTGAATACTTGTGAGGGAGAGTGCGAATAAACTTAATGACATTGAAAGGAATGACATTGCAGAAGATTGATGTTCACTTACTTGCACACTTCTTGCTGGATTGCCTGCTGAAGGTGTTGACTGTTCACGATGGCGCGAATTTTCCCTTCACTGTTAGAGGCCCAGTAAGGGGTGACGATTTCCACTGTAGAATCGCAAACATCCCGTCTGTAAAAACACAAAAGGAAAAATTAGAAAAATGTAACAAAATTGAACGCGATTGCATCGCCCTCTGATGCACGAAATACTGAATAAACAACAAAAAAGTTTTTTTCAAAATAAGAAAAGGTGCTCAAGATGAATCTACAAGCTAATTGGAAAAGCATGTTTCTCAACAATTAGACTAGAATCCTAGTGTGATCGCTGATTAGAACAGAATGTTCTCAATGAAATGTTTTGCGGCGCACAACGTGAAAACTGCCATTTAGCAGCAGCAGCAGCAGTGTGCCGTAGTAAAGAGCCCTTCAATTGAGTAAACTAGTGGAGTGATGTACTCTTCTGGGTGAGCAGAACGTGCTGGAACGTGCCACCAGGAACGTGACCAAGACGCAGGCTTTGTCGTGACTAGACTGGAGACTGGCGTTGTCGGAACTGTGTGTGCTCCTGAGCGGGCGGACAGTGGACAAGAGCCAGTCAGAGAAAGCAAAGAAGGATAGAGAGAAAGAGAGTGCAGTGGTGCCACGCTGCGTGGTCCCTCACCTGTTTAGGCGATCTCTCTTTCTCTCCTTCTAATGGTTTGATCACTCGAGAAGATGTAAATGGTTGCTGCACACATTGCAGCATTGCAGTGGTGTTGCACTAGATTACGGTCAATTAGAGCGAGACTTACTTTTTCTTGGACGTCAACGAGTGCTTTATTGACCGCCTTGGACGAGACTTCCGATCAGCTCCACTGTGGAGAAAGCTCGACAATTGCTGGTGGTGTGAATCCGGATGCATCATATCAGCGTCTGGATGGGCATCCCCAAACATTCTTCTGACCAGTGCTTTATTCTCATCAATGAACATGTTGATATTACTCCTAAAAGGAGAAAAGTCAGGTAAAAAATACTACATTGTCGTTTGTTTTTCCTTTCCCTACCTTTTTAATATCCTTTTTTGATTGCCGTGCTCAATAACGTGCTCTTCAATGTCACCTTGCTGCATGAACATGTGCTCATCTTCATCACTGAGATCAAAGGCGTTCTGCCCATTGAAATGGCCATATTGCTTAGTATAGTAAACTTCATTCATTTTTGACTTGGTCGCGTTAAAGCGGTGGTAGTACATTGCTGGGCCTTGTGACATTCCCGAGCTGATTCGTGATGTGGGATGCAAACTAGGCAAGCTGAAATAGGTCAAAAGTGTTAACGGGTTTTTCACAACAAAAAGGGTGCACCTACTTTGTCTCTGTGCTTCCGGGAAGTGGACAATATATCTGTTTGTTGCGTTTCACGCACGGATGTCCGCGGATTACTTGACTGTCAAGCGCAGTTAGTGATTGCATGAGCCCAGTACAAAGAATCACATGAAATATCTAGAAAATGACACAGTAAATCAAGATATTAAAATAAGCAGTGCCAAATACTAATTGATTATAGAAAAGTAGAATCAGAACATTGAATAAAAGCAGATTTCGAATTTGAAAACGCTGAGTTTATATAATGCCCTTTCTAATGACTAGAAAAGTTGTTCAGAAATACTATTGGCTTCAAAATGTCTCAAAATGACGAATCTTTACTCATTGGTCTCTGGTCAGGACTGGTTGTCATTTCTCTCTTCAATCTGTGCTTGGTAGGGTGCATCGTTTACAAGTGCTGTAAAGTATCAGTGCGCAAGGTGGCCGCTTTTACGACAGAAGATGCTGTTTAATGCCTGCTTCCTTGTGACTGCATCAAGTACCACCTCGTTTAGATGCAAATCCGCACTTGGATGGATCAACCTGCCATCATCAACCTGAAATGCTCTTTCTTTCTCTTTTCTCACACACAACGTTGTTAAAATGCGAATAAAAGCGCTGCTAGATTGATAATTCAAGCGCAAAAATGTACTTTTGGAAGATGTAGTTTAAAAGAAAGCTGTGAGTTATGATTGGCCGCTGAGCTCGTGTGTAATACTGGAATTAAAAGCGAATTGCTTTTCAGAGAATGCTTGCAAGAAGAAGAAGAAGAGGAAAGAAGTGTAGGAGACAATTGAGAATTCGATGTCGATAGTAGAGACAAAGACTGTTTCTTGCCTTGTAATGCTGGCTCAATGGTGATCACCAGCACAGTGATGTTCGCAAGATATATGGCACTCTGTTGACGGCACTAGCACTGGGAAATGCAGAGCTAGTCACGACGTGAACTTGCCTTCAGTCACGACTCGATCGCCACCAGACTTGCCACCACAGCGCACAGACTCCTCTCTCTCTCTCTCTCTCTCTCTCTCTCTCTCTCTCTCTCTCGATCATTTTTGCGCGTCCGATGGTTTTTCAGCGCATTTGACAGTGTCTTACCAGTCAGTGTCAGTCATTGTCGGTGCACCGCACTGGACTCTCTGGCCGTTGCTCTGTCTCTCTGCCTCTGTCTGTCTGTGCCTTACCATCGTTGCTGTCCGATAAATACTGCTGCCTTCGCCGCCGCCGTCGTTCTGGCCATCATCATCATCATCATAATCATCGACACAGGTCGAAGCGTGTAAGAGTGCATTTTGCTTTCATTTGCAGAATATGAACTCTGAAGAAAGAGGGGTTAAAGCGCTGGTGACTGCTGGACACTGCTGACCAGGGTCAGTGGGAGAGCAAGGGGCAAGAACATGTGCTTGCTGGGTAAATTACATAGCGCAAGTATTACGAGCTTACATTAGTACACTGGTGGTCATAGCGCCGCTACAGATTGAGAGAACACAATGCCCTTGTCTGCTTTCCTCTAACACTACTCGTCACCGCCGTCACTGCCAATTGCTAATAATCACACTAATGGGCTTGTGTCATAATTAGCACTACTACAGCTACTACTAGTTGTTTCCTTCAGAGGACAACTCACACGAAGAGTGGTGACCCTCTGACTGGTGAGCAAACAAACAGTGCCGCGTGTAGGCAAAGATCAGACAGCTGTGGAAAATACCTAATAAACAAATACATCTTCGCCTCCTGTGTAACATCCAATTAAGTGTCATCCTCTCTCTCTCTCTCTCTCTCTCTCTCTCTCTCTCTCTCTCTCTCTCTCTCTCTCCTCTCTCTCTCTCTCTCTCTCTCTCTCTCTCTCTCTCTCTCTCTCTCTCTCACTTTCTT
>JAALOO010000813.1_pt1 | contig 25564 bp, 21 predicted proteins | sample 7257641 | NCBI WGS metagenome assembly JAALOO01 (sample SAMN14085613, study PRJNA598686) | mite metagenome | biome: ENVO:01001000; feature: ENVO:01001002; material: ENVO:01001226; isolation source: single female mite from University of Michigan culture on fish food culture... ...
GGGTTCCACAAAGTTTATTTTCCTGGTATTCTGAACACGAGAAAAATAAAATTCACGGGCGATTTTTTGACGCCACTTTCAAGATGGCGACGACGGTGGCGTTCCTAGCGGACAACATCGGAAACTACCCAGTTTTTGCAATAAATTCTGTCAATTTTTCAAAAAGGCGTTTCTTGGGCTTGAAACGTCGCAGAAAGCTCAAATTTGCTTTGAATGAAAGCTAAAGACTTGGTGCACAATTTGTTCGCAAAATAAATTAGTTTTGACAAGTTTTGGTATAGTAAAAGTAGTATTAAAAACTTTAAAACTATATTTAAACAAAAAAACTTGTTTAAACTAATTTATTTTACACACAAATTGTGTGCCAAGTCTTTAGCTTTTATTTAAAGCAACTTTGAGCTCTTTACGACGTTTCAAGCTTAAGAAACGTTCATTTAAAAAATTGCCAGAACTAATCATTAAAAGCGAGCAGTTTCCAATGTTGTCCGCTAGGAACGCCACCGTCGTCGCCATCTTGAAAGTGGCGTCAAAAAATCGCCCGTGAATTTTATTTTTCTCGTGTTCAGAAAAACGTGAAAATAAAGTTTGTGGAACCCCTGCTGCCATCTAGCGGTTGTCGGACGAACATGGCAAACGAATCTGACCAGCCTGCACCAAAGTACGGTAATTCAAAGCGAGCTTAAGTTTCAAAGTACCCGACAGATTCACCCGGGACTGCTCCTCGGGCAAGTGAGTAGGCAAAAGTAAAGGTAAACAGACGATTTTGTTTATTAAAACATCGGAAGCTCTCCACTTTTAATGATCAATTCTGTCCATTTTTTAAATGCAAGGTGCCTCCAAAAAACCTTGATTGCACTCGACGAAACAACAAAAAGGATGATAAAAACAAGCTCAACAAGAATCTACTACACTTCTACACTTCTATTTCTTTTTCTAAACCCGCTTCCTCAGCAGCTGGTAGGCAGTCTGCGGCTTGAGGGAGTAGACGCCCAGTTGCCGCTGCAGCGCCTGCTTGAACTCCATCTCCTTGGAGGGCGCCTCGCTGCTGCTGCTGAGGCTGCAGAGCCACTCTTTGTAGAGCGTCTCCAGGTGGGCGGCGGTGGTGGGGCTGCAGTTGAGCAGGAGCAGGGCGTCGGTCAGTCTAATGAAAATGTAAACAAAGTAGGTTAGAGAAAGATTTGGCGGCTTTTCGAACAGCTTTTCAGTACCTTGAGAAGGTGTACTCGGTGTTCTTGAGGTAGAGCGCAAAGATGGCCAGCAGGCCCTTCTCGATGTCGTACTGCAGCTGGCGGGCGCCATCGCGGTTGAAGTAGTGCTCGAGGATGATGCGCTCAAAGAAGAGCCGTTGCACCTTCTCCGCCACATCGTAGAGGAAGCTGTGGAAGAGGTCGGTGGAGAGGGCCCGCTTGAGGGCGGCCAGCTGCATGCTGATGTGGTAGACGAGGGTGGCACCCGCCTGGCTGATGCTCAGCGACGACGGCTGCTGTTGTTGGTGTTGGTGGTGTTCATCTTCACCGATGTTCAACTTCATGCCGTGCCAGCTGTGAAAATGGGAGTAAAGAAAAGGTGTCAATAAAAAATAAGGTCATTACCAGCCACCAACAAAGCCACCTACTTCAACTTCTTGTACTCGATAATGTCCAGCGTCACGTCGGCGATGATGTTATTCTCGATGCGCTCAAAGATCTCCTCGATCATGTGCTGCAGCGTGCGCGCGGTGGGCGAGAAGACGCTCAGGTCCTGGCCGTTCTCCGTCAGCGTCTGCATGAAGTACTGCAAAAAAGTAGAAAATAAAAAACCTTAACAGATTTCAATTCATCACAAAAATAAGCTCAACTTACCGATCCGCCGCCGTTCTGCCACTCGCCGACCAGCGTCAGCAGGTAGCCGAAGGTGTTGAGGAGGGAGTAGAACTTGCGCGTGAAGGGCCACCGCTCCTCGTAGACGTGCACCACCTGGCTGAGACGGAGGCAGAAGTCATCGACGGTGTCAATCAGCAGGTGAATGATGCGCAGGCGGTACCGGCTGAGCGGAATGTACGTCGAGCGGTCGATCAGGTTGAGCAGAAGGAGCGAGAAGCGGTCGGCCGCCTCGCAGACGATCAACTGACGAGGTTCATTTGAAGGTGAAGATGGATCTGAAGTTGATTCCTCCTCTTCAATGATGCTATTGTCGCCGCCGCCGTAGACCACCGTCCAGGAGGTCTCCGACTGGAAGATCGAGTCGACCAGCTCATTCAGGCGGTCCTTCTCCAGGCGGAGGAAGCGCTGAAAGAGCGCCTCCTCCTCGTTGAAGAGCACCGCCATCGGGTTCAGCGAGGGCCGCGCCTCGAAGATGCCCGGCACCAGGTAGTTGACCTGCTTGTTGAAGATGATCACCTCGTCGAGGGTGTGGCTGAAGAGGCGGTCGTCCTCCTCGAGGGCCGAGGAGGTGGCCACGTCGTGGCGGAGCTTCGCCTTCACCAGCTCCAGCAGGTGGCAGGTCAGTTGGAACTGTAAACAAAGAGGAGGACATCAGCTGATTTCGAAATTGGTAAAAGAATAAGATCTCACACCTTTGCACTCTTGACGTTCTCCGCCTCGCCAAAGTACTCCTCCAGAATCGGGTCGACGGTACGGCTGAGAAAGGGCTCATTGCGGGTGATCCACTGCTCCACCTGGCAGAGGTACCACTCGGGCTGGGAAATAGAGGAACAGAAACAGGTGTGAGATTTGGTGGTAGTTAACAAAATAGCTCTGCTTACATTTTCAATGCTGTTCAGCTTGCTCTGCTCGGTGAGAAAGTGGTAGTTGAAGCGCTTGACTAGCGGCACGGCCATCAGCTTGATGGGAAGGTGAAGGAGAAAGGGTGGTGCCAGGCCGCTCTTAACTTCATCGCCCTTCACCTTGACTGCCGAGCTGAAGATCTCCAAAGTGGGCAGCTGATTCTCGGGAATGCTGCTGTCGTTCTCACCGTCCAGCCCTTTGAACTCGCCCGTTTGCAGCTCCAGGAGGGCGCGGAAGAGCTCCAGAAAGAGCCGCCGCTGCTTCGCCTTCAGCTCCTCCTTCTGCTTCTGAAGGACGGAGGCGGAAGAGGAGGCTCCGGTCCTCAGCTTCCCCGTGTTCGTCTCCTCCGCTTCGGCGACCAGGGCGACGGTGGGCCACTGGACCGCCTCAAAGGAGGCGAGGAAGAGCTCCTGGAAGAGGTCGAGCAGCCTGGCCTGCCAGCGCCTGCACTGCTCAAAGACGTACTGGAACACCGGTGATTCGGAAGAAGAAGAAGAAGAAGTGGAGTTTTCCATTGAAGAAGGAGAAGATGTTGTTGTTGTTGATATTCCACCTCGAACTAGCACATTCAGACAGCTGACCATCTGGAGGTAGGCCCGACGAAGGCTGGCCACGCCGCCCAGCAGCCCGTCAATGGGCAGCTGTTTCTGTCTGTGCTCCAGGCGAAGGGCGTCATGTAGCGGGCCCAGCGACGCCGACTGGTCGGCCACCTGCTTCAGCAGGCGGTACAGCCCTAGGAGCTGCTCGCTGGAGATCAGCCGCGGCAGAAGGAGGTCGTTGTGGTCGCCACTTATCAGACTGCCAAGGCTGCTCAGACCTCCGTCCTTGTCTGACTTTTGCTGCTGAGCCTTCAGCAGCTCCAGATTGGCCTTCGCCTCGGTGATGGTCTCCTGGAAGTGGGCCACAAACTGGGCGTACTTCTGCTGCTGCTTCTGTTGTTGATGATCTTCTGCTTCACCCGACGACGACGGCGGTGGCGTCAGTTCACAGAAGAGCTTCTCTCGGTAGTCGGCCAGTCGCTGGAGACTGCTTTGGTAGCTGCTGCTGCTGCTGCTGCTGCTGCCGTTCGCTGGGCTGTTCATCCTCCGTGATCTACCTCCGTCATCTCCGCCTTTGGTCTTCGGGAGTAGAGGCATTTTCTGGCTGGAGAAGACGATAAAAGAAAAGAAGAAGAAAATGAAACAAATGATTAGAAAAACTTTCCAGAAACTTTTGTAAGCCTTCCCGGCAAAGTGTCGGCAAAAAGCACCGTGGTGCTGGCGGCACGTGTGCGCACCGAACGGTCTCGCGCACGCACATAAAACGTTGATAACAAATGAGCTGGCGACAAGCGACAAAAAATAGAATCAGTTATGCTGAAGAGCAGGTGAAGAGAAGACGCGCTTTCCAGCTCATCTTTTGCTTTCTTCCATTTTGTTTGAGATTACTACACACATACTCATCTCATTTCATCGCGCCTTGACATTTCACTTTCAATTTCTACTTGGTAGAACTGGGTACACTTCTTCCATTCTTCCATTCCAAATTCTTCCTTCTTCTTCCTTCGACTTTGTCCCATGAACAAAAGACAGCAGAACAACAAGAACAAGAAGAGTAAGTAATCGACATGCAATTCTGCTGCAATCTGTTGCAATCCCCTCTAATTCCCCCTAAATTCTACCTTTTCCCAACCACCAAACAGTGAGCAGCAAAGAGAGCAAGAAGACCTCGGCCAAGAGCAGCAGCAAACCGCCGAAGAAGCCGAGTAAGCCGCGCAAGCAGAGCCCAGCCGAGGATGACATCTTCACGGCGGAGTACATCGTCGCCGAGCGCCTGGTCACCCCGAAGGGCCGCAAGAATGGCAAGAATGGCGGTGGCCGTCCGCTGCGCCAGTTCTACATCAAGTGGCACGGCTACTCTGACGTGCACAACACCTGGGAGCCGGAGCAGAACCTCCTCGATCCGACCATCCTCGCCGAGTGGCGTGAGCTGCATCCCCTTTCTTCCACTTCCACTTCTTCTGAGGCTGATAAGAGCAAGGGGCTGAAACGCAAATCGCCAGCCAGCTCGGAGGAAGAAGAGGAGGTGGTGGTGGAAGTGAAGGACGAGGAGGAGGAAGGTGGTGAGGGGGCGAAGAAGAAGAAGATGAAGAAGCCAAAGACTTCGCTGAGGAAGGCCCCAGGCACGCCGCAGCAGAAGCAGAAGAAGAAGAAGCAATGGCTGCCGAAGAAGGCAAAGTCGAGTTCGAAAAAGAAGGGCTCAGCCAAATCGAATGGCACCACCGCCGTGCGAAAGTCCATCTCCGAGCAGGCGATCGCCACGATCGACGTGCCGGTGAGCATTCCCGGCGCGGCAGCGGCCAGCCAGCCGGCCATCATCTTCACCGAGTTCCTCATGACTGAGCCGGTCTGGCATCACATCCACGCCGACCAGGCGCGCATCGACCACGTCCTCGACACGTCCGGGGTGAGCAGCCCTGAATCTGCTGATGAGCTGATGGCCTGAGCTGGCCTGACCTAGCACCAACTAGCAAAATAATCTCCCTTCCCTTTTAGCGCGACTCCAAATTCTCCGTTCTTAGCCTGTGCACATGCCTCTAATCTCTCTCTCCTCTATTTCGATTTACCCTTATTTTTCCTCATCAACCTCTTCTAGTTCTCCTCCTCCTTTTCTTACAGGACTATGACTCACCCAAAACTCTCTTTAGGCACATCAGGGGCTCATCGAATCAGGGCTTATCCTGAGATTCATCCTCACCACCAAAACTACTTCTACTACTACTGTAACACACCGAGGTGTTACTCATTTCGTTTCTCAAGTCCCTACTAGGTGCACCCTTCCTTTTACAACTACTACTACTGTAATGCCCTAACTTTTAACAGTTTTCACTATTCTGTTCAATAAACGAAAAAAGCTCTGTTTAGCTTGTTCACTTGTGCTTGTTTGCTGTGCTTTCCACGTTCCCTCCTCTCAAATTATCTCCTGTTTGACTGAAATGTAGAGTGGTACTGTGAAAGGAGCACGCCGATGACCTTTTGGTGGGGAGCACTTCCTCTGCTGGAGCAATCAACTCAAAATAAAATCGTTTCATCTGCTTCATTTGTCGCAAGGTCGTGAATGAAAAGTGCACCACCGCCAGCAACACTAATCAGCACTCAATTAGTTCGTCATTGAATGAGAGTGAGAGTGAGAATGAGCAAGTTGAAATAACACACTCCAGTCAGCAGATGTACAGACCCTCCTTTTGATCTTTAGCATTTATACTACCAACGTACAAACACACACACTGCCAGGCGTTTCGTCTGAACAGCATTCTCTCGTGGAAACTCGTTTCCCGGTGGCAACTGCTGCTTCCCCTGCCAGCTCGTGCACTCACTCATTTACTGCTCCAAGCAATTTCATATCAGCAAAGGCCAACAGTAATGGTAATGATGGACTGCTGCAGCCATCATCATCATTAAATGCTGCCACTGCTGCATTCAGAAATCAGATATTTTTGGCGTTGAGCTGTCGTTTGCGAGCAGCGTTTGCTTCAGTGGTTTCAGTATAAAGAAGACCGCCAGCTGTACAGCACCGCCACCACCTGTCTGTTTTCGCCACTCAAAAAGTTCAACACTTGCTCAAAACAGCAGCAGCAGCAGCAGCACTCAAAGAAAACTTATCATCCAAAGCCTATTATACCTATTCTAAACCACAATTGATCACAACCATGTCCGCAGAGGCCATCGCCCGTCTTCGAGCCCAATTTGAGGCTGAACTAACCAAAAACCCCGACCTTTACCACCCGATCGACATTGAACGCGTCCGCACCGAGGACTGGCAGGTGAAGCGGTACTTGCTCGAAGCGGAAAAAACTAACGGAAACGAGGAGTCCGCCTTCCAGGCCCTGCTCAAAACGCTCCAGTGGAAGAAGAGCTTCGGCCTGCACGACCGCTCCGACCAGGACTTTCCCCTCGAGATCTGGGCCATGACCGGAAGCGAGATCATCGGCCGCGACCGGGCGGGGAACCTGGTCGCCTGGGAGGCGGCTCGTGACCAGCGCAGCTTCAAGGAGACCGCCCTGCTGATGCGCCAGTTTGTTGTCCACTTCATGGAGAAGGCGGACCGACTGTCCTTTACTGAAAACCAGAAAAATAAGGAAGAGGAGAAGGGCGTCGTCTTCGTGGGCGACACCGCCGGCAGCAGCGTCTGGAACATCGACAGCAGCCTGGAGCAGTTCAAGATTGAAATTCTGGAGCACTACCCGGGCGTCCTGCGAGCGCTCTACATCGTTGACGTCAGCTGGCTAATCAACGCCATCGTCAAGCTGATCATCAGCTTCATGAGTCCGCAGCTGAAGGCGCTGGTCCGCTTTGTCAGCGCCGGCCAACTGGCCGAGGAGTTCATCGATCCGGAGGTGATTCCCATTTCCATCAAGGGCGGCCAGCGGAAGGAGAGTGGCCGACCGGGAGGACTGCTTCGGCTGGAGCAGATGGCGGAGGGGCTGGGCCTGGAGGCGAAGTTTGTCGACCATTTCTACAAGACGACCAAGTTTCCCAGAGGTGGTGAAGGAGATTAGTTTGTGAATTTGGAGATTTGTGATTTGTGATTTTGTCAATTTATTATTCAGTGTCTTGTGAGAGATGATTTCCAATGATGATGACGTACAATCCAGCCAATAAAGATGTAAATAATTATGCGACTACTTTACTTTCAATTCACACACACACACGTACACTGCACTTCCACGAAAAGACAGACAGACAGTCAGCCAGTCCTTCAGAGTGCAAAAGATATACAGCTTTTTTTCTGCTTCATCTTTTCACTCTCAAACTTGAACAAACGTCCAGCCACACACACGTTCTAAATTTGCCCGAGCAGCAGCAGCAGCCGTCGCCGCTTTGATCGTACAGCAGCCGTAATCAGCAGTATCAGTGTAAAGACGAGGCAAAAATGATGGCATTGATAAACGAGGAGGAGAGAGAGAGAGAGAGAGAGAGAGGAAGGGAGGCTAAACCTCCGCCACAATGTACCCCCGCAGCTGATTGTACAGTTGGAGATGGTAATGGTGGTGACAGCAGTACACTCTGCATCAGCAGCAGCAGCCTTGAAGAGTAATCGCCGCCGCCGACGACCAGTTTTGAGGTTTGAGGTTTGTGGCAGGCATTGCGTGAGTATATGTGTGAGCAGACAACAGCGAAGCAGCCAGCTAAGCATCATCCTCATCATCCTCATCATCCTCATCCTCATCCTCAGCACTACTGACACTACCATCCTAGACAACAGTCGCGTGACAAGAGCGTGTGTCAGTCAGTCACTTTGTGCTTCTGTCCAGCATCATAAATAAAAAGTCAGCCAGCCAGGCTACCAGTTAGTGTAGACTCCTACTACTAGAACCACCACCACCACCACAACACAAGCTCATCTTCATCTAATAGAAAACAAATTAATCCTCAGCAAATCCATCTAGTTAGCACCATGTCAGCGGAAGCCATCGCCCGTCTTCGCGCCCAGTTCGAGGCTGAACTGACCACCAATCCCTCCCTCTACCACCCCGTGGACATTGACCGCGTCCGCACCGAGGACTGGCAGGTAAAACGGTACCTTCTCGAAGAGGAAGAGCACGGCAACAACAATGAGGAGGTGGCCTTCGAGGCTCTTCTAAAAACTCTTCAATGGAAGAAGCGCTTCGGCCTGCACGAGCGCACCGACCAGTACTTCCCGCGGGAGTTCTGGGAGCTCAATGTCACCGAGCAGTGGGGCGCCGACCGGGCGGGTCACCTCATCCAGTGGGGCCGCGTTCGAAACACCAAAATCATCCCGGAGATCAGCCTGCTCTCGAAGCAGTTCGCCGCCCACTGCCTGGAGCGGATGGACCGATTATGTGGGGAGAAAGGCTCGGTTTTCATCGGCCACATGAAGCAGGCGAGCTTCTGGACGCGGGACCGCGACTTTGAGGAATTTCAGATGGAGCTGATGGCCCACTATCCGCGGCAGTGCAGGGCGATGTACATCGTCGACATGCCCTGGATCATCGCCGCCATTCTCCGGCTGATGATGGCCTTCATGCCGGCGAGGATGAAGCGTCTTCTGCACGTCATCACCGCCGCCCAGCTGCCCGAGGTCGTCCACCCGGAGCTGATTCCGGCGTCGATGGGCGGCCGTCGAACCGGTTACCACTTTCCCCCTGGGCTCGTGTCCATTGAGAGCATCTACAAGGAGATGGGCCTCAGCAGGGAGCAGCTGGAGACGATCTACCGGACGTACAATCTGGAGGAGTTGGAGGGACATGAGTATGAGAAGAGTGGAACAGAAGACAACAACAACGATCAAGTGGAAAAAGAAAAGGAGGAAAAGGTCGAGGTCAGGGCCAAAGTCGGACTGGCAAAGGTGGACTGAAATGAGCTGAACATAACAAAACCTCACCAAAACCCTCAACAAAAAACGTTTTTAGGAATGTCTAATAAACACACAAACATAACAAAATAATAAAATCATAATCTGCCAGCGTTATTGCAAATAAATCAAGCTAAGAGTACAGTGAGCTTTGAAGATGATATGATAAAATATAAATGGATAGATGATAGGCTGTTGTGGAGGCATAAAAGTGAGAGAGAGGGGCACCAGCAAATCTGACAGGACTGCACTGCCTTTATCATCCACCACCACCACCAAAAGTCAATGCCAGTGATAAGGACGGAGCATTATCAGCAGCAGCAGCTGCTAAAGCTCACTTCGAAAGCTTAGAGCACCGAGAGCACAGAGCACTCACCGGTCAAGTGCAGCAGCAGCAGCAGCAGCCGTCGATGACAAAAGAAAGAGAATGGTCAAAGCACAATGATGACACAATCCGCAACAGCTGCCTCAAGGCAGTGATTCAATGGGCGAGCAATCGACAGCACCAACCAGCCAGGCAAGTTCACTGTCACCAGGCTGCAGTTTTTCATTATCATCACTGCTTAAATATGCTGCTGCCCGTAAATAACCTCAAACTCGTTTGCTTTTACTCATTTCAGCACTTCCACACACACACACACACACACACATCAATGATGCCGTTTTCGTCACACTGTTGTTTGCATCACCGATAACCATTCACGATCATTGCCAGGCAGGCAGGCAGACGGACTCAAAGTAGGTCACCGCCGGCGTCGTCTGCGTCTTCAGCAGCTGATGTGAGATGGACAACAGTGGCAGAACAGGCAGAGGCAGCACTAACAGGTAGCGCTGATTGTCTCAGTGTGCTGAGACTGTTGTAACATCGAGAATAGCAACAAGGGAGAAAGTGAAGAAAGGAAAGTGACTCACCTTGAAGGAGGAAAGCTGCAAGCTATGCTATGCTTTGCTGATGCTAAAGTTGTCTTTCGCTGCTGAAGTGTCTGTGTGTGTGTGTGTTTTTTCAGCACTAGGCGTTGGAAGATGAAGGCGGTGAACAGTGGCCAATGCTGCTGCTGATGCTTCTGAAAAAAATACAAAAAATGGTTAAAAAATTTGGCATCAGGTTTAAAATCTATCAAAAACAAAAAACTTTTTTATCAGCGACAAATAGTTAAAAAAATAGATCAACAGATAACAAAATAGCAGCAGCAGCAACTAAGCTGCATAAGAAAAAAACAGAGGTGCATTTCAACATCATCGCAACAGTGGTGAACGACGATATGGCAATCTTCAAGAAAGAGAGAAGCAGTCCAAGAAGGCTCTTGAACTACAGAGAGGACAGAGCCAATGAAAAAGGAGTTTTCGCATCAGCAGCAGCAGCAGCTTTCGCAGATTGCACAAGAGAATCAGAGTGAGTGCTAAAAGTGCCAAACACATAAGCTGATGTACGGCATTTTCTGGCAGTGCCAGCACAGACCACTACACACTGACAATCCGAAAGACAACGACAAAACTTTTTCAGCTTCAGCTCAATCTTCAGACTTTAACAGCACATTACTTCACACCACCGATGCATTGACACTTATTCACCTTATTGACCATCATCTTTTGCTCAAACCTAAAAAACTTCTCATCATGTCCACCACCACCACCACCACCATCACCCCCGAAGCCATCGCCCGTCTCCGAGCCCAGTTCGAGGCTGAACTGACCACCAGCCCCTCCCACCTCTACCACCCCGTGGACATTGACCGCGTCCGCACCGAGGACTGGCAGGTAAAGCGGTTCCTCCTGGAAAAAGAGGGCAACGAGTCATTGGCTTTCCAGGCCCTTCTAAGCGCCCTGCAGTGGAAGGCGTCCTTTGGAGTGCACGACCGGGGCGACTCCCACTACCCGGCGGAGCTGTGGCTGCTCAATGACATCGAAATAGCCGGCCAGGACCGCCAGGGGCGGCTGGTGCAGTGGGGGAGCATCCGCAACAAGCGGTACTTCAAGCCGATAGCCGCGCTCGCCCGCCAGTTCGTGGCCCACGTCCTGGAGCGAGCGGACCGGGCGGCCGGCGAGGGCGGCTTTGTGATCGTATCCGATGCGGCCGGCGGCGGCCTCGCCAACGTCGACCTGGAGATGAACCAATTCAACCAGGCGATCCTCGTCCACTACCCGCAGGCACTGAAGGCAATGTACATCGTCGACCTGCCCTGGCTGCTCAACTCGCTGATGCGCCTCATGATGACCTTCGTCGACCCGCGACTCCGCGCGACGGTCCATTTTGTGCGAGGGGGCGGCGCCGGAGAGCTGACCAGGTACATCGACCCCGCCCACATTCCCAGCTCGCTGGCCGGAGGACGGCGGTTCAGCAGAACCTTCCCCGGTGATCTGGTGCCGCTGGAGCGATGCTACCGAGAGCACGGCCTGGAGGAGGCCTTTGTGGAGCACTTCTACAAGGTCTACAAGTTGGAGAGGACAGGTGTTCCCAAGGCTGTAGAAGATAAGAATAATGTTGAAGAGGAGTTGGTGGAAAAAGTGAAAAATGTGGCGATCAAAGCATGATGGGAGAAGAGTGAGTGAATGATTTTGCTAATGTTCAAACTACTCACACATCATTCTTTCCCTAGATTATCATTTTCCAGCAAAAAGATGAACAAGGCTTGTCGGGCTATTTATTTATTGTTTCGTAATTTATTTTTCTACTGATACTTTCAATAAAACAAAGTGATAGGTAATTGGCAAACAGCGCAAAAATTCCTGACACAAACAACTGAAACAAAGTGTTTGACAAGTAGTGTTCCTTTTCACTTGTCATCACACTTCTTCATCAGCAGATAACACCAAACACCAAAAAAATGCATTCGCTGGTGAGCACTTTGCACCTGGTAAAAGAGGTTCTCAGCAAAATCAACAACAACAGCCGCTGTTGCTGTCTATAGCAACCAAAACAAAAAATCCTAAAAACTACCCTGAACCAAAGTTGCAACTCTTGCACAACAACACTTTGGGCACATCGCTCATCAATAGAACAACCAGCAAGAGAAATCGGCAAATCAAGTACTACCAGACACAATGTTCATTCATCGGTACATCGCAGTATACCCAGCAACAGCAGCAGCATCGGCAAACACAATACAGAAAACAAAACAGAAAAAAAGCTTTTCGCTCTACACTTCACACACTTCACACACTCATACACTAACAATTATTGGTTATTAGCTGGAAATGGCCTGAAAATCAAACACACAAAGAACGCAACAAAGCAGTCATCATCATCATCATCATCATCATCAGCGACACAGACGGCACTGGTTGAGTACTCTCTCTCTCGCTCACTTTCACTATACCATAGAGTACTGCTGCAGTCGTCGCCATCATCGTTAGGATGCGTCAGCATGATTAGATAAAAAGGGATAGAAAGGGAGAGAGGGATGCACAACACTTGGCAATCAGCCGGTGACAATCGACTCCGACCACCTGTGAGAGCAGCCAACACACAGCATCCAAAATCTTTGACCTTCTCCCTACGATTATCATAAACACAAAAAAGCAGTGCAACAACTCATCACTTGCATTCATCTGCCTCCTCCTCCTCCTCCTCCTCCTCCTCCTCCTCCTCCTCCTCCTCTATCAGCCACACTAACCGATTGCCGACTCCAAAGCTCAAGAAACGGCCACTCAATCCTGTGGGGTAGCAAAGAAAAAGAAGGAGGAGGATGAGGAGGAGTACTCGTTAGGAGCAGATAGAAGCTCAAGAAGACGACGCCAGTGCACAAAAAGCAGCAGAAATCAAACATACACAGTGAAAGAAGAAGTCATCACTTTAGCAGCAGCAGCAGCAGCAGCAAGTGTTAGAACTGCTGTACAGAGTAAACACAGCAAAACAGTACTCATTCATTGCATCGTCTGTTGCAGAAGCAGCAGCAGAAGAGTGTTGCACATACCTCCTCCCCTCTTCACTAAAAACCCATTCACCATTCAAGGATCGAGTGTGTGCAAAGGAGCAACCACTGACCACCACCACCACCACAATCACAGTGTCTCATCCCAACGCACATCATCGTCAGCATTAGCTGTCAGTTCGCGTGTTTTGTATCACCACTACAAAACCTCAAACTTCCAACCACCAAAATGGCCAAACAAAACGGCAACACCGAGCCGGAGCAGCCTAACCTAGCGGAAGCTATCGGCCGTCTTCGAGCCCTCTTTGAAGTTGAACTCACTAAAAACCCCGACCTTTACCATCCCGTGGACATTGACCGCGTCCGCACCGAGGACTGGCAGGTGAAACGGTTCCTACTGTATCATCCGGAAAGCGAGCAGGCCGCCTTCCAGGCCCTTCTGAAGGCTCTTCAGTGGAAGAAGAGCTTCGGCGTGCACGACCGCTCCGACGCCTACTTCCCCCGGGAGTGGTGGCTGATGTCGGGGGCGCAGATCGTGGGCAGGGATCACCTCGGTCGCCTCGTCCACTGGGGCGCCATCCGCCGGCTGGTGAAGTTCAAGCAGCCCCGCGTCCGCCAGCTGACCCTCCAGTACATTGCCCACATCAACGAGCGGGTGGACGCGATGGCCGGCGAGCAGGGGTTCATCATCGTCTCCGACGCGGCCGGCGGCAGCCTCGCCAACGTCGACCTCGAGAACGCCCGCTTCACCATCGACATTCTGGAGCACTACCCGCTGGGGCCGCGGGCGGTCTACTGCGTCAACCTTCCCTGGATGCTCAACTCCATCATGAAGCTAGTGATGGCGCTGACGCCGGCCCGCCTCAAGGCGCTGGTGCACTTTATCAGCATCGAGGAGCTGGCGGCCATTGTCGAGGGGCAGTACATTCCCCAGGCGCTCAAGGGCCAGAGGACCAAGGACTACTACCCGCCGGGACTGGTGCCGTTGCGGGAGCGCCTCGAGGAGCTGCAGTTCGATGAGAGGGTCCTGAACATGATCAAGGACGTGGAGGAGGTGGCTTAGCTGTTAGCAAAGTGTAAATAGAAACGTGTGCGTTTGAATGATGATGATGATGATGACTTTGTTGCGCACTTTTGAATTTCGAAACAGAAATTGTTTTGCTCTCTCGCTGACAGTCAGCAGAAGTAGAAGTTGATAACGGAAAAAGTGAAATACGCCGCTTGCCCTCGCAGTTTTATCACACCACTGTCGATTGAAATGTAATACTAGTTGTCGCTAAAGTGTTTCTGTGATAATCAAAAAAAACTCTAATAAAAGAAAGAAAGCTTTATCAAGGAGCTGAGTGAAAGAAGAGCGAAGGGCATTGAAGAAAAGAAGGAAATTGCAAATAAAAAATCCTCTGTACTGGCGTCAAGTGCAAAGTATTTTGCCTGCTACTATCATTAATAAAAGATCAAGCTAATTTAAATTACGTCTTTAAAGTGGATAATTATCGTTCTAGATGTGCGTTAAAAATCTAAAAGTGTCAATGCCGAAAATGACAAAAACTTTGATAAGTTTTTCGAAAAATCCACAAATGACAGCTACCGATGCGACACCTTTTGACAGCGAATCACACTACGCTGGAAAGCGTTTTGCCACATGTCAAAACAACAACAGCAAATCAATCAACAAACAGCTAAACTCGATACAAGTAAATTACAGAAATCGTACAAAAATCCAACACAAAACATACCTTGTCCAGAGATAAAGATGCCAAGAACAGTGGTAAACGTTTATTTCGACTTCTGTTGACAAACCAGAACGTGGCACAAGAGAAGATAAAAACACAAGCAAACAAAAACGACAGTCTTCTTCTTGAAGATCCTTGCTGCTGTAGTTCAGAGTCCGTTAAAAATGGTAGTTTCCCTCTTTGACGTGTCTTTAGTGCACTACAAAAGGTGATCCACAAAAGAAAGAATCCACGTCAACACCAGCAGTGGCCAGCCCGGCGACAGAAAATCAAAAAAAAAAATCAAAACAACACAAAATCCGACAGCGAAAAAAATCAACAGCTGCAGCAGACGATTGTACTGCCATCGATGTCAGTCGTCAGCAGGCGGCGATGCCCACAATCGATGTTCAAAATCGAAAAAGCGGAACTCAAAACTGATGGGAAATTTTTCCATTTTATTTTATTGCATCACATGATTGGGAATAAAAGGAATAGAAAAGCAGGCGGGGTAAAAGAGGGGGAATAAGATTGAGCGTAGAAGAAGAAAATAAATAGAAGCCAAGCCATGCACCAGAATAAGAATAAGAAGAATACAAACACACATCTTTTGTACAGAGCAGGAAGGAATGGATGGCTGAATGACTAGCACCTAGGCCTAGGCTTTACCCGGCCGGGGCAGCTTCATCGTCTTGTAGAAGGTGTCCACCGTCTTCTCATCGAGGCCCAGCGCCGGCCCGCGTGCCTCAAAGGACTGCAGGTCGGCGGGAAAGGCGTGCTTGTCCCGCCCGCCCTTCAGCTCCACCGGAATGAACTGCTCGTCCATCACCTCGGCCAGCTCGGAGCCCTTGACGTAGTGGACCACGGAGCGCAGTTTCTCGCTCATCAGCGCGACGATCATCTTCATGATGGCGTTCAGCAGCCAGGGCAGGTCAACCACGTACAGGCCCTTCAGCGCCTGCGGGTAGAGGTCGATGGTGGCGATCTTGAACTTCATGATGTCCATGTCGACGTTGGCGAGGCCGCCGCCGTTGCTGTCGGTGATGAGGATGAAGCCGGTCTCGCCGGCGGCCCGGTCCACCCGTTCGATGCAGTGGGCGACGAAGTGCTTCGCCAGCAGGGCCGTCTCCTTCCAGACTCGCTGAAGAAGATAAACAACAAAGGTTCAAGGTTAGAAAAAGAGGGAAAAAAAGATCGATGAAAAGAGAACACCGTACCTGATTCCTCACCGCCTCCCACTGAATCACCCGGCCCTGTTTGTCCTTGCCGTAGATCTCCACCGCATTCTGCTCCCAGACCTCCTTGGGGAAGTACTGGTCGGTGCGGTCGTGCACGCCAAAGGACTTCTTCCACTGGAGGGCCTTGATGAGCGCCTGGAAGGCGGCGTCCTCGTTGCCGTCCGCCTGATCCAGCAGGAACCGTTTTACCTGCCAGTCCTCGGTGCGGACCCGCTCAATGTCGATGGGGTGGTAGAGGTCGCCGTTGCTTTTTAGTTCAGCCTCGAATTGGGCTCGGAGACGGGCGATGGCGTCGGCGGACATGGTGAGAAGAGAAGAGGTGGTGGGAGGAGAAGAAGATCTAGGGGAAAACAGCCATTTAGAACATGTAGATCAAAGATCACTCAATGGCAACAAAAAACACTTACCGAAGATAAAAGATCAAAGCGAGAAACAGTGCACTACACTAGAACCAGAAAGCACCAGAAGCTTCAGGCGAGAGAGAGAGAGAGAAGAGAAAACAGGAACAATGGCAGAGCAACAAAATTGTTGACACCGACAAAATCGAAGGGAAAGGAAGAGAGCAGGAGACAATGATGATGATCGAATGGAGGCTGCACCTAATGAGAAGTGTGTTTATATACCCACTGGAAATGATCACTGTGATCACACCAGAGACGCCAGCCAGTGACTGTGTTTGGGTAGTCGTCGTCTGCTGCTGCCGCCAAAACTTGGTGGCCGTCAAACTTGGCCTGTGAGTTAGTGAATGTGAGTGTGTTGGGCACGCATCGCTGGCGACGCGATGCTGGCGCAATGCTGCTGCTGCTGATGATGATGCTAATCTCTCGCTGTCTTTCGCACTGTCTGAGTTCTATCGACACTGCTGCTGCTGCTGCTGCTGCAAAGACAAGAGGAGAAGAGGAGACAGTGCAGGCAGCAGCAGCAGCCTAATCAAAAAGGTTCATCGATGATGTACGAGGGAAGAAGAGGAGAAGCCAAAATAGAGGAATACAGAGACACAAGTCAACAACTAAGAAAAGACACAGGTGCAGCAGTTTCCTCAATTAACGCACACATCAACAACTCATCGGTTGAAGATGGGCTCTCTCATTTTGGTGCTCAAAAGCACTACAAGGTCGTACAGGTGATAATGTGGTGGTGGTGGTGAGTCTACCGGTGACAATTGACTGATGATTAGCTGCTGCTGCTGCTACTCACAGTGACATAACAGTTTGAAGCAACGACAAAGAGGACTTGGAGAGGGGTTAGTTCGGGGGTGTAGCGAAACAAAAATACAGTTGCTTACAAAATGAGGTAAGCAAAAAGGAAGGCCTGCAGTGCTCAACAAGTCAGCTAACTTATTTCGATTTGGTTTCTCCAGCAAAAAAAACTTCAGTATCTAGCCTTCATCGTTCTGTTTTTTTCTGGTCAGCCGATGAGTATCAACAGATAACGGGGGCGATAAAAGAACATGAAGCAACAGAGTTGCCTTGGAATTTTTACCTGCTTGCCCACATTCTCTCACACTGACGTAACCGGTACAAGACAATGAAGACGTTTCTGTGCAGTACTTTTCTTCTACTTGTTCTTTGTTTCAGCAAACACTTCAAGAGCCCTCTCTTTAATTTGAAGAGGCAGAAGATTTCAGAGCTGAACACAACACAAAACTTGACAAACATCAGTGCAATAAAGGAAGACACAGCTGAAGATGAGAAAAAATGAGCAGAGGAAATCTCTCATTGAAAAAAGTGGGAAAACGCAGTGAAATCCCGAGCACATCAGCAGTCTTGCCGAGTTGGAGAAAACCAAAATAAAGTTTTAAATTACCGACGCCAGTTACCCCCTTAGCACTTGTCTTATGATTTTTTATTTTTTTTTCAAACTTTCCTCAACTGTACCTTCTTCTTCTTCACCTTCATCATTCACATTTTTTTCACAAGCTGAACATCTGTGAAACAATCTAGCAACAACTTCCCTGAGAAGAGATTACCACCTCGACGAGCAAGGACGACGGCATTGTCCGATAACAGCAAGCTCACCAGCAGCAGCAGCTCAAAAACTTGCAGGAAACAAACAAAAGAAAGCAACTTTGTTTCCAACTGCTAAGCAAAAAAGAACACACTTCTTTTCAGCATATAAAAGCCTAACTTTAGACTCTAATAACGAAAACCTAAATATATTTCCTTGAAAAGTTCAGCGAAATGAAAGCCAAGACTTTAGGGGGAAGTAGTGTGATGGTTGTGGTGGTGGTCACAAGAGTAATGACATTATTAGCACTTCTATTTGCGGCACTCATCATCATCACCACTTTCCTTCTTCAATACCTCAATACAGGTGAAGCAGCAGGGTCTCATCAACCGAGGTGTCTCAACAATGAAGAAGTGCAAAACAGCAGCAGAGTGTGTCAAACCGTAAGACGACCGTCTCTGGACGACCATTTTTAATGCCGCCGCCGTTTGTAATCACAACAGCTCAAATCACCAAAACAAAATGCTCAAAAATCGGTCGTCAATACCGCCGATGCTGATAAGTCTGCTCACCACTCTCTGAGCATTCCCCCCCCCCCCACTCTTTGTGATAATGCTGCTGCTGTTGTTGATGATGATGCTGATGATGATGATGATGTAGCTGTCGTTATTGGCATCAACACAACATCCTTCAATGGCCATTTCTCTGTCGCCTGACACAGAGAAAGAGAAAGAGACACAGTGCACGCACTTTACAGTCAGTCAGTGCTCAATGTCGTCAATGGCAGTACTTTTTTGCTGTTGATGATGCTGCTACAGTGGAAATTGGGGTAAAACGAGAGGAGGAAGAAGATGGAGGAGGAGGAGGAAGATGCTTCATCAATCTCTAGAAGGCTCTTCAAGTGCAAGGATGATGCTGTGCGCTCTTTCTAGAAACAATAGCCTGTCTTTTCTTATCGGCAACAAATGAAAAAAACATTAAAAAAGAAATAAAAGAAACGGACACACAAAGGTTCGTGGGAGTGCGGCTAATTTTAAAATTATTAAAAATTAGCTAATCGAACTGGCAAATGCTGCTTTGTACTACCCTGCTGAACAGTTGAAGAATAGTAGCCTTTCTTTTCTAGGAAAGATGAGAGGGTAAAGAGTTGCAGTTACAAAAAAACGTTTAGACCATCAGTTCTGCTAAAGAAAGAGGTAATTAAGCAGCTTTTTGTCTACATTACCTACCTCCCCTACCTGATGCCCTCCTAATGAAGAAAGAACGAAAGAAAAGAGAGTGTCTGCTAATCGATGCCCTCAGCAGCAGCATCCCCTAATTACACACGTTATTGACATCATCATTATCATCGATCGATGCTGACAGTTCTGATCATTTCTTCTTCTCCCCTTAATATAATATCAAAATAGCTCCCACTAATCAAAAAATAAACTCAAGGGCGGCGAGTGTCTGAGCACTTTTAGTACGAGATGTGAGTTTTTTCCTCAGTTCTGCTGTTTTTAAATGGTAATTCACAAATTATCTTTGAGCAATTAAGTTGCAAAACGGAGACGTTTTTCTAACAGTAAGATATGTGAGGATACACTAAATGACAAGAAAGGCTAGTGTGCTAATATTCTACAGTAAGACTAAGCATGACTAAAAAGTATAACAAGCTCGAAAATGCACAAAATTGAAATTGGACAGCCCAAGAGAAAGACACCAAAATTTTAACCTGAAATGAGCTCGATCATCGTGGTAAGCGGCGGCGGCTTGTTGTTGGCGGCGGGCTGTTGTTGTTTGCCTTTTCCGCCCTTCACTGGAACTCCACCGGAGCTCTTCTTCGCCGGCACCTGAGGACTGCTGCTGTCCAGTGGAATGAACTCATTGCCCAGCATTGTCCGGTACTTCTGTATCACCGAGGGCCGGCCCACTTCAGCCGGCGTCGAGTCGAGGAGGAGGAGATCACCGAGGAAGAAGTCCAGCTTCTTGGGAGCCGAAGTTGTCTTGGGCGGCAGCTTTCGAACCGGAGTTGTTTTGAGACTTTTTGGAGGTTCTTTGGAGGCAGCAGGACGAGAACTAGGACCAGGACCAGAACTAGGACCAGGACCACCACCAACAGCAGCATCATCATCATTCCAATCGTAAAAGTTGTCCGGCTCTTCGTACAGGTCAATCGGCTTCGAGTTCTTCCTCTTGGTCGGCTGAACATCCTTGGCCATCTTGGCCTGAACAGGCTTCTTCGTCGTCTTCAGCACCACATGAGGTCCCTCCACCTCGCTGGCCTTCGCCTCCCAAAGTTTCTTCGCTCGCTCGGTAAGCAGCGGCTTCGGCAGGAAGCTCAGCTCATGACGCAGACACTTGACGCAGTTTTCCATGAACTCCCGGTAGGTGTAGAAGCCACTGTAGGTGCGGTTGCAGTACCGGAACTCGTAGAAGATCTTGGCCACCTTCTTCGTCGAGGGCTTTTTTGCTGGAGCACGATTGACCGCCTTCTTTTTGACGCCGGCGGCGGCCGCAGGTTTTGCCGTTGCCTTTGCATTTGCCTTAGGCTTCGGTGGAATATTTTCAATGCCCGCTGAAGTAGCAGCAGCAGCAGCAGCAGCTGCCGTTTTTCGAGCCATTCTGGGTATGGTGGTGATAGTTTGGAGGTAGTGTGGCAAAGTCAGAAATCGGGTTCACCAAATGCACCAAGAAAAAGAAACGAAATGAAAGTGCGCCACCGAGTGCAACGTGCGAGATCAAACAAACAACAAATAAAAACAACCGACGGAGAAAAAAATGCGAACTTTAAATTTCCGTACGCTGCGCCACCTCTCGACAGCCAAACAAAACGCTGAAATTCAAAAGCAGCAAAAAATCGTCAAACAAGATTCATCTTTATATTTACAGTTCAAGAAGTATCAACAGAGGAAGAAGAGGAAGAAGAAGAAGAAAAGGAAGCGCTTAAAGCCCAAAAAGTACTTTTTGCAAAAGCTGGCTTAGGAAAGAAAAGGTAGATAGATAGGAGAAACGGTGGAGAGAAAGGGAAAGAAAGAGAAAAGAAGGAAAGAAAGGAAGGAAGTGTGCAAGTGTTAGCAGAGTGACCAGTAAGAGTGATTCAGTAGAAGAGGTGGTGCAGAAGAGGATGAAAGACCGGTGGACAACAGAAATTGGTTCGTTGAATAAAGAAAACTCCTTCTCCTTCTCCTTCTCCTCCTCCTTCAGATGCGATGCCTGAAGGCGTAGGCGCTGCCGGCAAAGAGCAGACTGGCGATGAGATCAAGCACCGCGGAGACGGCGTAGTGGTCGGAGCGGCGGCTGTTCATCGACTGGAAGGTCTTCCGGATGATCTCGTGGTGGCCGACGACGGGCAGGTCGGCGGTGGTGATGTTGCTGCCGTTGCCACTGCTATTATTGCTATTATTGCCACTATTGAGCAGGAGTGAATAGTTTCGCTCGTAGTAGAGCGTCCTCTCGCACTTGCCCCCAACCAACGTCTGGTAGGCGGCGTAGAGGAGGGCCAGGGCGAGGAGGAGCAGGTGGAGGACGATCTGGAGGGGGGAGAGAAAAATAGAATCGAAAATTAGAAATTAGAAAATTCAGAGGTTAAATAGTTTGCACTTCCTGAAAAAGTGAGTCTACAAAACTGTTCCTTCCCGTCCTCGCTTTCAACTTGCCTACTACTTTCTCTCACTTTCTCTCTCTCTCTCACAGTTTGTTGACAATAGAGCACAGGTAACAAATGATGTCAATGGCGCCTACTACTACTTCTACTTCAGGTAATACCTTGCCTACTGGCCGTCAAATGGCTCCCTCCTCTTTCTCCTTCTCCTTCCAAACTGACTGACTGACTGACTGACTGCAGTGACGATCGATGGCCAATGAATTGACATAATTAGACGTAAGAGAGGGAAAGGGAGAGAGAGAGAGAGAGAGGGAGAAAATAGTGGAAAAAACTGCTATTGAGAAGGAACAAGTGAAAAAACAATCGATTAAGAGGTGGTGGTGGTGGTGGTGGTGGTGGACAATGACAGAAATACACTCACACACACACACACACACTTACAATGCCGATGACAATGGCAGATTAGGCGCTGACTGTATGACATAAGACCGGCGATGTTTGATTAAAGGTGTCTGTCCTGAAATGTGCCTTTCACTGGCGAAAATCATTGATTGTTTGGTGCTGTGCTGTGCCCAACAACATCAGCAAAACAGCAAAACAATATCGTCGTGAGATATTGTCACACTACCTCGAGCACTGAGGACAAATTGAGAGAAGGAAAGAAAGATAAACCAAAACCCTAAGGTATTTTCTCTGTCTCTGTCTCTTAATTTAGTTGGGAACACATTGCCAGAGAGACAACACGTAACAGCAGCAGCAGCAACAACAGGTGGTGGTTGAGTAACAACTAACAACACTAAATAAATCTGGAAAAATGACATCACTAAAGAAGAAAAACAAAACAACTAAAAAATGAATGAAAAAGCACAATTTTCATTCTTCTTTTTTTGCTGTGGCTGTGGCAGACGACCTTGGCTTTTTACAAGCAGAAAAATTAATGACAGCAATTGAGAAGAAAACGAAACGATATCAAATGAAATGTCAATGCTGCTGCAGAAAAAGAGAGGTAACCATTATCGCCTAGAACTCTGAAGCAAAACTAAGTCAGCCCTGTCACCTGGTTAATCATCTCAATCATCTTCTCAAAAGTCTGTCAAAAGGACACTCAATATCAGCGACTAAATCTCGTCCAGCAAATTATGAGCAAAGTGGTCTAAACTCACTCTCTCCAAGCAAATACAAACTCACCAGATAGAAGAAGCACTTTCGGTGGAAGAGCCTCACGGCGATGTTGCAGAAGCTGAGGAGAAAGAGGAGAATGCCGAAGACGAAGGTGGCGGCGAGGATGACCTGCACCTCGGTGCTGCCCACCTCGCCGCAGCCACTCGTGTAGAGGACAAAGTACGAGGCGAGAATGAGAATCTGCAATTCAAAAGAAGGTTTTAGATTAACAAAAATTCTGATAAAACAACATCACATCATTGACTTACCGCAGCCCAGAGCGTAAAGACGCCATAGTAGTTGACTTTCTTCTTCTGATTGACGTCGTACATCGGCATGATGGTGAGCAATTGCTGATGATGGAGAGACTTCTTTTCACTGCTTCTTCTTCTTCTTCTCCCACTAATTATTATTGACTGGTAGTAATTAAGCTGTTGTAGTAGTTGTTTTGCTGGCAGAGGTGCGAGAAGAGAGGAACAAAACAACAGCACTTTTTTCGCCACAAATGTTTGTTTTATCGATGTTGCCAATAATGTTGTGCTTTATTATTAGCAGCAGCAGCAGGTGTTGCGGTCGTCAATCAGATAAAGACGCTGTCATTCACACCACTGCCTTCTTCTTCCTTTTTGCTGTTTAATGTGTGTTGACACAACAGGTTCTACTGCCTGATGTCTAAATTTTTCTTTGCACAATCAGAATTGTGAAGTGCACTGTTGGTGGGAGATATTACACAGGAGTTGAAAAGGTAGGCAAAAAGACTTGTGACGGCTTCTGTTGTGTTAGAGGTGGCGGTGGTGCTCAAATGTAAATCACAATAATGTCATAACATATTAGTAAGTCGGCAGAAGAAGAAGAAGAAGAAGCAGAAAAAGCTCAAGTCACGAAGAAGAAGAAGAAAGAGCAGTGCTGATTGTGTTTACTTACACAATACTTTGTGAGGACAGACAGAGCTGGTCGGCGACAGTTGACACTTTGTACTTTTTATTGCCGGGAGGAGGAGGAGAAGGAGAGGGATTGAGCAAGACCACCACCTAAGATCGAAGGTAGAGGGGGGGGGAGGGGCAAAACTGCAAAAAACAAATCAAATGGGCGAACAAAAAAATTAGAAGAGGTGGCAGGCTGCAGCAAAGATCAAACAATAGAGGCAGTAGTAATAGGTGGTCGTCGCTTTGTGATGAGACTCTGATGTGGCTGACTGTTGTACGCGCGTTGAAGTGGGAAAGCAGTCAGAAAGCGTGCTCACTGGACACTGATTGAACACACACAAATACAACTAACCCAAAGAATTCCACAAAGGATTGTGTCCACCCTGGCAGCCTCTCGCCTTGGATGCAATAACACGACACCCCAACTTGACAGACAACAGACAGAAAGGAAAAAGAACCTCAAACAAAGAAGTAAAGAAGGTGGAAATGATGGCAGTGGCGGCGGTGGTACTCTCTGAAGATAGTGTGCAGAGGGGGAAAATTCCCCAGCTGAAGGTCACACAGCGGCGACAGTGGTGCAAAAAAAAGCGCAAACACTCGTAGCAATAGATAATAAAAATATAAAAAGGCGATGGCGATGTGATTGTAATTAAATCGCACAGAGAATGCTGCGACGGTTGCTGGCTACTCTCGTGGTGGTGGTGGTGGTGGTAGTTCGTTGGGAAGATGGGCAGAAGAAGAAGCAGAACATGAGCACCAGCATCGGTGGTAAACAAATGTCAGTGGCAGTGGCTGCATTTTCTTTCTCTCACTCACACACACACACACTCGAGATGGTAATCGGTCAATCAGCTGAAATGATGTTGATGATGTTGTTGTGGCGGTGGTGGTTGTTGAGTGGTCAACGGTGTGTGATGCAGGAGGCAGCGACAGTCGTAGCGGTGGGAGAGTGAAGAGAGAGGGAAACACAGAGTGAGAGAGCAGAATTGTCGAAAGTGAGGTCTGAAAAAGGACGATGAGGAAGAGAGGAGAGGATCACACCGTTGAGCACAGTGAGCCAGGCGCCAGTCAAGGTGATGATCAGAGTGCGGAGACGATGCTGAAGAAGAAGAAGTAGAAGTAGAAGTGGAATGAGATGTTTGTGCCTCAACGGTCAACGGATAATTGAGCAGCGGCAGAAGCAGCAGTAACCACTTGTTCGACTGCCTACTGTCTACTGCTTCTTCTTCTTCTTCCAAAGCTTTAGCTTAGACTTCTACTTAGCAAAGAGGGAACAGGTAGCAGAAGCAGAAGGAGCAGCAGTAGAGTGAGCTGAGCTGAACAGAAAAAAAACGGTGACCATTGGCTGATGAGAGAGAGAACGGTTGCAAGTTGTAGTGTAAGAGATGATGGAAGTGAAGAGATGAGGAAGAGAACTTGCTGCTGCTGCTGCTGTCAATGATGTCGCAGAGGTTGTACCCGCCGTTGCTGATCCTGTGCCCGTCCGAGGTAAAAACCCAAAGTTAACTGCCAATTCAAACTGCTGCTGCTGCTGTTGTTGTCGGAAGCGACAAAGCGTCGTCGTCTTTTGTTGCTGCTCTTGCTGCTGCTGCTGCTGTGACCGCCATTAGAGGACTTCAGCTGAAGTTCACTACAACTTTACCTGTCTGCCTGTTGTTCAGCAGGTAGGCAAACAAACAAACAGACACTTCTTTGTCGTCGCGGACTGCTGCTGTTCTTTCTCTGCTGTGTTGCTATTTCTGTCCAATCGCCGTACCTTTCTTCTCTCTCACTTCAACTTCAGCCGCCGTACCATTGTGCTGCTGCTGCTGTCCATGTGCTTGCCAATGTGTTGCACTCCACAGCCACTGTCCAAGGAAGTAAAGTTGAAGCCAGTGAAGGCTTTCTCTTTCGATTTCTCTCTCCTCCAGCTCTCTCTTTTCAATGCTGTACGTTGTAGTGGAAATATTGAGAGAGAGAGAGAGAGAGAGAGAGAGAGAGAGAGAGAGAGAGAGAGAGAGGAG
>JAALOO010000816.1_pt1 | contig 25538 bp, 25 predicted proteins | sample 7257641 | NCBI WGS metagenome assembly JAALOO01 (sample SAMN14085613, study PRJNA598686) | mite metagenome | biome: ENVO:01001000; feature: ENVO:01001002; material: ENVO:01001226; isolation source: single female mite from University of Michigan culture on fish food culture... ...
CCACCGGCGCGACGCTGATGAACTCGGAGTCCTCTCGATCGCACGCCATCTTCACCCTCTTCATCAAGCAGAGCCGCGTGGAGCGCGTCGAGGTGCCGGAAAATAATGGGGCGGAAAACAGCGGCACCGAACAGGAGCTCATCACGCTCACCGCCAAGTTCAACTTTGTCGACTTGGCCGGCTCGGAGCGGCTGGCCCGCACCGGAGCGGTGGGAGAACGGGCCCGCGAGGGCATCTCCATCAACTCGGGCCTCCTCCACCTCGGGAACGTCATCTCGGCGCTGGGCGACCGCTCGAAGAAGGCCTCACACATTCCCTACCGCGACTCGAAGCTGACGCGCGTGCTGCAGGACAGTCTGGGCGGGAACAGCGTCACGACGATGATCGCCTGCATCTCCCCCTGCGACCGGGACTTTGTGGAGACGCTCAATACGCTGCGCTACGCGAACCGAGCGAAGAACATCAAGAACAAGGTGGTGGCCAACCAGGACTCGCAGACGCAGCTGATCACCGAGCTGAGGAAGCAGGTGATGCTGCTGGAGCAGGAGAACAAGGAGCTCCGGCAGGGGAAGCTCCTGCTGACCGGCGACGGCGAGCTGGAGCTGAATGACGTCCACCTGGAGAATGAGATGCTGCAGAGGGATCTGAACAACGCCAACATTCGCATCAAGGCGCTGAGCACGCGCCTCAGTGAGGTCTCGGAGGAGAATGTGACGCTGCAGGAGCAGATTGCCATGAATCAAATTCGAAGCTCGGCGGCTAATGGAGACGGGAACGAGGACTGCGCCGAGCACCTGATCAAGGGCTACCTGAAGGAGATCAACGAGCTGCGGTCGAAGGTGATGGAGTCGGAGACGACCATCAACTACTACCAGCGGCAGCTGGACCTGCAGCGAAATGACGTCCTCCTGGAGGAGAACGGCGGCGACATCATCTCCAAGTGCCGCCAGGAGATTGAGCTGAGCAAGTTTAAGCTGGCGCAGCAGCAGCAGCTGAACAGTCCCACCAGGACGACCCCTACCACCGGTGGTGCGCTGGCGGCCGATAATGAAAACGCCGCCGCCGACGATGACATGGAGGAGGACGAGGACGGCGACGAGAGCGGCGAGAATGAGTACATCGAGGAGGAGTTTGAGAAGAACATCGCCGGGCAGAATGCCGAGCTGGCCACGCTCATGGAGATGATCGCCTCCAAGGAGAAGCTGATTGAGGAGGCGGAGGCGCGCCAGCGGCGGATCATTCAGCTGACGGAGCACTACGAGCAGAAGATCACCAGTTTCAAGACGAAGATCAAGCAGACGGAGGACGAACGGGACAGCCTGATGTCGAAGCTGAAGACGACAAAGGACGACCTGAATCTGAAGAAGGTGAAGGAGGACTATGAGAAGCGGCTGAATCGGCTGCAGCAGGACGTGCGCAAGTTTGAGGCGCTGAAGCGGGAGCATCAGAAGGTGGTGCGGGAGGAGCACAACTCGAAGGAGATGCTGAAGAAGATGAGGCAGGAGATTGTGGAGGCGAAGCACCAGCGCGTGCGGATGATCTCGCAGATGAAGGAGCAGATGTCGAAGCACAATCGGGAGATTCAGAAGAACCGGCTGGTGATCAACAAGCTGACGAGGGAGGACCAGAAGAAGGACTTTAAGATTAGGGACCTGGAGCAGCGGAGCAACCGGCAGAAGATGATGCTCCAGCGGCGGGAGGACGAGATCAAGGCGCTGCGGCGGCAGGTGAAGCCGGCGATGAGCGACAAGGCGGCGGGGCGGATTGCCAGACGCCTGAGCAGGGGCGCCTCGGGGCACACGCCGCAGAAGGCGCGCAATAAGTGGGCGAACTTTGAGCAGAAGTTCAATCAGCTGATCAACCAGCGGATTGCCTTTGAGCAGGAGGAGAAGTGAGTGTTAAAACGATCTTCAACTTACCTTTTATTTGCACATTTCTAACCCTTTACCTTTTTTCATAGGAAACTGGAGCGCTACCTTCAAGATCGGCAGACGAACCTGACGCTGCTGAGCACCCTAAAGGAGAACGAGGACGACAGCAACAATGAGTACATTGAGAGTGTGCAGACGAACATCGACTACCTGACGAAGTGCATTGAGGACTGCCAGACGGCGATCATGCAGCTGGAGGACGACAACTTCAGCACCGACCAGCACTTCAGCTTGCTGGACACTGAAGAGGCGATGTACATCATGAACAAGCTGGTGAACACGGCGGTCAACTACGCCATCACCGCCTCGCAGAAGGAGGAGGAGCTGAAGGAGAAGGACGCGCGGCTGAACTCGCTGTGGAACGACAACGCCTACAGCAATCACCTGCTCAACTACATGGTCGCGAAGACGAACTTTGTAAGTGTTGTGGGGGGGAGATTTAGAAAGTATTCACAGTATTTTGTGTGTGCTGTCAGAGCAGCAGCAGCAGACGGCGTTTCCTTTCTGCTCACTGTTTATTGTTTACATTTCGCTTACCGTCGCGCTGTATTATTCTCTTTTTTCCCCATCACCAAACCAGGACGAGGAGAACGAGCTCTTTCCCTTCAACATTCCCGCCAATCCCTTCTCCAATGAGGGGCTGAATGGTAGTGGAACTGCAAATAATCCTGTGCCCACCACGCCGGTGAACAATGAGACCAAGTTTCGCCGTCTCACGCGGACGCCCAATGAGCTCCTCTACGACATGTCACGCCCGCAGCAGCAGCAGCAGCAAAGGCCACTTCAGCCGCTGGATCTCAACGCGACGTACGTGGCGAATGCCATCAACAATCTCTCCGACTTGAAGGAGGAGGAAGATGGCGGTCTGGACGCCCTCTCACGCGCCACCGCAGCGGCCATGAACGGAACCTTCGTCAAGGACTCCACCAACAGCTCTACCGCTTCCTCAAAGGAAAACAGCCTTCTGAACAACACCTTCATCATAGACCATCAGCAGCAGCAGCTGGGGACTAAACCGGAGCAGCTAGGCAGCAGCAACAGCAGGGGGGCGGCAAATTCCACCTTTGTCCTGGACCAGAAGCAGCAGTTGTCACCGGAGAACAGTCCCAGCCGGACGATACTAAGAACAAAGCAAGATCAGCAGCAGCCTCCTTCGCCGGTGGCGGTGGACAGGTTCATCAGCGATCGAATGACGCAGAGTTTGCATATTGATAACAATGCAGCTGCTGCTGGGGCTGCTAATGGCGGAGAAAGTGGCACCGGTGGTTTTGGTGGAAGCCGCAGCGGTGCTGCAACGACTGTGATTCGCAAGGCCAGCTTCAACGGAGCAGCCGACTTGAACCGGGTTCCCAGTGCCCCTTCACTCAAGTAAGTGCTTTTTCTTTCTTTTATTGCACTCATTTGCCTTCACTCACGGCTTGTTGCTTTGCTTTTCACTGTTTATTTGTGTGTTTTGTGTGTTTGTCCTGTTCAATGTCTAAATGTTTAACCGCTGTTTTTGTCCTGTCCTCTCATTTTTTTCTATCTCTTTTCTGTTTACCCCACTGCACATCTTCAATGCACTTCACTTCTTCATCTTCACCATAACCATCACTAGAGAGCTAAACAACCCACAGCCAGTGTGTGCCTCGTCGCCGCTGCACCAGTACATTCGCTCGCCCTTGCTGAGGCGAAAGATTCAGCAACAGCAGCAGCAGCAGCAGCAGCAGCAAAGTCAGCTGCCGCCCGCATATGGCGGCTACTACGAGACAGCAGCGGCGAACAATAATCACAACAGCCATCATCTTAATTCGGCGACGTCCAACAACAATAACAGCGCCGGCGGCGGCCAGTCAAAGACGCGACTGATTCGCAGCACTAGCAACAGCAATGGCCACCACTATTCTTCGACGGCGGTGGCCGCTGCCGCCGCAGCTAATGCGAATCATCTGAATAACAATAACATTGTCAGCAGCAGCAGCAGTAATAATAATAACGGCGTAGGAGCATCATCACAGCCGCCTTCGGCCACCGCCCCCTCAAGTCACCTCGGCTCAGCGTCGGCTAATGGCGGGGGCTACCACGGCCACCACCAGCCCTCACCGCAGTCGTCGCCTTCGCTCTCGCAGCGCCATCCCTTCTTGCAGTAAGCCCCGTTCTTTTCATTCTTTGAGGCATTCTCCCCCTTGTCCCATTCATCCCATTCATTTTGCACCGCCATAATGTGCTAACACTCGCTTTCTCATTGTGTGCTTTGTGTGTTTGATCATTTTCGATTCTCACTAACCACTTCTTTTTCCTCCTCTCAAACTCATTCGTCCTCTCCTAACAATGCGTCCCGTCTGACCTCCTCCTCCTCCTCCTCCTCTTCTAACCGCCTGCTTCTAACCTCTGCGCTAACCAACTCTAATGCCCACCTCACCTCAGTAAATTGCCAACCAGCAAGTCCAGTCTGATTGAGTACAGGTAGGAGGAAGAAGGAGTACTGGTTGCTGATGTTATGCTGCTGCATTCTTTGCATGTCACCGTTGTTTACAGTGCTAACATTTACATTTCATTTCTCTTTCTGTTTACAGCGCCGGAAAGATATTGCCCTATGTGCCGGTGAAGGCGGACAAGTCATTTCCTCTTCAGTGCACGCATACCATTGGTAAGTGGCTGTTTCCTCTTTGCAAATCATTTGAAGTGGACTAACACCTAAAAATGTTTCCTTTTTTCCATCCTCTACTCACAGTCGGCCACCGCCGTCCGGTGCTGACGGTGACCGCCACCAGCGAGGTGCTCTTCAGCGGCTCCAAGGACGGCACGGCGAAGATCTGGGACCTGAACAAGTGCGAGGAGGTGTACTCCCTCAACGACCACCCGGACGCCGTCAATGTGGTGCGCTACGACGAGTACAACAAGCTCATCTACACCGTCTCCAAGTCGATCATCAAGATCTGGGACCCGAGGGAGCACCCGGTGTGCTGCGTCAATACGCTTCAGTGAGTTGGGGAAAACTTTATTAAAAATTTGCACACACTTTAACCTCTTCTTTTCCCAACCAGCTCTGCCGGTTTTGTCGGCGCCGAGAACATCAGCTCCACCGACTCAAATCCCATCAACGACATTCGCCTGAGCGCCGACGGGAGCACGCTCTTCAGCACCTCGGAGAAGCTGGTCCGCGTCTGGGACCTGCGCACCTTTGCCTGCGTCGGCAAGCTCAACACCGGCCACAAGTCTCTGGTCACCTGTCTGGCGGTGGACGACGAGGAGTCGAATGAGAACCGCACCATCATCACCGGCTCCAAGGACCACTACATCAAGGTGTTCGAGCTGGAGCGGGCCATCAGCGGCATTCACATTCCCAAGTACACGCTGAAGCCGCCGCACTACGACGGCATCGAAACGTTGCGGCTGGCCGACCGGGGGCGGACGCTCTTCAGCGGCGCCCGCGACGGCTGCATCAAAAAGTGGGACCTGACGGACCAGCGGATGCTCGCCAGTCTGAGCAACTGCCACCGCGACTGGGTCCTCGCCCTGGACACGTTCATGGCGGGGCAGTACCTGCTGTCCGCCTGCCGGGGCGGCTACCTGCGCATGTGGCGCACCGAGGACTGCCGCCCGCTGGGGGAGATTCAGGCCCATCAGGCGGCCATCCACTCAATGGCCACCATCTCACAGGCGGTCTTCACCGCCAGCAGCGACTGCAGCATCAGCCTGTGGCAGTACCGGGAGCCGCAGGCCAATGCAGCGGCAGCAGCATCATCAGCTGCCGCCTCTTCAGCCTTTGACGAAGACAACTAAGGAGGAGGAGGACACCTTTTTCGCTTTTATCATCACCACCACCATCACTACCACCATTCCTGAACAGTATTGAAAACCGTCTCTTACACAACTACCACCACCACCACCTTGGACCGATATCATCATCACCACCAGCCACCAATCAAAACCTCTCTCTCACTTCCAAAGCAATACCTGACTTAACTCCCTTCCACTGTACAAAGAAGCTTACCCACTCTTCACACACACACATCACCCCCTCTTTTGATCTTATCATTTTATCATTTACCCCACCCCCTCCTCCCCTCCTTACTCTACTTTCGGCTACCACGTCTGTGTTATCACATCTCAACTTACTTACTTAAGCGGTCTTAAGCGGACTAGTGTTTACTTTATTATTATTATTTTTTATACTTAAACATTCACAAAAATATATATTATTTGACATTCTGAAGAAGAGGGTAAAACCGGAACTGTTCTGGTGTGTTATGTACAGTGTAGAAAAAGAGGGGAAAACAAGGGCAAAAGGGTGAGAGATTGTACAACAACTTCTGTGGTGAAAACATCACATCATCCTGCTCCTCCTCATCACATTGAGTAGCGGCCCTGGTTGCGATTCAGCCGCTCGTAGCCGATGCCGCCGCCGTTAGCAAAGTACTCGCTGTAGATGAGCTTCCCCAGGAAGAGGTGAAAGACGACAATGAGGAAGCAGATGGTGACCCAGAAGAAGGTGGGCAGCCCTCCTAGTGAGTGGCCGTACCGGTGCAGCGCTATGGTGTGGTGCTCGTGGGCGGGTGCCTCGCCGATCTCCTTCACGTGGATGGAGTGCTTCAGCTCGCGCAGGTGGTCGCGGTCGGCGGCGATGTAGAGGAGGCTGGTCAGCGGGTCGGTCAGCTTCACGGGAAACTCAATCGGAGAGGGGGTGGAAATAGCCGCCGAAGAGGTGGAGAGGCGGACGGGGGCGTCCAGGCAGCCGGCGTCGCAGGCGTACAGGTCGCTCTCTTCTGCGGGAAAAATACGTCAAGTTCGAAATTCAAAAATGAAAGCATTTGCCACTTACTGCCGCCAGCACTGTCCACCGCCACCGCAATCTTCGCCTTGTTGTCCTCGGTGATCAGGACGCTAAAGTTGATCGCCGCCGCAGGTTCACCTTTCCCCCCACTACCACTCCCACCAAAAAGCAGCCGTCGGGCGAGGTAGGGCCGCTGCAGGTCGCTCGGGTGGGCGTTAAACTCGAGGTGCTTCGAGGTGAAGCGGAGGGCGGCCAGACTGAGCATGGCCGCCTGGAGGACTCCGGCTGGGCCAGAGGCGAGCAGGTGCTCGCAGCTCTGCTTCTCCAGGGTGAGAAACCAAAGTGAGACGACATTCTGCAGGTCGGCCAGCGAGTCGAGGCGGTCCCAGAGGCGAGGCGCCTAATTTTTAGGAAAAAAAAAGTTAGACAAAAATAAGCACACTCATCTTTCCACTTACGTGAAAGGTCGAGTGGCCGTTGTAGCACTGGTCGGGCCGGGCGAGCAGCGCCCGCGACCGATTCACGTCCACGTCGGAGTAGGCGGCCAGCTCGGGCAGCGGCCTCAGCTGCTGCCGCTGCTGACCACCACCCCCGCCGCCTGGAAAGGCCTCCATGCCCACGGGGAATGGCATCGCCCGCTGGCTGAGCAGGTAGTACAGCGTCGCATTGATCTGGTAGCCGTTGACGGCGTTGGGCGCGTGGGAGTGGCTGATGCTGAAGCCCGCCCACCAGAGCGACCGCCAGGCGGCCTCGTGCTGCGCCTGCAGCACCACCGGCGACAGCGCCACCACGCGCTTCACCGTCTCCCTCAGGGCGACCTTCAGGTCGGGCACCGCCGCGTGGACCTCCGTCTCGTGCTCCAGGGGGCGAGTGTAGTTGAGGAAGGTCTGCACGGAGAGGACGTGCCCGGAGCTGCGCTCCTTCACCTCGACGCTGTCGTGCAGGGCGGGGTAGGCGATGGCCACCGCCTGCGCCGCCTTGTTGTGGCCGCTATTTGTGCTGGTTGATTCGAAGACCTGCCCCACCAGGAGCGAGTACTCGCGGTGGTCCGTCGTGCTGACCAGAATGTTCTGCACCTTGACGCTGGCGGAGGGCTTGCCCAGCCAGCCTTTGCGGGAGAGGCGGAGGATGAGTGGGGCGTTCTGCAAAGTAGAAGGTTATTAAAATCGAAATAGAACAACTTTAAAGGCTTTTCTTACCGTTGGATTGTGCACCTTGATCTCCTGCGTAAAGAGCGACGGAATGAGCCGGTGAGCGGAAAAGGTCTCTCGAACGGAGACGACGCCCCCCGCATAGTGGACGCAGGTGCAGTGCTCCACGGTGCCGGTTCGGTAGCGCGACACAGTGGCCGACTTCGGGTGGCCACCAAAGGTCTCAAAGTTGACTATGGGGTCAAAGGGCACGGGGACGCTTAGAGTCCGCTTGCCGAGAATGTGCAGACGGCGTTCGGCCGGGTCCAGCTCGGCCACCGGGCTGAGCGCCAGCTTTCCATTGCCGACAAAGGGGAGAAAGACGTTCTTCGTCAGCTCGTTGATGCTCTCCGTTGTGGCGCTGCCCACGCCGACGCCCCCGGCGCTGTACGTGGTGGGCGTGAGGGCAGTTGGTCGATGGTTGAGAAAGTGGGAGATCCAGATGCTGGAGTCGGACTCCTCGATCTCCGAGTGGTACTCCCGAAGGAAGCTTTCGATGCACTGAATGGTCGCTTCTGGGAAAAAAGAAACGGAAAGTGTTAGTTATTGAGAAGGTTCTAAATAGGGGTTCCCCCATATACCTTCATTGCTAGGCACCCTGGCGGGAAAGAGTGAGCGAATGATGGACGGAATTAGGTAGAAGAGCAGTAGACAGGCCAGAACTATGACCACGATGAAACGTTTTCGACTGTTGTAAACAAAAAGAGATGACGATTACAAGCACTGTTAGCAATATTCACAGAAAAAAAAGAGAGACATACGAGAAGAGCTTGTCATATCGCTTCCACCGGCGACTGTTCAGTGAATCAAAGTCCCACAGTGGCATGATGATGGTAGTGTGTGTACGGCGGTGTTGACGGCAAAGGTTTATCACAGACGAGATCTAAGGAGGATGATATGTGCACTTGGGTTTTGAGCTACAACTCGACGATACGATGCGTTTGGGATGCTGCGGTTATTGCAGCGACTGTTGTTGACATTGTCCGGTGGTGGTGGTGGTGGTCCTGACAGCTGCTACACAGAGTGACAACTACTCAGATCAGCAACTCTTATCATGAGGGCGAGCATTCGGCGATAGGAGGAAGAAAGGGAGGAAGATGATTAGAAGATTTATTGCATTTGTGTTTGCGAACAGACGAAAAGGGACTGCCGCCGCTGCGGCTGAACAAGCGGAACGATTAGATAGCAACAAAAGGTGGTGGTGATTGCGATGAGGAGGAGGAGGGTGAAATAGAAGAAGAACCAGAGGAAGATCTTGAAAACTGTCGATTTTTCACCGGATCAGATTAGCCACCAGAACTGGTCATCTTTGCTGCTGCTGCTGGTGGTGATTTGTTGACAAGAAAACAACACTCCCCGCCACTGATCAGGTGGCCCGTCTGTTGTGGAAATAGCAGCAGCAGCTCAGTTATGCAAGAGAAGAGAAGAGAAGAGAAAGAAAAAGAAAATCCGCCGCCGCTTGTCTGTTGTTGTCTGTTGTCTGTCTGTTTCTCTGTCGCCGTCTTCCCGCCGCCGCCGCCGCAGGGAGCTGCCACCAAATAGAACAGAATCGGCTCACCCGAAACCGACGCCCACTTCCGTCCGTCTGTCTTATTATTCTGTTAACGGAGAGGATGTCGTGACGGGATTACCCTCCTCCTCCTCCTTCTCATCATTATCCTTCTCCCGATTTCTCTTTTCTATTTCCCGATCTTCTCAGCCGACTTCTTTGCTCAACTCTTCTTCTGCCTTCTGCCTCTTTGCGTGCCGTGCACTGCCATTGCTCCTGTGTCCGTCTTCTTCCCACTGTCTGGAACGAATTCCTCATTACTGTTTCTGTTTTGTTCCTTCGGTTCGCCTGACTGACGCCCATTTGATGGTAGTGGATGCCCCTTTTCGCAATTCGCAATCTGTGCTCACAATCTGTCTGTGCGTGTGTGTCTGTGTGTGTACACAACACAAACACATCAACATCAACATCGACATCATTACCAAGAAGAAGAAGGAGAAAGTTTTTATTAGAAGCAAACAAAAAGCGAAGCATGCGGCAGACAGCAAGACGTCGAGACGACGGCACACACACTCTCATCGACGATCTCGCGCTTTTTATTTCTCTTTCTCTTTTCCAAAGACTGAAACTGAAGTTGAAGTGAAACTGTTGAAGAAGAAGAAGAAGAAAAGAGCTGTCTTGCTGCCAATTGCCGAATGATAGACGTTGTGGCTGCCGCAGTCGTCGCATGCTCACGCAATTGACGCCTTTCACGCTCAATCCTGTTTTCCTGTTGTCCGTCTCTCTTTCTTTCTCTCCGCTGTCTGTTGTTGTCTGCTGAAGAAGTTATCTGTTTGTGTTCCTGACCACAGGAGGAGAAAACAGATCAAAGATCTGGCAGTTGATCGATCCTCGCTGGCCGCCACCACCACCGCAGCAGCCGCAGTCACTGACCACTGTTGATGTCACTGATGCACAGCTGAAAGACACCTGCCACATCGATTTCCCAGCACTGCTTCAAGTGAACTGCTTTGAGGAAGAAGACGCGCCTCAGCACTGTTGTCTCTACTTGGCCTGGCAAAGGCAATAAAAGAAAGAGTGCATCATCGTCAGCTATCATCACATCGTAACATTCTCCCTCTCCCTATCTTTCTTCGTGCTAATTAATTGGAAGTGCTATTGCTACCACTACCACCTCTGCAACCTCTGCGAACTAGTGTGGAACCTTTTGGCGACTAAAGTGCCTTTGCTTCTTCTTCATCTTTCTCTGAAGTGACTCTGTCAATATTTGCCGACTTTTAGCGCGGCCACTTGGCACGGCTAAAAGAGCACAACTGTCGCAGACACAACACCAACAACACAGCAACACTTCATCGCCTCAGTTGTGCCTCAACTGCAGCAGCAGCAGTAGCAATCAGCGAGGAAAGGAACAGCAGCAGCCAAACGTAATCATCAACGAACACCACAAAAAGTTTTTTTCACATGATAACTAGCCACTGCCATCCTTGCGCTTGAACTACCGCCGCCAGAGCAGCTTCCTGCCCACCACCAGCTACTACTAATTGCAACTCTCACTGCACAGTACACACACACTGTTGGCCAGTTCGTGTTTGTTCTTTCATTCTCTTGTCCTGTCCTGGCCTGTCACCACCACCGCTGCCACTTCATTGTCGCCGCCACTGTTGAGTGGCCACCACCACCACCGCCGACTCTGCAAAGGAAGAAGCTAACAGAAGCAAGCAGAAGTAGCAAACGAAATCTGCATACGAAGTGTGCTGCTACTGCTCAAACAACAGCAAAAACAACGGCGGCAGAAGCCATATATCGTCATATCCCCTGAGTGTGTGTACGTTGATCTGATAACAGCAGGCCCGTTCCCTTTAACTGTGCCGATCAGCGGCAGTATGTACATGCAACTACTATTCACAGAGACAAACAGCAGCACCAGCACAACTATTCGCCCAATGGGGACCACAGCAGCAATGGATCTCTGCCACTACAACTCACTGCCGCCGTTTAATACTACCCCTCTTCTGCCTTCTGTTTCCGATCAGCAGCTTTCAAAGCTCTCTGCTGCTCAGTAACTGCCAAGTCAGCCAAATTTTTTAAAAGCTTTTCATCACCACTGAATTCCCTAAGCAGTGAATGCTCTCCAATGTCAACACAACTTGCGCTGATCACCATCACCATAGTCAGTAATCAACATCATCACCAGCACCACCAGCACCATGATAGGTCGCCGCGCTTTTGCTAGCAAACTGATCAAGTAAGTGAAACTGAGCTGAGTTGATATGAGTTGAGGGCATTTAAAACCTTGTCAAACGACTACGGCGTTGCCCTGTGCAACACTGCCGCCGCCGCCGCAATTAGCACACAATTAGCATTAGCATTTGTAGTTGTTGATTAATCTCCTCCTCTAATCACCCCTACTCCCTATTCCTCCATCATTTGTCATCTGTCATCGTGCCTGATTCGACAGGGATAGCAACGTCGATGTCCGCCACAAGCTATCGAAGATACTCGCCACCGCCTCCTCTTCGCCGGTGCTCAGCAATGACCACGTTAGCGGCGGTGGCGGCTGCGCCTCGCCGCCTGATATACCGCCGCCGTTGCCAGCCAACGGGGGCAGCTGTACGTCGGCTGCTGCTGCTAGGGACAATGGTGGCCACCACCAACAGCACCAGCAGCATCACTACCAGCAGCAAAACGATACCATGAACAACAGCAACAGCAGCAGCACCTTCTACTGTGATACGCCGATCAACGACCTGGTGGACCCGGTCGACTACGAGGACTACCTGGTGAGCAATGGCGCCCGCATCTCGCCCTCACTGCGCCCCCTGCTCCTTTTTCCCTCGGATGATGTGACTGTGGAACGATACGAGCCACAGCTGAGGACAGTAGCCGGAGATGGTGGCTGTTCATCGAATACAGCTGCCGCGACTTCAGCTTCGACAAACGGCGGCGGCGCAGCAGCAGACGCCTTCAACAACGTCCAAACGGCGGAGGACCCGTACGTGCAGAGCATTGGCGCCTATGCGCCCAAGTCGCTGGTTGTCGTTAAGAAGTAAGTGTGCAAAGGAAACGGAGGGACTTTATAATCAGGGTTAATTGGTTTGTTTGTGTGCTTTTTTCACTTTTTTCTACAGATACGAACAGTGCTCCTCCACGGTGGGCCTCGCTGCCGAGCGGCAGTCACGAGCAAAGGAGCTGCCGCGACAAGAGTACGAAATTGATTTGGCCTTCAACGCTGCATCGGCTGATTCAAACGAACTCTTCGACGACGACGACGAGGACGACGACCACTGTCCGGAGACGCCCAACACCTTCTACTCGCGGCCGACCTCGGTGAAGAACACGCCGCGGCCGCAGTCTCTCATCAGCTCGTCGTCGACGGTGCGGCCACCGCTGGCCTCGGATGAAGAGGAGGAGGACTTTTCTGATGAGGGCGGGGTGGTTGCTGGTAGAGTTGAAAATGAGGATGAAGAAGAGGATGAACACGGCTGCAAAACGCCTCAAAATGCTATCGGTCGACCACTTTCAGCCTCGGGCATTCCGCCCATAGATTCTTCAAATCGAAGAGAAGATCTTCTGTTGGGGGGTGAGGGCGGCGACAGTCGCAACAGCTGGCTGTACATGGACGCGGCAAACACCAGCCAGCTCGATCAGCAGTTCAACAGCACCTTTGTGGGGGCGAAGGCCGCCCGCAGCCTCTTTGACCTGCAGAACTCGCAGTCGGACCAGCAGCTGGCGGGGCTGCTCGAGACGAACAACAACAGCATTAGTTATGCCACCTTCTTTGATCGCCCACCGCTCTACTACTCGGCCAGCAGTTCTGGTGAGGATTCTGAATCTAGTTCCAATAGAGGCAAAGGAACTCTTCCGCCCATCTTCAGCCTCTACGGACTGCCCTTTGAGGAGGAGCAGATTGAGGTGCGGCCGGCGGTGCCGCCGCCCTCCGACGTGCCCCGTTACCGCCTTCAAGTGCGCTGCCTTTCGCTGAAGATGGAGCTGGCGGTGGAGCCCATCTTTGCCTCGATGGCCCTCTACGACGCCCGAGAGCGGCGGAAGCTGACGGAGAACTTTTACTTTGATATGAATCAGGGTAAGTGGGTGGGACATGTGGTTTGTGATTTTAAAGCAAAGCTAACCTTTCCTTTTCTTTTGGTGTAGACTCGATGAAGCGCCTCCTGCGCTCGCACATCAGCTACCAGGACCTGTCGACGCTCTCTCGGACGGCCCTTTTCAGCCTCAGTCAGCTGACCAGTGACACCTTCCTGGTAGTGCGTCTGGAGAAGGTCCTCCAGGGGGACACCAGCGACGCAGTGGACGCCTACGCGAAACCGCCGGAGGCCTCTTCGGAAAGCAACGGCGGTGGCAAGCTGGAGAAGCTCCGTTCGGCGGCGGTGGCCAACTGCGAACGCCTCGGTCGCTACCGAATGCCCTTCGCCTGGACGGCCTTTCCGCTGGTGGACATACTTACCAGTGTGTCGGCTTCAACGGCGGCAAACAGCGCCTCCAGTGAGGTGATTGCTGAAGCTGTAGATGGAGGCACCTCGAGCGGTGGAGGAGTTCAGCGGAACAACTCGAGCAGCCTGGACAGTCTGAAGCGAATTGCCAACGAGTACTGCAACTCCTCGGGCAATCCGCTCGCCTCGGCCTTTGCGCGGAAGGGCTCTCTGGAGCGCCACTCGACGCTCGCCTCGGCCATCTCCAACTTTAGCACTTCCTCGGATCGAAGTTCGAGTTCGAATCATCATCAGCAGCAGCAGCAAAATTCAACCAATCAAGCTGACCGTCGTTTCAGCCTCAGCCCCGAGGAGATGGTGGCCGCCTACCGCGCCTTCAAGCCGGTCACCATCACCAGCAAGGTCTTCTACCGCCACGAGGCGGTGGACAAGTTCACCGACGAGGACCTGTACAAGTTTTTGGCCGACTTTAGGCGGCCTACGGGAGGAGGCGCTGGAGGAGGAGGAGGTGGCGGAGGTGGCGGAAATGGCCAGAGCAAGCGCCTGCGCTGTCTGCCGGGCACGCTCCGCCTGGACATTAGCTCGGTGGCGGCGGAGGGTTTGAAGGTTCCCACGGTGAATCCGGAGCTGGTCCGCCTGCAACCTGCTTATCCTGCTGAATCAGCGGTGGACAGTTCAGCCCATCATCAGCCCCAGTCTTCAGCGGTCAGTCCGGTGAAGGAGCTGCTGGAGTTTCGTGACCTGCTCATACCGCACCTGGAGCACCGCAATCTGCTGTACGTCTACCCAAGGAGTCTCAACTTTGCCAATGTGAGTGCTTGGTTTAGTGGCTGGTTACTTTTTTTCCATCATTTTTACCCTCCCCCCTTTTCCCTTCCTTTAGCGCCAAGGCTCCGCCCGAAACCTCTCCATCAAAGTGCAGCTGCTCGCCTCGGAAGAGAAGTTCAGCGCCCTGGCGGCCATCTTTGGCAAGTCGAGCTGTCCGGAGCTGGCGGCGGAGGCGCACACCGCCGTCAGCTACCACAACCGGACGCCCAGCTTTGCCGAGGAGTGGAAGGTCCGGCTGCCGAATCGGATCAACAAGCAGACCCATCTCCTCTTTACCTTTATCCACGTGCACACCAAGCAGAAGGGAGGAGGTGGTGGGGTACTTGATAAGATAGGAGGGGCTGCTGATAAGGGAGGCTCAGCAGGAGGCTCTTCCGGCGTCGAGGAGGTCGTCGGCTACACCTGGCTGCCCCTCTGGCGCGACGACCGCCTCCAGACGGGCACCTTCTCGCTGCCGGTCCTCGCAGAGGCCCCCTCCGCCGGCTACTCCTTCCTCTCTCCGACCACCGGGGACTCCCTCGGGCCCGGCTTCAAGTGGATCGACTCCCACCGGCCCCTCTTCACCGTCCACCTGGAGGCCTACTCCAGTATCTTTGCGCAGGACGCCGCCGTGGACCGCTTCTTCCGCATCAGCGCCTCGCTGGACAGCCAGGCCCACGTGGCCAGCTACCTCCATTCGGCGAACTTTGTGGAGGAGTTTTCGCGGGCCATTAGTGGCCTGGTCGGTGCTGGTACCGATTCGCTGGTCAAGTTTGTTCACCTCATACTGAATCGGCTGCTGCTGCTCATGGTCCGGCCGCCGCAGATTTTTGCCAACAGTGGAGGCGGCGGAAAGTCGAGTAATGGTAATCACCATCATCACCACTCCATCAAGGCCTTCCAGACGCTCGTCTTTGAGACGGTAGTGGCCATTGTAGGCAAGATCAACGGGGCGCTCTACTACGTTGGCGAATTGCCGGGAAGAACTGCGGCAGCCCGGACGGGAGTTCTCGCCACCTACATTCACTACCAGGCGGTCTTTCCCCAGCCGGAAGTTCGCTTTACCAGCTCAAACTCCGCTGAAAATCGAAGCAGTTATCAGCAGCTGGTGCAACATAATCACCAACATCATCATCACCACCATCGATTTTCCGGACTGCTTCATGGAAGTGAAAGCTCTGACAATGGACACTTTGTCTCGCGCACCTTTCACGAGGAGCTGCTGCAGCAGTGGCTGAACTGTTCAAGTGGTTCAAGTGGCTCAAACTCAAGTTCAAGTACCTCAAATGGCTCGTCAGGTAGTCCCGGCAATGAGGTGCCAGCCATCCGCGAGAAGCTCTACGAGAACGCCAGCTTCTTCTTTGACGCCCTCTTTCGCAGCCTCTGCGTGCACCTCTCGCTCAATGGCGGCTTTCTCCTGCCGCCTCGAAAGCGCCTCTCCAAGGGCTTCCTCCTCAGCCTGGAGGAGCTCGGTCGCACCATCGGCGAGTACGTCTTTGGCGAGCTGAAGCAGCGGACTAGCTGTACCGGAAACGCTGATACTGCTGGTAATGGTAACGGTGATTACCCCGACTCCTCTTCTGCCACCTCGCCCACCTCACCGACAACTCCAAACGCTCTACACAACACTTCCCATCTGCTTCAAAACCTGAACACCGCTTACGCCTTCTTCCTACGCGACCTCCTCTCTGTGGCGGATCGAAACTACGTCCTCAACAGCTTGGTGAAGGGGTACATTCGCAAGCTGTGCAGCGTCTCGGCGCCCCAGCACTCTCAAACTTCTAATGGAGGTGGAAACTCGGGCATCACCACCTCTACGGCCAGCTTTGGCTACAGTACGGTGAGCGCAGAGGCGTCGCTGAACAGCGCTCGCCAGCTCGCCGACGGCCTTTTTGAGCTTCGGGTTGATTTTCTGCGCGTCCTCGCCGGCCACGAGCACTTTGTGGCGCTCAATCTGCCCTTTGGGACGCCGCTCTTTAGCGCCCTTGAGCAGACGATGCTTGAGGGCGGAGGTGGTGGTGGTAATCTTCATGGAAACTACCACAACTCTAGCAGCCACTTCTCTCCCTCCTCCTCCTTTGCGAAGGCCATGCTCAACAGCTCCCTCTTCTCGCACTCCATCTTTGATCGGATTCGCCCCTATGCCGAGCTGACCGACGACTACCGCCGACAGCACTGGCCGCTGGGACTGGTCTTCTGTACGCTGGTCGACGGTTTTACCCGGGCAAAGGCGGGCCTGCAGTTGAAGGCAGCGAATTTGCTGCGAGCGCTGATGACAGCCCATGATTGGGACCGGCGGTATAAAGGTTTGTACAAGTGTTTTTTGTAAATTTTTTTACTCTATTTTTTCTCCCCTAGATCCCCAACTCAAGTCGCGCATCGCCTGTCTCTACCTGCCGCTGATTGGCGTCATGGTGGAGGTGATCAGTCACCTGCACGACCCCAATGTCATTCTGGGTGGTGGTGGTTCTAGCAGCAAGGAAAGTCCCTTCTACTCGCCGGAGGAGAATCGCAAGTACCGCCAGTCGAAGGAGCTCTCCAAGTCGTACCTAAGCGGCGACAATCAGCACAGCAGTGGCAGCAGCAGCCACAACTTCATCGACAACAACATCGCCATGGCCATTGCCGGCTCGGCTGTCATGCCCAACGGGCCCCATAGTGCTGAAAATTTGTCCGCCAGTTCACCCTCAAACAACAGTGGCTCTTTGCCCAACTCGCCGCAACACAGCCGCTCTCGACTTGCCTATCAGCCGATCAGCGAGGAGACCACCCGAACGTTGTTGGCCTGCTTTCTTTGGGTTCTGGGCAACGTTGAGCAGCGCCTTCTGCGACGGCTGCTCAGTGAGTTCTCCAACGAGCGGATGCTCACCTTTCTGGAGCTGCTGCGGCTCGCACTGCGCGTCTTTGAGTACGAGGGCGAGCGGGCGCTGAAGAGAGGTGGAGTTATAAGAGGAGGTACTGTGAAAAGTACCTCTGGAGGTGGTGGTGGTGGTCACCTCGGTCGCCAGCAGCTTCGCCGGCAGTCCTTTCAGAAGCTGAAGGAGCTGGAGGAGTCGATTCGCTACGGGACCGCTCGCCGGGAGCTGATGCGTCGGCGGGACTTTTCGCAGAGCTTTGGCTCCTCGGATCACCACCATCAAGGAAATTCAGACAGCCTGAAGCTTCGCTGGCGCAAGGAGGCCACCCTGCCGCGCTACAGCTCACTCTCGGCGCACAGTTCGGTGAGTAGTTGAATAGAGTATTTGAATTGCTAATATTAAGTGGGGAGCAGTAGCATGTAGAGGGAGAGAGGGCTGTCATGTGATTTATCGTTTGTTTGTTTGTTTCGTTTGTTTTCATTTTTGTTTCCTCTTTTTATCCACTTTAACAGGCGTCCAAGGCCGAAGCAGAGGAGGCGGAGGTGGTGCTGGAGGGCACGCTCTGCACCTCCTTCAGCCTGATCATCGTCGACGCGCTGTCGCTGGTGCTCAGCATCTACCGAGAGCGGCTGGGAGGCGGCAGCTTGCGGCTGGGCAGTTCTAACGGTGCCTCCACTTCCTCCACCTCACTGATGCTCTCCTCGACGACCTACTCCTCCTCCTCATCCACTCATACCTCTACCTCGTCTTTCTCCTCGCTCTTTGCAGTGTCCTCTTCCTCATCAAATACTTCAACAAATACTTCAACGGCCAATTCAGCTACAGCAGCAGCTAACACTCCCAACAGCGTAAATCTGCGCAACCGGTACGCCAGCGACGAGTTTGTGGTGGGCAGCTCGCTGCACGTCCTCCTCTCCCTTCTCGCCGCCACGCAGTCCACCGCCGTCCTCGAGGCGGCCTTCACCCTCCAGCGGGCCCTCCTTCACCACTACCCGGAGCTACTGTTCGTGGAGGGCCTGCCTGAGGTGGAGTTTTGCAGCGAACTGTGCTACCTCCTGCTCAAACACTGCGGCTCGAGGGTAGAGGCGGTGAGGGCACAGGCGGCCGCCTCCACCTTCCTGCTGATGCGCCAGCACTCCTCCGTTCCCTCGGCCTTCTCGCGCATCAAGATACAGATTACCATGTCGCTCAGTCAGCTGGTGGGCACTAGTCGGTCGTTTAGTGAGAAGTTTATTCGCCGCTCCCTGAAGAGTATTCTCCGGTATGCGTTGATGGACGGTGGCGGCAGTTCGAAGACTACTTTTTCTACTTCTGCGTCAGCGGAGAACTTTCCCAAAGCGGTCTCTGAGCTGATCTTCAACCTGCACATGATCCTCTCCGATACGATGCAGATGAAGCGGCACGAGCAGGACCCGGAGATGCTGCTCGACCTGATGTACCGCGTGGCGAAGGGCTACCAGAACTCGCCGGAGCTCCGCCTCACCTGGCTGCAGAACATGGCGCAGAAGCACGCGGAGCTCAGTCAGCACCTCGAGGCGGCGCAGTGCTACGTCCACGCTGCGGCCCTGGTCGCGGAGTGTCTGCACAAGACGGCTCGGCGGCCGTATCTTCCGGTGTCCTGCGTCGCCTTTCAGCGCCTCTGTCCGAATGTCTTTGAGGAGAGTCTGGGGCCGGCGGTGGAGATTGCAGTGGAGAGGACGGCGGGAACAGGAGTTGGAGAAAACTCGGCAAATTCGAATGTGGAAGCGGCGAACTCCTCTTCCTCCTCTTCAAAGTTGGGCGTTCGCTCGGCGAAGCTGTTCAGTGAGACGGGTATTCGATTTTGTTTTTTGTTTTTTGGACTTTGTTAACATTTTTGGCTTTCAATCACTTTAGGCTTCGTTTCGCTGCTGGAGATGGCCGCCCACTACTTCAACACCGGCGGCAGCTTTGAGGCGGTGAATGAAGCCTACAAGCTTCTGATTCCCATCCACGAGGCCCACCACCGCTACAAGGAGCTGGCCGCCGTCCACAGCCGCCTCCACGACGTCTTCTTGCGCATTGACCAGAATGAGGGCAAGCGGGTCTTTGCCACCTACTTTAGGGTAGGTTTTTACGGCGCCCTCTTTGGTGACCTGGACCGCGAGGAGTTTGTCTACAAAGAGCGCTTTCTGACGAAACTGCCTGAGGTGGCCCACCGCCTGGAGGCCTTCTACGGCAGTCGTTTTGGCCACCAGCACGTCGAGGTGATCAAGGACTCGAATCCGGTCGACCTGGGGAAGCTCAGTCCGGAGAAGGGTAAGTGGGAATGATGATTTTGTGGAATTTTGACGTAAAAATTAAACTTTTTCTCTTTTAGCCTACATACAAATCACCTACGTGGAGCCGTACTTTGACAGCTGGGAGCTGGAGTCGCGCATGGCCACCTTTGAGCGCAACTACAACATTAGTGAGTAACATTTTCGGGGTTTTGTTCTTAATTTTTAACAATTTTCCCCTCCTCAGAGCGCTTCATCTTCTCCACCCCCTTCACCCTCGACGGCCGCGCCCACGGCAAGCTCTACGAGCAGTGCAAGCGGAAGACCGTCCTCACCACCGCCCAGGCCTTTCCCTACGTGAAGACGCGGGTGCAGGTGGCCGACCGCCACCAGATGGTCCTCTCCCCGGTGGAGGTGGCCATCGAGGACGTGCAGAAGAAGACGAAGGAGCTGGCGGTGGCCACCACGCAGGAGCCCGTCGATGCGAAGATTCTGCAGATGGTGCTGCAGGGCTGCGTCGGCACGACTGTGAACCAGGGCCCGGCGGAGATCGCCTACGTCTTTCTGGCGCCGGAGGCGAACATGCCGCCCAACGCACAGCGACCGCCGCCCAGTCACCAGGCGAAGCTGCGCGCCGCCTTTAAGGACTTCAGTGCCAAGTAAGAGATGAGGAGGTTTGATTTGTTTGGGGTTTTCTAAATCCTTTTTTCCGTTTTTCTCCTCTAGGTGCGGCGAAGCGCTGACCAAAAACCGCCAGCTGGTCAGTGGCCATGAGCAACAAGTGGAGTACCACAAGGAACTGGAGCGCAACTTCTACAAGTTCACCGAGCGGCTGGCACCCCTCATGGGCCATCCCAATGCTAAGCAGGCGCTCATCAGCTTGCGAGAGTCCTACTTTAGCGGATTTTCCACTAAACCTTCTGCTTCGCACACAAATTCTTTGGATTCTGCGACGGCGAGCAGTGGTGGAAAGCAGATGATGGCTAATGGAGGAGGAAGTTATGCGAGTTTGGGCCGGTACAAATAGGCCACTGCACATTCCAACCACCTCTGCCTTTGAAGTTTTATTATTATGATCGATCTCAACCTCTCACTCTCATCCATCCTGCATTCATCGACACCAACTGACCAAACAATCTCTCTGCCTTTTATCTCTCTTTCACATCTCAATCAACTTTGAAATTGTATCCAATCGTCTCTTCAATCTCTCCTTCTCTCATTTCCCTTCTCAACCAAATCTTCCTTTGCAAACTCTAGTCAATCTCTCTCAGTGTCCTTTGCAACTGCTGCCAACACACACACACCCACTCAAGCTGTTACTCTGTTTTCAGCACGCTCACCAAATCACCCCCTCCCTTGAACAATTGCTCCTTTTCTCATCCCCTTTTTATCTAACTTTTCTATCTAACCAGGTAACCAAAACTTTTTGTACCGACGACTTTTCTTGAGAATGTTTTTCACTACTATTTTTACGTACTTACTTACACTTACTTGCTAAAACTGTGACCAGAAAAAGACAACCAAGTAACCAAATAAAATGCTAGCGTGATAGTATTAAAAAGAAGTACTATTAAACCACTGTTTTATAATAGTAAGATCAAAGTATGCGCTTATATCAACAAAAGTGTTTTGTGAGTAAAATCATCAGTTCAATCACTACGGCTGCTGCTGATCAGAAAATGTCAGAATGAGCAGAAGTGTGAAGTGTGTGTAAGCAAAAAGAAAAGAATACAAAAAATGCCAACAAGAATCGATAATAAAAGAGGAGGAAGAGGAAATCGATGAGTATTCTCTCTCTCTTGAAAAAAGAGTATAAAAAGAAGAGGAAGTGCAAAAATTCAGTCCTTCTGTCTGTCTGTGCAGAGGGATGCGCCCTGGTGGTGGTCAGTCTGGAATTGTGTGTGTATTGATATTCGATATCGATCGATTAAAAAACTTACGATCGATATCGAGCGATATTTCACATCGCACCATATCACAGTCTTATTGGTCCATATGTGTGGGTGAATGAGTGATTTATGTTTGCTGCTTTTGGACCCGAGTCTCTAGATCTCCTTGCTCTTGCCAATGATGGCGCCATTGCGCCGGGTGGGCAGCAACACCGCCGCCTCCTCGGGCAGCAGCTTTGCCGCGCTGATGCCCCGCACGGTGACCTTTTGCGGGCGGACGAGCAGGCCGCAGTTGGGTCTGAAAAAAGGGAAAGGAAAAAAGATTCGTTAGCTCCTGCTTATCAATCCTTTTATCAACGTTTTTCAGCGCTTACTTGCAGATAAAGTAGCGGACGCCGTCAATCGTCCCATCATTCTTGCCGGTGGGCGTCCGCAGCTCCACCCCGAGGAAGGTGCCCTCCGTAAAGTGGACCTTGCCAATGTAGCGCAGCGTGGCAAACTGACCATTGACGAGGACGTTGACGCCGATGCGCAGCCAGGAGGGCTGCTGCGGCTGTTGCTGCTGCTGCTCCGGAGCAGCTCCTCCTCCAATCGGCTTTGATCGAACCGAGCCAGCTCGACGGAGGCTCATCGTACGACGAAAAGTGGCCCCTCCCCCTGTGCTGCTTCCCAGGAGGTTACTACTCGAGCTGACCATTCGAGTGTCGGGAAACTTGAAAGCCGAAGAAGAGGAGGCAGTCGTCGAAGAGGAGGCAGAAGTGTCCGCCGATTTGGGCATAAAGGCAGATGGGCTTCGCCAGGGCTCGAGGTTGCTCTGATGATGATTTTGGTGGTGGTGGTGGTGGTGGTGGTGACCGTTGGTGGTCACTGCCGCCAGCGTTGAGGGTGACTGCTTACTGTTAGGGTGATGAGGGTGATGGTGATGACTGTTGATATTCACATCCAACGATGAGGTGTTGCTGACGGTGAGGCTCATCTCCGAGCCAGTCTCATCGCCCGAGTTTATCTCCTCGGGAGTTGAGGTGGAGGTGGTGATGACTTGTCTTTTCGTGGTGGTCGTGGTGGTGGTGGAGGTGCTGATCGAAGCTATCGTCCGCCGAGAGTATCCGGTAGGTTTGGGGGCAGTGGGCGGGAGGAGGCGGGCAATGCGCGAGAGGGGCACAAAGACGCCGTACCCCTCCGGACAGGTGAAGTAGCGGACGCCCTGGACGGCGCCGTCGTGCTTTCCGAGCGGCCGAGTCAGCTCCACGCCGTACCAAATGCCACCGGCGAAGGCGGTGCTGCCGATGAAGCGCACCACGCCCGTCTTCTTGTCGCTCAGGTAGACGCGACTGCCCAGGTGGACGTCCTCGGAGTTTACTGAACATTCTCCTCCTCCTGAGGTAGAAGAAGAGATGAGGCCGTTTTGATGATGATGATGATGATGATGGCCATTATGATCACTGAAACGACCTCCCAAGGAGGACCTCCCAACGTTTCCTCCTCCTCCTCCCAAGCCGGTGTCAATCTTCGGCTGCACGGCGGACATGTCAATGCCCGAGGCGCTGTAGGAGTGGTACCAGCGACGGTAACCGTTGGTGCCCGCCACCGGACTACTGCTGTACTGCTTGCAGGGCACCGTCACCACCAGGGCGGAGGGACTTCGAAACGAAGAGCCACCGCTACCACTGATGGCATCATTGATCCTGGTAAAACCGCCACCACCACCCTCAATCATGTCGAGGTCGTCGTAGTCGAGCTTGGAGATCTTGTTCAGCGGCGCAAAGATGCCGTGCTTCGGCGGACAGGAGAAGTAGGGAACGCCGTCGAGGGTGCCGTCGTGCTTGCCGATCGGCTCGTCCAGTTCGACGCCCGTCCAGATGCCGGAGGCGAATTGTGTGGGTCCTAGAAAATGGGAAACAAAAAAGGGCTTTGTAGCTCATAAATTACCAAAACAACAAAAGTACTCTCTTACCACAGTAGCGCAGCACGCCCACCTTGGCGTTGCCCACCACCACGCGGTCGCCAATCTGGATCCCGAGAGCGGAAAGGACCACCTTGGCGGTCTTTATCGCCTCCTGGTACGTCGAACTGGAGCGGAAGGAGGAGGAAGAGGAGGAGGAGTTTTGCTTCGAAACCTGTTGATTCTTCAGAAGACTCTGGTTGAGGAGTAGTAGCGAGCAGGGCTGTTCCTCGTCGTTTTCCTCATCGTTGTCTTCAGCAGCAACCGTAGTAGCAGTTGGGAATGTCGATACCGTCGTCGTCGGCGCCATCTCCTTAAAAATGGTCCGCAGCTGGTGGGCGTTGTCGCGGAGGGTTTTGTTGTTGTTAAAAATGCTCGATGAGTCGTCTTCAACATTGGGCACACAGTCCAGCGGCGTTCGGCCCCGGTGATCCTTGGCGAGGACGTTGGCACCGGCACCAATGAGGACCTTTGCCGAGCGAAGGCAGAGATTGGCGGCGGCAATGTGCAGCGCCGTCCGCCCCTCCAGGACGCTGGAGGGGGCGTCGAGGGTCCCTGGAACCGAAGAGGAGGCCAGCACCGACACGAGGTAACCGACCACCGGAGCGACGTCGTAGAAGGTGGCAATGTGGAGGGCGGTGGTGTCGTTCCAGCGACAGCGAAGTGTGGCGTCGGCGTGCGCCGTCTCCACCAGGTACTCCGCCAGGGCCATGGCCGCCTCGGCGTTGCCCAGTCCGGCGGCGCCTGACTTGACGGCAAAATGGAGCAGAGTCCTGAGCGAGGAGATGGGAAAGAGAAATTAATTTAGAACTTGAGAATTTTTTTGCACTGGTCACTTACATGTCAGTGAGGCCGTCCCGGTCGTCGGCGTGCGCCCCCCGGCGAAGCATCTCCATAATCAGGAGGTTCATGCGGCCCTGCACCGCCGGCGTCCACTGCCGGGCGATGGCCATCAGCTGGGCGATGCTAGTCGGCTGCTGCTGCTGGTGGACATCGGTGACCAGCGCCTCGCACTGTGGACACTCAAAGTCGAAGAAGGATGTGGTGGATTTAGTGGTACAGGCCTCACAGCGAGGAGCCGAGACGATTGGGTGGACCACCGGGAGCTGGTAGACGCCCCCGTTGCCATTTTCCATTTTCTCGGAGTTTCCAAGCTTCAGCCGACTTGTCCGGTCGATTAGCTGTTGCTGAGAAATGTTGTTGTTGTTAATGTTGTTGTGGTGGCTGTTTGAATCAACAGTTAGGCGAGGATGATGGTTGGAGACTTCCATGATGATGAGCAAAACAAGTAGGAAATGAGAACGCGAAGATATTTGATTAAAAGATAAAAGAAATAGCGATATGTACTAAAAAGAGCATAGGTGGTCGTGATGATGATGAGCATAAACAGGTAATGAGCCGCGCGATTTGCTCTGTTCCACGCAATTTACTTGGTCATTAATTGCCGCTGATCCTCTAGGAAACGGTGGTGTAGGCTGATATGATGAGGGAAGAGAAAATTAGTGTTCAGAGAATCAAGAAGAAGACCGTTGTTGTCTCCAATGCCGTGGTTGTCGTTGCGAGGTGACGAGGATGAGAGAAAGGAAAAGGAGCAACGGCGGTTATCATTTACAAATCAGCGGTGGTGATTAGCAGAAAGATTAATGGCGGCATCGGCATCACCTGTTTGCGCTTATCTTTGCCGAGATTGAGATCTCACTCACTGGCTGCCGTGAGTGCTTGATAAGTACATCGTTTCAGTTCGTGAGTGTGAGTGGGGATTCGGTCTTTTCCAACCGCTGCTTCAAATCAACATGAGACAGAAAACATGAAAACAATCGTTGGCGGCGGCGCGGCCTGTCTGTCTGTGTCTGGCGGTCACGGCCACTGCAAACGAGCAACTGCGACACTTGCTCGGTCTTCTGAACACGCCGTCTTCTCAAAGCCAGTTTCTTCTTTTTTAGCGAGACTTTTTTTTTGTTGAAAAAAATCTCGCTTTTAATCTCGCTCTG
>JAALOO010000450.1_pt1 | contig 25513 bp, 26 predicted proteins | sample 7257641 | NCBI WGS metagenome assembly JAALOO01 (sample SAMN14085613, study PRJNA598686) | mite metagenome | biome: ENVO:01001000; feature: ENVO:01001002; material: ENVO:01001226; isolation source: single female mite from University of Michigan culture on fish food culture... ...
GCTGAGTTGGCGAGCAAAATTGAAGCTGCAAAGAAGAACCCACCGCCATGCACTATTCCAGTGCCTGATTCTCTGTTGGCAAATCAGCAAAAACTCAACAGTCTAAACCCAGACACAGTGGCCACTGTGATGGCACTGAATCCAAATCTGCGCTGCTTTGAGCTGACCAATCGTCCGCTTCTGCTGAAGAACTGTGAGATGCCAGTGAACCAGGCCATCAGTGGACTGATCGATCAGATACTGCCTCACCTCTATGAGCTGGATGACGACCTGAGCAAGGTTGATTACTCACTGCGTCTGCTGCTGCCTCGCATGCGTGAGGGAGAGTACCTGGGCACTGAGATGCTTCATGAGGCCTCGTCTCTCATTGCTCACAAGCAGAACACTTTGCAAAGTAAGCCATCAGTATTTCATTTTTCAAAACACTAACCGACACTATCACTTTCCCAATTAGTGCACATAAATGAACTGATCAAGTACTACGATGGTCGTTTTGCCCATTTGCAGAAGATCATTACCTATCCCCATTTGGGCGACTACCGTCTCAGTTTGGTTCGCTTTGATGAGCGTTACTGCTCCAAGCTCTCGTCAGCTGTCAACTTTATGTACATGGCAGTGGTTCTAGTGCACGACATGGTAAAGAAGAATCAGGACAAACTGGCCGAGTACCGAATCATGGCTGAAGAGACCAAAGAGTCCTATGACTTTTTCAACTAATTTTTTCCAGTGATTCGTTTAATTGGCAACACTGCCATTTAATTATAAAAATAAGATAAAAGTTGACTCAATTTTAGCACAATGGGTTAACATAAGGTCAAATGATCACTTGAGATGAGCTGGAAAGCAGTGGGTGTGAGCTACTACTGGCGCAGATTAGTAGTCGTGGGTGTGCAGGTTCTTGGCAACCAGAACTTCGTATGAATGGATTGGGTGTTCATCTCCTCCGAAGCTAACATAGAGGACGTGGTGCTGCGGGTGAACCTTGCCGACCACCATTGAGCCATTGTAGTGGCCACGTCCAATGTACAGGTTCGTGCCGTCACTCTGCTTGCCACCAGCCAGGGCGCCAGTTGGAATTGAGCCGTGCGATGCCTGCACCCACACTAGCTCAGTGTTGTTCGGGTTAGTCAGCACCTGGTAGTGGTGGTGGGCGCATTCACGGCCCGCGTAAGCCACATAGCACACTCGGTGTGACGGGACAACCTGAGAAAGAGAAGCCGCCATTTAGTTGGTGCTCACTCGCATGATCAGACAGTGGAGCTCACCTTTCCGGGAATAGTGTCGCCCGATTCATTGGCGCGACCGACGTAGATGGGCTCCCCATTGACATCATTGCCGCCAATGACTGGGTTGTTGTAGGGGACGTGTCCCTCGGCAGAGTCCTGCCACACGGCCGGTGAACGGTAGTTGCGCTCTGTCAAACAGTGGCGATGACAATTATTAGTGATGAAAGATGATGACGGATGCTTTTCAGAGTCGTTCTAGAATACTGTCGCACTTACGGTTGTAGACGTGAGACATCTTTTTTAAGTTGACGGAGAAAACGGTCCAGAGAAATGTGCGAGAGAAGAGCAACGATCAGAACGAGAGCGATCTGACGACTGTCGGCGACTGCTTGACTAATCGGAGTGGTGATCGAGTGTGCCTGCGCTCGCACGGTGTATTAAATATCCTCTGCGGCAGACAGACAGAGAGACAGGCAGACAGTGTGAGACACCCTTCGGCAAGGCTGCCTTTCGGTCGACTCATTCTTCGCCATTGCTATCGTTGCCTTGCAATGGTGAACAGGACAGAGGTAGTGAGCGATGTACAGTGCCGATACTGCTGCTACTGATGATGCTACCACTACTGCCAGAGAGGGAGGGCAGTACCCGTCACTGGCCATTACTGAACAGCCTTTCTTTCGATATCATCAGCAGCACTTTAGCTAAGAGTGACTCACTGACACTCAATAGTATGAATTTTCTACCGGGGAATTTTCTCGATCTTCACAGCTCCTTCTTTATCCTTTAGCTTTTCATAAATCGAAGTCATCCAGTATTTTGTTTTATTAAACACGGCTGTCACTGTACTGAACTGCATTGAGATGAAATGAAAAGCAGAGCAATAAACAATAGCCCCGCTGATTGGGTTGTGATGGCAGCCTGTTGCTCGGCATTGCTGCCTCTTGTTGCCGGAGGTATATGCAAACGGACGTTGTAAGTTAGTTAATGTGGTGCAGCAGTGTGTACACACTTGAGATGATAAAACTAGAAGCAGACGAGTCCAAATACTAAATGGGTGTTTCTCCAGAGTGTGCCTAGTACTTTGAAAATACACATTTCAGTGTGACATTGCAATGACAAGCTGTGTTACCAAGAGGCAACACTGCTTGATTTTCTCTGCGCAAATGCACCAGTGGAATGCGCCTTTTGATTTGAGGAAATGTAGAACAGGCACTTTTTGCACATACTGATAGATGAACTGTTCTGTTGAATCGCTATTGGTAAAGTGATTCATCACACAAAGATCAGTTAGGATGAAGTGCGATAAATGCTTGTTTTCCTAAGCAAGTTGTAGCGGTAGTGAACACAACCCACTGAACATTAGTCTCAAACCTGTCGCCTGATTCACGTCAGGGACGTTTCAGATGGCTGGTAAACACATGCATTCCAGTGACTCGTTTTGACTCGCTTCATGGCCACAACAGTTTACATGACAACAACCGTTTTGTCACTCCTCTCTCATTTTTACTCAAGTTTAAAGTAGCAGTTACTATAGTAATAATTTAGTGTTTAAATTAAATTAAATCAGGTTGAACTATTTGTTTGACAAATACAAGGTAAAATGGGTTAAAAACAAAAGGAGTTGAGCCTTCAAACGCAATTCGTTAGAGATTCCAATTAAATTATTTCAATAGAATTTCAAAAACAACACATCAGCAGTTCAATATAGAACTTCTGGCAAACATGTTTACCACTTTTTTGCCATATTTGCTTGTCATCAATCTAGCAGACTCATTTGCAAACATGAGCAAGGTCACCAAAACCAAGACTAAAACAAAGACTGGCAAGACAAAGGGCAAGAGTGGCAGCAACAAGAAGAGCAGCAGTGGTGGCAGCAAGGGCAAAAGTGCCAGCTCCAAGAAGAAGAGTGGCTCAAAGAAGAGCGGCAGCAAAGCGGGCAAAACTACGACACCGAAACATCACCACCATCACCACCACCATCACCACAAACGCCATGGCCCCTCGATTACTTCCAAGTCCCGTGCCAATCGAACCACGTCACGAGCGAGCAGTCGAAACAAGGACTCGGCGGCGCACAAGTTTGTGATGAAAGGCAAGGAGCCACCGGCAGCCAAGGACGGCATTCTCAGTCCGTCCCGTTTGCAGGCCGACGAGATGACCACAATCTACGCGGTGCCTAATGATAACTTCAAAACAGAAGAGGACGTTGTCAAGTACAATGGATATGAAATCATGGAGCAAATCGGCAAGGGTGGCTTTGCAGTGGTCTTCAAGGCGAAGAACACCAAGACCGGACAACTGGTCGCCTGCAAAACGGTCAAAGTTGGTAAGTGATAACAAGGACTGAAAATCAAGAACAGTGTCAAAACTTTTTTACCACTCAACCAGCTAACAATGACGCCGTCACTGAGATGAAAAATGAGCTCTTTATCATGGAAATGGTGGACAATCCGTTTGCAGTGAAGCTGTTCTTGCACTTTCTTGTCAATGAGGTAAACTTGAAACAGCGTTCCGAAAGCTACTTTATCTAATATTTTTTTTAGAAACTGTATATTTTCATGCAACTAGCTGATGCGGGCAGCTTTGGAAAAATGCTGGAAAAAGGCGGTGCCCTCGATGAGAAGGATTCCAAGTTCTACTTTGCACAAATGGCCTGCGGTGTCGATCACATGCACCAGTGCAACATTGCACACCGAGATATTAAGCCAGCGGTAGGTACTTTCTAAATGCTTCCTTGAAAATAATCTCTTCAAATCACTGGCAGAACTTTCTCATGGCTGAACATCAAAGTGGGAAGAAGATCGTGATGGTCTCCGACTACGGCCTGAGTCGAGTGGTGCACAAGAACGGCAATGAACCGGTCATGTACACAACACAATGCGGCACACCGGCTTACATGTACGAATGAAGTGCAAAATTATTTCTGAAAACTGACCTTAACTTTTCCATAAGGGCCCCTGAAATTTTGTCCGGTTCCGAGTACAACTGCTACCTCGTGGACGTTTGGAGCTTGGGCGTCACCTTGTACGCAATGCTCAATCTGAAGACTCCTTTTAATGTGGATACGGACGACTATGGAGTGAAGGCAATGACAGAGAAGGAGTGGGACTTTTCGGAGGACATGAAGGCGCCACCTTCTGCCGATCTCAAGTCCATCATGGACGGTGTACTCGAGCCAGACCCAGCCAGTCGTCTGGACATGAAAGGCATGATGGGGCACAAGTGGCTGGCAGCTGATGTGGAGGCAGTGAAGAAGCTGCCCGCCACCGCTGGCAAAAGTGCCAAAAAGTGATTCTCCAGCATGGGCGCCTTTTTACTTGACAAGATCTCTTTCCATTGTCACACTTTTGCAAAGCTCTATTTTTAGCTTACTTTGATATCCCTATGCACCTAAAAAAGTAATGCACCTTATTCCACTTTTTATTTGTTTTCACTGACATTTTTACTCTAGAAATAAAGCTGCAAAAGCCACTTTTGTTGGCAAAGTTGTCTTTTGTGTAAAAAACATCAGTTTTGTTTTATAACAATAGATGGCGCTGTAGTGTAGCAGCAAAATTAAAAATTTTTAAAGCTGAATCAAAACAAAAGCCGATTCTCTTTTGTCAAAACCTTAAAAAGTGAAAGCATTTTAAATGGTTTGTGTCTTTTAATAATTGGCAACAAGAACAGAAGATCATGAAGGTATAAATGGTGTGTAACAGCGGTAAAAGGCTGGCAACAGTAAAATTGTACATTGGTGGGTGTGACTAGGTTCAGGAGTTACAAAGTTGTGTCTGGCTGTCCAGCTTTTGTTGACCAGCAAAAGGATCAACGCTTGTGTGTGTCCGTGTGGGTACGAGGTACAAGAGAACAAGTGTTCGGAAAGTGTTTACGTTTATACAGCCTGTGCTAACAATGGGTGGTGGATCGGTAACGGGTGCTAACAGGGGCGGTCGTTGCGGAGGGCGCGGCGGCTAGAAACGGTATGAAGGGAAAGCATAGTAGGGAGAGAGAGCGAGATAAAAAGAGAAAGATAGAGAGATAGGGAGAAGATAAAATGGGCTCGGTGGGAATGAATGAAGCTGAGAGACGTATTAGAAAGCGTTTTAGGGGGATTGGCGTTACTGAAAAAGAAAACTTTGAAATGGCTTTTAAACGATGATGGCTCGTCAAGATGAGGCCACGGTGGCGTGTAAAGGGAGTAAAGAGAAATGACAGTAATGAAAGCGAGCAGCGGAGTAGAGTGCGCCTGTATGCTCTTTCCCTGCTTCACTGCTTGTTTTTGTCCAGATTCTGCATGTCCTCGCGGAAGAGGTACGTCGTCCAGTAGACGAGGTTGAAGAGGGCAAACATGAGCGGAAAGAAAATACGCGAGATGACATCAATGCGCTTAGAGCGAGTGGGAAATTTGGACAACCAGCGCTTGCACCAGTTCCGCTTAGGCAGAGAGACGTGAATCTCGCAGGTGCGCATCTTCTCTCCGTGGTTGCCAAACTCACGGTGGCGGACGAGAGGTCGCTGATGGAGGGGAAAAGGAAAAGAAAAACAGAAGAAAAGAGGAAATTAGATGAAGTGGAAAGCAATTGCGCAAAATAGTAATGGAAACGGAGAGATAATCCACAGAGTGAAGAGAACTCGAGCACACAGCAGACTGAATCTCCGAGGACCGAGTCTTTCTTCTCCCTCCTAGACACATCAATTTTTGTTTTGCTGCGCCAGTGCACCTCAGTGTCTCTCTCCCTCTTTCTCTTTGTACTATCTCACTGTGTCTTCATGTCATCGTTTCTATTTTTGTGTCCTCTTCCAGGGAGACATTTGAGCAATTCTCAATCAGCCATCATTGGCACTTTAGATGGCACAAATTGCGCAAAGCACTCAGCAATTGCCGTTCGCCCGGCAAATGGCATTGCCAGTCGAAGACGCTCACACACACGCACACACCACACAGAAGCTCGCAGCAAATGCTTTTAGCAAAGACGGTGCATCAATCGAACTCATTTGGACGACGGTTTGGCGGACTGACGTACAAACAAACACAGACATACTCTCACTCACGCACACTACTTCTGTAGACCAGGGCACCGAGTGTGATGTGATGTCGCCGATGAACCCCGACACACACTGCCGCTGATGCACTGCTGACAGGACCATCGTCGGTCTTGTCGGCAAAGTACTGTAAGCAGAGTAATCAGCCGATTTAGATGCAATTCGAATGCAAATAATAGATTGATGCTGCCCTTTATTTTTTGTTCTGATCAGGCCTCCTTGCCTAGAACACCAACAAGCACTGTCCGCTGTGCGACTGTACGGGCACTGAGATAATTTACCGATCTTATATATCTAAATCCCCATTGTACGGTTCTGTTGGCTCAACGTGAGCATTAGTAAATGTTGCCCTTTGCCTCCCTAACTTCTCTACACCGAAAAGCAGTGTTGAGTTGAGCTGAAGGCGAATCTTTTGCTAGTCTAATGTGCTTATCGACAAAATTGCCTCTGTTTATTCTGGACAGACAGTTTGCCTGCGCGAGCCCTTTCACTTTAAGGAAAGACATCTTCGATGGATTGGCTTGTGTGCTCGTTCTTAGTGTGGCGTTCAATTGAAAGGCCACTTCAGTCTAATTGAATTCAGTCTGTCTGGCTCGATATCAATTGCCGAGTGGCGCCGTCAATGAATACGCACCGAGGCCGCATCAGCACCAGGCGAATGCTGGAAAACTTGAGCGGTAAAGGAAGAAGCGGCAGCTGCATCAAACTTAAGTTGCAGCCACTTCGTCAACAGATCGAAGAAAAATGGGCGCCGAGTGCAAAAAGAAAAAAGGCTGGCAAATGGTTTTCAGTGGAAAACCAATCATCGACCGATCATCGATGCAATTCTTTCTTGCGCCACAGCCATCACTTCAAGTGCAGCCAGCATTTTCACCATTTCATTTCTTTGCTTTCATTCTAATTGCATTTTAATTGTTTGGCAATGTTTCCAATAAAAATAAAACAAACTAAGTTGAAAATGATGAGGGTGCAGACAAAAATAACAACAACAGTAGAAAAGGAACCTCAAAAGCACGGTAGTTGAAGCAGCCTCCATTTTACTTGTCTGTGGCACCCTTTGCGGAAACTTTCAGTGATCGGCTTTGAATGCTTCAACTCAATTCGTCTACTAATTTGTTCTTAAAGTCGATGCTTGCTTTGCCTTTTCGCTTTCCGTCAGAGATTTGTGCCAGCAAATGCCCACTGCACGACATCAAGTGAGCAAAGCTGCTTAGCCAAATTAAAGCAGCAATGCGTGTGTGTGTGTGTATGAGTGCTGACTGCAGTCAAGGGAAGAAAGCAATGAGCAAATTAAGATTTTTTTTGCACGCTGGAGCAAGCGGACCTTGCAAGTGGCAGGCGGGGAGAAAAGTTGCCCAGCGCAGAACCAAAAAAAGATGGAAAAAGAAGCAAGTCTCAAAATAGCAGTTCCAACTCGTTTATGCTTGACTTAAAATTTCGATTAGGTTTCTCTTGGTTGCACTCGTCTGCCAATCGAGTTTGACGCAATGTGTATGTGTGGGCTTCTGCTTTCATTCCCCTCCTTGATATTAATTCGAATAATCAGAAAAATACTGTTCATTTCCTTTTTGTGTGCTTTTTTAGCTTCTTTACTCTTCAATGTCTGCATCACTTGGTGGCACCAACTGGCAAAACTGAGAATTACTACTCTTTTTCCGTGTGGTTCTTTACTTTTTAATTTCCAGATTCGTTCAGTTGCACCTAAATGAGTGGCTCAATGCACGCGTCAAAAGAGGCACATTTAAAGAGAAAAATAAAGCCAACAGCGAGTTGCAGCTAGTAGGCCACTCGCTGAGGGTTTTCTCTAATCCTCTCTGCTCTCAACAAACACTGCTACAGTACAGCACTGGTAACATTGTGGTGGTAATTATTTTTTCAAATTAATGGAAAAGAAATCTACTTTTGTCTATGTTTCAAGTGAAACTGTGTGTGCTATGCTGTCAACTTGTTTGAGACACCCTACACCAAAAAACTGTCACTGCATATAGAGACTGTGCAGAGAATGCGGCAGCTTAAAGTGACGTGGTAGCAGTGCACTCCATCAAAATGGCAGCAGCAAAAACAAAATGATGCCCAGATTGAGTTGTGTCTAATTGCAAGTGCAATTAGCAGCCATCTGCATCCAGTGTGCCTCCATATCGGCGCATATATGAATGCTCAATCGAAGTGGTTGATTGAATAGCATCTCGGTGGGTGAATGAAGCACTCAGCAAGTGAAAAAGAGTCACCGATTCGTGAATGAATCAACTCTGTCTGCTGTCCAATTAGTGGTCGACAGTCACTTTTACTGAGAGCGGCTGCTGCCGTTGTTGTTGGTGGTGCCATCATCATCATTAGTAAGTAGACAGTCACTTGGCAGTAGCAGCTTCAGAGGAGCAGGCATTGGCAAGCACACTACTGCAGAACTGTGCAGACAACTTCTGGGCCCAGGCAGTAGGCGAGAGAGAAAGGAGGAGAGCCCTTTGGTAATCGATGCAGGCGCCAATCGTAATGAGAATCGCCAGTGGTGGTGCACTGTCAAATGAGTCGTCTCTCTTCCCTCTTCCCTCTCAGCGTCTACAGCCATTGTTACCGCTTCAACGCCATACAGCATCAGCAGCAGCAGGAGCAATAAGCAGAAGCAGCCAAAGAAGCCGCAGCAGAAACTATCTCTCTCCTCCGTCGCCTTTGTACGACGTTTGGCCTGAATGCATGCAAGTGAATGAAACTGGGCAAGGGGATGCAGTGAAGTGCAGAGACGAATTAATTCGCACAGAGCCATCATTATGTAACGGCAATGAAGATGATGCTGCTGCTGCCGCAGGAGAAGGCACAGCAAAGCATGCCAGCTAAAATGTTTGCTCACTGACGCCATTTGCGCCCACTGTGTATGGGTGAGTGTGTTGTGCATCTGCTCTTTCCTACTGGTTAGTTTTGTTTTCATTTGTCTTGGCGGGATTTATTAGCCATGTCCCTGGAGCACATTCGAAACAAACTTGCATACCGAGCACATTAAGGCTCACTAGTGAGAGTGAGGAGAAAAGCACTACTGTATAAGCTCGATTATTACCCTGCTCTACTCTAAATTGCCCACTACTAGAAGAGCGAAAAGAGTGGCCTGCTGGCAGCCTTCCTCATTCACTTGGAGGAAGTAAATCTGCCTCACTGCTTTTGCCGACACTTTGCCGAGCCCTCTTTCTTCCTGAGCCGCTCGTGCGCTGCAATACTCAATCGAATCGATGCGTTCACGTTAGTGAGCTTTGCTAGGCTAACTCACTAACATCTTAGCATCTTAGCTACCAAAACACATTCACTCACTCTTGCTATTCTACTGGCGTTGGCGTCAATCGAATTGGGTCAAGTAAATCGGAAGCAGGCTGACTAGCTACTACTTCTGCATTCTCAATCGTTTGGTCATTAAATATGGCCTTCTTTAGTGGACTCTTTTTAATTAACAAGAGCAGGCCAGCACAAGAATATAAAATGCAAGGCATTTAATTTTGTGAAAATAAAAATGACAATTTAGAGTGTGCCAGAACGGCAATGTTTGGAAAAGGCACAAAAGGCCAAGAGAGAGGAGTGGGCGCTGGCTGTCATCGGTGAGGCCACCAGCTCCGAGTTTCTTAGGGAGCACTCTCCACCAGCTCCTTCAGACGGCGGTTAGCGCCCTCAATGGCGGCCTGCAGTCCGCTGGCGCAGTCCTGCTTGTCGAGGACGGCAATGCCGTAGATGGCCGAGCCCGAGGGCGAAGTGGAGGCGTCACGCAGAGCAGCCGGCCCCTTGTTCGTCTCGAGGATGGCCAGCGCGGCACTCTGCATGGTCTTGGTGGCCAGTTTGGTGGCCATCACCTTGTTCAGGCCCATTTTGAAGCCACCTTCAGCAAGGGCCGAGATGATGTAGTAGACGAAGGCGCTGCCATTGCCGGCCAGCGAGCAGACGGCATCCATCTGCTCGGCGACGACAAACTCCAGCTTGGCGATCGACTGCAGGAGGTCGCGAATGAGCGAAGCGCACTTCTTCGAGTCCACCTCCACGTCGAGGGCGCCCAGGCCGAGACCGTAGGCGACGCTGGTGTTGAGCATGACACGGTGCATCGCCACCTTGTATCGATTTTCGCTGTCCGGGTTCAGCAGCACCTGCTTCAGGTCAGAGAGCGGCACGCCGCCAATCAGCGAGAGCACGTAGATGGCTCGGCGGCGAGTGGGAATAAAGTTGGTGGTGAGCGCCAGCGGACGAGTGCCACCCAACTTGAAGCAGTTGCGCACGACAAAACCATGCACGGCCATAAAGATGACATCACAGTCGAACTTGCCAAAGATGTCGTAGGCTCGAGTGCTGGTGGTGATGCCCTGCACCTTGAAGGCGTCAAAGTTCTTGGCCGACTTGGCAGAGATGAAAATCTGCTTGGGCTTCACCTTCTCCGCCTTGAGGAGGCCCTTGATGATGCTGTCGGTCATGCGACCGGCGCCGATGAAACCGATGCGGGCGCTGTCCAGACTGGCCACCTTTGAGCGACTGCCCGATCGACTGCGACTGGGCTTCGCCTCTACCTTCGAGCCAGTGCTGCTGCCACGTTTGCCGGCCGATCCCGACTTGCCGTTTCCACTGCCCGAGGTGGACTTCTTCTTCTGCTGGCTGCCCACGCCACTCTTGGTGGCCGACTTGACCGCATCGGCGATGCCCGACTTGACCGACGACTTGACGCCCTCCTCGGGGGCTTTCTCCTCCGGTGGGGCGGCAGGATCTGCGCCGTCAGCTCCGTCTGCGCCCCCAGTGCCACTGGACTTGGCCTCCACCGGACTGGCGTCGCTTTCATCGGCCACCGGAGAAGCGCCACCACCACCATCGGCGCCGGTACCGCTCTCCGACTTGCCGCCCTCGCCAGGCTGGGCCTCGCTCTTCGGCACCTCGTCGTTGTTCTCGTTGGTCTCGCTCATGTTTGCAGAGGAGAGCAGTGAACAGAAACTTCGAGTTTTCAAAAGCTGAGCAAAGTTGCAAGTTTCAAACAGAATCAAATGGCAAAGCACACAACAACAATCAAACTGTAAGATGTTAGAATGACGTACAGTTTGGGTGTTATATTGACTTCTGCACGTCATTCTTGTCAAACTGGAAAACTACGTGTCAATTCGATATTAGAACAATGCAAAACAGTGCTTGTTGCCATTTCAATTTTACCAGAATTTCATCAGTTTGACATATTTCATAATGAGAAAAGGTTAAAAATAGTACCAATAAACGGATGAATATTTCAGTTTAACAACCAAACTAGCATTATCTTAGTCAGTTTGAAACAGGGCGTAAAAATAAACAAATTTTAATCTTAAGGATTCTTAGAAAAGTGTCCTCACAATCACGTCTACAGAACGATTCAGAGGCAAGCTTTTCTTTCTGTGAAACGGTGCTAAAGTGCTACTGTGCACGACCGTTTGATTCTAACGAAGTAGTCATTAATTCAGAGCACGAGTGGTCGAGGATTCAAAGGAAGGCAAAGGAATGCAAGAATGAGCGCCGCTGAGGCAAGACTTCTTAGCAAGTGGCGCGGCAAGAAAGAGAGAGAAAGAGAAAGTGTCTGCCTGCAGTCCAGCTTAGCTGTAAGCTGCAGTAGCCGGCAAAAGCGAAAGTGAAAGCATCGCCAAGCGGCATTTGCCAGCCAAAAGAGGTCTCGAGATTTGGTGCCCTTCTCTGTGTGTGTGTTTGTGTGCCGCCTTTGTGCGGCATTGAGACGATCGATGGCACTACAGTAGGGTTGCACTAGCGGCTAGGCGCAGAGCGCACACACTTACCATTGCGAATGCAGATCCACGCTCGTCGATGTGATCAGCCTCCATGGCAGCGGCGTGCTGCTCCAGGTCCCACTTGCGCTGGGCCGCAAAAGCCGCCTGCTGCTGCTTCAGCGCTGCTCGGTGGGCGTCGCTGCGAGAGGCGTAGTTGACCAGAGCAAACTCAAGTAGAGCCCCAAAGACGAAGGTCAGACAGACGCCCGTCCACACGTCAATGGCCTTGGTGTAGCTGACCGGCGGCAGAGAGGAGTTGATGCCGGAGATGGAGGTAGCCATGGTGAGCAGCGTTGTCACGCCCAGTGACACTCGGGCCGGTATGGCATTCGGGTCGAGCCAGAAGGAGACCCAGCTGACGATGACCAACATGCAGCAGGGAATGTAGATTTGAATTAGGTAGTAGCTGAACTCGCGCTTGAAGAGCAGTGACACGCGTAAGCAACTGTACGAGCCTGAAGGAGGAAGTGAAAAAGGAGAAAAAGAGGTTAGTGAGTGAATGGAAAGTGGCAATGGAAAACACAGAAAGAAGAAAAGAGGGAAAAGAAAGAAAGAAAGCGCTCATCGTTTAATTGGAACCAATTACAGTGGACCAAGTGCTGCTGGAGGGTGCCAAACAAAAAGGAGTGCCGCCATGACGGAGGCACTTTGGCGCTTCCCTCGAAGACTGCAACAGCAGCAGTGGCTCTGAAATGCAGGCGGCAGCAATCAATCACTCGAGGCTAGCATTAGCCGGCGCCGCTTTGGAACACTCAGCCTCTGCGGCTGATGCTGATGTTGCTTCTGAGGCTGTTGTTGCCGCCGCTGCTGCCTGCCTGTGGTAGTCGGCAGCTGCCACTGCAGCCAGTGACATCGTTAGAGCAGCAATAACAACAGCAGCAAGAGCCGAGGCAAAAGAGCTAGGCTTCGAATCGATTTTTTATTTTTTTGCTCTCTGCAAAGCTCAGTGGTAGTGTACAGACGGAAAGAGAAAGAGACACTCCAAGCTCTGGTGAGGCCGCAAATGGAATCGGCTTAGCATGGAGCAACACACAAATAGAGATGTGATGCAGACAGACAGACAGACAGCAAAGGGAAAAACTCTGGAGCAGGCACTAGATCGATATCGAGCTGGATGGCTGGCTGGCTAGCTTGACGGCGGTGGAATGATCTTCTCCAGGCGCCGATCGATCTGCTGCCGCTGCCGCTGCACTGTCTTATCCCCTTGGCTGTCCTTTGCGTGCCTCCTCTCTGCTCCCTTCTTCTGCTGGGGCTTTTTGTGGCGTTTGTGGTGCTTGTGATGTCCTAGTGGGCCACCACTGGGCGCTGCTCTCTCCGAGGGCTCCGAAGTGGATGGCACCTGATCTTGCTGATCCAGTGCCTCCTTCTCCACATGATGCTGCAGATAGGGATTGAGCAGCTGTGCATTGCTCTGCTCAGTGGCGTGTAATGTACTGCGAATTCGGTTCTCTTCAATAAGGGCGTTTAGGGCAAAGGCAGTGCTGGAGGCGAACATGACCAGGAAGATGTACCAGGGGACAAAGAGACTGCTCTCAGGCGACACCACGGAAGGCCCTCGTGTGCTGTTGGTGAAGTTGTTGGTCATACTAACTATGCTAATTGCACTGACAACTGCTCAAGTGAGGATTATGTTGATGATTTCAGTTTGGGTAGGCTACGTGGTACAGTGCGCAGTGTACAGTGCAATCGAGAGCATCATCTGAGAAAGAAGCGCCTTTTCTAAGTGCTGGCAATCTTGTTCGATTAAATTAAAAGTGAACAAAACCCAAGTTTAGAAAATGAAAAGTTCCGTTTTAAAAATTAAATTAAAAAAGACGAGCGGCAGTTCATTGAGCGCACACACAAAAAATTTGGTAATCGAATTCATTATCCTCCACTTGTGCAGCAAAATTCTGATTTCATTTAATTACAATCGCTAAACTACTTTTTATATTTGCGACAAAACTTTCTATAAAAGCAAGTAGCACTTTCTCAACAAAGTGCTCACTTTCATTAAAAATTATTAAAAATAGTGACTAGCACCAGCAACAGTAACTTTTGTGCTATTTTTATATTTCTATAGAAAATGCATACTAAAGAAAAATTATAAATGAATAAAAATGCATGGAAACATTTAGAAGAAAGTGTTGCTGTCAATTACTCACTCTGGGTATGTCATGGGTGTTGTGAATAATTGTAAAAATAGTGAGCGACTGACTGACAGGCCAAAAAGATGGGTGAAGAGGCAAATGTCAATTAAAGCAGCGGCAGCCATTGCCAAACGCAGACGATACAGCTGAGCAACTGCTTCTGAAGCAGCAAGTTTACTTCACTGCAACGCAAATAGGCCGATACTAGTTCCGCTGCTGTTACATGCGCTTCGATTGTCACGATCATATGGAGAGGTGTCAATTCAGCGCTTTCAATCTTCTGTGTCTACTCCCTTCTTCTTGCTCATTATTTATTTGTGCCCAGTTTGCACAATCATCGCCGGTAATGAGTCGTTCTGCCTAGTGATCGAACACATTACAGCGAGTACTAGACACTAAAGCTATAATTTGCAAGTGCAAATTGCAGGAATTAATTTGCCAAGTAAACCGAGCAGAGCAAGTTAGCTGAAGCAAAATTCAGTTTTGTGCAAGGACAATCATCGCAAATTGCACTGATTGCGCGACAATCAACCAGCGGCAATGATTCGTTTGTGTCCGCCTCGTGCAACACATTTTCAATGACAGTTGGCCGATGTTGATGTCGTTGGCATTGTCTGCTAACATTTACCGGTACTGCTGAACAGTAGTTGACAGAAGCAAAAGTTGAGTGAATGCGATTAACTGGCCGATCTCGTCGTCGTCGCCGTCGTCATCAGCGTTTTTGTTGTGTCGCAGTTGCTTTCTCTCTTTTTCGCAAGAGGGTGAGAATTTAAATTTCAAACGCATTAGAGTGAGTCTCAAATCGACGCGCACAGTTTTGAATGAGACAATTTGGTGCGGAACGAAACGAGGGAGCATCCGCAAGCATTTCCGCAGTTGGTGCAACATTAGTGCGTCATGGCGCCATTTGCAGCAGATTAGGCGATCTCGCCTTCATTCGGTCACTGATGATGAGCACTGCTGCCACCGATGCACAGAATTCATTCATTGGCCCATTAGAGCCCATTGCCCACCAACACCACACACAGTTAGCAGCCCCAATCGCGCACTCATCATTTACCGCGGCGAGCAATCGTTATAGCAGGAAATGCGCTACCACGCACTTTGCATAACTGAACTGAAAGATAGACGGACAACGACTGTACCCCCTCAAGATGCTGCTGCAGTCACACTAGCCCTTGATAGACCAGCGAGACAGTGTACACTGTTACCTCCCTCATCTGAAAAGTTTTCAGTGTCGCTGGCAAGTGTCACAGCTCGGTGGGCTGGTGTGTCACGACAGCGATATGTGCTCCTTTGCCATCTAACTTGACGTCGAAAACAATGCCGTGCCATCGATCGGCCGTGTCACTACAAGTTACAAGACTGCTGCTGCAGTTGATGTTGTTACTAAAACTTATTAGCATAGTGAAGCGCAATAAAACAAAGGAAAAGAAGTGCATAGTGAAGTGAAAAACATGCAAACTGATGGTCAACACTGATCGAACCGGATCAAACTGCAAACATTCAAGTCGAGTCAGACGGTGCAACAGTCCAACGATTGACAGTTTAGCATTTGCCCATTTCGGTAAAAAAACTAATCAAGCTGATCGATAACAAAATTTGCTATAAACACACTTATTTTTAAAAAACAATTTATTTAAAAATATTTGTTTTGAATAAAAACAAGATGCTTTTTAAACTGAAACTTTGGTAAATTAAATTATAATAAAAGCCTGAAAAACTTTTTATTTTATAAACTGAAAATATTTTTGAAATTATTATTGATTTTAAATACATCTAAATATAAAACTGGCCAAAATCTCTATTAAAAATATCTAAATACTAGAGCGGCTAGCTTAGCACTCTCCGACACTCGTAACAACATCTCCGAGAGTGTCGGAGAGTGCTAAGCTAGTCGCACTATAAATACAATGCTGATTTCAAGGGTGGTAGCTGAAAAATGGCAGCTAGTAGGCGAGAACCTTTTTTCTACTTTTACAGCTATGCTTTGTTCAACATTAAACACAATTAATGTAAGCAAAACGTTGAGTAGATGACAATTAAAGAGAGTTTCTATCTGCACTGCATCTATTATTTATTGAATAGTTCAGTCGGCGCACAACAGTCCTACTACTGACTCTTTTCCAATACAGTTGTCGCCGAACTTCCCGAATTGCTAACGCAGACGCAAGCAGAGTCTTTTCCCGGTAATGAATTTAACAATAGTCTGCAGATAGACAAATAAATAAGTAATCGACCGACTAGTCATTATGCATGCAGAGTAGCAAGCAATTATCGAATTGGGCTGAACTACCTTTCACTAGGATTAGGCAAACAAATGCAAACTCAAACTAACAGTGAGTGAACAAGAGACGGTTTTCTGAAAAACCGGAGTTCCCGCATTTGCATTTAACAAAAAGTCTGCAATGACTTTTTTCTTCCGTTTTTTGTCTTTTACAAAGTAATTAATTATCAACTAGGTTCGATTGCCAAAAGGATGTTGAGCTAAAGGCAGAAAAGGTAGCCTTCTTGTTAATGATAGTTCCAAAGAAAATGGAATAATGATGGCTTCTGTTTGAGGCACGTTGTGAATATTAACAACAACAATCACCAAACAAAGTGTTAGCAGTAGTGAATAGATGGAATGCAAAGAAATAGTGATGATATAAGCAAAGAATAGAAATCTGCTTCAATGCAACCAATTGGCTTCAACAACAGAAAACGCACCCACACACCTTGATTAAGGTAGAAGCATGGTGGGTTGAACATACACATCGTTGTATTGTGGAATCGCTAATTCTGATTATTTATCTTAATGTTTGAAAGTAATTTGTAATGCAAATAGAATAGTGGTTAGGGTGGTGCTCTGTGTGCTTGACGGCCACAACCACAGCCACAGCCACTGCGGACGAGCAGAAACAGTGAAGGGATAGAAAGTGAAAGTCCTTCAGTGATTCAGTCTATACCTCTAGTAGTGGCATTCTTTGACGATGGTGATGGCAACGCTACTGCACGTCGTCCGCTCAGTCCTTAACATTGTTCTGGTGATGTAGACTGCCTGGTGAGTTAATTATTGTTTCTCGGTTAAGCCAACAACCACTGAAGCAGTGTGCACATCCACCACCGCCATCAGTGTTTCATCGGACGAGGTAAAGGCAAATAGTAGTCATGAGGCTGGTGAACAGCAGTAGTAAGCCCTCTTCAAAGTAGAGCCTGAATTGGTGCCAGCAAATTAGAGAGTGGCAGAGTAAAAGGCCCATTTGCGGATCGGTAGGCAAACAAAACGGGGGCACAAGAAGCTGCAGTGACTACGCAAAAGCGACTTTATCCCTCTGACTGACAGTGTTTAGCATGCCTATGAGTAGAAAACTGTGCGCTTTTGTAGAACTCTCCAAAAATGGCATCCAGTGTCAACAAACCAAACGAGGCTAAATTAAACGGACCATCGGTTGATGACGACTAACGGTGCAAATTATTTGATTTCCAATTTGCCCCTTTTTGTATGCCCTTAGAGAGAAGATTAATTGGCAGAGCTTAAAGCTGTGAACGCTAATTGGCAAACCACTCTTCAAAGTCTGAAAAACTCTGCTCCCAGCATTGACTCAACCGCTACTACGAAAAGATCAACATAGAAAAATTGCAAATGGCAAAAGTTCACTTTCTATTAAAACAAAAAAATTGTACGGCAGTTGCAAAACACTTGCAATCGACTTTCTCAGCACACTGAACTCTGTTGCAGCTGCCAAATTTTCAATTTCTCTTACTTGCCCAGTTACTTGGTGAGCAAATCAATCTGATCGAAAGGGCAGTTGAAACTAATGGTCACTGCTCAAGTAGTTTCTATTTCATGCAGTCAGTCAGAAAAAAGTCTGCCTAGAAGAAAGAGAAGTTTTTGTGTTAGCGCCAATGGAAAATAAAGTGGTCAGTGGCGCTGAACAGCAAAAAGAGTGCTCGTTGCTCTCCAGTGCCTCGATGCACCGTCCTGCACTGGTTGCAGTGGCCAGTCAGGCAAGGTTGAGCTACTTCAAATCAATTTGCCGATATTGCCTCCTCCTCTTTTTTTCCTCCTCTCTCCCTTTGTTGCCTTTGCTTATTAAGTAATATCACAGAGGAGCCAGTTGCAGTTGGCCACTTGAGCAAAGCAGCGGCTGCATCAGCACAAGCAACCTACTCTATGACGTCTTTCATCTTCTCCATGCGCCATCCAATCTTCGAGAGGCACAGTCGCCCATTTAATAAGTGCACTAATAACGAGAGCTTTCTAGAGATGCTGCTATTCAAGGCAGTAACAGCAGCTAAGCTCATTGCTCAGAGCCGGGCGGGATAAAAAAAGGACGACGATGAGCAGCACATTTCTGCCGTCAGATTGGGCACAAGAGAGAAGAAGAAGAAAGAATGACACTGCTGATGAAAAAGGAGCACTGACTAAAATGGCCACGGCAAAAATTTTTCTCTGTGCAAATGTGTTTGCTGGTTGACGATGTACGCAAGTGTTTACAGTGGTAGAGAACCTTTAATAAAATGCTAATAACGACGTTTGTTACTGCTTCTGAGACGTGCTTTCACTCAAGTCACCGAGCAGAAAAGCTCCAAAGATGTGAGCGTCATTGAATAGAAAAGAGCAAAACAGCAGAAGCAACAGCAACAGCACTGCCCTGCTCAAGAAGAAAATACAGCGATAAAATGCCGTGCAGTGCAGCGGCTACAGCGGCTGATCGATGCGACTTTTACCCAACCGATGAGCAGATCTTCCTGTCAGTCCTGGCGACATTGCGCCATTGTGCCCACTCAAAGCTGTCCTAGGATGCACTATCGCCACCAATGCCATCACTGGGCCATGTCGAGCAATCGATGCATTGAACAGTACTGCTGTAGTGCTACTGACACAACTACAACTCTCTCAATGTCTCCTTTGTCTGGTCCAGTGGCAACGTCAGAGGTGCTACTGCTGTAGAGCAGATAGACAAACATACATTGAAGATGAAAAAAACGAAAAAGTAGTGAACCGATCAGAAGTCGTGTAGCTGCCTATTTCTTGCAGTTTACTGCACCAAAAAGTGACTTTTTTGGCCCAATAGAAGTAAAATCATCGAATTATTTTTAGACATACTTCCAGTGACCGTTAATTAAGTTTGCCTTACAGTTTTCCAACTTGGCATCGAGTGACATTTAGAAAGACGACGACGACAAAAAAGTGGTGCAGTGTACCGATACCGGCGCTGGCACACACAGTCACATCAACATCCTCTTATCAATTGGATTGCAATTAATAGCGCCCCAAAAGTGGCCATTGTCAGAGTAGCCATTTATATCCGCTTTCAATTACAGGCCAAAAGACGCAACAGCAGTGGCTGACTGACTGGCACAGCTGAAAGAAAAAGAGAATCAATTTCAAAGTGAAGCCGGCGCTCCCAAACGTCCAGCTAAATTGATTATGCCTCAAACTGAGTTTTTCCACTTAGCTTAATTTTGTTACTGCATAATAAAAAAAAGTAGAAAAAGATAAAAGTTTTGAAATGGCAGCCTAGTGGCAAAAAAGTGAAAAAAAATTAACACTGAACAAAAACCCACTGTCTAAAGCACCACAGCCCTAATTGGCCACATCAGCAAGTTTGAAACGAACAGAAAAAAGTTTTCTCTAACAAAAAACAAAAAAACTGTTTGCGCTTACCTGTATTAGTTGTGCTGGTGCAATAATCAGTTAGATACTTTTCCAAGGTAAATCGAGGCAGATGCAGGTCAGTGGTAATTTGGACGGGAGAGATTTCTTTCCACAAAAACATTAAATCTTCGGTTGTATAGCCGTCTGAAAAAAATATAATAAAAATGTAAACAAATCAACAAAAAACTACACATAAAAAAACATACAGCTGGCCATTTCAATTTGGCACACTTGCTTGTCCAGTGGGTAGTACTTGAGATCCATTGGACAGGCAAGAACAAGCGATATTCGAATGGAGTATAACACATCGCCATTAGGGTGAATACGCAGTAACACATTGGGCAGAATGATGTTGTGAAAGTGGCCTTCTTTTTCATTCTTAAAGAACAGATCAGGCCGCCAAACCTTGCCTGGCTCAGTTAGCACAAGGTAGCGAATCTGGCCGTTCATATCGTCAAACTTGAGGCGACTATCAATCCAAGTCTGGCGAAAGGTCAGTTGTACCGAGTATTCCTGTAAACATAGTCAAAAAGTATCGACACACACAGTCAGTTATAAAAAAAGTCGTTTAGTTTGCTGAAGTCCGTGATGCCACATTTTACAAGTCCAACATTCAATCAAACCATAGGAAATCGCTTTTAGTTGTAAATACAGATACACTACAAGTAAAAACGCGCACTGATAAGCTCAAATGCAAAAACTAAAAGAGAACCATTTGAAATAGTCCTCGACATTTGAAAGCACTCAAGTGCAGATAGCGTCTAGGGCTAATTTTGATGACAGCAGCTCTGTTCTGTGACACTACGTTTACTGAATACTCATTGGAAGCTCATTACTGGCAGTTCACTGTCTAATTAATTATTTTCCTTCTTTCAAGCAGTGTTCATAAATCAATGCACAGCTAACTAGCACCAGAGTCTGCCCTTCTTTTCATGAACGAAAGTGGAAAGTGGCAGCAGTGAGGCCAACCGTGGCAAAAATCAGCCCTTTCATCAGTGATTGACTGCAGAACAATTTAATTGTCATTAGCCTTCACAGAGGCCTAATTGAATCGATTATCAGAACTGCCAACTTTTTCACTAACCTTTCCATACTCCCAGTCTCCAGACTGCTGTTTGGCACACTTCCCCTAACTACTGCTTTGGCATTAATTAAACTGCTGACTTGATTGCTTAATTATAATTTGAAGGACAGAACAGGCCAACGAGTGTAGGGTTGCACTGGCACAATTCAGTAAAATGAAAACAGACAAATAAGCCAAAGTGGAGACGTGCTGATAAACACAGGCGCCAGAAGAGTGAGCTCCCATGTTGACAGTAATTTGCATGTGTCACCACACTCGCACACACAACTTGGCCAGCTTGCCTAATCTCAGCTGATGGTGAGGTGATGGTTGTTATCTGACCAGCAGAAGCCACCAGCAAACTCTCTTCCTCTGTCCTGTCCTTTTTTCCCGTTCAACTCGATGACAGTCAGCAGGAATAGTTCCCATGTGCAGCTGAGCAAGTGGGTGAACACTGCCACTAATAAATAGTTTTGCCTTCTACTACAATTAGTAGCACTCTTTTCCAGATAATCTGCAGTGCCAGATAAAGTGATGATAATAAAATGTTGTCCAATAGTGTGTCTGTTTTGTCAACGAAAGAATGACTTACCATGTCAAGGTCACTAATTTTGCTAATGCTTCTAATGAGAATATTTACATTAACCATACAAGGGCCGTCCGCTGTAGAATCGATTGCAAGCGATATGCAATGGACATACACACAAAGTGGGTACAACAAAAGAATATAAAAAAGTAGTGATGCAGACGGCAGAAGAGAGTGATGGGCCAAATAAAGGTGGGAAGACAGTCAGTGCAGTGGCAATAGCGCAGCGAGTGTTGAGGAGGGTACCAGCCAGGTGTTGCGAGTGGAAGCAAGCGTTTCAGGTTTGATTGGGTGCATGTGTGTGGTTGAGGTGACAATGGTGCAGTTTTCGGCAGGATTTGGTAGAATATGCAGCAAAGGGAAATGCGCCCAGAGTGATGAAGAAGAATCAGGAAAAGAAAGTATAAGCGATAGAGAAAGTGGTAGTAGTGGCCAGTGGGATAATCCAGTGGATTTAGTGGTTGTAGTCATTTCATTTGTGGAAGAAAAAATAACGCAACTTAGTAATGGCGATTTGTAATGGATTAGTTTGGGGCAAGAGAGAGAATTAGTGAACTTATAGAATATTCTTATATTTGCGTGAATAGTGTACAAGTAGAGTAAAACTGCAAAATGGGATATTATGCGGCAAACTTTACAGACCCAGGTATTCTGCAGACAGGTGATGAGAAACGTGTGACGGTAGAATGTAAAAATATAATTTGATGAAAATTGAAAGAGGGATAGGCGTGAAAGGTTGAAAATGAAAAAGAGACAGGACAAGATAAAGAAAAAGAGAACGTAAAGAAAGCATACGACACAGACAATACGTACCATTCCAATAATAAATTAGATTGAAAGTGAAAGAGCGATAGAACATAGGCGAACATAAGTAAAGTAAAGAACAGAAAATAAAAAAACAAAACGATGGAGACAAGCAAGGTGTGTAAAAATAAAAGTTTGATTTTTGCAAGACAGTAAAATTGATCCAATTTAAAATTAAATTGTTTAGAGTAAAAATGATAGTCATCAGTTGACATTGACACGGACAAATGGACAAAGGCAAGTTAGAGCAGACTGATTATTGATTACTGAGTTACGTACTGATCAGACACAGTGATCACAATATTTCTAACATTTATAATAATATTAATTGTTTACGTAAAAGCGTAAAAGTAGTAGTATTCACAACAAACAAAGCGAACATTATGAGACAGTGTGATTGACTGGAGAACGGACACTGAAGTTAGTGGCATCAAAATCGAGACAACAGCAGTTGACAAAGTTAGTAGGGAATTGACTTACCATGATGACATCATCGATTTTGGAAATACTTCGAATGAGCAGATTCACATTCACTACCGCCGGTCCGTCTGAGGTCAGAGAGAGTTGTGTGAATCAGTAGTAATTTTGTGAGATAAAGAGAACATGGACATGGACAGAACGAGTAGTAGTAGCAGTAGTGGTCAGATTGGGGAGAAAGAGGGGACAAAGAGTTAGTTGATCGAGAAGTAGACGATACAGACAATGACAATGATAAAGTTTAAACCAAACTGATAAACAAAAAGATTTGCTGGAGTTGCTGAAAAAGGCGAATGCACACATACACACACAGCAAACGCAAGCAATACGAGCCGATAGAAAGTAGTGAAAACAGAATGCATGCAATGATAAGCTACATGCAAAACAAACAACAACACACAGATTCTAAAACTATTGATCAGCAAATCATTCATGCAATTGGACTTTCAAAAAGACAGTTTTGAGGTGAAACAAAGCAAACAATGAAAATCTGAAGATGAGGGAAAAAGTGGTATAAAACACTTAAAATGAGAGCATGCAGTGGGCCGTAGGGACGTGCCGTCACACGCTCGCTGAATATCCTGTCGCAAAGAATGGCGTGGTCAATCAGGTCAAATGAGTAGCCTGCAGTGGAAGATGGGGCCGCAAAGGCTGCTACAACAACAAACTAAGCTGTTATTCGCCGCATCATTGCAGTCCTATTGCTGCGCTTCTTTACTATTTTCTTCGCCCACAATTGCAGAGGCTACCATCACCATCACCATCACCGCCATCATCAGCATCACCAATTCTGCCTTCTGCCGCCAATTCCAACTATTTTGCCATCCTCAAACGTGACTAGAAATGGCAATGCACTCCCTTCACTTCCTCCATCTTCCTCCTCCTCCTGACGCATGGTGAATTTAATCTAAATTGTACTTTTTTGTCATTCCATTTTTTACTATCAATGATCAAATTGACGATGGTCCCAACTGCTGCCGCGTCGTTCTCGTTCTCTTGGAGACTGCCTCAACCGAAGGAAAGGTGTTGATTGGCAGTCGGGTAGAGAGACGCCTGTGTACGAGTGAGGCCACTGAGTGGTTGAGTGCTGAGAACGATGAGAGAATGAGAGAATAAATAAATAATAACAGCTCTATTTATCTTCTTTTTAGGCACACATAAATGATCGTAATGGAGACATTGCGAGAAGAGGTACACAGGCAAACGACAGACGGGCAGGCACTTTAAATTCAATAGTGGTAGCAATGGCAGCAGAGTGACTGGAGCAGTGACGGCAGCTGACGCGATGCTCCAACGGCAGTGGAAGCAATGACTTAATACAATGCCAAACTGCCATGACTAACATGGTAGACGAATCAAAACTGAGCTATAAGGATGACAGAAGACACCGGCAGTGCCAGTAAAAGTCAGTTCCAATACCTCAGTATTAAAGCAGCAACACCAACAGCAATAATGAAAGCGTACACTAATTGCACGACGTGACAAGTGTTTCTCAAACAGAATTCCAACTGCCAAACTGGGGATGATGATTGCTCATTGAAAAGGGATAACTATGTGTAATTTTGAAAAAGTACTAAACTAACTGACAACGGCAGTGATTGCAATGATGGCCATAGTTGGATCGGTGATGGTGGTGGTGGTGGTGGTGATGGTGTCATCAGCAAATGGAGTTGCTCCACTGGACATAGAATCGATTGCCTGTGCTCTGATTCGATTAGTTGGGAGCAGTTATCTGCCAATGGTGATCGCACTAAATGTTGAATGTAGCGAGAGAGCAAACGATAGAGTACAAGCAAACGCGCGAGCGAAACTTTGCAACCAAAACTATTGTGTACAACTACTATGGAAGAGAAAGAGAAAACAACAAGAAAAATGGTAGGAAAAAGAACACAGCACTCAAAATAATAAGACTCAACTCTAATGTAAGAAAATGTCAGAATTAAAAAATGGAAAACGCTAAAAGAGATAGATAGATAGAATTGCTTTGCCAATGCGAGCAATGGCAGAGCAAAAGAGTGAGAGAAATGGAGAGCTACTAATCAAACTGACAGCAAGTGATAAGCTTGACTCACACTTGCCGCAAGAGGGGCACACACTTACCTCCGCCTCTAACTCCCGTGGAAGCATTGCCCATTGGTCGGATGCGAGAATCGTACCCTTCACCGATGATTCGGTCGAGGATTTTTTTCTCAATGGCTCGGATGTTGGCGCTAGCACTGCAAGTTTGTGGGTTAGGAGTTAAGAGAGTGACAAAGAAGAAGGAATGATGACACGTTTGTTGACTATGACACGAGGGTTAGGTACACTTACTCGGCAGAAGGTGGCAATAGGCAGAGAAGGACAACGAAGAAGAGCAGACCGGTCCACCGCTGAATGGCTGCTAGCACTGGAGAGCATGGCGAGGACTTGTAAGTGTCAGTCTCTCGGTCATTGCAGTAAGCATTGGCAGCAGCAGCAGCTTCAGTCTTCAGCAGTGAAGGCAAAGAAGGAAGGGGAGAAGAGTAAATTTGATACCTGGCCGGTGGCAAACAACGCTGTCCATTGTGGTGCTCCTCAAAAAGACCACCATTTTGGAAGTGCCGTCGAGTGGAGCTGGTAGCCTGACTAGAGAGTGGACGAGTTGACTCAGCTGCCACTGCCGCCGCTGGTTCCGTCGTCGCCGTCTGATCACTTGTCGGTAAATATTTGCAAATTGAATTTAAATCTTCTTTGGTTTCATCTGACTTTCCTTCCTCTTCCTCCTGCTGTTCTTCCTTTATTGACATTGATTTATCGACACTGCTGTTGTTGTTGTTGCTGCTGC